>Ga0154809_1016_pt2 | contig 12414 bp, 10 predicted proteins | sample Rifle2008BG16ft_FD_105817 | JGI IMG/M metagenome (GOLD analysis project Ga0154809, IMG submission 105817) | Chloroflexi bacterium RBG_16_64_43 | reverse complement strand
CATCGCCAGCTGCACCTCACGATCTATTCGCGCCTGGGCAACCCCTTCGTGATCGGCCTGCTGCAGGCCTACTGGGATACGTACGAGGCGGTGGGGCTCAGCCTGTACGCGGACTTGGCTTACCTGCAAAAGGTATGGGATTACCACGAGCGCATCGTGGAGGCCATACGTCGCGGCGATTTTGGGGCGGCGGAGACTGCACTGCTCGATCACACCCGGCTGCTGCGTCACCGTGAAGCGGAGGGACAGGAGGCCGCCATTCGTTCCTCGGTCTCCCATTCCTAAGGAGAAGGGTCTATGAGTGTCCAATCTCGGCTCGCAGTGGTGGAGAAGAGCGGAGTGACGCGCAAGGTCAACGATTTCTCGATCGTCGTGGCTACGGTCAATGGATCGGGCAGCCAGACAGCCAACGGCGTCATCCTGCGTTCGTTGTTCGCGATGGGCATTCCGGTCTCTGGCAAAAACCTGTTCCCTTCCAACATCCAGGGGCTGGCGACCTGGTTCACGATTCGGGCGAACGCAGCGGGGTTCGTTGCGCGCACCGACCAATCGGAAATCCTGATCGCGATGAACCGAACGACGGTGATCGAGGACTTGAAGGGGCTCGCCGAGGGCGGCGTCTGCCTGTATGCGGACGATATGGCTTTCGAGAAATCGCGCGGTGACGTGCACTACTATGCGATCCCGGCCACGCGCCTAGCGCGTGAGTCGGGGGCGGAGGCCTCACTGCGCCCGTACGTCGCCAACATGGCTTACGTGGGCGGGCTGGCGTGGCTGCTGGGCATCGAGTTGAGCGAGGTGGAAAGCGCGTTGGCGGCCCACTTCCGCGGCAAGGCCAAGGCGGTGGCGCTCAATTTCGGTGTGGTGCAGGCGGCACACAAGCATGCCGCTGAAAACCTGACCAAGACCGACGGTTTCCGTGTTGAGCGCATGCCGGCCGAGGCGGGGATGATCCTGGTGGACGGCAACACCGCCGCCGCACTGGGTGCAATCTACGGCGGCGTGTCGTTTGCGGCATGGTATCCGATCACACCTGCCTCGTCGCTGGCGGAAGGCCTGCAGGATTACCTGCCGCAATTGCGCCGCGACCCGACCACCGGGGAAAACCACTTCCTCATGGTCCAGGCGGAGGATGAGCTGGGGGCGCTGGGCATGGCGGTTGGGGCGGGGTGGATGGGCGCGCGTTCGATGACCTCCACTTCGGGGCCCGGTCTTTCGCTGATGGCGGAGTTCTCCGGCCTGGCGCACTACGCCGAGGTGCCGGTGGTCATCTGGGACGTTCAGCGCATGGGCCCTTCGACCGGGCTGCCGACGCGAGTCTCCCAAGGCGATCTCCTGTTTGCGCATTTCATCGGCCACGGCGACGGACGTCAAGTGGTGCTCCTACCCGGGCCGAATGAGTGCTTTGAATTCGGCTGGCGGGCATTCGACCTGGCGGAACGACTGCAGGCGCCGATCTTCGTTCTGAGCGATCTTGACCTGGGCATGAATCTGTGGCGCGTTCCCTCGTTCCGCTATCCTGACCAGCCGATGGATCGGGGCAAAGTGCTCAGCGCGGAGGATCTGGCCCGGCTGGGCGGATTCGCCCGCTACAAAGATGTCGATGGTGACGGCATCGGGTGGCGGACATTGCCTGGAAACTCGCACCCGCGCTCGGCCTATTTCACTCGCGGCACGGGGCACGACGAGAATGCCGCCTACAGTGAAGATCCCCAGGTGTGGGAAGCGAACATGGCGCGCCTGGCGCGCAAGTACCAGACCGCCAAGGGGCTTGTTCCGTCGCCGGTGGTGGAACACATGAGCGGTAGCCGCATCGGGTTGGTCGGATTCGGTTCGACCGACCCTGCGATTCAAGAGGCGCGGCACATCCTGGCCCAGGGCGGCCTCCCGAGCGACTACCTCCGGCTGCGCGCCATCCCGTTCGCAGATGAGGTGGGTCGGTTCCTCGCAGAACACCCGGTCAACTGGGTGGTTGAGCTTAACAGCGACGGGCAAATGCACAGCCTGCTCAAGATCTACTTCGCCGAGCACGCCGGCCGGATGCGCTCGCTGGCCCACAACGACGGTTTGCCCCTGACGGCGCGACGGGTGGTGCAGGCCGTGCGCGACGAGAAGGAGGAGGAAAGATGACGGTTGCGACAGCACCCAAGAAGGCCACGACGAACTTGATCGGTCTGGAGAAGAGCGACTACCGCGGCCTTGAGACGACCCTGTGTCAGGGCTGCGGTCACAATTCGATCGTCAGCCAGATCGTCGCGGTGTGTTTCGAGCTCTCCATCCCGCCCGAGCAGCTAATCAAGGTCAGTGGCATCGGCTGCTCGAGCAAGGCACCGGCCTACTTCATGAATCGCGCGCACGGGTTCAACGGGCTGCACGGGCGCATGCCCTCGGCCGCGACCGGTGCAATTCTCGCCAACCACTCGATGCGAGCCATCGGCATGAGCGGCGACGGCGACACGGCCAATATCGGCATGGGGCAGTTCAAGCATATGGTGCGGCGCAATGTGCCGATGGTCTACATCGTGGCCAACAACGGGGTCTACGGCCTCACCAAGGGCCAGTTCTCGGCCACCGCCGAACAAGGGCTGGAGCTCAAGAAGGGGCTGCAGAACAAACTGCCGCCGATCGACATCTGCCTGGAGGCATTGATCGGCGGAGCAAGCTTCGTGGCGCGTTCGTTCGCCGGCGACCCGCGCCAGCTATCGACGCTGCTCAAAGCGGCTCTGGCGCACAAGGGCACGGCAGTGCTCGACGTCATCAGCCCGTGCGTAATCTTCAACAACAAAGACGAGTCGCCCAAGAGCTACGCCTGGGGCCGTGAGCATGAAGAACCGCTGCACGACCTGACATACGTGCCGGAGCGGGACGAGATCGTGATCAGCTACGAACCGGGCGAGATTACCTCGGTGGCCTTCGCCGACGGCTCGAGTCTGCGGTTGAAGAAGATCGAAGTCGACCATGATCCCACCTCGCGCCTGGCGGCGCTGACCTTGATCGAGGAGTCGCGCACGCAAGGCACCTTCGTCACCGGGCTGATCTACGTCAACCCGACGCAGCCGACCTTCGTGGAGATATCCGGGCTCGGCACGACGCCGCTGGCGCGCTTGACCCCGGCACAAATGCGCCCTACCGAGGAGACGCTGCGCGACATCAACGCACGGTTTGCATAGGTGCGCATGACGGCCGATCAGGACGAGGGCATAGCATGCCTTACGCCCGACCGCGCACGCGCGGCATGGGCCCGAATTCCGCATTGGCGAAACGCCGGTGGGGCGGATCCGATTGCTGAGGCGGCCGATCGCAGGGCTCAGCCCTTCGGCATTCTCACCGCGATTGACAACATCTAGGTGGCCGCGTACACTCGCGCGCAGAATCCGCGCTAAGGCAAGCTCCGGGCTGGCATAGGCCTTGCAAGAGCAAACGCGGGCGGGCCGATCGCCCGGGCTCGCACCTTGGCCTCAAAGGGGAAACACGATGCACGTGCTACTCCTCTCTTCCGTGACTTGGATGGCTGGGCTGCCCGCCGGGGGAAGCGCCCAGGGACTGATGTACCTTGACCCCGGCTCGGGCAGCATCTTGCTGCAACTGGCGCTTGCGGCGCTGCTAGGCGTGGCAGTGATTGCGCGCGCCTTCTGGAGCAAGATCAAGGCGTTCTTTGCCCGCCTCGCTGGCCGATCGGGCAAGGAGCCCGGGGATGGGAAGTAGCCGCTCGGCTGCCTCCTTCCGCGACCCGAGCGGTTTCGTCTTCACCCGCCAGGGCACCCTCTACCGACAAGTGAATCGGCTCGGCCGGGACGACTATCGGGCCATGATGGATGGCGGCCTGTATGCGCGCTTGGTGGGGAAGGGTTTGCTCGTACCGCACGAGGAAGTGACCATCCCGGCGGAACGTGCAGACACTGCCTACTGCATTCTCCGTCCCCAGACAATTCCGTTCATCTCGTACCCCTACGAATGGTGTTTCGGTCAGCTTCAAGATGCCGCTCTCGCGACGCTGCGCATTGCGCGCGAGGCGCTCGAGTGCGGCATGACTCTCAAGGACGCGAGCGCTTACAACATCCAATTCGTCGCAGGACGACCGACGCTGATGGATAGCCTCTCGCTGGAGGTCTATCACGCGGGCGAGCCGTGGACCGCCTACCGCCAATTCTGCCAGCACTTTCTCGCGCCGCTGGCACTCATGGCGCATCGCGACGTGCGCCTCAGCCAACTGCTGCGCGTGTTCATCGATGGCGTGCCGCTCGATCTGGCGCAGCGCCTATTGCCAGGACGCACACGATTCGACTTCGGGCTGCTCGCGCACATCCACTTGCATGCCGCGGCGCAGCAACGCTACAGCGGCACGCAGCCGGGGCGGCCGGCCCCGGCCCGCGGGCGAATGAGTCGCGCAGGGTTCCTGGGTATTCTCGACAGCCTGTCCGCGGCCGTGCGCCGCTTGACCTGGCGCCCGGAGAAGACAGCCTGGGCCGACTACTACCGCGCCAACAAATACAGCGACCAGGCGATGGACGAGAAGGCCCGCATCGTGGCCGGTTGGCTTGAGCGCATCGGGCCGGGCATGATCTGGGATCTGGGTGCGAATACGGGCCGCTTCAGCCGGCTCTCAAGCGAGCGTGGCAACCTGACGATCGCGTGTGACATCGACCCGGGCGCCGTTGAGCTCAACTACCAGGATTGCCGGGCGCGTGCCGAGGCCCACTGCCTGCCCCTGGTGATGGACCTGACCAACCCGAGCCCCGGGCTCGGGTGGGAAGGGGCCGAGCGCATGGCCCTGCTCGAGCGCGGTCCGGCCCACGGGGTTCTGGCGCTGGCGCTCGTGCATCACATGGCGATTGGCAACAATGTGCCGCTGGGCGACTTGGCGCGTTTCTTTTCGCGCTGCGGCCGGTGGCTGATCGTCGAATTTGTTCCGAAGAATGACCCTCAGGTTGCGCGGCTGCTCTCGAGTCGCGAGGACATCTTCGACTCGTATAACCTTGAGGGATTCGAGCGCGCGTTCGTGCAGACGTTTGCCATCCGCCAAAGGCAAAGCCTGCCGGGCACCGCGCGTGAGCTCTTCCTGATGGAGGCCACGCACGATTTCCGATGAGTCGATACTGGTATCTCCATCCGCTGCTCTTTGCTCTCTACCCGGCGCTTTCGCAGTTCGCATTCAACGCAGCCGAAAACGCGATCCTCTTCGGCGTGCGCGTCCTACTCCTTTCCCTCGTCGTCGGGGGGCTCGTGCTCGGGCTGGCATGGCTGGCCGTGCGCGAGGGGCATCGGGCCGCGTTCCTCGCCTCTCTCTCCGTCCTCCTTCTTCTCGTGTTTGGGCACTTGTTCAACGTGGCGCGCGGGGCAGCCGTTGCCGGAGTGACGTGGGGCACCCGTCCCGTGGTACTTGCTGCCTGCGTGGGCGTCATCTTGCTGCTTGGGAACGGATGGGTGTGGAAACCCATACGCAACCGCGGCCCGGTGACACTCTTCATGAACGTCATGGCACTCGCGGCGATCTCCTGGCCGGTGCTGCGAATCGGATCATTCCTGACAGCCGCGGTTGTCGATTCGGTCAAGCTGCGCGAGGCCCCCGTTCGGTTCGAGGCCGTCACGCTCGCGCCTCGCGACGAGCAGTTGCCCGACATCTACTACATCATTCTCGATGGCTATGGCAGGGCGGACATACTTCAGGAAGTGCTAGGCGTCGACACGCGCGAGTTCATGCAGTATCTCACCTCGCGTGGGTTCTACGTGGCCAGTCAGGCCCAGTCCAACTACTCGCAAACATCCCTTTCGATGGCTTCCTCCCTGAATCTGGCGTACATGGATCCTCTGGCGGAACGGTTGGGCCCGCGTTCACGGAACCGCGAACCACTAGGCGAATTGATACGGCACAGCGTCGTGCGCGACGCCCTGGAGCGAGCCGGATACGAGATGGTCGCCCTGGACAGCGGGCACATGTACAGCCAATTGAAGGACGCCGACCGCTACCTCTCGGCTTATCCAACAACGCTCAACGAGATGGAAGGGTTGTGGCTGAGCACGACCGTGCTGGCCGCCGTGGAGGATCCGCAGGCGCTTGGCCTGCTGCTCCCCTCCTATGACACGCATCGAACCCGGGTCCAGTTCGCCTTCGACACGTTGCGCACCGCGGGGCATGCGCCCGGACCCCAGTTTATCTACGCGCATATCATCGCGCCGCACCCGCCCTTCGTCTTCGATGCGCACGGAGCGCCGGTCGATCCGCAGCGCCCCTACTGGCCTGGCGATGGAGATAGCTACCGTGGCTCCGCGGAGGAGTACCGCACGGGCTACGGGCAAGAGGTGCGCTTCGTCAATGATCAAATGAAGATTGTCATTGATGATATCTTGAGGAGCGCCGACCCGCCGCCCGTCATCATCATTCAAGGCGACCACGGATCGGGGCTGCATCTGAGCTTTAGTTCCGTCGAGCAATCCTGCCTCCGCGAACGCATGCCTGTTCTCAACGCCTACTACTTCCCGGGTGGAGGAGCAGGACAGTTGTATCCTTCGATCACGCCGGTCAACAGTTTCCGGGTCGTCTTCAACACCGTCTTTGACGCCGATCTGCCGTTGCTCCCGGACTTCAGCTACTACTCGGCCTGGAGCACGCTCTACGACTTCGTTGCGGCCGGCGATGGCGTCAACCAGCCGTGTGGTGATGCTGGCACGTAGTAGACCCTCATGACGAGGCCCGCGACGCCCGGCTCCGCTCGACGAACCCCCGCGGCCAGCCTGCTGCTGCTGTTCATCGGACTCCGAGTCGGGCTGTGGCTGTGGATGTGGCTTGTCGTGCAGCAGGTGGCCATGCCACTGTGGCCGGATGACAAGTTGCGCCCGCACTACGGCGTCGCGATTGAGACGAATCCCATTCTTGCGCCCTGGCAACGATGGGATACGCTGCACTATCAGGCCATTGCGGAGCGGGGGTATTCGGCGTTCGACACGGCAGTGTTTGTGCCACCGCTGTTTCCGGGATTGATGCGGTTGGGCGCCTCCGTTCTCGGCGGGAATAATCTTCTTGCAGGGCTGGTCCTTTCGAGTATTGCGACGCTGGTCTTGTTCTTCGCGCTGTATCGCCTCAGCCGGGACGAGTTGCGCGACTCAGGTGCTGCCTGGCGCACGGTCCTCTACTTGGCGCTATTCCCTTCGGCGTTCTTCCTCTTTGCGGCCTACACCGAATCGATCTTCTTGCTCGCCGCCGTCCTGACGCTGTGGCATGTGCGACGAACCGAGTGGCTGCGTGCCGGCGCGTGGGCATCGCTGGCCTCTCTGTCACGGCTCCCAGGGGCTTTGATCCTAGTTCCGGTGGCCTGGGAGGCTCTGCGGGCCTTTGCACGCACCCGCAAGGCCTATCCGCTAGCGGGCCTGGCTCTCGGCCTGGCCGGCGCGCTTGCCTTCCCGCTGTACGTCTGGGCGCGGTTGGGCTTGGCGCCGTGGGCACCGTTGCTCGCCCAGGCACAGCGCTTCGGTGGAGGGTTCACTTTCCCGGGTGTGAACCTCGTTCATGCAATCGCAAATGCCTTCGGCGGGCCCTTCTTCCTCACGGATGGCCTTGATATCCTTTTCCTACTGGGTGCAGTGGCGCTGTTCATCCCCGTGTGGCGTACGCTACCCCGCGTCTATGGGATCTACTATGCCACGTACCTTGCGCTTTACCTGACCCGGACGGGTGGAACCGAGCCGTTGGTTGGGATGGTTCGCTATGTCCTGGTCCTCTTCCCGGCCTTTCTGGTTGTCGGCGCATGGGGAGCTAACCGCTTCGCTAACCGGGTCGTCGTTTACTCCGGCCTGGCGGGGCTGCTATTCATGTCGGCGAGCTTTGCATTGTGGATATGGATGGGATGAGCGGGCAAGGGCCTGGCAGCCGCCGCGAGAAACTGCGGAAGGTCGTCTGGACGATCCTTCCGCGGATTGCCTTCGCCAGCCTTTTCCCCGCGTTGGCGATTGCCAGGGCATCACTCCCCGAAAGAGAAGCCGGCGTGACCGGGCCGCGCGCGTTACTCGATTCCGTCTACGCACTCGTCCTCGCCGGTGCCGTTCTGTTGACTGCTGTTGCGCTGGGCCGGAAGATCCTTGCGCGGCTTGGGGTGGGTGGGTCAACTCGCGAAGGGAGTGTGGTTTCGCCTCTCTTGGGCCTGGGGGCGATGGGCTACGCCTTTGGTGCGCTGGCATTCTTTGGACTGCTTTCGCCTGCCAGTCTCATCCTGGTCGCCGCTGGATTGGCGGCAGCCGCCGGCCAAGAGATCACGACGCAGCTGGGCGCATTGCGCCATACAACGATAGCCTTCCTGCACAGGGTCAGGCGCCCCGAGCCCGTTGCATTTCTAATCGCGCTGGTCCTCGTTGCTCTGATGACAGTGGCGGTGGTTGAGGCGCTTGCCCCGCCCTCGGACTACGACGGGCTCATGTACCATCTCGTCGGGCCCAAGGATATGCTGCAGTATGGCCGGATGCTTGGGTGGCCGGATATCTGGCAGGCGAACGGACCTTTCACTGCTGAGATGCTCTTCACGTTCGGGTTGGGCCTCGGCAGCGATACATTCGCCAAACTCACACAGCTTGCCTTTGCTGTCGTCTACATTGCAGCGACCCACGTGCTGGCAATCCGGTACTTGGGGAGTCGTGGCGCGTGGGTCGCGGTCGCGGTCCTGCTTGGCGTTCCGTTATTGCTCACCTATGCCAGTGTGGCCTACACTGATTTTGCCTGGGCCGCCTGCCAGGTTTCGGCGCTGCTGTGCATCATGAAATGGAATGAGGAGGAGAAGCCTGGCTGGCTGATCGTCGGTGGCATCTTGGGGGGGGTGGCGCTGGGGAGCAAATACCTCGCCCTGGGCCCAGTTGCGGTGCTCGGCCTATCCATCGTTTGGCTCTCACGGGCCAAGCGCCTCCGACGAACCGCAGCTCATGCAGTGTTGTTCGGTCTACCCGCGTTCCTGGTCGGATTGCCGTGGTATGCCAAGAACTGGATAACGCTGGGCAATCCTGTGTTCCCTTTCTTTCTCCCGTCAGCGGAATGGCCTGCGGCACGCATCGATCTGCTCATGTCGTACCTTTCAAGTTTCGGAGTGGGCCATCGGCTTTCTGATCTAATTCGTATCCCTTGGGCGATCTTCCTTGAACACACCAAGTTCGCAACGCTCTGGCCGGTCGCCGACTACCCTGGCTTTCTATTTCCCTTGGCGCCGTTGTATTTTGTCTCCCCTCAGCGAGCCCGATTGCATTTCATGGCGGGCGTCGCCGCGATTTGGTCGGTCCTGTGGGCAATCGGATCGCAGCAAATCCGATTCCTTCTCCCCGTATTCCCACTCCTGAGCACACTGGCGGCTGTGCCGATTTCATCCTTGATGAACCGATATGCCCGATCCGGTCTTTCCCGGGTCGCCATCACAGGGTTCATTCTGTTGTCGCTTCTGCCGACTTTCTTGTTTGCTGTGATCTTCCAGCAGTACCGGCCATCACTTCCAGTCGTCGTAGGCCGGCAATCCAAAGGGGACTTCCTGGCGTCGCGTGTGAGCGACTACCGGGCAATGGAATTCATCAAGACGACGCTGCCACCGGAGGCACGCGTGCTTATGCTGTGGGATGGCCAAAGCTACTACTGCGATCAGCGATGCCTTCCAGATGCTGAGCAATCCCGCGCCGCACAAATCGTGGAAGGTGCCTCAGACCCGGTCGAGCTAACTCGTCTTCTTCGAGCCCGAAATGTGACTCACCTTCTCCTCTCGGAGGACGCCGTGGCAATCATCGAGGGTCACGATCCGACGGGAGTTCATCGAGCGGCCAGGGCCTACTTGGATCGAGTCTATCTTCCCGCATGTGGAAATGGCGTCTACAGGGATGAATGGATCGGCATCTACGAGATTACTTGCGACTGACGGCATCGCATTCGCCTTCGCCGGATTGTGAATTGACCAGACAACGGGGCGACCTCTATCGCGGGCAAGAGCCTGCGCGCCGGAGTCGAACCGCGACACCAATGCTTGTCGCGGTTGTCGCCGCGACCTTGATGACAGCCTTCCTCCTGCGCGTCCTCTCTACCCATGCCTGGGACCCGATGGCCTTCGTGCTGCGCACTCCGCCCGACCTACCCGCGGGCCAAACCTGGGGCGTTGGGTACGATGGGCGATTCGCTTTCGCCATCGCGGCCAATCCGTGGGGCTCGACCGCCGACCTTGACCAACCTGAATTGCGGTATCAGCGCATCCTCTACCCGCTGGCCGTCAAGGTGCTCAGCCTGGGCAATCCTAAGATCGTGCCGTGGATGCTTGTTGCGGTCAATTTAGGCGCCTCGTTCGTAGCTGCCGCGGCCCTCGCCTACTTGCTCGCGCGGCGTGGCGTCTCCCCCTGGCTGGCGCTCGTGCTGATACTCTCGCTGGGCTTTCTCCTGGCCCTGCGCATGGACTTGCTCGAGCCGATGGCGCTTGCCCTCTCTTTGTGGGCGTGGTACGCCCTCGAGAACCGCCGCTTGGCGCTCGGCGCCGTTCTGCTTGCGCTCGGCGCCCTGGCCAAGGAGATCGCGATCGTCTTCACGCTGAGTTGGGTTCTGGCAGCTTGGTTCGGCGGCAGGCGCCGGGCGGCGCTGGGCGTCCTGGTTGCGGCGGTGCTGCCCTTCGCCGCATGGCTGCTCGCCGTGCGGGCCTGGTTCGGCTCCTCGGCAGAGATGCTCGCCAAGACGCACCTCGGGTGGGTGCCCTTCGCCGGGTTGCGCTTCCTGGCCGACTCGGTGAGCCGGGGAGTCGTCATGATCTGGGTGATCGCGCCGGCCATTCTATTTGGATATTTGGCCGCCCGCGATCTTGTGCGGGGGCTGCGCGAACCGCGCAGCGCCGACGCGTGGCTGGTGATCGGTTCGGCCTCGCTCATCTCACTGTTGCCGCAACCCTCGTGGGTCGATCCGCTGGCCATTATCCGATTTGGCTTGGGGCTGGTGGCCGGCGTTCTACTCTGGTCGGCAACCTACCGGCCTCGCCTTCTGCCGTTGGCGACGGGCTTGTGGGCATTGTCCGGCTTGCTGCTGTTCGTCATCCCACGGATGGTCTGATGAACTCGAAACGCACCCACCTCACACCGCTCGTCATCGCAGGGCTCTTCCTCGCGAGCCGTCTCTTACTCCTGGCTGGGCTCCCGTTGGATGGGCTCACAGGGTACAGCGACCTGCACCATTTCTACGAGCTCGCACGGCTCCCAGGGTTGCCGTTCATCCACTACTGGGTCGAGTTTCCGCCTGTGTTCTCCTTCTTGGGCAAGTTGCTCTACCTGCTCTCGTCCGGACGCGAGTCGACCTTCGCCACGTTGGCCGCGATGATCTTCTCGATCGCGCTGGGCGCCAGCGTGTTTTTCTTCGCCAAGCTCGACCTGCTCGTGAACCAACGCGAAGCGCCTGGCGCGGCGAGCCTTGTCCTGGCTGCCATCCTGGCGGGCCTACCGTACGGCTGGTGGTACTTCGATCCGCTGGCCTTGCTGGCCATGCTGTGGGGCGTCTGGCTCATCCTGAAGGACCGACCCACTGTCGGCGGGCTCGTGCTGGGGTTTGGAGCGCTGGTGAAGTGGTTCCCACTGATGGCATTGGTCGTCGCGTGGCGCGGCCGCTCAACGAAGCGAGCGCTCCTGGCCAGCGCCTCTGCCTTGGCGGTGATCCTCTTTGTGCTCGGAGGGCTTTACCTCGTCGCGCCGGACATGACCACTGCCTCGCTGCGCTCACAACTCAGCAAGGGCTCGTGGGAGACCGTGTGGGCGCTGGTGGATGGCAATTTGGGAACAGGGAACTTCGGACCGGAGAGCGAAAGGGCAGATCCGCTTTTTGCCGCTCAACCCATGGGCAACCCGCCGCGCATCCCCTCCTGGCTTACGCTCATCCCCTTCGCAGGTCTCGGGCTTCTGGCCCTGGTGAAGATTCCACGCGGCGACGCGCGCGGGCAAGTTGCATTCCTGGGAGTCACTTGGACGCTGTTCCTCCTGTGGTCCCCCGGGTGGAGCCCGCAGTGGGTTCTGTATCTGTTGCCACTCATGTTGCTTGGCCTCCCGCTACCTCGCGGAGTACTGCTGTCGCTGGCCCTAGTCATCGTCAGTTTGCTGGAATGGCCGATCCTCCTTTCCCGCGGAGCGTTCGAGAGCCTGTACCTCTTGGTGCCGTTGCGGACGCTTCTGGTGGCGGCAATGGGCGTGCTGATGGCGTTGCCCCGCTCGGGCGAATCCAGTGTGGGGGCGGGAGGCTAGGATTGTGGGCGAGGCGATCTCCTTGCGCATAGCCACGATGATTACCACTCGCAGAAAGTGCTGGAATCCGCCATCTCGGCTGGCAACGGTGCCAGGCACGGATTTCGGTTCTGAAGGTGCAACTTGAGCATGGTCGCTCGGGGCGAGGAGCACTGGGGCCGGGTACTCCGGGCGGCGCTGGCAAGCCTAGCCCTCATG
>Ga0154809_1117_pt1 | contig 12450 bp, 10 predicted proteins | sample Rifle2008BG16ft_FD_105817 | JGI IMG/M metagenome (GOLD analysis project Ga0154809, IMG submission 105817) | Chloroflexi bacterium RBG_16_64_43 | reverse complement strand
GCCCCGTACGGGTCGAGGTTTCTCAGCCGCGCCAGCCGTGTGCCAACCTCGCCCGCCGCTGGCTGCGGCCCGACTTGCCTGAACGGGTTCGCCGCACCGGCCGCAGCGGGTGGTACCTGCGGGTGCTGCAACCGGGGATGATCGAGGCGGGCCAGTCGATCGAACGCGAACTGCGCCCGCACCCGGCCTGGAGCATTGCCCGCGCCAGCGAAGTCATGCAAGCGCGACTAGAACGCCGCGAGGAGGCCGCGGAGCTTGCCGGCCTCGAGGCGCTTTCGCCCGGATGGCGCACAAGCCTCATGCGCACCAGCGGGTGACGTCGCCTCACTTCATCCATCCCTATCGTTGCAGGAGGCACCATGGACATCCGCGGACGCAATCTACTCGTGTTGGGCGGCTATGGGTTGGTCGGTACGGCGGTCTGCCGCGCCGCGCTGGCCCACGAGCCGGCGCGCCTAGTCATTGCTTCGCTGCGCCGGCATGAAGCGGAATCCGCTGTTGAGCATCTGCAGGCAGAATTCCCGAAGTCCGGCACGCGCATCCTGCCGGCCTGGGGCGATGTTTTCTTGCGCGCCGACTGGCAGTCACAGAATGAGGGGCCACATCCGCGCGAGGCGGTGCTGGCCAACGCGGTCGCGCGCCAGCATCTGATCGCCGACACCTTGGACGAGCTGTCCGAGGAGATCATTGCCGCCTCGCTGCTCACGCACCTCATCCTCGGCCAGTTCCCTGGCCTCGATAAAGCTCCCGCGCACCTCATCGTCGATTGCATGAACACCGCTACCGGTGTGGCCTACCAGAACATCTATCATCAGGCACAGCAGGTGCGCGCCGCGCTCGGAGAAGAGCTCACCGCGCGTGAGCTCGGCGCGCGCGTCGAGAATCTGCTGGCCGCGCTGTATATCCCCCAGCTTGTGCGTCACACGCAGATTTACTATGAGGCCATGCGCCGCGCCGGCACCCAGGCACTGATCAAGGTCGGCACCAGCGGCACGGGCGGCATGGGATTCAACATTCCCTACACCCATGGCGAGGAACGCCCCTCCCGCGTGCTGCTATCGAAATCGGCCGTAGCCGGCGCCCAGACACTTCTGCTCTATCTGCTCGCGCGCACGCCCAATGCCCCGGCCATTGTCAAGGAGATCATGCCTACGGCAGCCATCGCCTGGAAGGAAATCGCCTACGGACCGATCCGGCGCGCCGGCAAGCCGATGGCGCTTTACGACTGCCCGCCCGAGGCGGCTGTGTCGGCCGAAATGCCCGCCTCGCTCGCAGCTCAGGGTGATTTCGGCCGCGCCACCGGTCAGTTGCTCGAGTCGGTCTATATCGACACCGGCGAGAACGGCCAATTCTCGACCGCCGAGTTTGAGACCTTGACCACTCTCGGCCAGATGGAGTTCATCACGCCAGAGGAAATCGCCGCGGATATCATCCGCGAGATCCTCGGCGGCAACACCGGCCATGATGTGATCGGCGCGCTCGACGCCGCATCCTCCGGGCCGACGTACCGTGCCGGCTTTCTGCGCGAGTCCGCACTCAACCGCCTGCACCAGCTCGAACAGGAGCACAAAGTCGAGTCGGTTGCGTTCGAGCTGCTCGGCCCGCCGCGTCTTTCCAAGTTGCTATTCGAGGCGTACCTGCTTAAGCGCACGGCGCGGTCGATATCGGATTTTCTGGGACGCGACCCTGCCGGCGTGGCAATGGCCCTCGAACGGGAAGTTCACGACAACGTGAGCATGCGCCAGCAGATGGTCTCGATTGGGCTGGGAGTGCTGATGCCCGACGGCGAGCGACTGCTGCGCGGGCCGCTGCTTAAGGCTGATCGCGCCGAGGAGGGATGGGTTGACCTGACACCGGCCAACATCTTGCGCTGGCAGACTCGCCTGGCCGCTTTGCGGCGCGAGCTGCAAGCCCAGAACGCCGGCGAGAGCTCGTCGCGCGCGGACCGGTCTTACCCCGGCGCCCGGCGCTGGAGCGACGATGACCGCTTCGAGATCGGCGAGATTGCCGGCTGGGTGTTCAACAACGAGGAACGCGGCCGGCGCGGCAAACGCTGAACAGGGCGATAGAATCAAACGGGGCCTCGCAATGAGGCCCCGTTTTCGATTCTCCCGCTCAGCGCCGCGCGCGTTTCTTTGGATGATCCTTCGTGGAACGGATTGTCTTCGTCGTGGCAGAACGAGACGCACTACGCGCCGGCGCCCGTCGGGGCGGGGTGACAGTCTTCGCTCCGGTCATGTGGCGGATGATTTCATCGCCAAACTGCGAACACTTGACCTCCCGCGCACCGCGCATCAGGCGCGCGAAATCGTAGGTCACCGTGCGCGCGGCGATGGCTCGCTCCATGCCCGCAACCACCAGGTCAGCCGCCTCGTCCCAGCCCAGATGGCGCAGCAGCATCTGCCCGGAGAGAATCAGTGAGCCCGGATTGACCTTGTCTAGGTTGGCGTACTTGGGCGCAGTGCCGTGGGTGGCCTCGAACACCGCGTGCCCGGTCTCGTAATTGATGTTGCCCCCCGGCGCGATGCCGATCCCGCCCACCTGGGCGGCAACCGCGTCGGAGAGATAATCCCCGTTCAGGTTGGGCGCTGCGATCACGTCGAATTCATCCGGTCGCGTCAGCAATTGCTGGAAGGTCACGTCGGCGATGGCATCCTTGATGAGCAGCCGCCCTTGCGCGAGCGCGGCCGCCTGCTCGGCGTTGGCCGCCGCCTCCCCGCGCGCCTCCTTGGTGCGGTTCCACTCAGCCCAGGTGTAGGTGGTTTCTCGGTATTCACGTTCGGCCAGCGCGTACCCCCAATTGCGGAAGGCGCCTTCAGTGAACTTCATGATGTTGCCCTTGTGCACCAGGGTGACAAAGCGCCGCTTGTGCTCGAGGGCATAGACGATGGCCGCGCGAATCAAACGCTCGCTGCCCTCACGCGAGATGGGCTTGAGGCCCACCCCCGAACTCGCCGGAAAGCGAATCTTGGAGTACTCGGCCGGGAAGTTCTCGCGCAGCAAGGCACGGAAGCGCTCCATCTCGGGCGTGCCCTCGCCAAACTCGATGCCGGCGTAGATATCCTCGGTGTTCTCGCGGAAGATGACGACATCGATTTTGTGCGGCTCACGCACCGGCGAGGGCACCCCGCGGAAGTAACGCACCGGGCGCAGGCACACGTACAGGTCGAGCACCTTGCGCAGCATCACGTTAAGCGAGCGGAAGCCCTCGCCAATGGGCGTGGTCAGCGGTCCCTTGATTCCGACCAGGTAGGCGCGGAATGCTGCAACCGTCTCGTCCGGCAGCCAGCTGCCTGTCGCGCGAAAGGCTTTCTCGCCGGCCAGCACTTCCATCCAGGCGATCTTCCGCCGCCCGCCGTAGGCCTTGGCGACAGCCGCATCCAATACGCGGACCGAGGCGCGCCAGATGTCGGGGCCTGTGCCGTCGCCTTCGATGAAGGGGATGATCGGGTGATCGGGAACGACAAGCGTGCCATCCCGCCGCGTGATTCGTTCGCCGTCGGCAGGAGGGCGATAGAGGATGGGTAGCATGCGGGAGGTCTCCACGGTGGGGTGAGGTGCGTTGTACAGAAGCGAACCGGATTATAGCATGCGGATTGGTCGATTCTGTGACCTGCATTCTTCGTTCGCCAACGAAAGCGCGCCGTCGAGGACGACGGCGCGACTTTCGCAATGTACGGCAGGAGCCCTCATCCCGTTTCGCGCGCAATCTTCTCTTTAGCCACTAACTCCAGAATCTCTTCGGCCGACTCTTTTGTGCGCTCGCTGAGTGTGCCCAGCATGGCGGCCAGCTCGGCCACGCGCTCCTTGGCAGAAAGCGCGCGCACCTCGGTCACCGTTCGCTCGCCCTGGCTGCGCTTCTCGACTCGCAGATGTTGATCGCCGAAGCCGGCAAGTTGCGGCAGGTGGGTGACGCACAGCACTTGATGGGGCGGGGTGAGGTTCCACAACTTGCGCCCGACGACGGCGCCTACGCGTCCCCCGATACCTTGGTCGATCTCATCGAAGATGAGCGTCGGTGTGCGATCGGCGCGTGCCAGCACGCTCTTAAGGGCCAGCATTAGGCGCGAGGTTTCGCCGCCAGAAGCTACCTTGACCAGCGGCTTGAGCCCTTCGCCGGGGTTGGGTGCGACGAGGAATTCCACACGGTCGAGACCGGCGGCCTCATAGGCCACGCGCCGCTCGCCCACATAAGCCCCCAGCGGATCGTCCTTCCACTGGAGATCGACCGCAAATTGGGCGCCGGCCATGCGCAGATCGCCCAGCTCGGCCTCGATACCGCGCGCCAGCTCGGCGCCTGCCGCCCGGCGCTTTTCGGAGAGCGCGGCGCCCAGTGAACCCACGCTGCGCAGCCGCTGTTTTTCCTGCGCCGCGAGTTCGGTCATGCGCTCATCGGCATGCGTGATGCCCTCCATCTCGCGCTGCGCCTTGCCAGCGTACTCGCCAATTGCCAAGATCGACTCGCCGTACTTGCGCTTGAGATTGGCGATAAGCTCAAGGCGTTCCTCCACCTGCTCCAGACGCCGCGGGTTGAACTCGACCGATTCGCGGTAAGCACGCAGCTCGCGTGACAATTCGGCCAACTGCTCCGCCGCGCCGTGCAGTGAGTCGCGCGCCGTGTTGCGTGTGGCATCGATGCGTGCCAGCGCGCTCAGGGCGCGTTCCGCTTCGCCCACGAGATCTGTGGCGGCCACCCGCTCTTGGCTGCCCTCATCCAAGGCCAGGATGGCCGCATCGGCCAGCGCCGCCAGTTGTTCGGCATTGGCAAGCCGCGTACGCTCCTCGAGCAGCGCCTCGTCTTCGCCCGGTTTGAGCTTGGCCGCGCCGATCTCGTTGATCTGAAACGTCAGCATGTCGGCGCGCCGAGCTGCGTCGCGTTCGCCGTCGCGCAGCCGTTGCAGTTCATCGCGCACCGCACGCAGAGCCAGCACGTCCGCCGCCAGGGCATCGCGTTCGGTCTCGACGCCGGCGAATCTATCCAAGAGACCCAAATGCTCACGAACGCGCAGAAGCGAAAGGTGTTCCGATTGCCCGTGTACGTCAACCAGGTATTGGCCGATTTCGCGCAGCACGCCGAGGTTGACCACTCGCCCATTGACGCGCGCGATGTTGCGCCCCTCGCGGCGCACCTCGCGCCCCAAGGTGAGCGTGCCGTCTTCTTCCCACAAGCCCTCCGGCTCGAGGATCAACTGCACTTCGGCGCGCAACTCGGTCGGCAATTGGAACGCGCCTTCCACCGTCGCCACCTCCGCCGAGGTGCGAATGACCGCGCTCTCTGCGCGCCCGCCCAGAAGGAGTTCGATCGCATCGACAATGATCGATTTGCCTGCACCGGTCTCGCCCGTGAAGACGATCAGCCCCGGCTTGAGGGTCAGGTGCAGTTCATCGATGATCGCAAAGTTGTGGATCCAAAGTTCGGTAAGCACGATGTCTTCTCATGCAAGGCGGAGCGGCATGCCAACCGCCGAGATCCAAGTGTGTCTGGCCTCGACAATCGGACGCGCCTGCCTGATGGCGCGCGAGAGGCCAGGATGAAAGCTACAAGCGGATGCCGCGCAGGCTGGCCACGAGCGCGCCGATCATCAAGAAGGCGTAAGCCGCCGGAAAGACAATGGCCACCAACCCGCCGGCCAGCGCCTGCAATGCACCGCCGCTTAGCAATCCAAGGCCGACGAGCACCAGGGGCCCCAGCACCTGCGGCGTAATGCCCACAGCAGCCCCAATGCCGGCCGCCAGCGGCAGGTAGCGGCTGCGCCGGCGGCGAACCGCACGCCGCACGATTTCCGCTGTGCCGACGCCGATCGAGGGGGCGACGAAGAAGATAAACCAACCCACCAGCGTAACAAGTAACGATCCCAGGGCCGCGGCCACGGCTGAAACCACGAAGGCAATGGCAAAGTCGTACCACTGGGCGGTCTCGAAGATCTTCTGTTGCCCGCGCACGCACTCTTTGCAGCGATAGCCCACCGGCGTGAGCACCGCGCATTTGGCGCAGATCGGCTTGTCGCAGCGGTTGCAGCGCAGGGTTGCCGGTCGCCCGGGGTGGTAGGCGCAGGTCGTGGAGGCAGACTCGGAGGCGGTCATGGAACCGGTCTCATGAACTGCGCTGCATGCGCGACATCATGTTGCGGAAGAAGTAGCCGCGGCCCTGCACGCGTACGAAGCGGGCTTCGTTGGCGGAGGTCGAAACGTGCAGTTCGTCACCGTCGGCCATGTCGTCCGACGACTGGCCGTCGCACGAGAGCAGGGCATCGTGATCGTAGTGGAGGATGATCGTTGCCCGTGAACCTTCGGGCAAGACAATGCCGCGATCCATCGACAAATGCGCGGCAATCGGCACGAGCAGGATGTTGCGCATCTCGGGCGGCAGGATCGGCCCGCCCGCAGCCAGCGCATAAGCCGTCGAGCCGGTGGCTGTAGCCGCGACCAATCCGTCGGCGGCATAGGTGGCCAGCGGGTCGCCGTCGATGCGCGCCTCCAGGCGCAGCAAGCGCATCATCCGCCCGCGTGCCACAACGCATTCGTTGAGCACTTCCCACTCGCCCAGACGCGTCTCGCCGCGACGGTGTTCGGCGTGCAACATCATGCGCCGTTCGACCCAATAGTGCCCCTGCAGGACCTGGCTCAAGCCTTCGCGCCATTCCTCGCGCCGGAATTCGGCCAGGAACCCGAAGCGGCCGAGGTTGACGCCCAGAATGGGCACGTTGGAGGGGGCGCAGGCGTGCACCGAGCGCAGCATGGTCCCATCGCCGCCTAGTGCGACCAACAGGTCGAAGGTGCGCTCCCGCAAACCGCGGCTGATTTCCGCGTCAGTTAGCAGACCGCGTGAGACCTCGACCCCCTTCTCGCGCAGGAAGGCGGCGATGTCGGGACTCAACTTGGCGGCTTCGGGCAATCGAGGGTGATGAGTCAGCGCGATGCGCTGCGGAGGCGGGAGAGGCGCGGTCGCGGAGGTCATGGCCCGGCTATTATAGCGCCTCGCTCGAGCCCGGGCGCACGATGAACACCTCGACCGCATCGCCAGGGCTCGCGCTCAGGCGCCGTGCCGCGTTGCCATTCACCTCGGCCAGGCACAGGTGCTCTTCGCTGCTCCAAAGTGCCACCAGCGCCCCGGTCGTCCCTTCAGCGAAGGTACGCACCATTCCGCCGATCTCGAACTGGCCCAGGCGCACGCGCTCAACCTGCCCCCCGGCACAGTGCGCCGGCTCAATGTTGGTCAGCACGTTGCCGAAGCGGTCGATCGTCGTCACCTCACCGCGCAGGCCGCCCGCCGTCGGCTGAGGTTCGGCGAACGGCAACAACACCGGATCCGCCAGTGGTGTGCCAAGCTGAGTTAGGGCCACGCCGCACGCCAAATGGGCCGCCACCGGTGCGAAGATGTCGCGTCCGTGGAAGACGTGGCTCACCTCGCGCAACCAGTACTCGCGCCGGTTGAGTACAACGACCTCACATGCCAGCGCGGCGCGCTGCGCACGCTTCAAGAGCAATGTGGCCAGCCCGTTATCCGGCCCCACAAACCACTGCGACCCGATGCGCGCCGCCATCGGCCGGCGGGCCGTGCCCACGCCCGGGTCGACCACCGCCAGGTGAATCGTCCCCGGCGGGAAGTGGGGCGCCGCGCGGGCGAGCGCGCGCGCGCCTTGGCGCACGTCCTGCGGGGGGATGAGATGCGTCAGATCGACAATCTGTGCTTCAGGCGCGATCGACAGGATCACGCCGCGCAGGATGCCAACGAAGACATCCTGCTCGCCGAAATCCGTCAGCAGGGTAATGCACCTCACGGGCACGATGGACTGCGCGCCTTTGGCAGGGTGTTTCGAAAGGGCCATCGTTTTCATGCCCCCACCCCTAACCCCTCCCTCGGCTTGGGCCCGTAACGATTGCTATCGCGACTCGCCGGGGGAGACGAGAGGGGGAAGAGGGTGAGGTGGGAATGGTCTGATCGCAAACCGCTAGAGCTTCTTGAACCGTGCCTGGAAGAAGCGCAGGTGTTCCGGTTCGTACACCATACGCAGGCCGCGGATTCGTGAGCGCCCTTCGTACAGCGCCAGGCAGCTCTCGGCCACAACGTCCATGTGCAAGTTGGTGTACACACGCCGCGGAATGGTCAGTCGCACCAACTCAAGCTTGGGGTACTTGTGTTTGCCGGTCGCCTGGTCGCGCCCGGCCGAGACCACTCCGCGCTCCATTGCGCGAACGCCGGAGTCGACATACAGTGCGGCGCACAGGGCCTGGGCTGGGAACACATCTTGCTCGAGGTGCGGCAAGAAGCGCCGCGCATCCAGGAAAACGCCGTGGCCGCCGATCGGCAGCACGATCGGCACGCCGCCGTTTCGCAAGCGGTTGCCAAGGTAGTGCACCTGGCGCACGCGTGAGGCCACATATTCGTCTTCGCACATTTCGTACGTACCCAGGGCGATGGCTTCCATGTCGCGCCCGGCCAGCCCGCCGTACGTGTGCAGGCCCTCGAACACGACCACCATCTCGCGTGCCTTCTGAAAGAAACCCTCACTGCGCGTGGCCAGGAAGCCCCCGATGTTGACTAAGTTGTCTTTCTTAGCCGATACCGTGCAGCCCTCGCCGTACGACATCATCCCTTTGATGATCTCTCGCACGGTGTGGTCGGCGTAGCCTTTCTCGCGCTGCTGGATGAAATAGGCATTCTCCACCACGCGCGTCGCGTCGAAAATGATGGCCAGCTTGTTGCGCTTAGCCCAGGCCGAGACCGCACGCAAATTGGCCATCGACATCGGCTGGCCGCCGGCCATGTTGACACACGTGGCCAGCGAGAGGTAGGCGATCGAACCCGCCCCGCGCTCCTTCACCAGCTTATTGAGTTTGGCCAGGTCGACGTTGCCTTTGAAGGGGTGCTCGCTCGTGGGGTCGTGGGCCTCATCGATGATCACATCCACGAAGACACCGCCCGCGCGTTCGACGTGCTCGCGGGTGGTTGTGAAGTACATGTTCATCGGCACGAATTGGCCGGGGCGGATGCGAATTTGCGAGGTGATGTGCTCGGCCCCGCGGCCCTGGTGGGTGGGCACGACAAAGGGGAACCCGTACACATCCTGCACGGCCTTCTCCAGCTTGTAGAAATTGCGGCTACCGGCGTAGGACTCATCCCCAAGCATCAACCCGGCCCACTGCCGGTCGCTCATCGCGCTGGTGCCGGAATCGGTGAGCAGATCGATGTACACGTCTTCGCTGCGCAAGAGGAACGTGTTGAAACCGGCCTCCAGCATGGCGCGCGCTCGCGCCCGTTGCGGGATCTGGCGAATCGGCTCAACCATTTTGATCTTGTAGGGCTCAGCGATTGTGCGCTCGGGCATCATCCATCTCCTCATCGGTCGGGTTGGCGAGGGTCAAGCAAGAGGTCGAGCCGTTTGCCGGGGTGGCGCACGAAGCGGGGTTCAGGCCAGCCAGCCGGCCAATGCCCCTGCCAGCGCAGCGCCTACCGTTGTGCAGGCGAAGTTTACCACTTCGTTGGAGACCACCGCCCAGCCGCCGGCGAGCGTGGTTGAACCGCCGCAACGGTGTCGGGGATGTTGTTCGGTGATCTTGCCGCAGGTGAGGCAGCGATAACGCGCTTGCAGCGTCGCGCCGAGCAAGCTATCCGCCAGCGCGCCCAGACTTCCCGCAACGGTCGTAAGTCCCGCAAGCAGCAGTGGTGCCCGCCCGCCGGGCGCAACCAAGAGGGACAGCACACCGATGAAACCCGCCCCAGCCAATGAGGCGGCCAGACCGGCGCCGGTCACCGCGCCCGAGGTTCCCGCCGCCGCAGGTGCAAGCGTGGTGATAAGCACGGGCCGGCGCCCGAATCGCACGCCGATCTCGGTTGCCCAGGTATCGGCGTTGGCGGCCGCCAGCGCGCCTGCAAATGCGGCCCAAACCACCAGGGAGTGTCCCCCGGCCACGGGAAGAATCGCCCCGGCCAGGATGGCCGCCAATCCTCCATTAGCCAATACCTGTGCGCCATCGCGCCGCCCGCCTTTCGAAAACTTGTCCGCCGTCTGGGCCTCGCGCGGGTTAATCGCCCGAGTGAGCAATGATGAACTGATGAAGAACGCCAGCAGCAACGCCGCCCCAGGCAGGCCGGCACCGCCGTAGACCATCGTGCCAACAAGCACCGCGGCCGCTGCGCCGCCCGGCGAGAGCAACCTCATACGGAATGCAGCCAGGCTCACGATCAGCGCCAGACCGAAGGCCAGTAACCATCGAGAGAGGAGAATGTTGATCACGTGTGGATAAGCGCGCCCGGCTTGTTGATAACTCCGCCTGGAAAGTGCAGACAAGGCGCATAGCCTGCCAGGTCCGTGTGGAGAAAAACCCCTGCCCTGGGGATAGGCGAGAGCGGACTCGCGCTCACCTCATCACTGCGGCCGGCTCGCTTCACGCGAAGCGCAACAGCGTAAGGACCCCGATCCACAACCCAACGGTCGTCATCAACCCCACGCCCATCACCATATATGCTGCGACGTAATCATGCCGGCGCACAGCCAACCAACCCAGCCCAAGATCCAACAGCCAGGCCATCATCCCAAAGACCGGCAGCAGGAGCAAGCGGGCCGGTGAGCCCAAACCCGCAGGCACGCCGGCCGCATCGAAGGTAAAGGGATGCTCGCTTACCAAAGCGGGCTGAACGGCCAGCAGCAACATCATCAGCAGGAGCAAACCGATGGAGGTTGCGGCGGCGGCGACTTGCGCAAACCGGCTGCCCAGCAACTCGCGGGCGAAGGTGCGACGGCGGTACGAGAGCGCTTCGACCTTCTCCGCCGAGATGACAGCGCTGAGGCGGGAGAACGCATCCACAAACCCGGGCAGATCGGCCGGAGAAAGTGCCCACGCGCCGTGTGAGGTGACGATCAGCACCAGGTTTGAACCGCTGGAGGAGGCGAAGGCTTCCACGCGCTGCCCGTCCTCCAGAGTGAAGCGCGCCCGCGACCATCCGCTGCGAGCGCCGATTCGCCGGCGCACGCGTGGCGCAATCCCGCCGCCCGTGTGCAGCTCTACGATGTGATCGAGCGGCACCACTTCCAGGTCGCCCCCCCAGCGCAGGGTAAGTGCCTGAGAGTCGAGTCGATAGCCGGCACGCGCGAGGGCGATCGAGCGCGTGGCGATGACGGGCAACCCGCTGATGGCCACCGCGACGCCCAGCAGCGCCCCCGCCGATTGCCAATTGAGGGGCACCCCGAGCAGGCGCCATAGTCCAACACCCAAGACGGCACACAGCCCGAAGCCCACGGAGAGGTGGATGGCCAGCGCGCGTGCGCGCACAGGTGTGAAATCCATCAGGATGAAGTCCGTGCGGCGTGCAGCATGTGCTTAGGCCCTGGCCGCAATACGTTCCACGTCGTACACCGGGGTCAGCCACGAAGAGTACTTGGCCTCTCCGCCGCGCACGACTTGGAAGTACAGGTCGCGCAGGCGCGTCACCACCGGGCCCATACGGCCCTCGCCCAGCGGCCGGTGGTCGATGCGCGTGATGGCGGCGATCTGCACGCCCGTGCCGCAGAAAAAAGCTTCCTCGGCCAGATAGACCTCGGTGCGATCAATCGGGCGCTCCACCACGGTCAGGCCAAGGTCGTCTCGCGCCAGAGTCATCAGCGTGCGGCGCGTGATGCCCTCCAGAATGTTATCGGTTATCGGCGGCGTGATGAGCTCGCCGTGGCGCACCATGAAGAAGTTCTCGGCGCTGCCTTCCGTTACGTGCCCATCCGAGTTGAGCACGATGGCCTCGTCGTACCCCGAGCGCAGGGCATCCGTCTTGATCAGCGCGGAGTTGACGTATGACCCCGTGATCTTGCCGCGCGCGGGAATGCTGTTGTCGTCGACGCGGCGCCAGGAAGAAATGGTGGCGTGAGCTCCCTCCTCGTGCTCCAAGTAGCGCCCAAAGGGAACGGCCACAATCGCCACGCGCGCTTGCAGGTCGTGCAGACGCACGCCGATCATCTCCTCGGCAAAGTACGCCAACGGGCGGATGTACATATCCGCCTTATGTTCCTCGGCGCGCAGCAACTCCACCGTGTGTCTGAGCAAGTCCGCGCCGTCGTATGGGAGCTGCATGTTGAGTAGGCGCGACGACTCGATGAAGCGGCGGAAATGGTCGAGCGGGCGGAACAGGTACAGTTGAGCCCGGGTTTCATTCCAGTAGGCGCGCAGGCCGCCGAAGACACCGGTGCCGTAGTTCAGGGTGTGGTTGAGCATCCCCACGTGTGCCTGCGCGTAGGGTACGATGCGGCCCTCGAAAAACGCAAATGTAGGACCCGCCATTCTCCCTCCTATACCAAGCGGTGCAGGTCTCCGCAACCGCGAGGCGATTATATCCCCACCCTCCAGCCATTCGTCCAAGGTTCGTGGTTGTCTTGACGAGGCAGATGATCTGCCCTACACTAGGCGCAACAGGCGCCCCCCCGTCAGCCGGGCAAGCCCGCTTGCTCCGCGCGACGGGGG
>Ga0154809_1096_pt1 | contig 12527 bp, 10 predicted proteins | sample Rifle2008BG16ft_FD_105817 | JGI IMG/M metagenome (GOLD analysis project Ga0154809, IMG submission 105817) | Chloroflexi bacterium RBG_16_64_43 | reverse complement strand
TATGTGTAGTGGTATTGGATCTTCCCGTCGCGCATGCCTAGCGTGTCGTTGCCGTCCAGTACGCGGCCCGCGCTACTGGTGGCGGTCCAGGTGAAGTGGCGCGAGTTGCCCTCGCCGCTGCGCCCGGTGAGTGTGAAGGTGCCAGCGGGCAGGAGGTTGCCCAGGAAGTTGCGGTACCAATCGGTGATCGGGGTGCTGCCCACGATGGTCCGCGCACCGCTGACCTGGGCAGCGTTCGGCTGGTAGAGAGCCAGCACGGTCGGCACGTCGCGCGTGTTCCAGGCTGCGACGATTCGGTCGGTAATCTCCTCTTCCGGCGGCGGCGGTGGAGGAGGCGGGGCGCCCCAATCGAAGCGTGCCACCGCATCCCACATGTCGATGTAACCCGGCTTGGTTGCATAGTCCCACGAGAAAAAGTTTGCGCCGGTCAGACCCAGCGCCTGGGCCTTGGTGAGGAAGAGCGTCAACTCAGAAGCGGCTGGCCGCCAGCCGGACGTCGCATAGGCCGATCCGGTGGGCACGACCGGCAAGCTGGGGGTCAGCGCGGTGATCTCGCGCACCGAGCGCTCGAGCTGCTCATCCGGGTTGTGGGCCTGTTCCCAGTACACCTGGGGCATATTGAAATCGCACTTCTCAAGGAACGCTGTCCACGGGAACTCGGGATGATAGCTGGGGTAGCGGTAAGAACTGAGAGCGATCGGCAGCGAGCCCAGCCCAGAGCGCAACTCGCGCACGTAAGTGCGTGCGGCGGTGGCCTTGCCGGGCAGCTTGAACTCGCGCTCGGCGTCAATGACGTAGCCGGCTAGCCCGAGGGCTTGCGTGCGCTGGACGGCCAGACGCGCCTCGCCCAGCGGGTCGTTGCCATAGATATAGTGCCAGCCCCATGAGGCGATGCCCTTGGCTCGCAGTGCGGAGATGATCGGCGGGAGCAGGTCGCGCCCGTGCGAGTCGATGTTGTAGGCCCACGTGCCATCAGCGATCTTGAGAAGCACGTGTGTCAGCCGTGCAGCCTCGGCGCGCGCGGCGATGCGCGCCGGGTCGCCGCCGTCGCAGTTGGGCACCTGCCAGACGAAAAAACCCTTGCCGCTGATCGTCATACCCAGCCTCCGCGCCCCGTCGGTCTCGATAGGGTCGAATCAACCCAGGTCCTCGGCATCCCGGGACCCCTCCCATTGGATGCACCTTCTATGCCAGAGGCCGAGCGGAGTCGGGCCTATCGGCTGGCCCTGTTGCAGGTGGCCCATGCTCTCGTTATACTTAGCTCACGCCGGCCTTCCCATGAAGCTCGAATCCCTCTTTGAATCCGTCCCTTCCCTCAGCGCGGCGGACCGCGATCTGATTGAGCGCGCCTATCGCGTCGCAGAACGCGCCCACGCCGGGCAGGTGCGTGCCTCCGGCGAGCCTTACCTTCAGCACTGTCTGGCCGTCGCCAAGATCCTCGCGGACTTCGGCGTGCCGGCGACCACCTTGGCTGCCGCGTTGCTGCATGACGTAGTCGAGGATTCGGGGATTCCACTCACCGAAATCCGGCGCGACTTCGGTGAGGAAATCGCCAACCAGGTCGACGGGGTCACCAAGCTGACTCAACTGCCGCGCGTCTCCCGCGGCGGCGAGACCAACGTTCTGGAGGATGAGACCGAGTGGCGGCGCGCGCTCGACGTGGAAACGCTGCGCAAGATATTCCTCGCCATGGGCGATGACGTAAGGGTGGTGCTCATCAAATTGGCCGACCGCCTGCACAACATGCGCACCTTGGGGCATCTCGACCCGGCCCGCCGCGAGCGCATCGCCCAGGAAACGCTTGAGATTTTTGCCCCGCTGGCCAACCGGCTTGGCATGTGGCAGATGAAGTGGGAATTGGAGGACCTGGCCTTCCGCCACGTCAACCCGGCCATGTATAAGGAGATTGCCGGCAAGCTGGAGGAACGGCGCGCCAATCGTGAGGCGACGATGGAGAACATCGTTGACCGCCTCAAAGAAGCCCTCGGCCCATCCGGCATCCAAGCGGAGATTACCGGACGGCCCAAGCACATCTACTCGATCTATCGCAAGATCGAGCGCAAAGGGGTGCCTTTCGAATCGCTTCACGACATCCGCGGCGTACGCATCATTGTGCCGGATCTGCCGTCGTGTTACGTGACCCTGGGCGTCATCCACAATCAGTGGTCGCCTCTGCCCGGCGATTTCGACGACTACATCGCCTCACCTAAGGACAACTTCTACCAGTCTCTGCACACCGCCGTGGTCTACGACGACGGGAAGACGCTGGAGGTGCAGATTCGTACGGCAGAAATGCACCAAAACGCCGAACTGGGAATCGCGGCGCATTGGCGGTACAAGGAAGGCGGCAAGCGCGACGAGTCCTTCGAACGGCGCATTCTCTGGCTGCGCAGCCTGATGGACTGGCGCTCCGACGTGCAAGACGCCGCCGAATTCGTCGATGCCCTCAAGTCCGATGTCTTCGAAGACCGGGTCTACGTCTTTACCCCCAAGGGTGACGTGATCGATCTGCCGGCGGGCTCGACGCCGATTGATTTTGCCTACCATGTCCATACCGAGATTGGCCATCATTGCCGCGGGGCGCGGGTCAACGGCAAGCTGGTGGCCCTGGATTACCGTGTGCGCACCGGCGACCAGGTGGCCATCATCACCACGCGCAGCGGCGGGCCGAGCCGCGATTGGTTGAACACCGATCTCGGATTGGTGCGCTCGCAGCGTGCGATCGCCAAGATCCGTCAGTACTTCAAGCGCCAGGATCAAGAGCAGCGCGCCTCGGCCGGCCGCGAAGCGGTCGAACGCGAACTGCGCCGGCTGGGCGTCGAGGACGTGACCATCGAGAGCCTGGCCAAGGAATTCAGCTTTCCGGTCGTGGGCGACTTCCTGGCAGCAGTCGGCTCGGGCGACATCTCATCCGCGCGTATCGTCGCCAAGATCCTCCAAGGGGAACACGCCGCGCTGGAAGAAATGCCGGCGCTCTCAGTCCCCACCCTGGCGACGACCGAGGGAGTGAATGTCACCGGGCTGCGCGGAATGCTCACCACGATGGCGCGCTGCTGCAAACCAGTACCGGGGGACCAGATCGTGGGCTACGTCACACGCGGGCGAGGGGCGACCATTCACCGCACCGACTGTCCCAACATCCTGCGCGCGGGAGATAAGGAACGATTGGTGCGTGTTTCGTGGGGGCACGCCGCCCGCACCTACCCTGTGGCAGTGCGCGTCACCGCCTACGATCGCGAAGGGTTGTTGCGCGACGTCTCGACGGTGGTGGGGGAAGAACACATCAATATGAACAGCGTTGTGTCCACCCTCAAGGCGCACCAGGCCACGATTGATTTGATCCTGGAAGTGACCGATCTGGGGCAGCTGAGCCGTGTGCTGAATCGCATCGAGGCCCTGCCCAACGTCGTGGAAGCCCGCCGTGTACGCGCCTGATCCGCCAATTGCCCAAGCCCCTTTGGGGAGACTCTGGCCCTCATGAATGACTTGATGAGCATTGCTGAAGCCCGGCGCCGATTGTTCGAGCGCTTCCGGCCGTTGCCACATGAGAAGGTGCCGATTGGCGAGGCCGATGGACGTGTGCTGGCCGAGGATGTCAGCGCGGCGATCGACCTTCCGCCTTTCGCCAATTCGTCGGTGGATGGCTTCGCCGTACGTGCGGGCGACGTTGCCTCGGCCTCGGCCTCGGCGCCGGTGCGCTTGCCGGTGGCGGGCGACATCCCGGCCGGGGCGACTCACACAACCTACTTGGCGGAGGGGCAGGCGGCACGCATCATGACGGGGGCTCCCCTGCCGCCCGGCGCCGATGCGATCGTGCCGGTCGAGGCCACGAACTTCAAGCGCACCAGCATGGGCGCGCCCTTGCCCGCGGAGGTCAAGGTGCGCGAGGCAACCAGCCCGGGCGCCAACGTGCGCAAGGCCGGGCTTGATGTGCTCGCCGGCAGCCTGGCGCTGGCGCACGGCACGTCCCTGCGCCCGCAGGAGGTCGCCCTCCTGGCAGCCCTCGGGCGCAGCCACGTCTTGGCATTTCGACGGCCGCGCGTCGCGGTCCTTTCCACAGGGGACGAACTAGTTGAGCCGGGATCCAGCCTGCGCCATGGTCAAATCTACGAGAGCAACGCCATCATGTTGGTGGCCATGGTGCGCCGCGCGGGCGGCGTCGCCATCGACTTGGGCATTGCCCGGGACGACCTGCAAGAGATCGTGACCCGCTTGGACTGGGCGCTGCGTGAGGGAGCGGACCTCATCATCACCTCGGCGGGGGTTTCCGTCGGGGCGTTCGACCTGGTGCGGGCGGCCATCGAACAGAATGGGGCCATCGAGTTTTGGCGGGTCGATCTTCGCCCGGGCAAGCCATTAGCCTTTGGGCGATATCGCGATGTTCCGATTCTGGGATTGCCGGGTAACCCGGTGTCATCCTTCGTGACTTTCGAGTTGTTCGCGCACGCGGCAATGCGTGCCTTGGAAGGTCGCAGCCCGCGTGAACTGCCGCGGGTTTCGGTCACGCTTGAGGAGGCCGTGACCTCCGACGGGCGCGAGTCCTATCTGCGCGCCCAGGTTCGCCGGGAGGGCCGCGAGTTTCAAGCCCGCGTGCTGGAAAAGCAGGCCTCCTCGGTTCTCTCCTCACTTGCGGCGGCCAACGGGTTGGTGATTATCCCAAGCGGAGTGCGCGAGGTTGCGGCGGGGGCGCACCTGGACGCCTGGCTGCTTGAGGAATAGCTGCTCAGAGTGTGGGCCGCGCGAAGGATGATATGATTTACGGCGCATCCGGCCGCCGCGCGGGTCACGCGCAGCACGCAGGCGCCGCGCCTACGCCTCGTGCGGTCGAGTTGGCAGCCTGGCCCCCATCATGGTAGAAATACACCCCAGAACGAGGAGGGGACATGCCAAGAATCCGCTGTCGCTATATGGACTGCGTCTTTCTTGAAGACGGATACTGCGGCGCCGCCGCCGTCGAACTCGACCCCGATGCGGGCTGCCTCACCTATTCCCAAAGCGAAGCCACGCCGGCCGAGGAAGAATGGGAAGACGAGGAATTCGATGAGGAATGGGAAGACGAGGAAGAGGACCTAGAAGAAGAGGAAGAAGACGAGGAAGCCTGGGAGGATGAGGAAGAGGAAATGTGAGCTTGCCGGGCGCTACGGCACCACGGTCGTCGTTCGAGAGATAAAACAGGGCGAGCCACAGCTCGCCCTTGTGATTCGAGAAACCCGGCCAAGCGACCTACTTGCGGGTCGACCCTTGAAGCGTACGCGAGAGGATTTCTTCCTGCTCACGCCGAACCTTGGCCGAGGAACCGCGCGGCGGACGCTCCGCGGCGGAAGTCTGCGGTGCCTCGGATGACTCCTGTGCCTTCAGGAAGGCCGCCTGCATCGCGGTCAGGGGCGGCTCTTCGGTCTTTTGCTCTTCTTCCACTTCCTTGGCGGCGCGTACTTCGAGCGCTTTGAGGCTGAGTTGGATTTGCTTCTTCTTACGGTCGACGCCAAGCACCATCACCTCAATCGCATCTCCGACCTTGACCACCTCGGCCGGGTCCTTCACGTACCCGTTGGCCAACTCGCTGATGTGGATCAGCCCTGGCCGTTCCGCCCCGATTTCTACGAAGGCGCCGAACTTCTCAAGCCGCACGACTCTGCCCGGGACCACCGAGCCCTTCTTGATATCATTCCATTCGACGTCGAGCGGTTTGACGAGGGTGAGCTCCAGCCGCCCGTGGATGGCATCCACCTTGCGCACCCAGACGCTCACCTGCTGCCCGAGTTTGAGCACGTCCTCCACGCGATTGACGTGCTGTTCCGCAAGCGCCGAGATGTGCGCGAAGCCTTCGCGTTCGACGCCGACATCGATGAATGCGCCGGACAAGTCAATGCGCGAGACTTTACCTTCAAGCGCCATCTTCTCTTTGAGCTCGCTGAGCGCACGGATGGCCCCCGAAGTCGGATTCTCTTTTGGCATGTTCCTCTCCATTATTCAGACGCGAGCTCAGCAAACACCACCGCTGCCGAGGAGGACCATCCGCACCCAAGCGCGCCGGGCATGCCGGCACCCGCGCCGAGGAGCGGTCTGGGCTCGGGCAAAGGGTCGCTCCATTCAGTCGGGGACGCCGGAAGGGGCTCGCGCGGACTGGGCCTGGCAAGAACCAGGGGCTCCGTATCACCGTGTGGCGTTGGGAAGCCCCCCTTGTTAATTGTCTTGCGAAGCCGCATTTTACCCCAGCGCAAGCCCAGACGCAATGCTCGGCACGGGACGACGCGCCCGCCGGCAACACGCGGAGGGCGAAGACTTGTCTTGCGCCCTCCCGGCGCGGGCTTAGAATAGTCGGCGGAGCCGCATATCAGCGTGCAGACAGGTTTGAGCGCGGCCGGGCCCGCCAGGGGAGCGGGACGTCGGTTCGATTTCAGCGAGGTGTGAGATGAGCGAATTGACTCGGATGATGTGCGTTCCGTGTCGCGGCGGCGAGCCGCCTTTGGACGAGCGCGAAATCGCGGAGCTGGGCAAGGAAACCCCCGGTTGGAACGTCATCGACGTCGAGGGAGTCCATCGTCTTGAGCGAGTGTTTAAGTTCAAGAGTTTCATCGAGGCGTTGGACTTCACCAAGCGCGTCGGCGAGTTGGCCGAATCGCAGGGGCACCATCCGGCGCTGCTCACGGAATACGGTAAGGTCACGGTTACCTGGTGGACCCACAAGATCCGCGGGTTGCATAAGAACGACTTCATCATGAGCGCGCGAACCGCCGATCTGTTCAACAGCCTGCGCGCCTCTTGATGGGGAACGCCAGCCGAATCGTCGCGCCGGTTGGCGACCGCGAGAACGCGGCAATGCCTGTGCTATGACCGAAACCCTGCTCACAACCCGGGCCATCGATTCAAGCCCGAAGCCGCCGTTGCCGGAATTCGCCGATGAGTTCTTGAGCAAGGCGCTCAAATCACCGCGTACGCGCGAGAATTATCACTGGGCGCTGGTCGCTCTGCAGCGCTGCGCCAACGAGACGCGTTACCACGGCACGCCACGGGCTGGCATGATGGCCGTGCGCGCCATCAAGGATGACGTGCTGGTCGCGTTTCTGGATTGGCTCCTCGGCCAGAAGCACTACTCCGCAGCGACCATGGCGCTGTACATCGCTGCAGCCAAGCGCTACCTGGGCTGGCTGTATGCGCGTGGCAAGCTCGATCCCTCTTTCCGGCTGGACGCGGCACGCCAGAAGCTCTCGGAAGAGACGCGTGGAGGCGTGTTGCGCTATGCGCCGCGCCGCCCAGACCCCAACTTGGCTTCCATCCTTTCCTTCTACGATGGAATCCCGCTGCCCTCTGGGAAAACCGCAGCCGAGCGCCAAGCTCGGCTGGTGCTCCTCCGCAATCGCGCAATTGTGCATACCCTCTATTCCTCGGCCGGACGGGCCAGCGAGGTGACCCAACTCAACTGCCAGGCAGTGGACCAGGGTTACAGCACCACCGTCGAGGTGACCGGCAAGGGCGGAAAACGGCGGATGTTGATCTTCACCCAGGAAGCGCAACAGGCCATCCGCCAGTACCTCACCGAGCGGGAACGCCAGGGAGAACGTGTCACGGCACGCCCAGGGAGCAAGGGGGTGCCGCTGTTCGTGAGCCACGGGCGAGGCCGCCACCAGCGCCTTTCGCGGACGACTTTGTGGCGAGTGGTTGCCGAGGCTGCGCGCGCCCTTGGGCTCAAGTCGGGCAGTGGACCGCACGCATTCCGCCACTTCCGCGCGCAATCGCTGCGCGACGAAGGCATGGACCTGGGCCTGCTGCAGGCGCTGCTCGGGCATGCCTCGATCGAGACCACCCGCAGGATCTATGCACCGCAGACCGACGTCCGCCAATTAGTGGATGCGTTGGCCACCTACGGCGTTTCGGCCGGCGAGGCAGCCCACCGCGCGGGGCGCATCGTCCCCGCACGTGCGCGCGCCCCGCGGCCCGCACGAACCGGGCGCAAGCCGCGCAGCGCAACCGGCAAGACCTCCTCGGCCGATTGATCACTCATCCGGATGGAGGCCGCCGACGCGGGGAATGAGCCCTTCATGGGGTGCCCGCTACCCGCGGCTTATCCCCTCCGGCTTTCTTCCGCCTTGTTTTGGGTCCTGGCATCCGTGCCCCGATATAATGTCCGGGTGGACATTCGCACCCGGGTTGCGCAGTTCATTGACGAACACCGACTCCTCGAGCCGGGCGAGCGCGTGGTGGTCGGCCTCTCGGGCGGGCCCGACAGCTTGGCGCTCTTCGTGCTGTTGCAGGAGCTCGGCTACGCGCCGATCGCAGCCCACCTGGACCATTCACTCCGCGCAGAGAGCGCTGATGAGGCGCGCGGCGTTGCGCAGATGATCGCCGGGTGGGGGGGTGAGTTCCATCATCAGAGGGCGGATGTTGCCGGAGCAGCCCGCCGCGAGCACCGCTCGCTGGAAGAAGCCGCCAGGCGAATGCGCTACCAGTTCCTTGCGGCCACGGCGCTCGAGTGCGGATGCCGCACGGTGGCCGTTGGCCACACGGCGGATGACCAGGCAGAGACGGTCCTGCTGCATTTGTTACGTGGTACGGGCGTCTCCGGGTTGCGCGGTATGCTGCCGGCCGTCGATTTGCACCAGGTCCAGCGTGATGTGTCGCCTGGGAGGGTGCGCCTGGTGAGGCCCTTGCTATGCCTCACCCGCGACGAGAGCACCCGCACATGCCTTGCGCGGGGCCTCGTAGCGCGCTCCGACCCCAGCAACGAAGACCTTGCTTTCCTTCGCAATCGTATCCGCCACCAGTTGCTGCCAAACCTGGAAACCTACAATCCAGCCATCCGGCGTCTGCTTGTTCAAACGGCGCAGCTCATGGGTACCCACAGCCGCCTGCTGGAACTCGCCATCGAACGCGGACTGCAGACGTGCGTCACTCCGCTTGCCAGCGGTACGCTTTGGATTGACCGGGCAGAGTTTGCCAAGCTGCCCGATGCAGTGCGGCAGGGAGTGGCGCGAGAGGCACTGGCGCAGACTCTTGGCGGGCGCGAGGATATCGCCTTGCGTCACGCGCTCAGTCTTGTGCATTTCTTGGCGAACCCGCCGCATTCCGGGCATGCCCACCTGATGAAGACGGTCCACATCTATTCCGCGGGGCCGCGCCTGTACGTGAGCCGCGAGCACGACCCATCGAGAACCGCGCCTCCTTCGCCGCAATGGATCGAGACGGTGCCTGGGCAGGTTCAGGCTCAAGCGTTCAGCGCGAGTATCGAATTCGATCTGACTCCTCCGCCCCCGAAAACGGAACGCGGCACCGACGCCTGGAGCGCGTGGATCGACTTCGATCGGGTGCACCTGCCGCTTTGTCTGCGGGCAGCCGTATCGGCGGACCGTATTCGGCCGCTGGGCGCGCCGCAGGAAATGCGCCTGAGCGACTTCCTGGCCCGACAACATGTGCCGCAATTCCTCCGGCGCCTCCAACCCGTGCTCGCCGATGACATGCGCGTGGTGTGGGTGCCCGGATTGCGCATCCATCACGAGGTCCGTCTTTCCGACCGCTCGCAGCGTGCCCTGCGCGTGCGATGGATCGCGAGGCGGGAATGACCCATGCGCTGCCTGCCGGCGGGCGACTGCGCGGGGTGGTGATTGCGCTGATCGGCACGGCCGCCTGGGCTACAACGGCTATAATCATGCGCACGCTGATGCAGGGGCTGAACATCGCGCCGCTCACCCTGGCGGTGTGGCGCGATGTGACCGTGGTCGCAGTGCTCTTCCTCGTGCTGCGCGCCACGGCCCCTCACGTGTTGCGGATTCGTCGAACCGATCTGCCGTTCCTGCTCCTGCACGGCGGGATTTCGTTGGCCGCGATGAATGCCCTGTGGGCGCTTTCGCTGGGCTACAACGGCGCCACGCTCTCGACCGTTTTGATCTACCTGGCGCCGGGCGTCGCCGCCCTGGGTGGATGGGCCTTCCTGCACGAACCAATCACTCGCTGGAAGATCACCGCCATCGTGTTGGGGTTGGCGGGTGTGGGGCTCATCGTGGGAGTCTCGACTCAGGGTTATCGACTGACACCGGTCGGCGTCGTGATTGGACTGACCTCGGCCTTGGGCTTTGCCGCCTTCAGCCTGACCGGTAAGGTAGCAGCGCGGAGATTCCAGAGCACCTGGACGGGGTTGTTCTACGGATTCGTGTTCGCCACCCTCGCGCTCATCGTCCTGGCGCTGGCGATGAGATCACCCGCGGTGCAATTCGATAGCCGCTTGGGAGTGGGGCTGCTGGTTTTAGCCGCGCCCACGCTCCTCGGCTATGGGTTCTTCTCGGCGGCGCTGCGCTATCTGCCGGCGAGCGTTGCCACACTGATCGCCTCACTCGAGCCGGCCCTCACCGCGGTCATGGCGGTAGCGCTATTAGGCGAGCGGCTCGCACCGGTTCAGTGGGCCGGCTCAGGGTTGATTGTAGCGGGGGTAATGCTTGTGCAACGAGAAACGAATGGGCCCCCGCCTGAGGGCGCGCAGGCGTCCGCCGCCGCGAACGAAGTGCCGGGCTGAGGCGCACACACACATTGAGGAGGAACGAATGAGACTACGGGGTCGCAAGAAGGGCGGGCGCTTCCTCGAACTGCTGATGGAACAGGCCAAATACGCCGTGGCAGGGATGGAAGCCCTGTCGCAGTATATGAAGGCGCCCAGCGACGATGCGGCCGAGCAGGTCTCGCGAATCGAGAAAGCCGCGGATGAGACCCGCCGCATTTTGATCGACGAACTCAACCGGACCTTTGTAACGCCGTTCGATCGGGAAGACATCTTCGCCCTGTCGCTCACGATCGACGACATCCTCGACTACGCCTACAGCACAGTCGACGAGATGGTCATTCTCAAAGTCCGGCCTAACCCCTACCTGCAACGCATGAGCAGCCTGCTGACGGAGGCCGCGCGTGAGATCCAGACGGGGGTGACCGAACTCATGGATCACCCGGCGGTAGCCTCCGACCACGCCGTGCGGGCCAAAGCGCTTGAGAACCGCATGGAGAGCGTTTACCGCGAAGCAATTGGCAATCTGTTCGGAGCGCCGGCCGACCTCGAGCACGTGGTGGATATGCTCAAGCTGCGCGAAATCTACCGTCATTTGTCGAACGCAGCCGATCGCGGAGACCAGGCCGCCAACGTTATCTCCGATATCGTCGTCAAGCGCATTTGAAGCACGGCGTCCGCCTCGGACGCCGTGATCTCGTGGAATCAAACCGGGAGGAGCGGCTCTGGCGTCGCACTCCTCCCGGTGTTGATTCGTGTTGGGTTGCAGCCCCAATGAATTGCGGGGTGGTTACTTGCGGCGGGACTTCTTCTTGGCCGTCTTCTTGGATGTCTTCTTGACGGTCTTCTTCACTGGTTTGCGCTTCGCAGGCTTCTTTGCAGCCTTCTTCTTGGCCACAGGTTTCTTGGCGGCGGGGCGCTTGGCTGCCGGCTTGCGCTTCGGCCGCCTAACGGCCGGCTTTGCAGGAGCCGGTTTGGGGGGAGCAACCGGCGGCATGGAGGTGGGCATCGGCGCAGGCGGCGGCGCAATAGGCGCGATGGGCGGCAGCATCGGCGATGGCGGCGGGTATTGCGTACCGCCGGCAGGCGGGAAGGGGGCGGGCTTATCAGTCATGGGTCTAAAATCCTCCTTTGGGGTGGGTTCCGAACCGGGAGCCGGTGCAGGGGCCAAGCCACTGGCCGGCACGTGGCGACGCAGTTGATCCAGAGGAACCTTGAGGCCTTTGCGGCAGCGCGGACAGTGCTCGACGTGATGCCTGGCTTGGTTAGCCTCCGCTGTTGCCAGAGCAGCGGCGACCACGTCGGATGTCAACTGGAATGACCAGCCGCAGTACTGGCATCGCCAAGAGAATGCCGACATGAATTCCTCCCGTTGGTCCCCACTATACACACTTTTGCGGGTTTTGCAACATTGCGAGCGACCACATGCGATGGCGCGTGGATCGCTCTGCGCGACACGCCACTGCCCTATCGCGATCGCACCTCCGAGCGTGAGGCGGTCAGAATCCCGGCCAGGATCAGCGCTGCACCTGTCAGCTGGATGGGCGAGGGGGCTTCGCCGAGGACCATCCAGGCCAAGACTATCGAGCCAACGGGCTCGCCAAGCACCGTCACCGTGACGAATGTTGCCGAGAGATAGCGCAATGCCCAGTTGAAGGCAGAGTGGCCGATCAGTTGCGGCACCAGGCCAAGGGCCGCGATCCAGCCGTAGACCGCCAGAGGGTAGGGGGCAAGTCGAACGCCCATCACGAGGATTGCGCCGAGCAGCACAATTCCCGCCGTTCCGTAGGTAAGAAGTGCGTAAACGCGCAGCGGCATGCGCGGGCGCAGAGAACGGCCGATGACGAAATAACCAGTCGCTGTCCAGGCGCCCAAGAGGGCCAGGCCATCGCCGCGCAGCGCCGGCCCACTCAGGGTCAGCAGGGTCGGCGAACACCTCAGCCCTCCAGCCAGGGTGCACACCTCGCTCAGCGCCACCAATCCCGTTCCGGCCAGTGCCACCAGCATGCCGAGGACCATGCCCCACTTCGGCGGTTCGCGC
>Ga0154809_1104_pt1 | contig 12542 bp, 14 predicted proteins | sample Rifle2008BG16ft_FD_105817 | JGI IMG/M metagenome (GOLD analysis project Ga0154809, IMG submission 105817) | Chloroflexi bacterium RBG_16_64_43 | reverse complement strand
TGCCTATGAACATCTCCTGACCGAGAAGGTGGAGGAGGTGCTGAGCACGCTCAGCCCGCGCGAGGCGCGCGTGTTGCGTTTGCGATTCGGCCTTTCCGGCGAGCGCGCCTACACCCTCGAAGAGGTGGGCGAGAAGTTCGGACTGACGCGCGAACGCATCCGCCAAATCGAGGGCCGTGCGCTGCGCCGCCTGCGCCATCCGCGCCGCGCGCGCCAGCTGCGCGACTACGCGGCCTGACCCCGCCTCGCTCCCGCGATTCTCAATTCGTGCATGTTACAATCCGCGCCGAAACAGGCACGGACGGAGGCCGCATGACCAACATCCTGGTGGCGGTGGCGTGGCCGTACGTCAACGCGGACATCCACGTGGGCAACCTGACCGGCTCCTACCTGCCGGCCGACATCTTCGCGCGCTACCACCGGCTGCGCGGGAACAACGTGCTGATGGTCTCGGGCAGCGACGCCCATGGCACGCCCGCCACCGTGCGTGCAGATGCCGAAGGCGTCACGCCGGAAGCCGTCTACCAGCGCTATCACCGGCGCTTCCTCGATCTGTTCGTGGCGGTCGGCATCTCATACGATCTGTTTACCAGCACCCACACCCAGAACCACTTTCGCGTCGCGCAGGATCTGTTTCTGGCCTTGCGCGACAACGGCTACGTGTTCCGCGAGAAGCAAACGATCCTGTATTCCGAGACCGAGAAGCGTTACCTGCCCGACCGCTACGTCGAGGGCGAATGTTACATCTGCCACTTCGCCAACGCGCGCGGCGACCAATGCGACAACTGCGGCAACCTGTTGGAAGCGACGCTGCTCATCAATCCGCGCAGCCGTATCGACGGCTCGCATCCGGTACCACGTGAGACCGAGCACTTCTTCATCGATTTGGGAAAGCTGGCGCCCTCCATTGCGGAATTCCTCGTGCGCGAAAAGGACCACTGGCGGCCAAACGTGGCCCGTTTCGCCCGTAACATGGTCGAGCAAGGGCTGCACGGACGGCCAATTTCGCGCGACCTGGATTGGGGCATCCCCCTGCCCGAACCGGGATGGCCGGGCAAGCGACTGTACGTCTGGTTCGAGGCAGTTATCGGCTACCTGTCGGCCTCCATCGAATGGGCGGCGCTCGAAGGGCGGCCGGAGGCATGGAAGGAGTGGTGGTACAACGGGGCGGCGCGGACTTATTACTTCATTGGCAAGGACAACATCCCCTTTCACGCGGTGATTTGGCCGGCTCAGCTCATGGGCGCCTCGCGGTTGTACGCGGGTGCCGGCGAGCAGGCACTCAACCTGCCCTTCGACATCCCGGCCAACGAATTCATGAACCTGGAGGGAAAGAAGATCTCCGGTTCGCGCCATTGGGCGGTGTGGGCACCGGAGGCGGCCGCCACCTACGGCGCCGACCCGTTGCGCTTCTACCTGACCGTGAACATGCCCGAGGCGCACGATACCGACTGGGATTGGGACGATTTCGTGCGTCGCAACAATGACGAGCTGGTGGCAACCTGGGGTAACCTGGTCAACCGCGTGCTCACCTTCGCCTACCGCCACTGGGAGGGGCGCATCCCCGAACCAGGGGATCTGACTTCGGCAGACCGTGCGCTCCTGACCCGGATTGAGGGGGGGCTGGAAAGCGTGGGCGGGCGTTACGAGGCGGTCCAATTGCGCGCCGCGCTGGGCGAGGCAATGGCCCTGGCCACCGAAGTCAACCGCTACCTCGACCAGCAGGGGCCGTGGTTCCAGATCAAGACCGACCGCGCGGCCGCCGCGCGCACGATCTTCACTGCGGTGCGCGCGATCGACACGCTCAACGTCCTACTGGCACCGGTTATACCCTTCGCCGCGGAGGCCGTGAACGGCTGGCTGCACGGAAAGGCGCCGCTTTTCGGTGCCACGCGTGAATCCGAAGTACACGATGAGCTTGGGGCGCGTCCAGTGCTGAGATACGACCGCGGCGGGTCCGGCCGCTGGGCCGCGAGCACGCTGCAAGGCGGCGAACCCCTGGGCGAACCGAGTCCGCTGTTCCGCAAACTACTACCCGAGGTGGCCGCTGCCGAGCGCGCCAAGCTCGTGTCGGTTCCCGACTAGCCCGGCATTCGGCCCCGCCGCCCCAACCAAGCGATAGGGCCGGGGAACTCGTTGGATTAAGTTTGTTCACAACCGTCAAAAGCGGCGCGCCCGATGTGGCGCGCCGCTTTGCATTGTGAGCCAGATGTGTGGGGGCATGTGGGGCTACGCTTACGCGCGGAGCCGGCGCGGTGCGGACAATCCTATGCGCGAAGCTGGTCGAGGTACTCCTCCAACATGGCGAGCGCCGCCTCCGACGACTGCAGCTTGTTCGCTTCCCGGTCACCGCGCCAGATGAATTGGCGCGCCGACTCCAGATCGCGGGAGCTCAATGCGATCCATGTCAGCCCAACCGGCTTTCCGGGCAGGCCGCCACCCGGGCCGGCGATCCCCGTCACCGCCAAGCCGATATCCGCCCCCAGCGCGTGGCGCGCGCCGCGCGCCATCTCCTGGGCAGTTTCCTCACTCACCGCGCCGTGCTGATACAGCGTGTCGTGGCGGACACCCAGCAGGCGTTCTTTGGCTTCGTAGGAATAGGCAATGATCCCGCCTAGGAAGTATTCAGACGACCCGGGCACATCCGTCAGGCGATGCCCGATGAGACCTCCGGTGCAGGATTCGCCGAGCGAGAGTGTGTAGCGGTGCTGCAGAAGCTTCTCACCCACCCGGCGTTCGATGTCGCTGGGCATAAACACCTCCGCGTGCGGGACAGGCGTATGCTATCACATCCAGCACGGGCCGGAGCGCCTCATTAGCCGGTCACCGCGGGCTCGCGGCGAAGCCCCTCGACGAAATCAGCGAGCCCTTGCTTCAAGCACTCGCGCTCCTCGGCGCTGAGCACGGCCCATGGCCGGTAGAAGTATTCATCGGTCTGGGCTTCGACCGCCTCGCGTGCATCGCGCCCGGTGCGGGTGATATCCACCGCCTGTGCATCGCCGGCCACCCACCCGCGCTGTAGGAGTTCATCCAACGCGTGGACAAAGGCGTCGCGTCGATAGCCGCGTCGCTGGAGTTTCGATTCAAAATCCACCGCGGCGCGAGCCTCACCGTGCCAAATGAGAGTCAGCATTTCCCAGGCCAGGCCGCTCACACCCAGCGGCTGCCAGGCGGAGGTGTGACAATCGCCGCGATACGCGTCCAGGTCGGTCAGCAATTGGTCGATCCGGATCATGGCTGGCGCCGTCGGCCCCGGATCCGATTGGCGGCTGAGTTCAAGGGCCCACTGGTGAGGCGGCTCGGGCGCCGCGAGGCTGGCCGTCACCAGCCGCTCGAGCAGGGCAGCCATCTGCTCCAGGTGCGCCTCGCCGATCGGTTGCAGGCGCTCCATGGCGCGGTAGATGGCCTGGACCACGCCGTCGGCAGCCTGCTCGCCCACGGGCGTCAACGAATAACCCTGCCGCTCGTCCTGCACGAGGTATCCGAGTTGGGCTGCTTTCTCGAGCCGCGAGCGCCAGCGCGCAGGCGCGGAATAAGGATCGCGTTTGGCGATCGTTTCCAGGGTGAGATGTTGCGGACGCAGGAAGAAGGCTGAGATGAGCCAGCCGTGCCATGCGGTGGGGGAGAGCCCGTGAGGAGCGGCGGCGGCTTGGGCCGCCGGAAGGTACTTGACGAGAAGCGCCTGAGCCGCATCTTCCATGAGCGGCCACGTGAGTCCTATGTCGGTCAACCAACACCATCCTTGAAGTCCAGAATAAGGCTGCGCACCTTTCCTTGAGTATCGCCCTGCGCCACCCAGCAGGCATCATCCAAAGTGTGGATTCGATAGGTCGCCGCGTGGAGATCCACGCAGGTTCTCGCGACAGGCGGAATCAGGCTGTTCTTGGCCCGAGTCGCATGGTTTGACAGGTCACGGGCCCATGATATAATTCTCTACCGCTGCCCCGGCAGACGACTGCTGGGGCAGGCGCACGTATCGGACCCTCCCCGCCGTTCGGGCCCTGTGGGGCGTGGACGTCGGCGAAGCGAAGGAGAACCGAAACATGAAGTACGCCATACTCGAAAGCGGCGGCAAGCAGTATCGCGCCGAGGAAGGCCAGGTGATCGAAGTCGACCGCCTGGCTGCTGAAGAGGGAAGCACCGTCGATCTCGAGCAGGTGCTACTGCTGGTCGACGGGGACACAGCCCACGTGGGTGCCCCGCTCGTCACTGGCGCCCACGTCAAAGCCAGCGTGCTCGAGCACATCCGCGGCCCGAAAATCCTGGTCTTCAAGTACAAAGCCAAGATGCGTTACCGCGTGCGCCAGGGACATCGGCAGAATTACACGCGCCTGCGCATCGAGCGCATCGCGGCCGGCGGGCGCACCGCCGCCAAGAAAGCCTCCGCCGGCTAGCGCGCCGCGCGGCGTCAGAACGGGAGGTTAGGCATGGCACACAAGAAGGGCGCCGGCTCCAGCCGCAACGGCCGCGACAGCCAAGGGCAGCGATTGGGCGTGAAGCGCTACGGCGGTCAGGCGGTGCGCGCTGGCACTATCATCGTCCGCCAACGCGGCACGCACATTCACCCCGGGACGAACGTGGCCCGTGGCAAGGACGACACGCTGTTCGCCACAGTGGACGGATTGATTCAATTCGAACACATGACCGGCGGCCGCAAACGGGTCAACGTGCTGCCGGCGGGCGAGCCTCAATCGTAGAACGCAAGTGGGCCGCGGCGGCGGGAGGACCGGACTGCACCCCGGGCCATCCGGCCTGCGCCGTCGCGCGACGATTCCGGGGGAGGGCACTCATATGAAAGCGGGTATTCACCCCAAGTACTTCGCGAACGCGACCGTGATCTGCGCCTGTGGCAACACGTGGCACACCGGGTCCACGGTCGAAGTGATCCATACCGACATCTGCTCCAATTGCCATCCGTTCTTCACCGGCGAGCAGCGCATCGTCGACACCGAAGGGCAAGTGGACCGCTTCTACAAGAAGCTCGAGGCGCGCACGGCTTACCTGGTGGAAAAGGAAGCCCGCGTCACGGCGCGCACCTCGACCGACCAGCCAATTGCCACGCTCGAGCTGAGCGAACGCATCAATGGCACCCTGGCCCGCGCCGGGCTGGAGACAATCGCCCAGGTGCTCGACAAGCTGGCCGCGGGCGAGGAAGCGCTGCTGGCGGTGGACGGTTTCGGACGCAAGAGCCTGATCGATCTGAAAAAGCGCCTGCGCCAGCGCGGCTTTGTGATCCCCGGCGAAGAGCCTGAACCCGTCGCAGCCTAGTGCGACCAGTTGTATGCAAAACATCGGGCGAGCCTGCGCAGGCTCGCCCGATGTTTCTTTTTGCGCATCACGCGCAGGCCGCCTTTTGTGCAGCCCGCCCGAGTGAGGTAGACTTGGCCGCAAGCCGCTCATGCCCGCGAGGAGGCGCCATGCGTAAGGCCGGCTCGGTGGAAGTGATCTGCGGGTCGATGTTCTCCGGCAAGACGGATGAGCTGATTCGCCGTCTGCGCCGCGCGCGCATCGCACGCCAAAAGGTGCAGGTCTTCAAGCCCGCACTGGATACACGCTATGCGGTGAGCAAGGTGACCTCGCACGCCGGCACCGATTTCGACGCCACGCCGGTGCGCGGCGCACGTGAGATCCCGGCCCAGATCGAGACCGGAACCACGGTGGTGGCCATCGACGAGGCCCAATTCTTCGACGATGAGATCCTGCCGGTGGTGCAGCGCCTGGCCGATGACGGCTTGCGGGTGCTCATTGCCGGGTTGGATACCGACTTCCGCGGCGAACCCTTCGGCCCGATGCCGACCCTGATGGCCCAGGCCGAGGTGATCGACAAGCTGCACGCGATCTGCATGGTCTGCGGCGAACCGGCCACGCGCACCCAGCGCCTGATCAACGGCAAGCCGGCGCGCTATCACGACCCGGTGGTCGTGGTGGGCGCCAGCGAAATGTACGAAGCGCGCTGCCGCGCCCACCACCAGGTGCCGAGAGAATGAAGCCCGCCGACTACCACGACCTGCTCGCAGAAGTGCTCATCCCGGCCGAAGAGCTGCAGGCACGCATCGCCGAGCTGGCGGTGGAAATCGACCGCGACTATCGCGACCGCGACTTGCTGCTCATTTGCATCCTGCGCGGCGGGGTCATGTTCCTTACCGACCTGATGCGCCGCCTGACCGTTCCGCACGCCATCGACTTCATGGCGCTGGCCTCCTACGGCGCCGGCGCGCGCACCTCGAGCGGCCAGGTGCGCATCACCCTCGACCTGGTCACCTCCATTGCCGATCGCGATGTGCTGATCATCGAAGATATCATCGACAGCGGGCACACCATGGCCTCGGTGATGGATTTCCTGCGCACTCGCCAGCCGCGCTCGCTCGAAGTGTGCACGCTGCTGGACAAGGCCGAGCGGCGCGAGGTGCATGTGCCCATCCGCTACCGGGGTTTCGTCATCCCCAATAGGTTCGTCTTCGGCTACGGGCTGGACTTGGACGAGTACTACCGCAACTTGCCGTTCGTCGGCGTGGTGCGGTCCGGCCCGGATTAGCCGCGCGCACGGGGGCCGCCGGTGAGCGTTCGTCAGGCAGGTGCGCCGGGGGAGATATGGGGCGCGGCGGAGTTCCCGCCCCTATTGGATGCGGTGCGCCAGGCCGTCGGTGGGCGTGGCGAAGTGTACCTGGTTGGCGGCGCCGTGCGGGATGCTTACCTGCGCCGGCCGGTGAGCGACTTGGACTTCGTCGGCACAGGCGATGGCATTGAACTTGGCCAACACGTCGCGCGCAGCCTGCAGGCTGCGTTCTATCCACTGGACACGGAGCGGCGAGTGGGCCGGGTGCTGGTCGAGAGCGCGGGCCGGCGACTCACCCTCGATTTTTCCTCATTGCGCGGGAAGCGCCTGATCGAGGACCTTGCGGCGCGCGACTTCACTGTCAATGCCGTGGCCTTGCCGCTCGCGGACCTCTCCACGGCGATCGACCCCCTCGGCGGGCTCGACGACCTGCGTCTAAAGACGCTGCGCGCGTGCACTCCCGGCGCCCTGGCGGATGACCCGTTGCGCACGCTGCGTGCCGTTCGCCTGGCCGTGCAACTCGAATTCCGCATCGAACCCGCGACTCGCGAGCTCATTCGCGCGGCGGCGGCGGGCCTGCCCCAAGTGGCGGCAGAACGCGTCCGCGACGAGTTCATGCGCATCATGGGCGGGACGCGCGTGGCCCCGGCCTTGCGCGTGATGCAGGCGCTGGGCCTCTTGGCGCTCGTCGTGCCCGAGACCGCCGGGCTCGAGCGCGTTGCTCAACCCCCGCCCCACATCCACGACGTGTGGAATCACACCCTGCTGTTGATCGACCGCCTAGAATCCTTGCTGGCCGTCCTGGCTCCCCAGGCCGACGAGGACTCCTCGGCCGATCTTGTCTTCGGCCTGGCTTCCGTGCGCCTGGGGCGGTTCCGCGAGAGCCTCAAGGCGCACCTCACGCGAACGCTGTCGGGCGATCGCCCAGTGCGCGGCCTGACCTTTCTGGGGGCGCTGCTGCACGACGTGGGCAAACCCGAAACACGTGGCGTCGATTCCCAGGGCGAGGTTCACTTCCTCGGCCACGACTCTTTGGGCGGCGACTGGGCTGTTCGCCGCGCCGGGCTACTTCATCTTTCGAACATCGAAGCCGACTACCTGGGCGGTATCGTGCGCCACCACATGCGCCCGCAGCATCTGGCCCACGATGGCCCGCCCTCTCGACGCGCGGTGTACCGCTTCTTCGCGGCCGCCGGCGAGTGCGGTGTGGATGTCTGCCTGATCAGCCTGGCCGACATGCTGGCCATCTATGGACCGACCCTCAGCCAGGATTCCTGGGCGGCCATGCTCGACACCATTCGCAGCTTGCTGGAAAGCTTCTTCGAGCACCCAGCGGAACACATCCACCCGCCGCTGCTGCTCACGGGCGATGAGGTCATGCAGGCACTCGGGCTGCACCCCGGGCCGCAAGTGGGATTCCTGTTGGAAGCGCTGCGCGAGGCTCAAGCCGCCGGCGAGGTGACCGCGCGCGAGGCGGCGCTGGAGTTTGTGCGCACCCGGCGAGCACAATCGTAGAGCTCATTCCCTCGATCGCCGTCGCGGAGCGCGATGCTAGGCTACGCACTCGTCGCGATTTGCCTGCACCTGCCGTCGTGGGCGATGGCAGGTGCCTTTGCATGCGATGACGTTTCGGCCTGGTGCCTTAGGGGTAGATGTCGTTGAGGACGGGTTCGTAGTAGCAGCGGCAACCGTTGGCCGCGGAGCAGGCGCCTTGCGGCAAGAACGGAGCTTTCTCCTTCGGATACGCTCCTTGAACGGCGGCGCACGTCGGGCAGCAGTCGTCGGCCACGCTCACCCGCACCATGGTGACGCGCGGATTAGCCTGCAAGCGTGTCAGCGCAGAGGCCAACGCCGTGCGCCGACCCAAGTCCGCGCCACAGGTGGGACAGCGGGCGGCACCATCGGCAATCAGGCTGCTGCAAACCGCACACGTGGGCATTGCGCCTCCATGTTTCCGGGTCAACTCAACCGCACCGAGAATACCGTCGTTCCGCGAACGATGCTTCTGGCAGCCCCCCGATTCAGCGCTAGGGGTAGGGCTGCAGGTCCACCTGCGGTTGCAGGCGCTCGACATCGGCCCGGCGGCAATCGGCTGTGGCCGGCGTGAGCAACACCGCCGTGGCCGCGGCGAAACCCAGGCGCAGGCCCCAGGCCATATTCTGCCCGCGTGCATACGAGGCGGCGAGCCCGGCCAACACGGCGTCCCCGGCACCGGCGGTGCTCACCGCCTTCACCTGCGGTACGGTGATTCGGAATCCGCCCTCCGGCGTCAGGGCCAGCCCGCCTTCGGGGCCTAGCGTCACAATCGGCCAGCTGCGGTAGCGCTCATGTAACGCGAGCATCGCTTTCCAAATCGCCTCGAGGGTGGTGAGACTTCCCCCCCCAAGCGACTCGAGTTCAACACGATTGGGCTTGACCACTGTGGGGCGCGCCTCTAATCCCACGCGCAGTGCCTCTCCCGAGGCGTCGAAAAGTGACGGGACACCCGCGGCACGAGCGGCACGCATGAACTGCGCGTGCATCGCGGGCGGAACACCGAGCGGCACGCTGCCGCCTAACACCAGGCACGAGGCGCCAGGCAGGGCAGATTCGACCTTCGCTGAAAGCTTGGCTGCATCGTCCGGTGTGACGATCAGCGACTCACTGGCGATGGTCGTCTGGCCGATTCCGTCTTCGGGCACAATCAACACGTTCTCCCGCGTCGACCCCTGCACCCAGATGAAGTCAGTCTTCACTCCGCGGGCGCGCAGCATGGCCTCCATGCGGCGCCCGGTTTCGCCGGCCGCAAAGCCCAACGCCAGGCTGGGTTGCCCGAGTTCGCCCAGAATCCATGAGGCGTCGGCAGCCTTGCCGCCCATTCCGATAGCCTCGTGCGAGGCGCGCACGGTCTGTCCGGGCGCGAAATGCGGCACGAACAGGGTGCGGTCGATGGCGGTGTTCGGAGTGACGGTGACTACCATAGCGCTGCGCTCGCGGGAAGGGTCAAGCTTCGGAGGCCTCCGGCGCTTCACCCGCTCGGCCAGCCGCCAGCACGGCCTGGGCGCCCTCGATCCAAGCTCGCTCGCTGGTCAGGAGCGACCCGAGCAAAACGGTGCGTGCGGTGATCTCGACGCGCTCGGCCACATCAAAGGCTGTATCCAGATCGTGTGCGACGACAAACAAACCGTGGCCGGGGACGATCGTGGCGGCCGCATACGGCGCGAGTTGATTCCCAAAGGCGGCCAACGCCTCTGCCACATTTTCGGCCAGGAGTGCACTGTGCGTGGGCGCATAGCGCGCGATACCGACCGGCCCCAATCGCTGGACGTATTCCAGCACCGGTGGCACAGGAACGCCGACAGCTGCAAACACGAGTGCGTTCGGCGCGTGACAGTGGACAACTGCGCCGGCCGTGGCGAATTGTCCATAGAGTCGCATGTGGACCAGCGCCTCACGCGAGATCTCGCCCTCACCATCTAGTCTCCGGCCATCCAACGCGAGCACGAGCACCTGCTCGGCGCGCAGGTTCCAATGGGAGTGACCGCCAGCGTACATCGGAGTCATGCAGATGTAATCGCCTACCCGGGCGCTGATGTTGCCGCCGGCCGTGTCGGTGAGGTGGCGTTGGTAGAGAAGACGCCCAAGATCAGCAATCCGAGCACGGACCGGTGCGATTTCGACGGACATCGACAAGTTCCTCAATGGGGCAGATCGGGAGGCAGGGCACGCATATTCGCCGCCGGTGGGCGAGCCGGCACCGTTCCACCTGGCCAACTGTACCATCCCGCGACAGTTCTGCCAAAAGGTCGCCGGGGGAGTTGGCTGCCTTCGACGGGCCGCGGCGTGTTCTCGTTGCGCAGGGCAGCCACCCCCTTCGGTATCCCGCTCAAGTCCGACGTCGCTGGCACACGTGGAAGCCCTGCCAGGGTATGCTTAAGGGGAGGCTCGCCTCTCGGCGGGCGAAGCCTACGGCCGGCACGGCATTCCGACATGAGCGAGGTGAACTGGTGGCGACCCGACAGATCGTGCGCATCGACGAGGCGCTATGTGATGGATGCGGGGCGTGCGTCACTCCATGCGTGGAAGGCGCCATCGCCTTGGTGGACGGCAAGGCCAAGGTGCTGCGCGAGGAGTTGTGCGACGGGGCGGGTTTCTGCCTCGGCATCTGCCCGACCGGCGCGCTGAGCGTGGAATCGCGCGAGGCGCCGCGGTTCGACGCGCTGGCCGCCGCAGCCTCGCACGGCAGCCATGAGCCACGTTTCATTCAGCAGACGTGCTTCTTGTGCGGGCAGAGCGAGGAAGATCGCGTCTTGCTTCCCTGCCGCCGAGGCGGGCAGAGCCTGTGGGTCTGCACCCGCTGCCTGCCCGAGCTGATTCACGGACGGTGAACATGTACGACGCTTTCAGTTCGGATTACGATCGATTTGTCGATTGGCCCGGACGGCTAAAGCTCGAGCTGCCATTCTTGCTCGGCCACCTCAACGCAAGGGGCGCGCAGCGGGTGCTGGATGCAGCCTGCGGAACAGGTTGGCACGCGATTGCTCTCGCCCAGCGCGGATTCGATGTGGCGGGGGGCGATTTGAGCGCAAGCATGGTCGCCCGAGCCACGGCCAACGCGCGCGAAGCCGAAGTGACGGCGGAATTCAGGCAGGCGGGATTTGGCGATCTGGCGTCGGCCTTCGGCCGAGATTCGTTCGACGCCGTCCTTTGCCTGGGCAACTCGCTGCCGCACGTGCTCGATCCTGCGCACCTGACCAGGACCTTGGAGGATTTCGCAGCCTGCCTGCGCCCGGGCGGTATGTTGATCGTCCAAAACCGCAACTTCGATGCGGTGCTCGCCACCCACCAGCGGTGGATGGAACCGCAGGTGCACCGCGAAGGCGAGAGCGAGTGGCTCTTCTTGCGTTTCTACGATTTCGACCCGGACGGATTGCTCACCTTCAACGTCATCACGCTGCGGCGCGAGGCCGATTCGGCGTGGGAGCAGGCGACGGGCTCCACGCGGCTGCGGCCGCAGCCTAAGGCCGAGCTTGCGAAAGCGCTTTCGGAGTCCGGGTTTGAATCGCTCACCTTCTTCGGCGATATGTCCGGGTCCGGGTTTGACGCAATCTCGAGTGGCAATCTGGCGATCGTTTGCCGGACAAGGAAGGGCATCGCCTGAGGACCGATTTCCGGTCGAGCCTCGGCGTTTCGGACTGCGGCAGTGCGACGGCCTTGTCGTCAATGTGAGCTCTGCGTGCCACAAGGGCGTTTCGACGAGTGCTGCACAGACTGGCCCTGCGATGCGACAAAGCAATGTTGGACCTTGTGGACCAACGACCTGCTCCCTGATTACCAGACCCCACAGAATGTAGTGGGTTGTGTCAAGCGTGTCTCCCGACATGGCGAGAGGGGCGCAGCCGCAAGACATTCGGGTTGCAGTGGGATGGCGCAGTTACCCTTCGCGGTAGAATCCACCTTGACTTGCCTATGAATACTGCGGCATCGGAAGCCGAACACCTGTATCGCACCGTGTTTGAAACCGCCAGTGACGGTATGCTGATCACCGATCTGGAGACCGGCGGCGTTCTGGCCGCCAACCCCGCGGCTGCACGAATGCACGGATACGCGCTCCAAGAATTCCTCGGGTTGAAGCTGGAGACACTGATCCACGCCAAGAGCCTGCCCTCTTTCGCCGGTTTTGCACAGGTGATTCGGCAAGGCGGCCTTTTCGAGACGCTGGTGCAACATGTTCGTCGGGGCGCTTCGCCGCTAAGCGTCGAATGGCGCGCGGTGGCGTTCAAGTTCCAGGATCGCGTCTGCGCATTGGCCCTCCTGCGCGATGTAGACAAACGGGTCCAGGCCGAACACGATCTTCAGCAGCGAATGGGGGTGCGTGCCCGCGAACAATCCACCCTGCTCGCAATCTCCCAGACTCTGGCCTCCACAATGGAACTCCAACCGGACCTGATCCTTGACCAGTTGGGGGTGCTCATCGAATTCGCACACGCGGGTCTGTTCACGTTGG
>Ga0154809_1101_pt1 | contig 12579 bp, 10 predicted proteins | sample Rifle2008BG16ft_FD_105817 | JGI IMG/M metagenome (GOLD analysis project Ga0154809, IMG submission 105817) | Chloroflexi bacterium RBG_16_64_43 | reverse complement strand
CGAAGGCTGGTCGCCAAAGAAACGCTGGTTGTGATAATCCCGGAAGTACCAGGTGAAAGACCACGAGACTAGATTGTCGTAGCCAACCTGGACCCCGAGGCCGTCGGCCGTACGTCGCGAGACGTCTTCGATCTGGGCCATGACGGTCTTCACGCCCTGCGCCGAATGGGCGTAGTCGATGAATTCCAGGCCGTTGCCGTAGTTGGTGTAACTGGCCGTCCACCCGGCGCGCAAAGTGAGCACGCCCTGCAACAAGAAGAACTCGAGCACCAGCACACGAAACCACTGGCCGAAGGGCAAACCGCGCCACAGCCGCCACAGCGCCCACAGGGAGAGAGCCGCAAAGCTCAGGGACTCCAGGAAGGAGGTGGTGGACTGCAACTCCTCCAGCGTCATCCCGCGGAATGGCGGGCGCGGCCCAAGGCCGATCGCAAAGGCGACGACCAGCGAGACCGCTGCAATCGGCAGGAGCAACCAGGCGACCCAGCGCGGCGACCGACCAACCAGCGGCCAGTCGATGTGCTCGACGATGTGGGCGATGGCCCAGCCACCCAGCAGAATCATCGGCAGGGCGATGTGCACAGTCAGCCAGGGCATCTTCTCGCCGGCCGCACTGTAGGCGGCAAGGGACACCACCGACCAGAACCCCAAGAACCCGACCATGCCGAAGACCGGCGCGGCGGGTGGACGCGTTGGATCCGCTGCGACGGACGGCTGCACACCTTGAGAGTGGGACTGCGCTTCGTCTCTCGTTGTCCTCCGGGCGCGCAGTCCGGTCAGGCCAATGACCCCGGCCGCGACAGTGGCCAGCGCGGGCAAGAACTCGTACAGCGGCAGTTGGATCAGCAGGTAGAAGTACCATGGCTGCCCGCCGCGCTGCACACCTTGCTGCTCAAGCCAGTAGCCCAGCGACCCAAACAGCCCTGAGAACAGGCCATTGCCATTGGTGAAGAACGTGGTGAAGAACACGCCCATGATGCCGAAGAAGATGGCCGCGTTAACCAGCCACAAGCGCCGATCCCAGGCCAGCCCGATCACCACCGCCAGCATCAGCAGCGGCACAGCAAAGACCGCGGTGTGTGATAGCCCCTGCAGCGTGTAGTCGAGCGCGTCCCAACCCATGGCCCGTACTGGAAAGGACGCCAACTGCGGGAGGACAAATGTGCCTAGAACAATCAGCAGGTCAAAGGCTGGAAAGCGCGCGCGGAAGGATGGCCCGAAGGAGCGCGCCGCCAGCCACAGCCCCACCAGGAATGCCACGCCGCCCAGCACCCCCACCCCGCTACCCCACAACAAGGTCGGCGCGAGGGACAGCGTCTCTCCCGGAGTGCGCGGCAGGTTCGGGTCGGAGGGGACGGCGGTGCCTCCGGGCAACCCGCCCAGACGCGTCTGGTTGAACGCGAGCAGCCACATCGCGGCCAGGAGCAAGGCCGCTCCCAGCGAGACCAAGAAGGTAAACCGACGCTGATCGCCCTCCCGCGCCCACTCGACACGCATCAGGGAAACCAGGAGTTGCAGCCCGAGAAAGACCAAGGCTATCGCGATATAGATGTAGGAGGTTTCCTTGGTGGTGTAGTGCAGGGCCGTCGCCGCCGTAAGCAAGTACAGCCAGCGCGCCTGGCGGGTCTCGAAGTAGCGCGCAATGGCCAGGAACATGAGCAGCCCCCAAACGACCACGAAGGCTTCATTGCGCACGTAGCGTGAGTAGTAGAGCATGTACGGCGAGAGGCCCATCATCAGGCCAGCCGTCAATGCGCCCAACTTGCCGAGCCAGCGGCGGAAGGGCAGCATCAATGCCGCAGCCGCGATGCCGAAGAGCGCGGCCGGCAGCCTGGCCGCAACATCGCTCGCCCCAAAGACGAAATAGGACAGCGCGACCAGATGCATCTGCAGCGTGCCGTGCATCATCGGATTGTGAATGTAGCCCTGCCCGCGCGAGAGCTGCCAGGAATAGTAGGCGTGCAAGGTTTCGTCGTGCGACATGGCACGCGTGTCGATATCGAAGAAGCGGGTGGCGGCCACTGCCACCAGTAGCAGCACCCACAGCAGATGCTCCCACGCAATCGGAAGCCAAGGTGCGACGGGGCGTTCGAGCCACGAGGACTTCGCCGAGGATGGCTGCATATCCTGCCTCATTCTCGCTGTCGTTGGCGGACACGGGGGCGGGCTGCGTGGACCGCAGGCCGGCGGGAGGGCTTGGGCGATTGTGGAGCGTGGGTGCTGGCCAGAAGTTGGCGCACTTCCGCCGCCGTGAGTTCACGCGATTGACCCGGGCGAAGGCTGCCCAACAGCAGGCTGCCGATGCGGATGCGCTGCAGGCGGACGACGCTCAGCCCGAGACGCATGGCGATCTCACGTATCTCACGCTTGCGCCCTTCGCCCATGACCACCCGCACCCACGCGCCGCGTCCGGCCGGGCTCTCGACCCGCACCAGCGCCGGAGCGGTACGCAGGCCGCCCTCCAGCACCACGCCGCGCCGCCATATCTCGAGTTGCTGCTCATCCGGCCGGCGCGAGAGCATCACGCGGTACTCCTTTTCACAGCCGTAACGGGGGTGTGTCAACCGCAAGGCCAAGTCCCCGTCGTTGGTCATCAAGATCAGGCCTTCGCTTTCGAGGTCCAGTCGCCCCACTGGGAAGAGCCTGGCCGCACCCGGCACAAGATCGCGCACCGTTTGACGTTCGCCTTGCGGTTCGAGCGAGGAGACTACGCCGCGCGGTTTGTGCAGGGCCAAGTACATCGCTTGTTCCGCGGCGGCCAGCGGTCGGCCGTCGACCCGGATGTCGTCGTGCCGAGGGTCGGCCTTCTCGCCCAGTGCGATCGGTTTGCCGTTGACGGTAACGCGTCCGGCGCGGATCAACTCCTCGCACGCGCGGCGCGATCCCAACCCGGCGGCGGCCATCAACTTCTGCAGACGTTCGGAGGTCACTGCGTCAGCCCTTGAGGACGGTCTCGGGCGCCACAGGTTCGGCCGGCATCGGCGGCGCCTCTTCGATCTCCAGCGGAGGCAAGTCCTCAACCGACGAAAGGCCAAAGTGCTGCAGTGCTGTAGTTGTGAGGCCATACAAGATGGGGCGTCCCGGTCCCTCGGTGCGACCGATCTCCTCGACCAGGCCCTTCGCCAGGAGGCTTTGCAGCACACTGTCGCAGTTGACGCCGCGGATGGCGTCGACCTGGGGCCGGGTCAGCGGCTGGCGATAGGCCAGGATGGCCAGAGTCTCGAGGGCCGCCTTACTCAGGCTGGTGGTGTGCCCCAAGCCAAGGAACTTTTCGACCACGCCCGCCGCGCGGGGTGAAGTCGTGAGATGGATACGATCGCCGATGCGCAGGATCTGCAGCCCGCGCTGAGCATACTCCTCGGCCAGAGTACGCAGCGCGGCCTCCACCTCGGCCCGCGTCACCGCCAGCGCCTCCGCAAGAGTCGCTAAGAGTGCCGGCTCCGCGGATACAAAGAGCAGGCTCTCCAACTGCGCGTTGAGGGCAAGGCCCCCATTCGATTCAGGATTCATCGACATGCTATAATCCGGCTCGCCCCAGGGCACGATTCATGTAACGGCTGCAGTTGATGATACGCCCCATGTGCCTTTCTCTCAAGCGGATTCTGCTGGGCCTGCCAGTTTTGGGTCTGGCGGCCTGTACGCTCTACCTGGGAGGCCCCCAGCCGCCCCCCACCGCGACGCCCGTGGCCAGCCAGGTTACGTTTGTCGAACAAGCCTGGCGCGAAGCTATTGCGCAATCGGCCGGCGGGGAGGTCATCGTCATCTTCACCCAGGAGCAACTGACGGAGTTCCTCAACCTGCGCATTTCGTCGCAACCCCAGAGTCGGCTCAAGTCGGTGCGCGTCATCCTCGACCAAGCCACAATATCCGTGTATGGCATGTTGGAGGCGGCCGATCTTTCAGCGTCAGCGTTGGTCGTACTGCGGCCGCTCATCTCGGATGCGGCGCGGCTGACACTTGAAATCGACACGCTCCAGGTGGGACCGCTGCAGCTGCCGGCCCAATCGATGTCCGCGCTTTCACAGGCGCTGTCGGAGGTACTGACCGGCGAGGTGGCGAGCCTGGCGACCGGGTTCCAGGTGCAAGAAGTGCTGGTGGCCCAGGGGCAGATCGCCATCCGGGGCGTGCTGCGCTAGGCCTCGATCGCACGCGGCCGGGCCGGCGCCCGACAACTCGAATGGCAATTATACCAAGGCACTCTCCGCAATCATCTGTGCGGCCCCAGCCTCGCGAGCGTCTCGGCCCGTCTGTGCTTGCTCGCCCCTCGTTTGGAAGCCGCACTCGCCGCACCATTACGTGCCTCTGGATCGCTGCCCAAGTCGCATGCGCCGGGCCGCAGATGACCCTCGTTCCGCATGAGGTGAGCATTCACGCGGACGGTTTGCAGCACTCGGCGCGGGTCGAAGGCGGATCGACCGTCGCTCAGGCCCTGGCCCAGGCCGGCCTGCAACTCGGAGCCCTCGATCGCGTATCTCCGCCGCTCTATGCGCTGGCCTCGGCGGCAAGCGATATTGTGGTCGTGCGGGTGATCGAAGAATTCGAGATCGAGCATGCCACACTGCCATACACCCAGCAGACAGTCCGTAGTGAGATGATCCCTGCGGGAACTCAACGCCTGCTGCAAGCGGGCCACAATGGTCTTGAAGAAGTGACCTACCGCGTGCGGATTGAAGACGGGCTGGAAGTCGCACGATCACCGGTGCGCCGTATCGTGGTTGAGGCACCCGTGCCCGAGATCGTCCTGGCGGGCGCGCAGACCCAAACCGCGACGATCAACCTGGCCGGCACGTTGGCCTACCTCGAAACGGGCTCGGCCTGGATGATGCGCGGAAACTCGCGGGAACGAACCGCCGTCGCCATCACAGGCGATCTGGACGGGCGCGTGTTTTCTCTTGCACCGGATGGCGCGTGGCTCGCGGCTTCGCGCACGGCTGAGAGCGGTCTGAATGCCCTCTGGCTCTATTCCACACTGGCGGCGGAGACGCCGATCGCCCTTGGTGTTGCAGACGTGGTCCATCCAGCCGCGTGGTCACCCACGCTACCACCGACGCTTGCCCTTTCGACCGTTGACCCAAGCCAGGCCGCTCCGGGTTGGAAGGCTGACAACGACCTGATCCTCCTCTCGATTGGCATCGGCGGCCAACCTGCCTCGCCGCAGCAAGTGTTGCCGCCGCAGGTTGGCGGCCGCTATGGATGGTGGGGCACATCCTACGTGTGGTCTCCGCAAGGCGAGACCTTGGCCTACCGCCGCCCGGATGGCATCGGCGTGATCGACGGCCCCACGGGACGCACGCTGGCCTCGTTCCCCGTCACGCCTTACGTCAGTCCGACCGATTGGGTATGGCTGCCCGGGCTGAGCTGGTCCCCGGACGGGCGCTTCATTTACACCCTGGCCCACGGCGCGCCGCTGGGTCTTGAAATCCCGGAATCCTCACCGGCGTTCGATCTGGTCGCCATCCCTGTCGCGGGCGGCGCTTCCCTCACCCTGCGCCCGCGGGTGGGAATGTTCGCGAGCCCCGTCGTTTCTCCGCCGCGCGAGGCTACCAGTGGCGGGCAGGCCCAGGTGGCCTTCCTGCAGGCCTTACAGCCCCTCGAAAGCGAAAGCAGCAGCTATCGGCTGATGGTGATGGACCTGGACGGAAGCAACGCCCGGGCCCTCTTCCCGAGCGAGGGCGAGGGGGGCCTAGAGGCCCAGTCCGTCGTGTGGTCGCCTCAAGCGACCCATCTGGCCTTCGTCTACCGCGGAGACGCGTGGGTGATTGAAGTATCGACCGGTCTGGCACAGCCGCTCACGGCCAGCGGCCGGGTGACCGCCGTCGATTGGAGATAATGCAGTATCATTGCGAGGCCGGGGCGAATCCACGCGCTCTCACCACCCTCGTTCGGAGAATGCATGCGAGTATTGCTCACCGGGGCTGCGGGTTTCATCGGGTCGCACTTGTGCGACCGGCTATTAGCCGAAGGCCACAGTGTCGTGGGCCTCGACAACTTCGTCACCGGCTCGCCTGAGAATATCGCTCACCTGGCCGGGCACGAGCGCTTTCTATTCATCCGCCACGACGTTTCGAACTACATCTACATCCCGGGCCGCGTGGAGGCGGTGATGCATTTCGCCTCACCCGCCAGCCCCAACCCGCACAGCCCATTCGGCTACCCCAACCTACCGATCCAGACGCTCAAGGCGGGTGCGTTGGGGACGCACAATGCGCTGGGCGTGGCTCGCGCACACCAGGCGCGCTTCCTCCTGGCCTCCACCTCCGAGATTTACGGCGATCCTCTGGAACATCCGCAGCGCGAGACCTATTTTGGGCACGTCAATCCGGTAGGGCCGCGCTCGATGTACGACGAGGCCAAGCGCTTCGCCGAAGCCATCACCATGGCCTACCATGGCCACCACCGCCTCGACACGCGCATCGCGCGCATCTTCAACACCTACGGCCCGCGCATGCGCCTCGACGACGGGCGGGTGGTACCCAACCTGATCGGTCAGGCCCTGCGCGGCGAGCCGCTCACGGTCTACGGCGATGGGTTGCAGACGCGCTCCTTCTGCTATGTCGACGATCTGGTGGAAGGGATCCTGCGCCTGCTACTCTCCGACGAGCACCTACCGGTCAACCTTGGGAATCCGTCGGAGATTAGCATCCGCGACTTCGCTGAGCGCATCTCCCGCATGAGCGGAGGGCGCAGTTCCATCACCTTCTTGGCGGACCGGCGCGGCGCCGATGACCCGCAGCGTCGCCAACCCGATATCTCCCGAGCACGCGAGATCCTGGGCTGGCTGCCGCAGGTGGATCTCGACCGCGGGCTGCAAACCACGTTGGGTTCATTCGCCGGGCGGATGGGGCTCCCCTAGGCATGGACTGGCGGCGGGAACGGGTGCGCTTCACGCGCTTCCTGGTCGTCGGCGCGATCGGCGCGGTCGTGGATTTTGGCACCTTCAACCTGCTGACGGAGTGGCTGAACATCAACGCGGTGGTGGCTTCGGTGGTTTCGTTCACGGCTGCAGTCACCAGCAATTTCACCCTCAACCGACATTGGACTTATCCTGACTCCCGCAGCAAGCCGGTGGCGCGGCAATGGATGCAATTCGCAATGGTCAATCTGGTCGGGCTCTCCGTGCGCACACCGCTTTTTGCATTCCTTCGAGGGCCCTGGACGCGGGTTGCCGAGCGGCTTCCCGTGAACTGGGGGCCACTCACAGCCCAGCAGCTCGGCAACAACCTGGCGTTGGCCTGCGCCGTAGGTGTCGTGCTCATCTGGAACTTCGTCGCGAACCGCCTATGGACTTACAATGACGTCCGCTAGGGGGAACGACATGACCCGCAGGGTACCCCCGGTGCATCTGTATACGACGCGCGGCGAGTTCGCTGCCTTGCTCATCTTTCCCTATCTCTTCAGCCGCGATGGGGATTGGATCGGATGGGTCAGCGACGAACGCGACGTCTTCAATCTGGAAGGCGGCTACGTCGGCTGGGTGTCGCACGACCGGCGCATTCTGCGGCGGGCGACGGTCCAACCGCGGATCATTCCTCCGCCGCCATCCAAACCCGAAGAGCCCCGAGTGCGCGTGCCGGCCACCACCCCTCTGCCGCCCCTGATGGCCGAGTATTCACATGACGTGATCGACGTGCTCGAGGATATGCCCGAGCTGCTCCACTCCGGCGACCGCTCAGAACTCCAATCGGACATGGACTAGTGCCTGTGGCCGACCCGACTCCCGAAGCGAAGCACATCCGCGATTCGATCGTCACCCTCAGCCAGATGATGCGCCTAGAGCATGCCAACTTGCACGGCAACGTGCACGGCGGCATCGTGATGAAGTTGGTAGACGAGGCGGGCGCGCTCACCTGCATGCGCCACGCCCAGCACCCGGTGGTGACGGTGGCCATGGACAATATGAGCTTCCGCCACCCGATCCAGATTGGCGACCTGGTAACCCTCACTTCGCGCCTGACGTTCGTCGGGCGGACCTCGATGGAGGTGCGGGTGGAGGTGGAGGCGGAGAACCCGTTCACCGGCAATCGCGTCCACACGAACACCGCTCATCTGGTCTATGTCGCGCTCGATACAGCCGGCCGCCCGGTGCCGGTCCCCGTGCTGATTCTCGAAACCCCCGAAGAGCAACGCGAGTTTGCGGAAGCCGAGGCCCGCCAGGACGAGCGCCGCGCGCATCGACCCGCCGCAGGCGCAAAGGACTAGCCGCCATGGCCGAGGCTATCCGCGGGATCACCCACCTGCTGGAAGTCGCCTCCTCGCGGCGCTTCTTGGCGGCCGTGGAGCCCGGCGACCGCGGTCTGGCCGAGAGCCTGCCCTTCCCCTTCCTGGCCTTCGTCGGCGAAGGCGAGATGAAACTGGCGCTGCTGCTGGCCATCATCAACCCGGCCGTGGGCGGCGTGCTGCTGCTCGGCCCGCGCGGAACGGGCAAGACCACCGCGGTGCGCAGCCTCGCGCCGCTCCTGCCCTCCGTGCCGCGCAGCCTGTGCCCCTATGGGTGCCTGCCGGAAGACATCGAGACCGGCGGAATGGATGCCGTCTGCCCGGAGTGCGCGCGCAAGTACGGTCTGGGCGAGCCGCTGACCTTCAGCGATCGCATGAAGTTGATGGAGCTCCCGCTCAACGCACAACTGCCGGATGTGATCGGCGGGTTGGACGAGCGCGCGGCATTGCACCAGCGTCATCGCCTCCACCCGGGCATCCTGGCGCAAGCCGACCGCAACTTCCTGTATGTCGACGAGATCAACCTGCTTGCCGACGAGATTACGGACGCCATCTTGGATGCGGCCGCACAGGGCATGTACACCGTGCGCCGCGGTGCGTTGGCCGCGTTCTACCGCTCGCGGTTCGTTCTGGTCGGTTCGATGAATCCCGAGGAGGGCGTACTCCGCCCGCAGATCTTCGACCGGTTTGGGCTGCGCGTGGTCGTACGCGGTGTGACAAGTATTGCCGATCGCTGGGAGGCCTACCAGCGCGTGCGCGCCTACCAATCCAACCCGCGTGGAGTGATCGAGCACTACCGCGAGGAGACCGAGATTATGCGCGGCGAGATTCTGGCCGCACGCGAAAAGCTGCCGGCCGTGAAGCTGGCCGGCGCAACCGCCGAGTTGGCGCTGCAGATGGCCGAGCGCCTCACGATCGCCTCGCACCGGGCAACGGCAGCCTTGTTCGAAGCCGCGCGCGCGCTGGCGGCGGCCGACAATCGCGACGCGGTGACGGCCGAAGACATCCGCACCCTGGCCCCCCTCGCGCTGCGCATGCGCCGCTCGGCATTCCTCACCGACTACTTCGCCCGCCAGGGCGAAGAGGAGCAGGAGCTCAGTCGGTTGATGGACGAGGTTCTACCGGCATCCGCTCCCCGCACCTCCTCCTGATCCATCACCACATTGGAAGAGGGCATAGCATGCCTTACAGATGACCGCGTACGCGCGGGCTTGGCACGGATTGCCGCGTTGGGACGACGTGCCTGGTGTTGGTCGCGTGCATTGCAGACAATCCGCCCGGGTGCGCCCCTCCTGACTATGACATAAAAGATGATGCTCGCAAAACGAGGGGCTTCCCACAAGGGCATCCCCTTCAAGTTGCCTGCGGAAGAACCGACTTGCGCCTCACCCCCTGCCCCCTCTCCGCCGAAGGGTGGCCTTCTGCAGGTGGCAATCTGGCGGAGAGGGGGTGGAGGCTCCAAGGCGATGGTCCTTTTATCGCAGCCTGCTTGCCTCACGGCCATCGCGGAGAATGGCGCAGCGCACATGTGCGGCCACCCCTCGCCTATACATCTACCCAACGACGCTATGGGTCAAAGAGACCGACGAAGACACTTTGAGTCGCACGTCACGGGTCATGCGTAAGTTGTCAAAACACAAGTGCCTCGAGGCGCGTCGCTTGCCCTCGCCCAACCTCGATGGATTACAATTGGCTTCCGAGCTGCACGGCCCGCATGGGGAGACCCCTTCCGACATGACCCTCAGCCAACTCGCACGATCGATAGCCGAGTCGCCCACGCTCGAACTTAACGAGGAGGCCCGCCTCTTGCGTGAACGCGGCGAGCCGGTGATCCACCTGGGCATCGGCGAACCCAAGAACCGCGCCCCGATTGCCGCCATCCTCAGTTCGGCGGCGCGCCTCAACGAAGGCGACATCAAGTACACACCGACCGACGGCATGCCCTCGCTCAAGAAGGCCATCATCCGCTACACCGAAGAGAACTACGACCGCGTGGTGGCCCCCGAGAACGTGATCGTGTCGTCCGGCGCGAAGCAATCCCTTTATAACGTTCTGTTCACGCTGCTCAACCCGCAGGATGAAGTCATCATCCTGGCGCCCTACTGGGTGAGCTACCCGGAAATGGTGAAGATGGTCTATGGCGTGCCGGTGATTGTCACGCCGGAAGACGGGTCTTTCCACCCCCGCATGGAGGAGATCGAGCGCGCGGTGACCAGTTACACCAAAGCGATCATCGTCAACTCGCCGAATAACCCCTCCGGCGTGGTGTACTCCGACGAGTTCATGGCAGCCCTGGTCGAGTTCAGCGAGCGCAAGAATATCTACCTGATCTCCGACGACATCTATCACAAGCTGGTGTTCGACGGCCGCCTGCCGACCTCCTCGTACAAGTTCACCACCCGCGATATCGAAAGCACGCGCGTCATCGCCATCAACGGGGTGTCGAAGTTGTACGGCATGACCGGTTTCCGCATCGGCTGGGTGGTGACCAATCGCAAGATGGTCGAGATCATGACCAATGTCCAGGCCCAAACCACCTCCTGCGCCTCGGAGGTGCTGCAGGCGGCGGCCGAAGGCGCGCTGACCGGCCTGCAGAGCGTGGTGGAGGCGTTGCGCCTGACGATCGAGAACAACCGCAATGTGATGCTCGAGCAGCTCAAGGCCTTCGACGGCGTGCGCGTCGTCCGCCCCGGCGGCACCTTCTACTGCCTGCCCGATTTCCGCGCGTACAATCCGAATTCGGAGGAGCTCTCGCGCTTCCTGCTGCGCCGGGCGCTGGTGGTCACCGTGCCGGGCAAAGAGTTCGGCATGGAGGGGCACCTCCGCCTGAGCTACTCGGGCACCGTCAAAGACATCACCGAGGGCGTCGAACGCATCAAGTGGGCGCTTGACCCGCATTCTCCCAACGAGATTTACATCGGCGACCGCAAAATGGTACGGGACTGGCTATGAATAACATTCTCGATATCCGTACGCCGGCCGAAGGCGAGGCCGCGGCGCTGCGCTCCGACTACGGCCTGGACTCGATCGGCCTGACCAATCTGCGCAAGGCTTACTGGAACCTGCCGGCCGAAGCACTCTACGAGGAGATCGTCTTCCGCCACGAGGCGAGCATTACCCGCCAGGGCCCGATCGTTGTGGCCACCGGCAAGCACACCGCCCGCTCCGCGACCGACAAGTTCATAGTCCGCGAGCCCTCCACCGCCGACCGCATCTGGTGGGGCGAGTACAACCGACCCTACGCGCCGGATAAGTTCAACGAGTTGTACGAGCGGCTGCTCGGCTTCCTGCAGGGCCGCGACGTGTTCGTCCAGGATTGCTACGCGGGAGCGGACCCGGCCTATCGCCTGCCCATCCGCATTGTCACCGAGCACGCCTGGCACAGCTTGTTCGCGCGCAACATGTTCCTTCCCCCGCAATCGGCCGAGGAATACCGCCGTCACGTGCCGGATTTCACGGTGCTGTGCGTGCCCTCCTTCCAAGGCGCACGCACCATTGACATGACGGCCACCAAGACCTTCATCATCATCAACTTCCAGCAGCGCCTGTGCATCATCGGCAACACGGCCTATGCCGGCGAGATCAAGAAGTCGATCTTCTCGATTCTCAACTTCCTGCTGCCGGCGCAAGGCATCTTATCCATGCACTGCTCAGCCAACGCCGGCCAGCGCGACGACGACGTGGCGATATTCTTCGGACTCTCGGGCACGGGCAAGACCACCCTCTCGGCCGACCCGCAACGGCGCCTGATTGGCGATGACGAGCACGGCTGGAGCGACGAGGGAGTGTTCAACTTCGAGGGCGGCTGCTACGCCAAGGTGATCCAGCTTTCGCCCACGGCGGAGCCGCAGATCTACGCCTGCACACGCAAGTTCGGGACGATTCTCGAAAACGTCACCTACGATCCGGTCACGCGACTGATCGACCTGGACGACGACAGCATCACCGAGAACACGCGCGGCTCGTACCCGCTCGAATACATCGAAAATGCCATCCCGGCGAAGATGGCCGGCCACCCGCGCAATATCATCCTGCTCACCTGCGATGCCTCGGGCGTGATGCCGCCGCTGGCACGCCTGACGCCGGACCAGGTGCTGTATCACTTCATCTCCGGCTACACGGCCAAAATCAGCGGCACCGAGGTGGGGCTGGGAGTCGAGCCGGAGATCACCTTCAGCACATGCTTCGGCGCGCCGTTCATGGTGTACCACCCGGCTTTCTACGCCGATCTTCTCAAGCGGAAGATACTCAAGCACCAGGTCAACTGCTGGCTGGTCAATACCGGCTGGGTGGGCGGGCCGTATGGCATAGGCAAACGGATCAGCATCAGCCATACGCGCGCGCTGCTCAATGCGGCGCTCT
>Ga0154809_1055_pt1 | contig 12620 bp, 8 predicted proteins | sample Rifle2008BG16ft_FD_105817 | JGI IMG/M metagenome (GOLD analysis project Ga0154809, IMG submission 105817) | Chloroflexi bacterium RBG_16_64_43 | reverse complement strand
GCGCGCTCTCAGCGAGGGCGACATGGCCGAAGTCCAACGCTGCCTGGGGCGGCCCTTCACCCTCACGGGGCAAGTAGTCCATGGCGCACAACGAGGAGCGACGCTCGGCTTCCCCACAGCGAATGTGGCCGTGTGGGAGGCGCGGGCGGTGCCCGCGCGCGGCGTGTACGCCACGTGGGCCGAGGTGGGCGCGCGCCGCCTGGCGAGCGTCACCAACATCGGTGTGCGCCCGACCTTCGCCGGCCAGCCCGAGGGACAAGTGGTCGAGACCCACATCCTCGATTTCGATGAAGACCTCTACGGTCAGCCGCTTACGGTGAGCTTCGTCGCTCGGCTGCGGGCCGAAGCCAAGTTCGCCGGCGTGGAGGCCCTGCTGCAGCAAATTCGGGCGGATGTCGAGCAGACACGCATACTCCTGCGAAGCATGAGCTGATCGTGGCGAGCCTTGGGGGCCGCACCCCGGCGTCTCGGCCGGCGCGCGAACCGGGGTCCTCCAGCCAAGGACTGTCGGAGAGGGAGGTGCCATGAGTGGGCAGGACCGGCGCGTCTATCTTTTGAGTCCGCGAACGCTTTCCCCAGAGACCATCGCCGTCGCCTTTGCCAAGACCTCCCGCTCGCCGGAGTCCTTCGACGTGATCGCCTCCGCGCTCAGCGAGGAGGCCTCGGCTCAATTCCACGAACGGTGGGTGGTTGGGTACGGCCACGCCTCGGTGGCCGAACACGCCGTTTTGCACATCGCGCTCGAAAACATCTCGCGCCTGGCCATCGAATGCATCGAGTCCAACCGTTTGGCCTCCTATACCGAGAAGAGCACGCGCTACCAGATGTGGGATCGCACCGCCTTCGTCGTGCCTGCGGAAATCCGCAACGCATCGCTCGGGAACCTGTATCGTCAGACGTGCGAGCTTCTGCTCGATACCTACTTGGCGTCGCTCGCACCTCTTAGGAAGGTGGCCCAATCTGCATTCCCGCGGGAGGACGGCGAAAGCGAGGCGCGCTGGGACGGCCGGATCCGTTCGCGCTACGTGGATGTGGCGCGCTACCTCTTACCTAGCGCGGTCTTTGCCAACGTTGGAGTGACCCTCAACGCGCGCTCGCTCGAGCATGCCATTCGCAAGATGCTCTCCCACCCCTTGGCCGAGGTGCGCGACATTGGCGAGGACGTACGCCGAGTGGCCCTGCAGGAGGTGCCGACCCTCGTCAAATACGCCCAGGCCAGCCCGTACCTCAGCCGGCTGGCGCAGACGAAGCCGGGACCCGTGAAGGACGACGCCTCGGGTGGGGCCAATTCGGAGGCCCTCGGCCCGGCGGGCGGAGTGTTCCTGCGTCATGCGGATGCAGCCGCAGAAGCGCGCGCGCTGGCGGCGGCCGTCGTGCGTACTGAAGGTCTGGCCTACTCGCAGGCGCTGCGTGCGATGGAGAATTCACCTGAGAGGCGCCGCGCCGCCGCGCAGGACTTGCTAGGGGAGATGGGACAATGGGACCATCCCTCGCGCGAGCTTGAGCATGTGACCTACTCGGTCGAAGTGGTGGCCGACCAGGGAGCCTACTTTGAAGCCAAGCGCCACCGCATGCTCAGCCTGACCAGCGCGCCGCTCACTTGCGAGCTGGGCTATGTCACCCCGCGTTGGATGGCCGAGGCCAATCTGCTCGAGAGCTATCGCCGGGCCATGGACGCAGCGCGCGGCGCCTATCAGAAGATCGCCCACGAGAACCCGGCCCTCGCGGGGTACGTCGTTCCTAACGGGTATTTGCGTCGGTTCCTGATGACTCTCAACCTGCGAGAGGTTTATCATTTGTGCGAGCTGCGGGCCCGCCCCAATGCGCACTTCGCAATGCGGGTCGTCGCACTGCACCTCGCCGAACTCGTGCGCCAGGTTCATCCCCTGCTTGGCAGCTGGATGCGCCTTGAGGACTTGCCCGACTGGGAATCTCTGGAGGCCGACTACTTCCTGCAATCTTGACTCTGGAGTCAGACCCGCGGGCCGTATGGCATGCCTAGCAGACATAAGCGGGCGAGGCCTCCGCCGAGGAGACCTCGCCCGCTGCTTATTGCGCCTGTCCGACGACCGGCTCGCGCCGGGCCTATGCCCCCTGCCCGCTTACTTCGGCGAGCGCGAGGAGATGTACTTGACCGCCTCACCGACGGTCGTGATCTTCTGCGCATCCTCGTCGGAGATTTCGGCGCCGAACTTCTCCTCGAAGGCCATGATCAATTCCACCAAGTCGAGCGAGTCCGCACCCAGGTCCTCGCGGAAGCGTGCGGTTTCAGTGACCTTTTCTGACTCGACGCCCAACAGCTCCGCAATGATCGCGCGAACGGATTCAAACGTGGCTTCTGCCATCAGAGTATCCTCCCTTGTGCGTGCCCCACTGCCGAGATCTGTTCCGGGAACGCTAGATAGTGTATCTCTCGGGTCCAGGTGGTCGACTGATTCTAAGCGCATGCGCGGTCCGGGTCAAGGACGGGCCGCGCTGTTTGACACCCCTCCGACCGGCTGGTAACATGCACCGGATAACTGTTTAAGGAACACCAAGCCATGCCCGAAGTTGCGCCAACCGCCTCGCGCAAGGCGGATCACATCCGTATTAATCTCACGCAAGACGTACAATCCGGGCTGAGCACGGGCCTGGAACGCTATCGCTTTGTGCATCAAGCACTGCCGGAGCGCGGCCTGGAAGAGGTGGACTTGAATACCGTCTTCCTGGGCCATGGATTGCGTGCGCCTTTGCTTATCTCCTCGATGACCGGCGGGACTGACCAGGCCCAAGCCATCAACCGCGTTCTGGCCGAGGCAGCCGAACGCGCAGGCATCGCCATCGGCCTGGGTTCACAACGTGTGGCGCTCGAGGACGAACGCGCTGCCGGCTCCTTTCAGGTTCGCGATGTTGCCCCCAAGACCATGCTGCTGGCCAATCTGGGCGCGGTCCAACTCAACCATGGGGTGGGTGTGGCGGAGTGCCAGAGGGCGGTTGACATGATCCGCGCCGATGCATTGATTCTTCACCTCAACGCTTTGCAGGAGGCGCTCCAGCCGGAAGGCAACCACGATTTCTCAAACCTGCTGGCGAAAATCGGCCAGGTGTGTCGAGCCCTGCCCGTCCCGGTCGTCGTCAAGGAAGTCGGTTGGGGGATCTCGGCCAAGGTGGCTCTCTGGCTGGCTGAGGCGGGCGTGGCGGCGGTAGACGTCGCCGGTTCGGGCGGCACCTCCTGGTCGCAGGTTGAGATGCATCGCACCAGCGACCCGGACCTGGCTCGTTTGGCAGGCGACTTTGTCGACTGGGGAATTCCCACCGCCGAGGCTTTGGCGCAATGCCGCGCCGAGCTGCCCTCCCTGCCGTTGATCGCCTCCGGTGGAATTCGCAACGGAGTCGAAGCCGCCAAGTGCATCGCCCTCGGCGCCAATCTGGTGGGCAGCGCCCAACCCTACCTCAAGGCGGCCTCCATGTCGCTGGAGGCCGCTATCAAGGCGATTGACCTCATGGCCCAGGAACTGCGTATCGCCATGTTCGCCGTTGGTGCGGGCTCGGTAGCAGACCTGCGTCACGCTCCCCTGATCAGAGAATAAACCGAATGAGCCTAGTGCACGAGATGCTGCCTGCCGTCGAACAGGAGCTGCGCGAGGCCGTCCAGCGCTGCGGCTCGCGCATGGGGCCGGACCTTGTGGAGATGGTGACCTATCACATGGGCTGGACCGGACCGGGCGCGGGCCCGGAGGCGACGGGCAAGCGCATCCGGCCGGTTCTGACGCTGCTCGCCTGCGGCGGCGTGTGCGGCGATTGGCGTCCGGCGCTCCCGGTGGCCGCCTCAGTGGAGTTCATTCACAACTTCTCGCTGATGCACGACGACATCCAAGACGAAAGCCCGACTCGACGGGGCCGCGAAACGATATGGAAGCGCTGGGGCGCTGCGCAGGCAATCAATGCGGGGGATGCGCTGTTCGCGGCCGCCTCGCTGGCGACTTTGGAGGCTCAGCGCGAGGACCTTGCGCCGGCCACGCGGGCCGAAGTGCTCTTGGTGCTCAGCCGTGCCTGCCTGGAATTGACCTATGGTCAGTTCCTCGACCTGGACGCCGAAGACGCGGCCGAGGCTTCAATTGACACCTATTGGCAGATGGTGCGGGCCAAAACCGGCGCGCTAGTCGCCGCTGCGTGCCTGGCCGGAGGCGTGGCCGGCGGAGCCTCCGCCGAGCAAGCGGAAGCTTTGGCGGAGTTCGGGCTGCACCTCGGGTTCGCATTCCAGGTTCGGGACGACGTGCTCGGGCTGTGGGGAGACCCGGCGGTGACCGGCAAATCGGCGACCACCGACCTCCAGAGCCGCAAGAAGAGCCTGCCGATCGTATTCGGCCTTGAGCGATGTCTGGAGTTTCGGGGGTTGCTTGCCGAGCCGTTCACCGCCGCGCAGGTCCCGCGCATGTTGGCGTCGCTCGAGGCGTGCGGCGCGCGTGCATTCGCGCTGGCCGAGGGGGCGCGCATGACTGAACGCGCTTATGCGGCCGTCGGGCGTGCTGCTCTCCTCCCCGAATACGACTCGGCGCTCCGAGAGATGACGGCCTCGCTGTTGACCCGCGATAGGTAGTCCGCTCGCACGGGTCAGACAAAGCGGACGAAAACCTGGTTGGCCAGCAGGCGACCGTGTTCCGTCAGCCGCAGCCGGTTCGGTCGCACCTCTCGTTCGATCAGCCCTTGCGCAAGGAGTTCATCAATCTCGGGGCCGAAACGCCCATCGGGCGATACGCCAAACCTTTGCGTGAAGTCTTCGACGGGCACACCTTCCTCGGTAAGCCGCATCCCCAGCCACATCGATTGACGCATGGCCTCGTCGTTCGAGAGTAACTCGCTGCGCGCCACCGCGCGTGAGAGGGGCCAGTTACGCCCCGGCCCCGCATTCATGCGGCGGATGTAGGTTGCGGGGGCGAGGACGTTGGAGTATCTGCGGCCGTTCACGTATCCGTGCGCCCCGGCCCCTACCCCAAAGTACGGCAGGTTGCGCCAGTACTGAAGGTTGTGCCGGCTTGCGAAGCGCCACGCGTCGGGACCCGCTGGGCGGCGCGCCCAATTGGATACTTCATATTGGGCGAAGCCATTCCGCGCCAGACGCTCGCCCGCCTGCTCATACATATCTGCCGCCAGGTCGTCGTCCGGTGCGGCAACCCGCCCGGCACGCACTTCGCGACGTAAGGGCGTCCCATGTTCGAGGGTAAGGGCGTAGAGGGAAAGATGGTCGGGGTCGAGATCGAGGACGCACTGAAGCGTCTGCTCCCAGGTATCGAGCGTTTGACCCGGAATTCCATAAATCAGATCCAGGCTCAGATTGGCAAGACCGGCGGCGCGCGCGGCGCGGACACTCGAGACGACCCGTTCGATCCCGTGCTCGCGCTCGAGCACAGCCAATTCGGCGGGGTGAATAGACTGGACGCCCAAACTGAGGCGATTGACCCCCAGGAGTAGCAACTCCGCAAGGTATCGCTCCGTCAACCCGTCGGGGTTGGCCTCCAAAGTGAACTCCGCCTCGGCCTCGATCGAGAAAGAGTGACGGATGGTCCCGATCAGAACGCCCGCCTGATGGGTAGTGAGCAACGAGGGAGTCCCTCCGCCAAAGAAGAGGCTGTGCAGGCGGGGCCGGTCGCCTTGACTGCCGACCTCGCGAATCTCCTTCGACAAGGCCTCGACGTAGTTTGGAATGAGGGAGTCCAGGCCGCTGTAGGTGTTGAAATCGCAGTAACCACAGCGGTGCCGGCAGAATGGGATGTGCACGTACAGGCTGTGCATGCGGCAAGTCTACCACCCGATTGCGGCCACCTCGCGCGATTCTTCAATCGTATGCAAAGTGCAGCGTAGACTGTGCTAAACTTGCTTGTTTGTGCGATGAGCCCCAGTAGGCCTGGCGCGGACGCCCGTCCCGCCACGTCCTGGGGCGCGAAGCATTCGGCACGAATCTCGCCGCCGGCGGAGCGTGCAGATCGCAGCCGGACGGCACGAAAGGCATCGATGGACGAGGTCACTCTTATCGTCGGGCTTGGCAATCCCGGCCGCGAGCACTCCACGACGCGCCACAACGTGGGGTTTCGCGCCGTGGATCACCTGGCGCACAGCTTGGCCATCTCCTTCTCGCGCCAACGATTCGAGGCGTTCGTTGCGAGTGGAATACACCTCGGCCGCAAAGTGATCCTGGCTAAGCCTCAGACGTACATGAACCTGAGCGGCGGATCCGTCGCGGCGTTGGTGCGCTTCTTCCACGTTCCGCTCGAGAACCTCCTGGTGTGCGCGGACGACATCGATCTGCCGCTGGGGACCTTGCGACTGCGTCCATTTGGCGGTTCGGGCGGTCATCGAGGACTGCGCTCGATCATTACCGCGCTCGGCAGCCAGTCGTTTCCTCGCCTGCGCATTGGAGTGAGCCGCCCGCCGGGGGTGATGGTGGCGGCCGACTACGTTCTGCAGGACTTCGATCACCAGGAGCAGACGGAGGTGGCCGCGGTCATTGTGCGTGCGAGCGACGCGTTGCACACTGTTCTCGAACATGGGCTCGACGCGGCAATGACTCGATTCAACGGCGACCTGCGGACCGCGGCGGGGGGCAACGAGTGAATCTGAGCGGGCTGCTCCCGCCCATTGAGCAGCTGGCGGCATTCGAAGCCACGGTGGCGCACATCCAGACGGCGGGTTCGAGTACATCTCGCCCCGCCGGAGCGGCGTCCCTCGGGTTGCTGCGCGCCGCACGCCCTGCGCTTGTGGGTGCATTGGCCGCGCACTGGCCGGCGCCCGTGTTCGTTCTGGTGGCCCGCAACGAGCGCGCGCTTTCCATGCGCGACGACGTCGCGGCCTGGAACCCGCAAGCGCGCGTGCTCAACTTCGCCGAGCCCGCCACCCTGTTCTATGAACCCCTGCCCTGGGGTCCTCGCACGATTCGCGAACGCCTGGCCACGCTGGCGTCACTCGCAGATTACAGTCTGCCTGCGCGTGAGCCGCGCCCCCCGCTGGTTGTGGTCGCCTCGCTGCGCGCCTGGATGACCCCCACCTTGCCGCAGCAGGACTTCCTGCGCGCCTGCCGCCAGCTGACGCCCGGTGGGGCGGCCTCGCTCGAAAGCCTGGTCCGCACTTGGACGGAGGTCGGCTATGTGCATGAGCCCTTCGTCCTCGAGCCGGGGCAATTCAGTCGGCGCGGCGGGATCCTTGACGTGTGGCCGCCTGCCGAACCTTCCCCAGTGCGGATCGAGTTCTTCGGCGGCGAAATCGACACCCTGCGACGATTCGACCCGGGGACTCAACGATCGACCGAGAAGATCGGCGCGGTGAGGGTGGCACCTGCGCGCGAGGTGCTCGAGCGCGACCTCGCCGCGCGCCGCGAGGCTGCACCCTCCGATTGGCCGGCGGTCAACCTGGACCCCGAGAGCACGGAGGCGCCCCTCGCGCCGGGCCCCGAGTTCTACGCCCCGTGGGTCTACCCGCCGGCCGGCGTGTTGGATCATCTCCCGCCCGGCGCGCTGTTAGTCTTCGACGACTACCAGGAGGCAGAAGACACCGCGGCCGAATGGGAGACACAGGCGCTTCAATTGCGCGCCGAGGCAGAGGCCGCCGGATGGTTGAATGCGCGAGCACCGCTGGCTCATCTTACATGGGATCACCTTCGCGAGGCGACGGAATCGCATGCGACGCTTGTGCTGGCCTCTTACCCTGAGGCCGCCGTGCAGATCCCGTTGGGCGAGGCCTTCTCGCCGGGGCCCCGCTTCGGTGGGCAAATCAAACCCTTGCTCGATCACCTCGAGCAATTGGCGGCTTCATCCGCGCGCACCATGCTCGTATCGCGCCAAGCGGCCCGCCTCGCGGAGTTATGGAGCGAGCGATCCGGAGAGGCGCCCCGCGCGCCGCTTGCCGACGAGCAGGTGATCGAGCTGCCGTCTCCCGGCGCGGCGACCATGATGACCGGCGGCATGCAGGAAGGGTTTGTCGTTCGCCTGGCCGACGCGACGGCGCTGCACCTCTTGAGCGACGGCGAGATCTTCGGTTGGGTTCGCCCAGAACCTCGCCGGCGGGCGCGGGCCGCGGCATTGCCTCCGGAGGCCGAGTACGCCGATCTCAATCCGGATGATTATGTTGTGCACGTCGAGTATGGCATCGGGCGATTCGCGGGCTTGGTGCGCCGCACGGTTGAGGGCACGTCGCGTGAGTATTTGCAGGTGGAGTTCGCCGGAGGCGATCAGGTTTTCGTCCCGGTTCACCAGGTGGACCGCCTCACGCGTTATGTGGGTGCCGACGAGCATCCACCCTCGCTCTCGCGCCTCGGCACCGCCGAATGGGGGCTGGCACGCGAGCGGGCCAGGCACGCCGTGGAAGATATCGCCCGCGAGCTGCTCGATTTGTACGCGAGGCGCCAGGCTGCCCAGGGAATCGCCTCCCGCCCCGATACCCCTTGGCAGCAGGAGCTTGAAGCATCCTTCCCCTACGTCGAAACCGAAGACCAACTTCAGGCCATCCAAGCCGTCAAGCGCGACATGGAATCCACCCGACCCATGGATCGCCTGATCTGCGGCGACGTGGGGTATGGCAAGACCGAAGTCGCGCTGCGCGCGGCGTTCAAGGCCGTGATGTCCGGGCGCCAGGTGGCGGTCCTCGTGCCCACCACCCTGCTCGCCCAGCAACACGCGCAGACCTTTGCCCATCGACTGCTGCCCTTCCCGGCCCGCGTGGAAATGCTCTCGCGCTTTCGCACGCCGGGCGAACAGCAGGCGGTTCTGGGCGAATTGGCCGAAGGCCGGGTGGATGTCGTCATCGGCACGCATCGCTTGCTGCAACGAGACGTGCGATTCAAAGACCTCGGGCTGGTGGTCATCGACGAAGAGCAACGCTTCGGCGTGGCCCACAAGGAATACCTCAAGCAACTGCGCACGGAAGTGGACGTCCTGACTCTCACGGCCACGCCCATCCCGCGCACGCTTTATCTTTCGCTCACCGGCGTGCGCGACATCTCCACCATCGACACGCCGCCACAAGAGCGCCTGCCCGTCGTGACCAGCGTGAGCGCCTATTCGGAGAGTGCGGTGCGCAAGGCCATCTTACGCGAGCTCGATCGAGGCGGGCAAGTGTTCTATGTGCACAATCGCGTGGAGACCATCCTCGGGGCACGCCAGCGGCTGGAGCGAATCGTTCCCGAGGCTCGCCTGGTCGTCGCCCACGGCCAGATGCACGAACACGAGTTGGAGCGAGCCATGGCCGCCTTCTTGGCCCGCGAAGTGGATGTGCTGCTGTGCACCTCAATCATCGAGTCGGGCCTGGATATCCCCTCGGCCAATACGCTGGTGGTCGAGCGCGCCGACACCTTCGGGCTGGCCCAGCTTTACCAATTGCGCGGGCGGGTCGGGCGCAGCGCCATGCGTGGATACGCCTACTTCTTCACCGAACGCCGCCATCGTCCCACGCCGGAGGCGCACGAGCGTTTGCAGACCCTGGCCGAACAAACCGAATTGGGCGCGGGATACAGCATCGCGATGCGCGATCTGGAAATCCGCGGCGCGGGCGAGATCCTCGGCGCGCGCCAGCATGGACACATCGCCGCCATCGGCTTCCACCTCTACACACGCCTCCTGGCCCGGGCCGTCCGTCGCGCGCGCGATCAGGAGGAGGGCGCGCTGCCCGGGCTGGAAGCCGGTTTGGTCAGCGTGGACTTGCCACTCAATGCCTCGATCCCTGATGAATATGTACCCAGCCGCGAAGCGCGCGTGCGGCTATACCGGCGTATGGCGGACCTGACGACCGAGGGCGAGGTGCTGGCTTTGGCCCAGGAAATGGAAGACCGCTTCGGCGCGCTGCCGGAGGCCGTGGAGCATTTGCTCTACCAACTTCGCATCAAGCTGAAGGCGCGGGAGGCCGGGGTGGAGAGTGTGTCGATGGAGAACCGCAACCTCGTGCTGCGCATGCACCTACCCCAGGGGTATGAGCCAGGAGAGCCGCCCCAGGGAATGCGCTACAGCCGAGGCGCGGTATACATGTCAGCCGCCGTCCCGGCCGCAGAGTGGAAGCCCGCGCTCACGCGCGCCTTGGAGTGGGTGCGCAAGTGGCAATCCTCCTCCAATGCGCCGGGCGGCTAGCGATGTGCACCCGGCCGCGCCGCGTGGAGGTGACCCGCTTTCTGCCTCCATCCATGGAGACACTGCGGGGATAGCGCACCCTCCTTTTGGATCGCGACACATCGCCATGAGGCTTGCAGGGCGTGCGGCCCATGCTTATAATCGTCTGAGAGTGTGGCGCTCGACCTGCATGGCATGAAGGAGTTTTGACTCTGGCCACCGATCCGATGACCTCCCCTCTCGGGCCAGCGCACACCGGTACCGCCTCGCTCAGCCAGGGGACGGTGCTCGAGAACCGCTACAGCGTTCTGCGCAAACTCGGGCGTGGCGGGATGAGCGCCGTCTATCAGGCGCGTGACCTGCGCTTCCCCAATATCACTCGCCTGGTGGCGGTCAAAGAGCTTCTGCATTCGAGCCACGATGCCGCCATGCTCGAGGCTGTGCTTTCGAGCTTCGAACGTGAGGCTAACCTGCTGGCCACGCTCACCCACCCGGCCATTCCGCGCATCTACGACTACTTCACCATCGGCGAGCGCTCCTTCCTGGTGATGGAATACATCACTGGCAGGGATCTGGAGGGCATCCTGGAGGAGGCACCGGACGGGCTGCCGGTCGAGAAGGTTGTCGGATGGAGCATCGAGCTGTGCGACGTTCTCAACTACCTGCATAATCACACTCCGCCGATCATCTTCCGCGATATGAAGCCGTCCAATGTCATGATCGACGAGAACGGAATCCTGCGCCTGGTGGATTTCGGCATCGCTAAGTTGTTCGCCCCTGACCACAAGGGCACCATGATCGGCACCGAAGGTTATTCACCGCCCGAGCAATACCGAGGCGAGGCGGGGCCGCTTTCCGATGTTTACGCCCTTGGCGCCACGCTCCACCACCTGCTGACACGGCGCGACCCGCGCCTCGAACCTCCTTTCACCTGGGGCGACCGACCCATACCGCAGCTACGGCCGGAGGTTCCGCCGGCGGTGGTGGCCGTGGTCGAGAAGGCCTTGGCCTACGACGCCAAGGCGCGCTTTGCGGACGCGCAGGCGATGGGCGAGGCCCTCGCCCAATCGATCAACACCACGGTCGACGTATTTGCTGCCCCCCAACCCGTGGTAGAGGCGCCAGGCCGATCGAGCACCTCCGACCAGCCGGGTGCGCCCAAGGTGGAGTGGGTCTTCAAGTGCGAAGATGAAGTGCGTGGCACGCCCCTCCTGGCGCGCGACATGCTTCTGGTAGGTGCCTACGACAACAACCTGTACGCGCTCAAGGCCGAGCGTGGTGAATTCCTTTGGAAATACCCCACCGAGGGCGGCATCCCCGGGCGGCCGGACGTCGGCGACGACATGATCTTTGTTGGCTCGGAGGACCAACGCCTGCACGCCGTCAGCCTGCAAACTGGGCGCATGATGTGGACGTATTTCACCGAGCGCCCGATCCGCGCTTCGCCGCGGGTGGCGGTGGAGCACGTCTTCATCGGCTCCGACGACGGAGCGCTGCATGCGGTCCAGGCTCTCACCGGCCGGCGGGTGTGGAAGTGCGACACCGGAGCGCCGGTTCGCTCGACCGCCCTTGTGGTGGGCGACCGCGTTTACTTCGGCAGCGACTCGGGCGACGTCTATGCGCTCAGCTTGCGCGGCGAGATCAAGTGGCAGTTTCATGCCAAGCGGGCGGTCCTCTCCTCGCCGGCCGAAGCCGACGGCATGATCCTGTTCGGGTCGGTGGACTGGGTCTTGTACGCCGTGGATTCGACCTCCGGATGGGTCATCTGGCGCTTCCGCACCGGGCATTCGATCGTCTCCTCGCCGGCCATCGCCGAGGGCGTGGTGGTCTTCGGCTCCGCTGACGGGAGGATATACGCTGCCGACCTGCGCAGCAGCCGCGAGCGCTGGCGCTTCGAGACGGAAGACCAGGTCACCGGGACGCCACTTATTCACAAGGGACTTGTCTATTGCGGCTCGGTCGACGGCTATCTATACTGTTTAGAGTTGGCCAGCGGCCGCCTGCGATGGAAATTCAAGAGCGGTGGTCCCATCACGGGCGCTCCCGCGGCCGATGAGACCTGTATCTATTTCGGTTCGAGCGATCACACGGTCTACGCGCTGGCAGCCAATGTCTGAACCAACCGAGGCTTCATCCTTGTCTCCCGACACTCCACCTCCATCGACTGACGCCCCCGGGCCAGAGAACACTGCGGCGCTTTCGGGCGGGCCGCCGATCTTCCACGTTGGCATCGGCCACGATGTCGGCCGTGTGCGCACGGCCAACGAGGATTCGCTCATCGCGCTCACCGGGCTACAGCAGGCCGACAGCACCCTGCCCTACTTCGGCTTGTTCATTGTGGCCGATGGCATGGGCGGGCACGAGTTGGGCGAGCGTGCCAGCCGTTTAGCCGCGCAGACCTTCGCCCGCCATGTGCTGACTCACTTCACCACGCTCTGGCTCGGCGGATCGGGCGGGGAGGAGCAGTTATCGATCCAGGAGATACTGCAAGGGGCAATGATCGCGGCCAACCAGTCGGTGCTGCGCCACTTCCCCGGCAGCGGCACCACCCTC
>Ga0154809_1040_pt1 | contig 12821 bp, 9 predicted proteins | sample Rifle2008BG16ft_FD_105817 | JGI IMG/M metagenome (GOLD analysis project Ga0154809, IMG submission 105817) | Chloroflexi bacterium RBG_16_64_43 | reverse complement strand
AGGTTGTCACAGAGGCATAGCCCATGAAGTAGAAGACAGCCGCCGCAAGCGGCACGATGATCAACGCGCTGGGGGCCCAAAACGCAAATGCCGCACCCACCGTGGGCGCGCCACCTGCCCCGCCGCGGAACTGTAGCCGCCCCCGGCCCGCGGCGTCCACTACCCTTTCGACAAGGAAGAGCGAGTAGTTGTGTCCCAGAACGGAGGCCAACCCGGCCAAGACCTCGATCCACGGAAGGGCGACGACTAAGCTGCGGGCCAACCACACGGCCAGTGCCCCCTTGAACATGTCGAGGACTGTTGTGAGCAACCCGACACCCAAGCCTCCCGCGCGCATCGCGTTGGTTCCTCCGGTGCGGCCGCTGCCCACCTGGCGGACATCCTGGCCGGTTACCAGGCGAACCACAAGCAGCCCGAAGGGTATCGAACCGAGAAGATAACCAAGCGCGCAGGTTACGACTGCAAATAAGACTGTCATAAGGCCTCTCGGGCATTGGGCTTCGAGCGCGTCATCATACTATGCTTAACCCGCAGCGCGCCCGAAGTGGCGACTTGCTCACCGCATCAGGCCGGCAGCCCGGCGATTTGGAGTGCCAGCCAATCCTGATCGACCGGCAGACGCCGGATGCGCACGCCACAGGCGTGGTAGATCGCATTGGTGATCGCCGGAGTAGTCGGGATGCTGGTGATTTCGCCGATGCCCTTCGCGCCGTACGGCCCGGCGGCGACCGGGTGCTCGACCACGACCGACTCGATGTACGGCGTGTGCACGATGGAAGGCATGCGATAGCGGGCCAGGCGATCGGAAAACACCCGGCCGTCCTCAACAATGAACTCCTCTGTCAACGCATTACCGAGGCCCATGATCACACCGCCCTCGACCTGGCCTTGCACGCCGAGCGGGTTGAGCGCCCGGCCGACATCGGTGGCGGCGATGACCTGCAGCACGCGCACCTCGCCCGTCTCAGTATCCACTTCGACCTCGGCAGCTTGGGCGGCGAAGGAATAGGCGAAATGAATATCGCCGCCGGAGCCCAGCGCCGCCGTCGCCGGCGCGTGATACTCATACGAGGCCCGCGGCTCCCGCCCCTCAGCGTGCATCAACGCAGCAACCTGCGCCATGTCAAGGCGCTGATCGCCGATCCAGGCTGCCCCGTCCGCGAATCGTATTGCGTCGGGAGGGCAATCGTTATGCTCGGCCAGCGTGGCCGCGGCCGCCCGGCGGAGCACGCGCGATGCGTGAAGGACCGCATTGCCGGCGACAAACGTCTGGCGCGAGGCAGTCGTCGGCCCGCCATCCGGCGTGCGGTCCGTGTCGGAGAGCAACACACGCACGTCGCGGAAAGGCACGCCCAATTCCTCGGCGGCGATCATCTGCAACACCGTCACCAAGCCCTGGCCGATTTCGGCCGAGGCGGTACGCACCTCCACACATCCTTGATCGTCGAGTTCCACCTCCGCGCCCGCTTTGTCCTCCGCGCCGCTTCCCAACCCGGTATTCTTGAAGGCCACGGCGAAGCCCCATGCCCTGCGGCTGGCCGGCCGCCCTTCGACCATTCGCATCGTGAAGGGCTGCGCACCGCCTCGCTCCCGCAGGCGTGCGTCCACACGGTCGATGCACTCGAGCAGGCCCACGCTCTCGTGCAGGACTTGCCCGGTGCTGGTGCTCGTGCCGACCCTGAGCGCATTGCCCCGGCGCAGCTCCACCGGGTCAACCCCGAGCCGCTCGGCCAATTCGTCCATTGCCGATTCGATGGCGAAGCACGATTGGGTGACACCGAAACCGCGGAACGCCCCGGCCGGCGGGTTGTTGGTGTACATCGCATAACAGTCGGCCCGCACGTGCGGGACTATGTACGGGCCGCTGGAATGGGTCGTGGCGCGGGTCATGACCTTATCTCCAAGCGAGGCGTACGCGCCGCTGTCGCCATACAGTTCCGTCTCGGCAGCGGTGAGAGTCCCGTCCCGCTGTGCTCCGAGCTTCACGCGAATCTGGGTTGCATGTCGCTTGGGGTGCACCAACAGGCTCTCGTGCCGGTCATAGAGCACTTTGACGGGCAGGCCCGTGGCGCGTACCAGCAGCGCGGCGTGTATCTGGCCGGCGATATCCTCCTTGCCTCCGAACCCGCCGCCAATCAGAGTACCGATGATGCGGATGCGATCCGGCGCCACGCCCAAACAGGCAGCCGTCTGATCTCGGTCCGCGTACGGGATCTGTGAACCCACATAGATCTCGATTCGACCGTCGTCGGTGGGCCGGGCGAGGCTGCACTCCGGTTCCAGGAAGGCATGCTCGGTCATCGGGGTGTGGAACGTGTCTTCGAGGATGACCTCTGCCTGGCGCCATCCCTCGTCCATGTTCCCTTTGCGCACGGGGATATGCTTCAGCAGGTTGCCGGTCTCGTGCACGCGAGGCGAATCCGATCGCCGCGCTGCGACCGGGTCGCTGACGATGGGCAACGGCTCGAACTCAGCTTCGATTATGCTCAGCGCCTGTGAGGCGATCGCCCGCGACGTGGCTGCGACAAGGGCCACCGCGTCACCGACGGTTCGGACTTTCTCCCCCACGCCGACCAGCACCGGCCAGTCACGCACGACCAGGCCGTGATTGCGCTCGCCGGGCACGTCTTCTGCTGTAAGCACTGCCGCAACACCAGGGAGGGACCGGGCGCGCGACACGTCAAGCTTCTTGAGAATTGCGTGCGGCACGCCGGCACGAAGCGTCCGCCCGTGCAGCATGCCGGGGAACGTGTAGTCATCCGCAAAGCGAGCCCGGCCCGTGGCTTTGGCCGCGGCGTCCGGCCTCGGCATCGTGCGCCCCACCACGTGCGTCGCGGATGCGTGCTCCGGGCTCGGGCCCTGGAGGGCCTCGCCGGTGCGCATGCTTGCGGCGGCCGCCCGCACGGCGTTCTCGATGGATGGGTAGCATCCACAGCGGCACAGAGTGTCCTTAAGTGCATGGCGGATCTGCGCCGGGTCCGGATCGGTCACACGCGCGAGCAACGCGGCCGCGGTGAGGATCTGCCCCGGCGTACAAAAGCCGCACTGGATTGCGCCGTGGACAACAAACGCCTCCTGCAATGGATGCAGCCCATTGGCGGGCGTCAATCCCTCAATCGTCGTCACACGGCGGCCAGCCGCTTTGAGCGCCGGAAGAGTACAGGAGAGCACGGGCTCGCCATCCATGAGCACCGTACACGTGCCGCATTCCGCCTCGTTGCAGCCGATCTTGGTGCCGGTCAGCCTGAGCCGATCGCGCAAGACGTCGGCGAGCATCTCCTCCGGCCCAACCATCACCTCCACCTTCAGCCCATTGACCCACAACGATAGGTTTTCCATCCCTTAGCCTATTCCTCGCGACTCACCCAACTCTTGGTCGATCGCCGGCAGCGCGCCGGCCACTGAGGCGAGCGCACTCGGGACGATTCGTCGCAACAGGACACCCAGCACATGGTAGCGATACTCGGCAGAGGCGCGATGCACACTAGTGCGAAGCTGAACGTCCTCCGCCAGCGCCTTGAGGATTCTCTCGCTGTTGGCAACATTCGCTGGCTGGCCGCACATCAACGCCTCGGCCGCCGTTGCGCGGCGGGGCATCGGGCCGCACGGGCCGACCGCCAAGCGCGCCTGCGCAATGATCCCCGCCGCGTCCATGCGCAGCCAGAGGGCAATGTTCAGAATGGCGATGGCCACCCCTTGCGGGCGCATGATCCGCTGGAACGCAGACCCCTCTTGCGCGTCACGCTGCGGGAACAGAAAGCCAACAAGAAGGGCCGTCCGTCCTCTGAGCGTCGTCTGCCCAGGGCCGACAAAGAGGCTTTCGAGCGGAACCGTCCGTCGACCCCCCGCCTCGGCGACGATGGCTTGCGCACCGAGCGCGAGCAACGCGATTGTGCCGTCGGCCGCGGGCAGGCCATGCGCAACGTTGCCTCCCAGGGTGGCCACATTGCGCACCTGAGGACCACCGATGAGCGAACAAGCCTCCACCAAGCACGGCGCATGCCGGATCAGCAGCGAATGCTCGACGATGCGGGAGTGCGTGGCGGCCGCCCCGATGAAGATCGACCCGTCCTGTTCGCCAATGTCGCACAGCTCGGCGATCCCGGTGATGTCGACCAGCGCACGCACGGGGGCCTGGCGCCTTTGCTGCAAGTCGAGCAGCAGGTCGGTCCCGCCCGCGATCACGCGCGACTCGCCTGGCGCCCGCGCTAACTCTTGCAGCGCCTCATCAACCGTGGTCGGCCGGAGGTACCGATCCCAAAAGGTCATACGCCTTCCGATCGAGGACAGATGGGCCAGGCGGCGCTTCTCGATGAGCGGGGATGCTCAACGCCGGCGCGGGTCCACCCTGCGCCGACCCCTGACCCGAGGTGAAATGGACCGCGGGCGCCGCTAGCCGCGCCCGAGCGAGCTCTTCAACGCACTCAGCGTCGGTTCAATGACCGGCGCCTCGCCGGCCGCTTGCATTGCGCTGCGCACATCCTTCAGACCGCTGCCCGTGTTGAGAACCAGCACCCGCTCCTCCAGCCCGATGAGTCCCTCGCGCACTGCCGCTGCGAGTCCCGCGTAGGCCGTGGCGCCGGCTGGCTCAGCGAACACGGCCGCGGACCGGGCCAGATCGCGCATCGCGGCAAGAATCGCCTCATCGCTGACCGCCAAGTACGACCCGCCTGTTTCGCGCGCTGCACGAACAGCGCGCACGCCATCTCTCGGCAGATCGACCGAAATGCTGTCGGCCAAGGTGGTCGCGCGCACCGGCGTGATGACCTCCTTGCCGCTCACGAAGGCGTTGTAGATCGCCGCCGATCCGGTGGATTGCACTCCGTACAGGCGAGGCATCTTCTCGATCCAACCCAATGCCAGCAGGTCCTTGAAGCCCTTGTGCAGACCGGAAATGATGTTGCCGTCGCCCACCGAGACAAAGACCGCGTCCGGCACATCCCAGGCGGTCCTGGGAGCGGCCGAGGGCTTGGCCAACATCGAGAACTGTTCCGCGATCTCAAACGCGGCAGTCTTTTTGCCCTCGACCGTGAAAGGATTGTAGCCCGTGCTGCGACAGTACCATCCGAAGGCGTTGGCCGCCTCAAGCGCCAGATCAAACGCCTGGTCGTATGTGCCATTCACCAGCATGACCCGCGCGCCGAAGATGAGCAGCTGAGCCACCTTGGCCGACGGCGCGGTCTTGGGAGCGATGATGACCGCCGGCCGCCCCGCCGCGGCGGCCATTCCCGCCAATGCAGCGCCGGCATTGCCGGTGGAGGCCGTAACGATAACCTCCGCCGCGATCTCTTGAGCGCGCGCCACGGCCACCGCGCTGGCTCGATCTTTGAAGGAGGCCGTCGGATTGCGGCCGTCATCCTTGAGCCATAGGTGCGCGAGCCCGGCGAGTCGAGCGAGGCGCGCCGGGTGGAGCAACGGCGTCCAACCCACCGCGTGCAGCGCCGTGCCCTCGTGCCCGGGGTCGTCGACGGGAAGGAGCGGTAAGTACCGCCAGATTGATTGTTCGCGAGAAGACGAAATCGAGGTGGGTGTGGCCGAGCGCCGGATCGCCTGATAATCGAGCACGACGTCCAGGTTGCCGCCATCCTTCGGGCAAGTGTACGTCACCTCTCGCGGAGCATATTCGGCCGCGCACAGCGAACAGCGATATCCCAGGAAGGTGCCCATCTACAAACCGCGCTCCCCACGGACGTAAGGCACACCCAGGGCAGTCGGCGCGCCCAGACGTTTGCGCAGGGCTTCGCGTGATCCGACGACGAGCACGAAGACCGTGAACAGGTAGGGCAGCATCTCGAGAAAGAAGCCCCAGTACGGAAGATAGTAGAACGGGTTGCGCAGTCCGAGGATCGAGGTCGGCCCTTGGATGTCGAGGATCAAACGGCGCAGCGCCCCAAAGGTGTATGCCCCGACGGCCGCGCGCACCGGGTCCCACTGCGCGAAGATGACGAGGCCTATTGCGATCCACCCTTGGCCGGAGGTCGTCAGTTCGCTGAACCAGCCCGGAGACACCGCCAGGCTGATGGTCGCGCCGGCCAACCCGGCCAACATGCCGCCCACGAAAACGTAGAAATGCCGCAGCCGCACCACGTTGATCCCCAGCGCATCGGCGGCCGCCGGGAATTCGCCGATTGCCCGCAAGTGCAGGCCCGGCCGCGTGCGATTGATGAATAGCCATGCGAGCGGGATCAACACATACCCCAGGTAGACCATGACGCTTTGCTTGGTGAAGAGGATCGGACCAAGGATCGGTATCTGCGAGAGTAACGGGAATGAGAAGCTGGGAAGCAGCGCAACCGCCCCGGCCTTGCTCAGCCCCTCCCCGAAGACGAGCGCCAAGCCGATGCCCGCAAAGTTGAGCGCCAGGCCGCTGACCACCTGGTCGGCGCGGAAGCGGATGGTGATGATCGCGTGCACCTGGCTCAATAACCCGGCCGCCAACATGGCAACGAAAACCGCAAGCCATGGGTTGCCAGTGCGCACAACCGTCGTCATTGCGCTCATCGCGCCGATGAGCATCATCCCTTCCACGCCTAGATTCATGACCCCCGACCGCTCGGCGAATATCTCACCGATGGTAGCGAACAACAGAACGGTGCCGGTGGCCACGCCCGCCGAGAGAAAAATGATCGGATCCATGCTTAGGCCCCCCGCGGTCGGCGTACGACTCGTACGCGATAGCGCAGGAGAAGATCGCTGGCGATCAGACACACCAACACGATGCCCTGGATCATCTTGGGCACACCCGATGGCTGGATCTCCCGGCCGGCTTGGATGAGGGCCCCAAAGAGAATGGCCACCGGGATGACCGCGATGGGATTGAGCTTGGCCAGCCAGGCCACGATGATCCCCGAGAAGCCATACCCGGGAGAGATTGCGCCCTGCAACCGATGGACGACGCCTGAGATCTCCGACATGCCGGCCAACCCGGCTAGCCCGCCAGAGAGCATCATCACCAACACGGTGTTGCGCGCGATGTTGATGCCCGCGTAGCGTGCGGCGCGCGGGTTGTCACCCACCAGACGGATCTCGTATCCCCATTTGCTGCGAAACAAGATCCACCAGACGATGCCCGCGGCCACCAGGCCGAAGACCAGCCCGAGATGGGTTGTCAGCCCGCGCAGCTCGGGGAACTGTTTGGCGTAATCGGTCAGGCGAGGCAGCCAGGCTGTCAGCGGGAACTTCGGCGACATCTGGAATCCGCCTTCCGTCCAAACAGCGAAGATGAAGAAGTTGTTCCAGTTGACCGCCACGTAGTTGAGCATCAGGGTGGAGATGATCTCGTTGACGTTGAATCGCGCCTTGAGAAACCCCGGGATGAAGCCCCACAGCGCTCCGGCCAACATTCCCGCGATCATCATCGCCGGGATCATCAACCAGGGTGAAGTCTCCGGCGGCAAGAGCGGGGTCAGGACAACCGCACTCGCGCCGAAGGCCCCGAGGAAAAACTGCCCCTCGGCGCCGATGTTCCACAGCTTCATGCTGAAGGCCAGAGTGCACGCCAGGCCCACCAGGATGAGCGGCGTGGCCTTGACAATCGTGTCGGACAGCACCCCGGAATTGCCGAAGGCCGCCCGCACCATGAACCCATACGCCCGCAAGGGCTGGCCGCCTCCCAGTTTGAGCACGATCGCTCCAATGAAAAAGGCCAGGAAGACGGCACCCAGAGTCACCACCCAACCCAGCCAGCGCGGCTGGTCCATGCGCGGCTCGAGGTGGATCTCAAACGGCATCTTCCAAGGGCCGCGCCGCGGCTTGCTCTCGAGGGAGGTCATGCGGGAGCCGCTCCTTCCCGCACGAGATCGCTAAGGTGAGAGCCGGTCATCATCAGCCCAATGGTCGCGGCCTCCGCTTCGCGCACCTCGCCCATGATCTCCCCGGCATAGATCACGTACACCCGGTCGCTCAGCGAGAGCAGCTCTTCCAGCTCCTCAGAGACGAGCAGGATCGCGGCGCCCGCCTCGCGCTGCGCAAGCAGCAAATGGTGGACGCCTTCAATGGCGCCCACATCCAGGCCGCGCGTCGGCTGCATGGCAATCATCAGCCGCGGCTGGGATGAGATTTCGCGCGCCAGGATCAAGCGCTGCAAGTTGCCACCCGAAAGCAGCCTCACCGGCGTCTCGATGGTAGGCACCATGATCTCGTAAGATTCGCGCAGCGCCGAGGCGCGAAGGCGCGCCTGCGCGCTGTCGATCGACCAACCGCGCGCAATGGGTTGCTCGCGATAACTCTTCATGATGACATTGTCGGTCACGCTCAGATTGGGCGCCGTTCCAACGTGAGTCCGGTCTTCCGGAATATGCGAGACACCCGAGCGAATGAGGCGCCGGATCAGCCCGGACGACCGCGGCCCACGCGCTTGCCCGCCGATGCACGCTTTGCCATCGATAAGTACCTGACCGCCGCTGGCCGGCCGCAACCCGGTGATCACCTCGGCCAATTCACTCTGCCCATTGCCGGCAATTCCGGCCAGGCCAACAATCTCGCCCGAACGCACTTGCAGCGACACCCCGCGCAACGCGGGCAGGCCCTTGTCGTTCTCCGCCTGCAGGTCCTGGAGTTCGAGGACGAGCACTCCCGGGTTGGAGGGTTTCTTCTCCAAATGGAAGAGGACTTCACGCCCGACCATCAGCCGCGCCAATTCCCCCTTCGAGGTCTCGGTGGCGGGCACTCCGGAGGCAGTGACCTTGCCCTTGCGCAGCACGGTGATGCGGTCGGCAATGGCCATGACCTCGTGCAGTTTGTGACTGATGAAGATGATCGACTTGCCCTCGGCCACCATCGCCCGCAGGGTCTTGAATAATCCCTCGATCTCCTGTGGGGCGAGAACGGCCGTCGGCTCATCCATGATGAGCACCTGGGCGCCGCGATACAGCATCTTCAGGATTTCCACGCGTTGTTGCTCACCCACCGACAATTGCCAGATCTTGCTGCGCGGGTCGACATGCAGACCGTATTGTGCGCCCAGGTCTGCGATCACCCGCTCATATGCGGCCAGGCGCATGAGAAACCGCGGCTGGTCGAGCCCCAGCAGAATATTCTCGGTAACGGATTGAGTGGGCACCAGCATGAAGTGCTGGTGAATCATTCCGATGCCGTGGGCGATGGCATCTCGCGGTGAATGCAGGTTGACCGGGAGCCCGTTGACCAGGATCGCGCCGCCATCTTGCCGGTACAACCCAGAGAGGACGTTCATCAGCGTGCTCTTGCCCGCCCCATTCTCACCTAACAGTGCATGGATCTCGCCCTGGCGCAACTCGAAGTCCACGTCGTCGTTCGCCAGGACTCCAGGAAAGCGCTTGCGGATGGCGCGCATCTCAACAGCCAGGGGCACACCGCTCATGCTTGCCTCATTCCGGCAGCCTGAAGATAGAATTGGGGGTCGGCCGCGCTGGCCGACCCCCTCTTTCGGTTCGATGTGCTATTGAAGCGATGGCAGTTCGCTGGTGATCCCGTCCGCCCACCAGTACATGCAGTACTTGCATTCCAGCCCAGGTGCTCCGGGCGGGAACTGATCGATGTCCGCTTGCTCGATCTTCTCACCCGCCGGGACGATCACCTTTCCGGCGTTGTCTTTGATCTCACCCGCGAAGACATCGAATCGGGTGAACGTGCCGGCGAGCATGTCCGCCAGGGTGCTCTGCACCATCGTGATCACCTCGGGCGGCAGACTCGCCTCGCCGGAGGTCATGGTTTCGCCCGCCATGAAGCCGAACAGGCCCATACCGCCGCTATCCGCGTCGAAATAGTCCCAGCCGGCCTTATAAGTGCCATCGATGACGCCCTCAGTGATTCGGGCGTAGACCGGACCCCAGTTCCAGTACGGCGCAGTCAGGCAGCGCTCAACCTTGCACGAACCGGACCAGTCGTAGGTGATGCCCCACTTGCCCTTCTCCTGCGCAACGTCGGCGACGGCCGGCGTATCGGCGCCGGTGAAGACCACCTGCGCGCCGGCATCGAAGAGGGAAGCGGCCGCCTCACGTTCCTTGATCGGATCGTGCCAGGTATTGATCCAGCGCACGTCCATGGTGCACTCCGGGCAGGTCTTCTTCATGCCCAGCGCGATGGCATTCCCCAGGCGCAGCTCTTCCGGAATGGGGAAGGTGGCCATGTAGCCCAACTTCGGGTTTCCGTCGGCCTTGGCGCGCGCTCCGGCCAGCATGCCGGCCAGGTACTTCATGTCTTCCATCGCGCCGAACAGGTTGCCGAAGTTGGTTGTGTTCGATTTGTAGCCGCTGATGTGGATGTACATGATGTCCGGGAACTCCCCGGCCACCGTTTCCATCGGATCCATGTAGCCGAACGAGGTGCCCAGGATCAAGTCGAAGCCCTTGCGTGAAAGGCTGCGGAAGACCTGTTCCGACTCGGCGCCCTCAGGCACGTTTTCGATGTAGGCGACGTGGACGTTCGGCACGTCGTTCTCCACGAAGAGCAAGCCCTCGTAGTGTGCCTGCGACCAGCCGCCATCGTCGTGCGGCCCGATGAGCACGGCGGCCACATTGAATTTCCCGGCTTCGACATCCGGGATCTGCAGCCCACCCGTTGCAGGGGCTTCGGTGGCCGCAGCTTCCGGCGCTTCTGTCGGAGCCGCGGTCGGCGTGCCGCAAGCCGATGCCAGCAGCGAGATTCCCGCCAGCATGCCAAGCAACGTCCACAAACGTCTTGCAGTCATCTTTCTCCTCCTTGATATGGAAGGCTCACAGACGAACCTTCTGGTATGGATTCCGTCCGGCAATGACCCCTGGCGCTCACCTCCTCTCCACGATTAGGATTCAATCCACGTGCCGGTCGAGCCGGCCAGCGCATTCCCGATGTTCTCGGGGTCGGTGATCAGCGCCTGCTTCCCTCCGCGCTCCAGAAAAGCGATGATCGCCTCGATTTTGGGACCCATGCTGCCCTTGGCAAAATGGCCCTCCGCTTGATAGCGCCGGGCCTGTTCCAGATTGATTCGGTCAAGCCATTGCTGGTTTGGCTTATTATAGTGCAAGGCCACCTTTTCGACGGCGGTCGAGATCAGGAAGAGGTCCGCGCCGATCATTGAGGCCAGCAACGACGAGCCAAAATCCTTGTCAATCACGGCCTCGACCCCGGTGAGATTGCCATGCTCATCCTCGATCACGGGGATTCCGCCGCCGCCCACACCGACGACAACGAATCCGGCTTGAATTAGCGCGCGGATGGCATCGGCCTCGATGATTCGCTTAGGCAGGGGCGAGGCCACAACCCGCCGCCAGCCGCGTCCGGCGTCCTCCACGACGGTCCATTTCTCGTTCGCCGCGCGATCCTTGGCCATGGCCTCGTCCATGAAGGAGCCGATGGGTTTGGATGGTTTCGAGAAGGCCGGGTCGTTGCGGTCTACGAGCGTCTGGGTAACTACGGAGGCAGCCTGTTTGCGCATTCCTCGGCGCAGGAACTCGTTGTGCAGTGCCTGCTGGAACATGTAGCCGATTGCGCCCTGAGTGTCGGCGCCGCAGAAATCGAGCGGGACCGCATGCAGCTCGTGCCGTGCGAGCTCCGAGCGGCGCAGGATGAAGCCCACCTGCGGCCCATTGCCGTGGGTGACGACGACTTCCCAGCCCTGGGCAATCATGTCCGCGATGTGGCGCATCGATTCCTGCGCCGCGGCATACTGATCGGGGATGCTCCTGTGGGCCTCGTCTTTGATCAGGGAGTTGCCCCCCACCGCGACGACGGCAACCTTCTTCTGGCTCATGCTCAGGCTCCTTAAGGGCTAGCGCATGGTGAGGGCCATGACGGCCTTCTGCGCATGCATGCGGTTTTCCGCCTCGTCGTAGACAACCGAGCGCGGACCATCCATCACGGCGTCGGTGACCTCGATGTTGCGATCCGCAGGCAGCGGATGCATGTAGATGGCGTCCGGCTTGGCGAGGGCCATCTTCTTCTCGTCGGTGATCCAGCTCGAGTACTTCTTGATGATGCGCGCGCCCTCCTCCGCATCCGGCGTGTGCACCATGGCGCCCCAGGACTTGGCATAGACGATATCGGCGCCCTTGAATGCGGCGCTCATGTCGTCGGCCACCTCGAAGCCGGTACCGAAACGGCGCGCCTGCTCACGCGCCTGCTCCATCACATCCGGCATCAGGCGGAACTCCGGCGGATGGGCCAAAACCACATCCATCCCGAAGCGCGGCATCTGCAGTACCAACGACTGCGGCACCGACATCGGCTTCTGATACGAGGCGGCGTAGGCCCATGAGACGACCATCTTCTTGCGCCGCAAGTCGCGGCCCTTCTTCTCGATGATGGTCATAAGGTCCGCCAGAATCTGGAAGGGATGGTAGACCTCGCATTGCATGTTGAGCACCGGCACGCGCGAGGCGCGCGCCACGGCGTTCAGGTAGCCGTTGCCTACGCCCCAATCCACGTGGCGGATGGCGATGCCGTCGAAGTAGCGGCCGAAGATCTCGCCAATTTCCTTGGGCGTGTCGCCGTGCGCGATCTGGGTCGTCTTGCTCTCGATGAAAGCCGCATGTCCCCCGAGCTGCGCCATGCCGGCTTCGAACGAGCCGCGCGTGCGTGTGCTCGAGAAGAAGAAGAGCATGGCCAACACTCTGTCGCGCAGCAGCGCGTGCGGCTCGCCCAGTGCCCGCTTGCGTTTGAGGTCAAAAGCCACCTCCAGCACGCTCTCAACCTCCTCCTTGCTGAAGTCCAGATCGCCGATCAAGTCTCGCCCACGAAGGTCTGTCTGCATCGCATTCTCTCCTGGCCTACTCAACGGCGCCCAGCACCAATGCCAAGAGCGCCATACGCATGACCACGCCGTTGAAGGCCTCTTGCCAGTAGCGTGACCAGCGCGTGATATC
>Ga0154809_1044_pt1 | contig 13032 bp, 11 predicted proteins | sample Rifle2008BG16ft_FD_105817 | JGI IMG/M metagenome (GOLD analysis project Ga0154809, IMG submission 105817) | Chloroflexi bacterium RBG_16_64_43 | reverse complement strand
AGGGTGATGGGATTTGAGATACAGCGCGTCTGGCACCAGGCTCAGGCGGGCGCGGTGGGGAGTGCAGACCAGGTTGAACTTGCGGACGCCGTGCTCATCGAGGATCTTGAGCAGCCCGGGCATGAAATCGGGGTGGGCGAAGTGGATATGACAGTCGAGCAGGGGCACATCGGCAAGATCTGGCGGCATGCTTTCCTCCAAGGGATGCTCGTAGCGCACCCCTTTGGCGAACGCCCCCTGCACCTCGCCCGCCGTCGCGCCCGCGTGGTTTCGGGACGCCCCGGGGATCGGCCCGGCGCGTGGCAACAATGGCCAGGCTGACCATTCCGATGGATTGTACGCAAGATGTCACGGGGCGCAACCGAGGGAATGGGCCACGAGCAGGTAGTTCTCCGATGGGCCAGTTGTGGTGATGCGAGTCGTGGCTACTCTGCTCTGCACGCCACATTGCAGCTTCAACGCAGACCGGCGCGAGTATCGACTCGCCTACTCCTCGTACTTCCGCACGCTGCGCATCTCCTGCGAAACGAGCTGCTGTGCCCCCCGCTCGGCCATGGCCTTAATCTTCTGCTCGTCAAGAGTCAGCAGCTCGCGCTTGCGCATGAGCCAGCGTCCATCGACCATGAGGTCGGTCACGTCCGCCGCTTTGGCCGAGTGGACCAAGTTGGCCACCAGGTCATGGCGCGGGAGGAGATGCGGCCGATCCATATCCAATAGGGCAATATCGGCAGGGGCGCCTACGGCCAGGACGCCCGAGCCTGGAAAGCCCATGGCGCGTGCACCCGCCTGTGTGGCCATGCGCAGCACAGTGTCGCCCGGCATGGCCGTGGGATCTCGCTGAACATGCTTTTGCAGGATGGCTGTCTGCCGCAGCGCAGCGAACATGTCCATATCGGCGTTGGAAGCTGGGCCGTCGGTGCCAATGGCCACCGTCAGTTCGTGGCGCGCGAACCGAGAAAGGTCCGGCACGCCCATGGCCAGCTTCATATACGTGATAGGCGTGTGCGCCACGCTGGCCTTGCGCTGGGCGAGCAGGTCGAGATCCTCATCCGAGACGAAGAGGCAGTGCGCGGCGATGCAGCCACCCGGCGCCTGCAGAACGCCCAGGTGATCCAGATGCGCGACCGGGCTCATTCCATTGGCGCGCAGAGAGTTTTCAACCTGCTCCTTGGATTCAGAAAGATGGAGATGGATGCCCAAGTTCCGCTCATGCGCAAGCTCCGCAATCCGTTGAAGGAATCCCGGCGGGCAAATGTAGGGTGAGTGGGGGCCGAGGAAGAGGCGCAGGCGGCCCTCCGCGCTTCCGCTCCATCGCTCGATGAAGCGCAGTGTCCCCTCCAGATTGGCGCCTATTTCTTTGTCGTCGCCGATGCCGAAGACGCACCATGCCAGAGCCGCCTTCATTCCAGATTGCTCGACGACCTCCGCCACGCGGTCCATGTAAAAGTAGTGGTCGTTGAACCCGGCCACGCCGCCGCGAATCATCTCGCAGGCAGCGAGCGCCGCGCCCCACGAGACGTCCTCCTCGCGCAAGGCGGATTCGGCGACCCAGATCTTCTCGTTCAGCCAGCGCGGGAAGGGCAGATCCTCCGCCCAGCCGCGCTCATACGTCATGGCGGCATGGCAGTGGGCGTTGAACAGCGCCGGCATGGCCAGGTGGTTGTGGGCGTCAAGGCGTTCATCGGGGAGGAAACCGGGCGGCGCCTGGCCCACACCCACGATCTTCGCGCCCTCGACGGCCAGGCAGCTTGCGTGGAGCACCGTTGCCTCGGGGTCAAGGGTGACGATGTCCACATCTTCAATCAGCACTCTTGCCATGCGGCCTCCGCCCTCCCGATTCTACATCGAGCGCAAGTGCGGGTCCTTGTCGGCTGGCGCCCGGTGTATAATCCGAGCACAACTTAGTCCTGCGGCCGAGGTTCCCTGTTCCCCCGGATGGGAGGGATCAAAGGCGAAGCCGGTGCAAGTCCGGCGCTGCCGCGCAACTGTGAGCCCAGGGCGTTGAGCCCTTGGCAAGCCAGGTCGCCCGCCTCGGTCGCGTTCCCAAATACCTCGCCGGAAGGGGACGGGAACCGAGCTTCGGCTCGTCCTGCTGCGCCCCTGTCCATCGACAGGGGCATTTTCGTCCCAACCGTCCGAGGCGCATGTCGATCGCAAGACCGACACCCGCTTCACGGAGGATTCCCATGTTGCACATCGCTGTTCGTCGTATTTCGCTCGTCCTCGCGCTGGGCCTCGCGCTAGGCGCTTGCGGCGCGCCGGCCACCCCAGCGGCGCCCGCGCCGGCGGACCCTCCGGCCCCGCCGGCGAGCCCCACCCTCCCCCCCCTACCCACGGTGGAGGCCGTCGATGGCGCCGGGCAGACCGTCCGCCTGGCTGGTCCCGCACAGCGCATCGTTTCCCTCGCGCCCTCCAACACCGAGCTGCTCTTTGCCGTGGGTGCGGGCGCGCAGATAGTTGGCCGCGACGAGTTCTCCGACTACCCCGAAGCCGCTAAGGCGCTGCCCGCGATCGCCACCGGGATGGGCAAGCTCAACACCGAGGCGGTGGTCGCGCTCGAGCCAGATTTGATTCTCGCGGCGGAGATCACCCCGCCCGACCAGGTCGAGACATTGCGCGGGCTGGGGCTGACCGTGTTCGTGGTGATCAATCCCGATGATTTCGAGGAACTGTACGGAAACGTACTGTCGTTGGGAACACTCACCGGGCGCGGCACCGAGGCCCAGGGGTTGGCGGACGAACTGCGCGATCGTGTGACCGCGGTCGGCCAAACACTCACCTCGGCCACGACCTCGCCGCGCGTGTTCTACGAATTGGATGGCACCGACCCAACCAAACCTTGGACCTCCGGGCCGGGGACCTTCCTCGATCTCTTGATTCGAGCCGCGGGCGGGACAAACGTGGGGGCGGTGCTCTCGAGCCAGTTTGCCCAGATCAGTTCAGAAGAGTTGGTGCGCCAGGACCCGCAAGTCATCCTGTTGGGCGACACGGCCTACGGCACGACGATCGAGGGCGTGAGCGCACGCGCCGGCTGGGGATCGATGACGGCCATCCAGCAGAACGCGGTGTATCCGTTTGACGACAACCTGGTCAGCCGACCCGGGCCGCGCATGGTCGACGGCCTGGAACAATTGGCGCGCCTGATCCATCCCGAGCTGTTTGGGCAGCAGTCTGAATACTGAGGCATCAACCCGGCGGGCATGAGAGAGGGCATAGCATGCCTTACCTGTGCCCGCCGGCGCGCGATGTGCGCACGTACCCCGCGTTGGGCCGAGCGCTGCGCTCGATGCCTCGACGTAAAGTGCCCGCCACCGGTGCACTTCGGCGAGGGCACGACGCATCATCCGCTTGTCAACGGGTAAGGCGTGCATACGGGGAGGCCGTGCGCAAAGAACCCGCGCACGACCCTCTCCATGGATGATCGGGGCTGTTACATCCCGCGAGTGAGGCCGCCGGGCTGACAAGTGCGGCAGAAGTTGGTGATGCGCTGGTTGGCGGTGACGGCCGAGATGGTTTCGCCGCAGCGAGGGCAGGCCTGCCCGCCGCGCATGTGCACCGCGAAGAAGTCGCGCGGCTTGAGGTGCACCGCTTCGCCCATCGCGTGGCGCACCTTGTCGATCGAGGTGCGCAGAACGTCACCCATGGCGTCGTGCAGCGCTCGCACCTCATCCGGAGTGAGGCTGGTGCGCTTCCGGTACGGGTGCAAGCGCGCGGCCCACAGGATTTCGTCGGCGTAGGCATTGCCGATGCCTGCCAGAAAACCGGCGCGTACGAGAATGCTCTTGACCTCGCCGCGAAACGCCTTCAAGCGGGAGGCGAACTCCTCATGCGTGACTGCGAGGGCTTCGGGACCCATCTCGGCGAACAGCGGCACGCGCTCCAGGTCCGGCGTGAGATAGAGCTGGCCCATCTTCTTCTGGTCGACGTAACGCAGCTCTTCGGCGGGGTTCTCGAAGAATAGCGTAACGTGAACCGGGCCGGCCTTCTTCTCGCCGGGTGCACACAACTGGAAGCGGCCCGTGAGTTTGGGGTTGGCCACGAGCCACAAGTCCGAGGGGGCGAGGTGGAAGAGCAGGTACTTGCCGCGTCGCTCGAATGTCTGGATGTGCTCGCCCACCAGGCCCGCGGCGAGCCCCCGCCCGGTGAGGTCACGCACGACGAGCGGGCCGCCTTTCGGATCGATGGTGACCCGCTCGATGGTGTGCCCGGCTAGACGCCGCTCGAGCACTTCACGGACGATCTCCAATTCGGGGAGTTCGGGCATGATTCAATCGGGCGGCGCAGCAAGCGCGCCGCGGGTATCCTGCCCCGCGGTTGGGGAATGATGCGGGTGCATGCGCCGAGGCTTACTCTGCGCCGGAAAGAAGGAAGACCGCGTCGCCCGGGCGCACCTTCTGTTTGACCTCCAGCGCGACCTCGCCAGCTTCGGCCGCAGTGACCGGCTGGTGATCCACCTGCATCGAGGTCACTTGCTGCTGGAAATCCGTCGATTTCCCCAGGAAGTGGACCACAGCGTTCAGCTGAAGGGGCCGGGTGAGCGTGAGCACCGCAACGCTCAGGCGGTCATAGTAGTGCGTCACCACTCCCACTCGCTCTCCAGTCGTCATGGCTGCCTCCATGCTGTTCCGTTGCAGGCGGGCGCGGCCCGCCATCCCCATCGTGCATTCAGTCCATTCTACATCCGGCGCGGCGAGAGCGTGACGGTGGACGGCCGGGCCATGCCGCATCCGCCGCGGGCCAGCCCTGGCGCGGAGCAATTGACTCTCCCGCGCCACACGGCTATAATGCCGCGCGAAGTTGTAGCGCGGGGTGCAGCGTCTGGGTCTTGCGCAGCCTTACGGCGTAAGACAACGAGGCGGAGGTTCCTCGCCGCGAGGCGAGGCCAATCCCCGGAGACCGATCCGGGGAGAAAATCGATCAGATCAGCGGATGCCTCCGGAGCTTGCCACAGGCTCCCTCCCCCCGAAGATGGCCGTGGTCCGAAAGCCGCGCGGCGACGTGCGGGACAAGCGGACCGGGTCGTGGCGGCACCACTCGCACCAAGCACTCAACCCATTCGAGGGCGGGAGTCCACTTCCCGCTCCAGCCTACCCGCACCCGGCGGAGGACCCGCCGCGTGCGCCGGTAGCGCCTAGTGCTACGTGGGAGGAGGACCCATGGCCATCGATCTGGTCGCGCGCGCACGTCAGGACGGCGTCAAGTTCGTGTGTCTGCAATTCACCGATGTGGTGGGGACGATCAAGAGCGTGGACATCCCCGTGCACCGTCTGGCGGAGGTGATCGCCGACGGCATCTGGTTCGACGGCTCGTCGGTGGAGGGTTTCGCTCGCATTCAGGAAAGCGACATGCTTCTCCGCGTGGATGCCGCGACCTACCGCGTCTTTCCGTGGAGCGAACCCGAGCGGCGCCGGGCGCGCGTCTTCTGCGACGTGTTTGGCGCGGACGGCAAGCCGTTCGACAGCGACCCGCGCGGCGCCCTCAAGCGAATGCTCGCCAAGGCACGCGCGCGCGGCTGGGAATTCAACACCGGTCCGGAACTCGAGTTCTTCCTGTTCCGCCGCAACGGTGGCGATATCCACCCGGTCCCCTACGATACGGGTTCGTATTTCGACTTCTCGGCGCGGGACGAGGCCCAGCGCGTGCGCAACCAGATCATCAGCAACCTGATCGCGATGGGCCTGAACGTTGAGATGGGGCACCACGAAGTGGCTCTCGGCCAGCACGAGATCGATTTCCAGTACGCGGATGCGCTATCCACCGCCGACAACGCGGTGGCCTTCAAGTACACGGTCAAGGCGGTGGCCAACATGCACGACTTGACGGCCACCTTCATGCCCAAGCCGGTGTTCGGCATCAACGGATCGGGAATGCACACCCACATGAGCTTGTTCGAACCGTCGCGCGGCGGTAAGCGCGTGAATCTCTTCTACAACCCTAAGGACGAGTTCCTGCTTTCGCCGCTGGCTTATTCCTTCATGGCCGGGCTGATCGAGCATGCCCGGGCGCTAGCGGCGATCGTCGCGCCCTCGGTCAACTCCTACAAGCGCATCGTCCCCGGCTACGAGGCCCCGGTGTTCGTTTGCTGGGCGCAGATCAACCGCTCCGCCCTCATCCGCATCCCGCGCACGACGCCGGGTAAAACCACCGGCACGCGCATCGAGCTGCGCTTCCCCGACCCCTCCTGCAACCCGTACCTGGCTTTCGCCGCCATGCTGGCGGCGGGCATGGACGGAGTGGACCGCAAGCTCAAGCCCCCGGCACACGTCAACAATGTAGACGTGTATCACCTGAAGACGGAGGACGTGGCGGCGCGCGGCATCCCTGTACTTCCGGGATCGCTGCTGGAGGCGCTGGATGCGCTGGCCAAGGACGAAGTGCTCAAGAGCGCGCTCGGCAGCAATCTGTATGCCGCCTTCGACCGCGCCAAGCGTGAGGAGTGGGACGACTACCGCATCCATGTGACCGATTGGGAAATCGCGCGGTACCTCGAGAACGCCTAGGCGCCCTTCGTGGCAATGACTACAGCCCCCGCCTTTCGGCGGGGGCTGTCTTGATTTGGTTACCAAGTAGCCAGACTTACGAGCCGGGGTCAGCGCAGACGGCATCTGGCATGCGACGGTCTTCATGTGCCTCCTCCAAGCAGCGGGAGGAGGCGCGATGAGACATGCGGCATCGGTCTACCCAAGTCTTCTGCTCTGCGGCGCGGCCGAGCAGCCGGCTCACAGATGATGCTGGGCCTCAACCTCCTTGGGTATCTCTAGATATGGCGCCAGGATTGAGGGTGCATCTGGATGATCCACATGCAATGCATGGTCATAATCGCCGGCTTGGACCGGTTGCTCATAGCGGACTGGGCGCCGGATTCCAAACGCCTCCCAGAAGCGTGCGACGAGAACAAGAAGCTCGTAGCGGTATTCCTGCATCTTCAGCGACTGCCACTCGACGATCGAGGCCATTGCCCCTTGGACGCGCGCCTTGTCACGGACGATACGGTAGATTTGCCCCGTAGTGCGGTAGCCCATCGGCGAGAGCAGCACGAGATGGGCCGAGATGAACAAGGTGGCGAAGGTGATCAACCGAATCCAGCCGCCTTCCTCCCACTTGCCGGTGAGCTGACCGATGAAGATCACGCCGGATAGGACCGCGCACGCCGATGCGAGCAGCACCCCCCACCGCCTTGCACGCCCGGTGGTGTGTTGCAGCAGGTGGCGCCGGATGGCCAGACCCATGATGCTGATTGGCAGGAAGACCCCCACGCCATAGAACGGTGCGGCCACACTGGTGCGGCCTTTGACCAGGAACATGACCACGACCGCGACGATGAACGTGATCGTCGTAGAGCGCGTGAACGTGCCGTTCGGGTGCCGGTAGACAACGAACTCCGGTATCTCGCCGATGGCCACGTCGCGCCACTCGGTGGCCTGGGCATCCTGCAGGGCAGTCATCGAGGCGGCCGCCAGCAGCATCACGCCCAGGATCTGATAGGCCCAGAACAACACCGACCCCCCGGGCACCTGGGCGAACCCGATGTGGGCCAGATTACCCACCAGGGTTCGCCCCAGGGTGCCGTCATAGACGTCGAAGCGGATGGCGAAGATCGTCAGGAACAAAGTCGTCAATCCGCCATAGAACAGGAAAGATGTCTGCACGAAGCGTCCGATGCCGGCCTTCCCGCTGTAGAAGGTCCACAGCCGGCGCAGGCGCGGCAGCCGCTGCTTGCCCCATTTGACCAGGCTGACGTCCTCGTTGATCACGAACTGGATGCCGTTCGACATCGCTTCCAGGCCGGTCAGGGCGACCATGCCCTTCATCGAGGCGGTGAGTAAATGGAGCAAGGCTCGGCCGAAGGAGGCGGGCAGCGGCGCTTCGCTGGGCGGCACGGGCGGCACACCTCGGGTGTGGGCCACGATCAGCCCGATTGCCATGGTGATTGTGAGCAACACGAAGGCTGCCAACAGGGTGGTCACCACCTTGGCTGACTCACCGCGGCCGCGAATGGTGAGGTACCAGGTCACCGCCGCCAGTGCGGCGCCGATCAAGAAATGCCAGATCCAGCTCTCCCCGTAGGCTCCGATGATGGACAACAGTTGGTCGCCACCCGAGAGGGCCGATACCACGATGGTAAAGACGTAATCCTCGATCAGCGTGACCGCGACGATCAGGCTCAGGGTCGGGGCAAGGTAGCGCATGGAGGCGGTGTAGGACCCGCCCCCTTCGTTGAAGATTCCCAGCGAATACATGTACAACACGCCGAAGGCGAAGTTGGCCAGGGCGATGACCACGACCGCGATGTAGCCGTAGCGTTCGAGCCCGTAGGGGTGGAGCGCGGTCATCATCTCCCCCGTGGCATAGAAGTACGAAGTGAAGTAATCCACTCCGAACAGAGCCAGCGCGGCAACCATGCCGACCTGGCCGGCGCCGTGCACGTGGGCATGCTCCTTGTTTTCACGAGGGGCGAGCTTGTACGATATGACCAGAATAAGGATCAGCAACACTACTGAGAGCATGTCCGGTTCATTCCGTCTTGGAGCCCGACCCGCACAGGTTTTGCGCCCCGCCCCCGAAGGCCAGGTCGAGTCTGCGCAGCTGGCCGAGCAGGTGCTCGCGGGTCGTGGCGCTCATCCCGTTCTCCCGGTTTGCCTTCTCGCTCTCGAGGCGAGCCGCGATGACCACGAACGCTGGCACGAAGGGCACCCGCCCGCGAGGGATGACCTGCAACTCGCGCCAGCGGATCTCCATGGCCTGATCGTCGAAGTACGGCAAGGTGAGGCTGAGCCCGCGGTTGAGCTGGCCGGCTCTGGCCCAACGTTTCGTCTTGCCGATGATTTCATCCAGCTCGATCTCCGCCAGTGATTGGCCCACGCGCGTCCGGTCTGCTTGGGCAATACCCGTCCGCTCCTCCTCAAAGAGCCTTGCCACGAAGGTCGGCTGGGTGATCTTGTCGTCTGTCGTCATGCTGGCTCATTCCATGGGGCGGGTGGCGCGGTCTGATGCCTGATGTTCGATCCGTCGCAACAAGCCTCGTCAATCCGGCACCCGGGACTTGTCGCACAGGCGAAGCCGAATCCCCGCCCCGATCTGCTCACGTGCCTCTCGTGAGCCAGTCTACAACTGTGAAATAAGGCACACACAAAGATGTGGGGCAGTTACATAAGGAACAAATAAAAACGCCCCTTTCGGGGCGCCCAAAGTGACCGCAGGGGTTCATGAGACGGCGGTCGCCGGCTAGTCATCAAGATCGAAGCGGTATCCAACACCCGGTTCGGTTCGCAGGTATTTCGGTTCCTCGGGGTTGTCTTCGAGTTTCAATCGCAATTGGCGGATGAAAACGCGCAGGTATTCCACGTGATCGGCGTCGGCCGGACCCCAGACAGAGGTCAAGAGCGACCGGTGGGTGAGCACGCGGCCCGCATTGGCAATGAGGTAGGCCAGCAACTTGTATTCGGTCCCGGTCAGCTTGACTTCGACACCCCCCTTGAGCACCTTGTACTGCGAAAGGTCGATCTCGAGCGATCCGGCCTTGACAATGACCTGGGCGGCGCCTTGGGTGCGAGCAGCGTGGCGCAACCCGACGCGGATGCGTGCCAGTAGCTCCTCGATACCGAACGGTTTCGTCAGGTAGTCATCGGCACCCCGGTCGAGCGCACGGACTTTGGCGCCCTCATCGTCGCGGACCGACAGCACGATGATCGGAACCTGGGTCCACGCGCGGAGCCGGGCGCATACTTCAAAGCCGTCGATATCGGGGAGCGTCAGGTCCAGAATGACCAGATCGGGGGGCTGGGCTGCGGCTAGCGCTAGGCCCTCCTCTCCGCGGCTCGCTGTGGAGACGCGAAACTGCCGGGCACCGAGGATGGTGCGCAGCGCCCGTAAGATCTGCGGCTCGTCGTCAATCACCAGGACGTGAGGATGTTGGTTCATGGCTTTCCATCTCTCGAGGCCGCGCGCCTTCCCACGTCAATGGCAACAGGAATTTGAAGGCCACACCTGGGGAGAGGTTCTCGACCCAGATCCGCCCGCCGTGGGCTTCGACGATTCCCTTACATATCGAGAGCCCCAATCCGGTCCCCGCAACCTGATCCTGGGCGGTGAAGCGGAAGAACTTATCGAAGATCCGCTCCAAGTACATTTCGGGGATCGCCGGGCCTTGGTTGTGGACCTCGACCCTCAGCCACGGGGTATGCTCGCGTGCCACGATACGGACCGTGGTCCCAGGCGGCGAGTACTTGATGCTATTGCTCAGCAAGTTGCGGAAGACCTGCTCGATCTCCACCCAGTCGACTGGAACGAGCGGCAAGTCGGCGGGCAGTTCCGCCACGACATGGTGCTGAGCCAGCGCCGACCGCATGCGGCCCAGCACCGACTGCAGGATTTCACCCAGATCGTTCCATTGTCGTTGGGGCTTGAGCGAGCCGGCCTCGATACGCGACATATCCAGCAGGTTGCCGACCAGTTCGTTGAGATGGTCGGTCTCTTCCTCGACCGCCTGTAGAAGTTGCTCGCGCGCCTCCGACTCCCAGGGGACCAGGGCCGTGCGCAGGCTAGTCACCGAGGCCTTGATCGTGGCCAACGGCGACCGAAGCTCGTGGGAGACTGAGGAAAGAATCGCCGCCTTGAGGGCATCGCTCTGAACCAGCGCTCGGGCGCGGCTCTTGGCTTCTGCCAGGCCCACCCGCTCCACGGCCAGCGCGGCCTCGCGGCTGAATGTGCCAAGGAGCCGTAATTCGTCTGAAGTGAGACCGCCCGCTGCTCGCCAGATGGCGATTTCTCCCATCATCCCTCGCATGCCAAGAATGGGGAGTGCGATGGTCGGCCTCGATTCCGGTGATGCGCGGTGCGAAGGTGACGCGACGACTTCCACTGGACCGCCCGCTTCGGCTTGCAGGCTGACCTGCACCTCGTTCCCTCGGAATGTCGCACGCACATGTTCCGCCAATGCCTGGAGAATGGTCGTGTCATCGTGCATCCCGGCCAGGGCGGCGGTCAGCTCGTGCAAGTGCACCGCCTCATGCTCGCGGGCTTGGGCGCGCGCCAGATTGGATTCGGCGCGGCCGACCAGCCGGCTCATCGTGACCGCCACGACGAGAAAAACGACCAGCGCGAGGAGGTCCTCCGCATGCAGCACGTGCAGCGTGAAGAAGGGTGGCAAGAAGAAGTAGTTGAAGGCGACAAATGCTCCCAGGGCAGCGACCAGACCCGGGACCAATCCCCAAGCGGCCGTGCTCAAGCCTACGGGGAGCAGATAGAGAAGCGCCACAGTTGGGGTCGTGACCCAGTTGCGGACCAGCAGCATCAGTCCGCTCGCCAAGACAACCATCAACGCGGCGAGAATGGATCGAACGGTGATGTGCACGAGAGGCCGCTGCATTTTGCCCTTCGCCGTGACGGGTGGTCTCTCATCGGGGCAGGTTCCGGCTCGAGCGACTCAGCTCGCCGGTGTCATGTCCGTGCGTCTTGCAGGCGGCAGGCCGAAGGGATGCGTGACGGTGGACTCGAGCAGATGCAGCCGACCCTAACGCGAATCTGCTCACCCCGTGCATTCCATCCAAGCGCGGCTCAAGAACCCGGGCCCATGCCCACCGCATGCCACGCCCAGAATAGCGGGGCGGCGCCACGGCCGGCCGAACAGCTTACGGGCAGGCCTGGAAGGTCACATCGGTGAAGACCCGTCCGCGGATGAGCTTGTTTTGTTTGTCGGTGACCACGAATTGGTAGTACAGCCACGCATTGCCGAAGCTGCCGTAGGTCGGTATGTCGGACGAATGGTAGGTGCGCTTGAACTCGCCTCCCGAACGCGGATTCAGCGCGGTCCCTTCGTCCCAGTCGGTCTTGGAGGCTGTCGTTTTATCTTGTGTTCGCAGGAAGAGGACCACGTTCTTCACCTGGTCCGGGTTGGTGACAGTAATGCTGAATGTGATCTCCTTCGGTTCGCACGCACCGGCGCCCTTGTACAGCGTCATGGTCGAGACGACCGGCGCAGCCATCGTGATCACGTCCGTCGTCGGGCTGGGCACAGCCGAGGGCGTCAAGGTGGGCGCGGCTGTGGGCGCGGCTGTGGGCGGCGGTGGCAGCGTGGGCTGTTCGACCGTCGCAACAGGCTGAGTCGGAGGCTCGACTTGTTGGGTGGGAAGCAGCACTACCGGCTGGGTCGGCGCCGGCCCGGCCGGTGGGCCGACGAGCCCGGGCACGTTGCAGGCAATTGCGGTGGCGATCAGAATGCTCCACACGAGAAGCAGTGCTTTCGGCGTTTGGCGAGCTGTCATCGTTTCATCCCTCACGGTTTGCCCAATTGAATTCAAAAGGACCTTCTGGACGGCTATTCTAACTTGCATTTCGTCTTCTGACGAACGGGAAGAGCCCCAGGCAGATGCGCTCCGGGCCAACCGCTTGCCAAATACCATTTCGCAAGGATAATAGATGAGGACGTTGGCGCGGGCGGCCCGACCCGCGAGAGGACCGAGGGAGGCACCATGGATCTTGAAGCGTTGCCCCGTGAGGACTTGATCAGCCTGGTGAGGATCTACTCCCGCAATTGGCTGGCCCACGACGGGTGTTGGTTCCTGGCGGCCGAAGAGCGTCACGGGCTGAAGGAAGCCATGGAGCTCGACCGGGCCGCCTGGGCACGTTTCGCGCCGGCCGAGGCGCGGCGGATCATGGAGGCCTTTCGCATCCCGCACGGCGGAGGGCTGTGGTCACTCGGCCGCGCACTTGAGTACCGGCTGTATGCCACAATCAACCGCCAGGAATGCCAGGCGGTGGATGACCACTTGATGCGTTTTCGCATGCTCGAATGTCGGGTACAGGCCACCCGCCAACAGAAGGGTTTGCCGGCCTTCCCCTGCCGCGGGGTCGGGCTCGTGGAGTACAGCGAGTTCGCGCGAGCCGTCGACCCGCGCATCGAGACACGCTGCCTGCACGCTCCGCCCGACCCGGTCTCGACCTCATACTGCGAGTGGGAATTCGCGCTCCCGCAATAGCCTCGGATATCGCGGTCGGCCGGACCGTATTCATGGAGGCTGCCCCGCTGGGGGC
>Ga0154809_1111_pt1 | contig 13219 bp, 11 predicted proteins | sample Rifle2008BG16ft_FD_105817 | JGI IMG/M metagenome (GOLD analysis project Ga0154809, IMG submission 105817) | Chloroflexi bacterium RBG_16_64_43 | reverse complement strand
TGCAGCGCCAGGGCCAGGTTGACCGCAACCGTCGTGCGCCCCACTCCGCCCTTGGGCGAATAGATCGTGATGACCTTGCCCGCGCGCTGGACATGCACCGGCGCGGCGACCGACTCCACCGCGATCGATTTCTTCTGCTCGAGTTTGATCGCGATGTCGCCGACCTTGCGGATGGTGGCGATCAACTGGTCGGCCGAGGGCGGCTTGGCGAGGTATCCGCGCGCACCGGCCAGCATCGCCTTCTGCATGTAGTCGGTGTCGCTCTGCACCGAGAGCATGATGATCTGGGCGAAGGGCACTTCCTCCAGCACCTTCTCGGTGGCCGCAATGCCGTCCATGTCCGGCATGTTGATGTCCATCAGGACAACGTGCGGCTGGGTTTGCTTGGAGAGGGTGATGCCCTCTTTCCCGGTGCGGGCGGCACCGCAGACTTCGAGATCCGACTCGAATTGCAGCAACTTGCGGACACTCTCGCGCGTCTCCGCGAAGTCGTCGACGATCAGGACGCGGATCTTGGTAGCCACAGCGCGGTCACTTAACCGGTATTCTGTCCCCAGGAAGTTCCGGAATGAAGAGCTGGTTGGTGAAATTGGCCTGGCCGTAAGGCAGCTTGGGAGGCAGCGAGATGTTGCGCTCGGTGATCAGACGCTGCAGGTCCCAGCTCGGCAGATCGAGGGCCGAGGTATCACCCGTGGCACGCAACGCAAACGAGAGATCGCCGCCCGTCTTCATAAGCAGGTTGAGCGCCAGGGCTTCCTCCGGAAAGACCTCGAGCACGATGATATCCGGAGCGCTCGTAACACCGCCCACCGGCGTGGGCTGAGCTTGGGGCGCACCCACCCCCTCCGCCGCGGTCAACTGGGCTGCGGTCTTGCTTTGAACGGTGCCCACTGCCAACACGCGCGCATCTGGGATGACAATCGCGCTGACGGGGCGGGCGCGTTGCGCCTCGCTAGGCACGTCGTTGGTTGCCAACACGAGATTCGAGAACGGAACATCCGGGTCGTTGCGTCCGCCCTCCACCGTGACGATCTCGATCTTTCCCTCCGCGGTCTGCCCGATCACCTGCAGCCTATTGGGCAACGAAGTCTGGAACTCTGTATCGAGATCGATGAAGAGCAGAGTGCCGATGACCGCCAAATGATCACCGCGCTGCGGGGCAAAGGCCACGCCCGCCAGCCGGCTCATCGGCATGGCGATCGCCAACTTGCCGGGCGCCATATCGAGGGCCATGTCCGAGCCGGCCACGGTCTGCCCGGCCAGGCTTTGCGTCACCTGAGTCGAGAAGACCGGCTCACCCCGTTTGATGTCGAGCCGCGCGCGCAATCCCACGACGGTGGTGGGGTCCGTCACCAGACCTTCCAACCGGTACAGGGTGGGCCACGGCCCGAGGGTGATGTTCTCCTGCGTCACAAACGCCCCGGCAGGGATGTCCTGGGCGGCAAAGACCACCGAGAAGACCTCGGTCGGAAGCTGCGGCGTGGGAGCCGCATTGCGAGTCGTTGTTGGCCTGAATCTCGTCCACGCATAGACCAACCCCGCGACGATGAGTAGGATCAGGCCGATGATGAGGAAGAGGCGGCGGCGCATGAAGACCTCCTAGGGCGTGGGTCAAATCCACCCTGCCGATGGGCTATCCGACGCGGCCGACAGGGGCTGGGCTAGAGCGCAGACAAAAGGGAAATCCGTGGACAAGTGCGGTGGTTATGATACCTGGAACGCCCGGGTTGTCAAGCGCACCCCCCTTCAAACTGCAAAGGGCCTCGCCGCATGGGAGGCCCTTTGCTGACGTCCGACGCGACTGCAATGTACTTAGATGTTCGTGATGATGTTGCTAAACACGTTGCCGATGGCCGGGCCGAGCAGCGAGAGGATCACGATCACCACCACAGCCACCAACACCAGGATCAGCGCGTACTCAACCAGACCTTGGCCTTTCTTCATAAAGCGCTTCATCTTCTTTTTCTCCCTCGACAGGATCTCACCGCAAGGCAGACCTGTCGACTACATGGTAAGACGGGTGTGAACCGGCTAGATGTTGGTCACGATGTTGCTGAAGACGTTTCCGATCGCCGGGCCGAGCAGGGACAGGATCACAATTACGACAACAGCAACCAAGACTAGAATCAACGCATATTCAACAAGACCCTGACCCTTCCTCTGGAACCTCTTGAACATTATTTAACCTCCTTTCATTCTGGGCTCGCTCTTTCAGGTTGCCCACATTATAGACCGGCCCCCTGCGGATTCGCCTTGCGAAAAGCTTACCGAAGGCGTGCGAACTCGCCGGCGGGGGGGCAAGGAGCGTGCCGCGCGGCCAGGGCAAAAGCCCCTCCTAGAACTGCGCAATGACATTGCTGTACATGTTGCCGACAGCGGGGCCGAAGACGGCCAGGATCACCACGACCACAATAGCGACGAGGACGAGTATCAATGCGTACTCCAACAAGCCTTGGGCTCGAAGGTGGTTCGGCCGCGGCAACGCAACCACCCCCCTTCCATCCTGGATTTCGCCTGCCCCGCCCAGGGGCGGCGAGAGGTATACCATAAGAATAGACCTTGACCGGGCCCAGCAGTTAACAAATTGCGTGCAATTTTCTGGCCAAGTGCGCCACGTTCCGCCCTAGTCGTGCAGGATTGGTGCCTCAATGATGGCCCGCGTGCCGAGTCCTTCCTGCCCTTCGTACTGGAACGAGCCGCCCAGCATTTCCACCCTTTCCTTCAGGTTGCGCAGCTCGTACGGATCGTCCTCCCCCATCGCCTTGCCGTCGAGCACCTTGCCGTCATGCTCGACAATGATGCGCACCCGATTCTCATCCAGGTCCAGCATGGTCTTGACCTTGCTCGCCTGGCACACATCGCGAGCCACGGCCACCAGCTGCTGGATGGCGCGGAAGAGGATCACCTCATAGTGGCTGGGCAGGCGCTTCTCCGTTCCGGTGAAAATGAAGCTCAGATCCTGGCCGCTCTTCTCCTTCATCGCATCCAAGTAGCGGCGCGTCGTCGGCGCCAGACCCAGGTCGTCCAACATCATCGGCCGCAAGTCGAAGATGAAATCACGGATGCGCTGAAACGAGGTGGCCGCATTGCCTTTGAGCGTGACCAGCTCCGACTTGGCCTGAGCGGGGTCGATCTCAAACAGGCGCCCGGCGATCTCCACCTGCAGGATGAAATTGGCCAGCACCTGCGCCGGGCCGTCGTGCATCAGGCGCGAGAGACGCAAGCGTTCGGTCTCCTGCGCCTCGACCAACCGCACCAGAAAGGATTTGGGCGCGGCGGAGGTGGCCACGGCTTCTGGCTTGTTCAGTTGAAGCGTGTCGAGCACCGCCTGCATGGTCTTGCCGAAGCGCACCAGCACTTCTTGTTTGGTCTGCAGCCGTTCCAGCTCGCCCCCCGTGTTGAACAGCCGTTGTTGCGCGTCGAGCGCGGTCTCGTACGCCGCGCGAATATCTTCGCGCGGGACGGTATCGAACGCAGGTTGGATTTGCTTGAGGCGCGTCGAGACGGCCGCCTGCCGCTGGCGTAGCTTTTCAACTTCACCGCGGTTCTGCTCGACCAACAGGCCGATCTCCTGAGCCTCGCTGCGCACCTTCTCCAATTCGGCGGTGAGGAGTTCGACCAATGCCTCGAGCGAACCTTCCGGGGGCGGAGCTGCCTTTTCTGTCATCGTGCACGCCTCGCCGAGCTTGAGTAAGCGCCCTCCCCGCGCGGCTCACGCCGCCAGCGGGATGCGCAACGATCAACCCTCGTGCCAGAGTATAGCACTGCGGAATCGGCCGGGCAATGCGCACGTCAGGGTCCGATGCGCTCGGCGCAATCGCCTGCCCAGCGGTAGACCCGCATGTTCTCGCCGCCTAACGCCGGGCTGATCGAACCGCCGCTCGAGAATTCCGCCAGGCATCGTTTTCCGACTAGGGGGTACAGACCGGGGAATGTCACCAAGTAATCGCTGCCCTCGTGCGTGAGGAACTGTGCCAGCTCACGCGGATCACGCAGCACTGTCAGCGCGGCCGCGCTTGTCAGCCCGCCCAGGTCCACCAGCCGGCGCTCAGCATAGTACCCGAGCGCGCCGATGTCATGCGCGGCAATGACCGCACCCTCCGGCGTGTGCGCCTCGACCCAGCGCGCAGTTGCCACCATCTCCTCATCAATGAGCCCAACATCGCGCACGTACGCGCGCCCGCCCAACACGAGAAAAGCGAGCCCCACCGCGCCCCACGAGAGCCATGCGCCTCGCACCAGCACCCTGCCGGCCAGGCCTCCCCGCATGCGAGCCCACACCATGCGCAGCCCGGCCGCGCCGTAGAGCAGCCCCAGCGGGATGACCGGAATGAGATAGCGCCCATGCTGGTATGAAACCGGCAGGCGGGCGGTGTACGCCGCCACGTGAGCGATCATCCATGCCATCGGCACCAGCCTCTCCCAGCGGCGCTGCTTCAGCGCACTGTAAACCACCACCAACAGAAACGGCGCGAGCACGACCAGGGGTCCAGCCAGGATGGCGGCCGACTGCCCTCCAACGCGCTGCACCCATCCCTCCCCGCGCAGTACGCCGTATTCCACTTGCTTGGCATAGAAGGTGTTCGGCCAAATGCCTCCACCGAGAAGTCGATTGAATGTGAAGTAGAGGAGAAGCGAGATCAGGGCAGGACTCAGAACGGCTATGCCCCGCCACACGCGCTGCCTTTGACTGCCTCGGGCCAGCGTTGCGCCCAAGCCGAGAAAGGGTAGCGCAAGTATCGCCTCTGGGCGGATCCACACGCCGACTGCGGCAACCAGACCCAGCCCAAGCGCTGCGTCCCAACCTGCGCCGGCCCGCGCCTCGAGGCGCGCAAGAAGCCACCAGCAGGCCATCAGCCAGGCCACGAAGAGCGGGATCTCCATACCAGAAACTGCGGCCCAAACCAGATGCCACTCGCCCAACAGCACCGCCGCGCCGAGCAAGCGCGGCACGCCCAGCGCGCGTTCGCCCCACGCCCCACCCAGCCAGGCCGATAGGAGACTGAGCGCAATACCCAACCCGATCGGCCACCCGGGTAGCCCAACCCGCAGCACGTGGCCGCCAGCCATCAGAACCGTCCACAACGGCGAGGTGGAGCCCGCCGAAACCTCGCCAGCGGAATAGGACCACGCGCCGCGAAGGGCAAGGTTGCGAGCGTACGTTTGATGGATGAAAGCGTCGTCAAGCGGGAAGCCGCTGAACCCGGCCGCGCGGGAGGCGGCCACATAAACCAGCGGCGCCGCCAGACCCAGCGCGAGCAGCCCGAAACCGATTGCCCGCTGGGCGCGTGTCATGGCCGGGTCACTCGGAAGATCTCCAAGGCGTTGCCCGTCTCCTCGCTCGTCCGGCCGATCGGCGTCAGCCAGGCCGGGACTCCTCCGTCAGCGAAGAGACTCACAAGATCGCTTGGCAGGTTGCGATCCACAACGATGTATGTAACCTCGTATCGCTCGACGACATCTTGCAGCGCCTGGGCGCCTCCTTGCGGAATAACCACAGCCGGGAGCTGTGCTTGATAGTAGAAGCATGGCGGGTTGTTGACCGCAACAACCGGTGCCGCACCACCGTCGGCACGAATCACTTCGCCCGCTTGGCGATAGGCCTCGTCCTGCCGCGCCCAGGTCGTCCCAACTCCGGCGAGGCCGAGCGCGCGGCTCGCAAAGAGGAACAGGGTGAGGCCGCAGGCCAACACCGCGGCGGCGGTTCCGAAAACCACCTGGGCCTGGGCGGCGACCCAGCCGCGCCGCTCGGCCAGCCACTCCACGCTTCGATCGAGACCGTGCGCGGCCGCGGCGGCCAGAAGCGGGATGAAGGCCGCCGAAGAATGGAAGTACCCGCCGCGTGCCCCCGGCCACGGGAAAGCGATCGTCATCACAATAAATAGCGCGAGCAGATACCCGACGGCGAGTTGGACCTCACGCCGGGCGCGCAGGTGCCACAGCCCGGCGATAGCGAATGGGGCCAGCACGACCCAGCCCTGCACGACGAGAAGCGTTTGCACGTTTTGTACGAGGGCCGCACCGCGCGCGAGCGCGATCGCACCCCAACCGCTCGACAGCAAGTGCTGAAAGTCAAGATCCGCCGCCGGGTAGTGGAAGAATTCGTCGTACTCGGTGAGCCACAACGTGCGCAGCCCGCCTCCCGGAAGCCAGGCGCCCAACGCCAGTTGATTGCGTAAGTACCACGCACCCGTCACGGCCAAGTAGCCGAACACAATCAGCGCCAGGCCGAGCGTGCGGCTCGAGGAGCCAGCCTGCGCTCGAGGCCTCGCTCCCGAGGTTGTAGGCCGCGGCCATCGGACCCACACAAAACTGAGCACCACGGCCGAGAACAGAAGACCGTCCGCGCGCGTAAGGTGGCCCAACCCAAGCAACACTCCGAGTGCAAGCCACAGCCAATTCCGAGGCCGGGCCAGTGCCTCGGCGGCGATCATGAAGACACCCGTGCCGATCAGTGTATACAGGATGAAGCCATCGGTCGTCGTGGAATAGGCGGCATAGAAACCGGTGAACGCCGCGAGCATGCCCGCCAGGGCCGCTTGGCGGGCATTGGCCAGGAGACGCCAAGCCGCCCACCCCGTCACCGCCGGCAGAAGCGCCGCGAGAAGAACAAAGGGGACTTGCGCTCCGCGGAAGTCGAGGCCAAACATGCGCATGCCTGCTGCCGCGACGAGAGAGGGTAACGGCATCCAGTAAGCGTGGCTGGGATGCGGCAAGCCCACCGGGTCGTCCAGATAGTTCCAAAGGAATGGGTCGTTCCAGCCTCGGCCGCCGGCAACGGAGTATCCGCCGTTGTAGGCATAGCAGGCATCCATATAGCCGGGCTGTGTGATGAAGTGCGATTGTGCAAGCGCGGTCAGCAACCCGACCGCGCCGAGAACAACGAGCCACCACCGCATCTTGTGAGTCACGAAACCCCTTGGCTCTGGATCGGTCTGCTCATCGCACGAATCGACTCTTGTGTGCAGCCTAATTGCCGGGAGGAATGAGGATCACCGAGATCTCGTCCGCCGCCGCCGTTTGCCAGCCTTGCTGCTGCAACAACGTCACCAGCGGTGCATTGGGTTCGAGCAGCACCACACCGATGTGCCACTGCTCCAGAACGTCCCGCCAATTGGGCTCGCTCCGCACAGCGGCGAGATACTGGGTGAGCAGATCGTCGTCGTACAAGTCCGTGCGCCCGTCCACGAAGACCGGATACTTGGGCAACGCCCAGATGAGGTAGCCGCCCCAGTTGTACGAATTGAGCATCCGGCCCAGCCCCGGATGCATGCCCAAGTAGGCCGCCGCGTCGACCGGCTCCGTTCGCGCCACCTGCTGCTGGTTGACGCGCGGGTCGAGCACCGGCAGGGCCTTGGCCGCGACTGCCACAACCCCCAGCATCAGGACCGCGGCATTGAGCCAACGCATGCGGGGCGGGCCCGCCCGGCCCGGATCCCCTTTGCCCCACGAAGGCGCCAAGCGCTCCAGGATCTCCTGAGCGTGGCGCGCGATGATCGGCGGCGCCACGATCGCCAGCAGAGGCATGTTGCGGCCGGCCAGGAAGCCGATGTACGCCACGCCAGCGAACAGGATGAAATCCGCCGCCGCGAGGCGCCGGTGCGAGAACCCGATCGCGGCGACGCTCACGAACAACAGCCAAAGGAAGGGTTGCGCCTCGCTTGTGTGGAAGTCGGGCGATTGCCATTCTTGGATGTACGCCTGCAGCGCATCAATGCCGATCGTCTTAAAGGGGTAGACCAGCATTTCGTACCCGAACGGATTGAGCCCGACGGCCATTGCGCAGACCAACCCGACCCCGGCCAGAAGGGCACTCGCGCGCCACGCACGGCGCCGCTCAGAGCCCGTGGCCAGCAATCCCTCCACGCCCGACCCAATCATGCTGAGCGCGATGAAGATGAACCCGATGGCGAAGCCTCCGTGCAGATTGACCCACAGCGCCATGAGCGGGGGCAGCAGCCACAGGCGGTTGCGGCCCCGGCTGCGGAAATCCTCAAGGACCCAGGCAAATGCCGCGGCCAGGAGCAGCGATAGGATCTGCGGCCTGGCGCTCCAATAGACGGAGGAGGCAATCGCGGCCAGCAAGAGAATGAAGCTGCGTACGAAGGCGTCCCCTCGCATTGCACGGTAGACGAAAACGAAAGCCAAGGTCACGACGGCCGCGACGAGCACATTCAAACCGCCCGCGCCCGCCACGCGGTACACCCCGTAGAACAGCAACTGAGCCAGCCACCCCGGGTAGTGCCAGGGGCTACCTAGACGTGTGAATGAGAACGGATCCTCGCGCAGCAGCGATCCGTGCTCGACCATCCAACGCCCGGCCGCCAGGTGCCACCAGGTGTCGGAATCGAGTGACACGCGCAGCGCCATGGCGAAGATGGCGAGCACGGCGAGCCAAGTGACAAGCCTGCGAGTGGTCAAAGGGGGAATCTTGCGGCGTCAGGACCCGCGTCGAATGAAGTCAATGAGGTGCAAGGAAGGCGCTTTGAATTCCCTACAGGAGGTGCAACGCCTTTTCGTACACTTCGTAGGCTCGCTCGAGTCTGCCCGCACGCTGGCACGCATCGCCGAGGGTCTGCCACAACTCCGCAACCAGCGGTTTACTTTCAACCGCGCGCTCGAGATCGGTGGCGACCTGCGCGGCGTCGCCTCCCCCTTCCAGCACGCGCTGATACGAACGAACGGCATCCTCAACCCGGCCGGTGTTCATCTGCGAGCGCGCCTCGGCCAGCAGCGCCTCGCTCTCCACATGAGTCAGGTGTGACGGCTTGCGCTTGGGCGCACGCCGAGGTTTGGGCTTCGCCACTGCTGCAGCCCCCGACAGTGCCGCCGCCGCAACAGCCGGTGGCGCCGGCTCAGGCTTCGGCGCCGGAATAGGCAGCTTGGTGGCTGCCGGTTCAACCGGGACCCACGTCCCGGGCTCAGGTGCCGCGGCGGGCAGCGGTTCCTCGCTCGTCTCGGGCGAAGCCAACGGCACAACGCGGGGCGGCTCGGCCGTCGATGGCGCGGCGGGCGCCGGCGGCCTGATGGGTGGCGCAGGTGTTCGAAGCACATCCGCCTCAATCCCCGTTGGAGCTTGCTCCCTCGGGCGAGGTCCAGGCGTCCCGCGCGCCGGTTGGGCGGGCGTCACAGGAGGCACGGCCTGCGCAGGCATCGCCGCACTCGGAGGCTCCGCCTCACGCGATGGCGGCTCGCCCGCCGACGGGAAGACGCTGCTGACTTCGCTTTCCACCTCTCCCATTGCCGCCTTGATCCAATCCGGAGCCGGCATGTCGCCCGTCGCGGGCTCGCCCATCGGCCCCGGCGCGGCCGCCATCATCGGGCGTTCCGCCTCAACAGCAGTCTCGCCCGTCGGCAGGCTGGGCCCTCCAGGTTCTCCCGGCATCGGCCGCATCCAGGAGGGAACATCCCCTTCCGCAGGTTCAGGAACGGGAGTCTCTTCTCCATCGCCGTCGGGAGTGTTCTGGCCAAGCCAACGCGAAATCGTATCGCTCGCGCCCGGTTGACGTTCGTCGAGCCAAGCTGGCAGCTCAGACGCGGGCTCGGGTTCGGCGATCGGTTCGGCCGCAGTCTGTGAGGCCAGTTCGAGAAGCCAGCCGGGTGCTTCTCCGCCCTGCGGCTTTTCGCCCTCTGCCGGTAGAGCTGGACCCATCTTCGGGATGGATGGCGGAGGCTGGTCCTCCGCACCCACCGGCTTAAGCCAATCCGGCATGCCAGCGCTCGGGGGCACTTCCGCTTCGGGTTGAACTTGCGCTTCAGGTTCTGGCGCCGCAGGGGGAGTAACCCGTCCGGCAGCCTTAAGCCAATCCGGTATCTCGCCAATCTCGGCGGGCGTTTCCTCGGTGGCCGGGCGCAACCACTCTGGCTTTTCGGACTCATCGGATGGGATCGAGACAAAGGGCTCCGATTTTAACCAGGCGGGCGCCTCCATATCCGCCGGGCTCGAAGGCACAGACGGCAACCGCTTGAGCCACTCCGAGCCATCACCTTGGGGTTCTTCCGCAGGCTCAGCCTCTGGCGGCGTTGCCTCCTCCGGCAAGGCCGACTCCCGATGAATGCGCGCCGACAGCGGCGCAGTCCCGGCGGCTTTGCCCGCATCATCCTTCTTTTCGGCGGGTGGCTCTACTTTCTCGTCTCGCCACAGCCCAGCCCCCTTGTCGGCGGCAAGCCACGAAGGCCGCTCGGGGGCAGGAGATGCTGCTTCAGGCTCGGCCGCCCGCTTTTCCCCATCGGGGAATGGGATGAGCGGTGCGCTACCCCCTTCATCTTCCTGCTCACCTGCACCCACTGGCTTCAACCACTCCGGCAGAGTCACATCGCCCGCAGGTGACCCATCATCGACGACCGCTCCGCCCTCTTCAAATGGAGGCGATTCGGGAGCCTTCTGCGCCTCCGACCTCAGCCAATCCAGGTCATGTGACCCGCCGCCTCCAGGCATGGGTGCGGCGCCGGGGGTGGCCGAGAGTTCGGGGAATTCCTGTGTGTGCGGGCTGCTCGCAGGCTCGGGGGCATCCGCCCCCAACCAGCCCGGCAGGCGCGCCGCTGGATGGGCCGGCGGAAGAGGTTCCGACTCTGGGGCAGCCTGGCCGACCCAACCGGGCAACCCCTCGCCGGGGACGCTGAGACCGGCGTCCTGCTCGGCGGCCTTAAGCCACTCAGGCGCGACCCCGCCATCCTTGGTTGCAGACGATTCCGTTCCCTCTGGTTTGAGCCAATCCGGGAATGAACCCGGGGCAGTTGTGGTCTTCTTTTCGGCGGGCGCCTGACGAAGCCAATCGGGGATGTCCTCCTCCGCCGCGGCTAGAGAGGTCTCCGGTTCATCCGGGCCGAGGAGCGCTTCAGCCCCAGCGCCGCTGACATCCAATCCCTGTCCACTCTCAGACATCCAATCGGGGGCCGGCACCAAGCCCGGCTCCGCATCCTGGACGAAAGGTGACTGGTGGCTGCCCGGCGCGGCGCTCTCGAGCCAATCGGGGATCTTGGTTTCATCGCCGCTGCCATCCGCAGGCCCCAGACCCAGCCCTTCCTTCCAACCTGGAGGCGGCTGAGAGCCGCTGGGGATTCCGGGCTCCCATGTGAGGCGGGCCAGCGTCACGGCGCCAGCGGCCACCTCCGGCATGCGTCCGTCATCTGTCGGAGGGCGCACGCCGCGATATGGATCGAGCAGCGAGAGGCGGCGGAAGACTTCCTGCGCCTCCGGTTTGCGGCCCACACGCCATAGGATCTGCGCTTGGATTTGGTTGGCTTCAACGCAATAGGGTAGCTTGCCAAGGACCGCATTGCAGATTTCGCCGGCTTCCGCCGCCTGTCCGCTCTGCGCCAGCGCCGAGGCGAGCATCACCTGCAGATCCGGGCGGTCGGCGTCTTCTTCGACGCGGCGCGTATCTCAGCCACCGCCTGGGCGAAGAATCCGCCTTTGATGTACATGCGCGCGAGGGCTGCGCGGGTCAAACGTAGCCGCGCCGGTTCGACTCCGTCGCGTCGTCCACGCAACCGGCGGACTTCCTGCTGCACTGTAGGGTTGGATGGGTTGACCTCGTGCGCGCGCTCCATGTGCCAAATGGCCGCGTCGAGGTTGCCCGAATCTTCGCGCATGATGGCCATGGCCACATGCGAGAGGAAGTCGTCTGGGATGGCTGACAACACGCGCTGGAAGATGTCGGCCGCGTCCGCGTGCCGATTCTGCTCGAGGTATGCCTTGCCAAGCAGCCGGTAGGTCTCGACGTGCTTTGGATAGCGCGCGAGGATGTGCTGGCTGTGCGCGATCGCCTCGTCGAGGTGACCGTGATCAATCAGGTCCTGGACTTCCTGATTGTAGGTTCGAAGGGCAATCTCAGCCATTTATTCGTCCGCAGTCAGTATGCCCCAACTCAGGCGAAACTGCAACCCGCACGACCCTGCCGTCCGGCCCCCTAGAACCCATGCCACACGCGCAGCCGGTCCAGCCACGTGGCGATGTCCGGTTCGGCTTGGGGAGAGGGGCCGTGAACATCGGCCGGCGGCGGCCGACCGACCAGAGCCGCCAGCGTGGCGTAGATATTCTCGAAAAGGGCCTGGGGGTCATATCCCCCCTCGAGGACAAGCACCATGCGGCCTTGGGCGGCCTCCCGTGCCAGGCCGTGCAGCGCGGCCGCCATCTGGTAGAAGCCGCGGGTCGAAAGCCCCAGCGTGGTAATCGGGTCGCGCCAATGCGCATCATACCCTGCCGAAACGAAAAGGATGTCGGGCCGAAACGAATGCGCCAGCGGGCGGATCACGTCTTCCATTATTCTGGCATAGCACGCGTCGCCGGCATAGGCCGGGAGAGGCAGGTTGACGACCCGGCCGCGGGCCTCGGGCACCTCATGTTCGTATCCGCTGCCGGGATATATGCCGCGTTGGTGCGCCGACAGAAAGGCCACGCGCGGGTCGTTCTGGAGGGCGGCTTGCGTGCCATTGCCGTGATGCGCGTCGAAATCAACGATAAATACGCGCTGTATCCCCTGGGCAAGCGCATCCTGAACAGCGATCGCCAGGTTGTTGAACAAGCAGAAGCCCATGGAATGGCTGGGCTCCGCGTGATGCCCGGGCGGGCGGACGATGGCAAAGGCCGTGGTCACCGCGCCCGAGAGAACTGCGCGGGCACATTCGATCGTGGCACCGGCTGCTTCAACCGCCGCCTCAAAGGAGCCGGGAACAACGTAGGTGGGTGCGAAATCGACGATGGCTGGGCCTTGGCGCGCTGCTTCGCGCACTTCGGCCACCATGGCCCGGGTATGGACCCGCGCCAGCTCATCCTCGGTGGCGGGTCGCGGTTCGATCCAGGTCAGGTCTTCGGCGATGGGCAGACTCCGCAGCTCGCCAAGATGCGCGAAGCGCTGCGGGCATTCGGGATGGTCCGAATAGTCATGGGCAGGTGCAGGAACAATCGCACAGGCAACCGGCACGTCGGCCTCCCAGGCGCGCGGCAGGACCCTCGCCAGATTATACAAGAGCGGCCACTTGTTTCGAACAGCAGGGAGCCACCCGCAGCCAACGATCCGGGATGCATTGACCCGGCGTGCGGCATTTGCTATCCTAGCGTCAACATGGAGCCGCGTGACACCCACCCGGAGAGCGACAACGATGTTTTCAGCGACAGCCGACCCCGAACGCCAGCGTATGGATATCGTTTCCAATCAGGCGCTCACACCCGACGATTTCGCGCAACTCGTGGCGAGCGTTAACCGCGAGGCAGCCC
>Ga0154809_1075_pt1 | contig 13334 bp, 10 predicted proteins | sample Rifle2008BG16ft_FD_105817 | JGI IMG/M metagenome (GOLD analysis project Ga0154809, IMG submission 105817) | Chloroflexi bacterium RBG_16_64_43 | reverse complement strand
CGCACAAGAACCACACCCAAACCAGGAGAAGCAACGTGTTCAAGCCCACCGACGTGCAAGCGCTCGCCATCAACACCATTCGCTTCCTCTCGGCAGATGCCGTCCAACAGGCGAACTCCGGCCATCCCGGTCTGCCCATGGGCTGCGCCGCCATCGCCTACACCATCTGGACGCGACACCTTCGCCACAACCCGCGCAACCTGAAATGGCCAAACCGCGACCGCTTTATCCTCTCCGGCGGCCACGGATCGATGCTGCTCTATTCGCTGCTCCACCTCAGCGGATACGACCTCTCGCTCGACGAGCTCAAGCGGTTCCGCCAGTGGGATAGCCGAACCCCCGGTCACCCCGAGGCAGGGCTGACTCCTGGCGTTGAAGTCACGACTGGCCCGCTGGGCCAGGGCTTGGCCAACGGCGTCGGCATGGCGCTGGCCGAAGCCCACCTCGCCGCCGAGTTCAATAAGCCCGGCTTCCCGCTTATGGACCACGCAGTCTACGCGATCGTCACCGACGGCGACCTCATGGAAGGCGTTGCGTCCGAGGCCGCCTCCTTCGCCGGGCACCAGAAGCTGGGCAAGCTCATCTACGTGTACGACGACAACCGCATCACGATCGATGGGCCCACCGACCTCGCATTCACCGAGGATCGTGGGGCGCGCTTCGCCGCTTACGGCTGGCAGGTGTTGACCGTCGCCGACGGAAACGACGTCGAGGCGATCGACGCCGCCATTATGCAGGCCAAGGCCGACCCGCGCCCCTCGCTGATCATGGCTCGCACTCACATCGGATTCGGCATGCCCAAGAAGCAAGACACCTCCAAGGCGCACGGCGAACCGCCAGGCGATGATGAGCTCAATGCGGCCAAGGCCAGGCTCGGCTGGCCGCTTGAACCGCGATTCATCATCCCCGACGAGGTTCGCGACCATATGCGCGAGGCCGTTGAGCGCGGCGCAAAACTCGAGGGTGAGTGGACCGCGCTCAATGCCAGGTACCGCTCTGCGTTTCCAGACCTGGCGGCCGAGTTCAGCCGTCGCATGAGTGGCGGCCTTCCTCCCGGATGGGAAACCGCGCTGCCCGTCGTGCCGGCCGATCCGAAAGGCATCGCCACGCGCGTCTCCTCTGGGGCGACAATCAACGCCCTGGCGCCGGTCCTGCCCGAACTGATGGGCGGTTCGGCCGACCTTACCCCCTCCAACAACACCTGGATCAAGTCGAGCGTCGCCTTTCAGCCCGAGGCCCGCGAGGGGCGTAACATCCACTTCGGTGTGCGCGAACATGGCATGGGGTCGATCGCCAACGGCATGGCGCTGCACGGCGGCCTGATCCCTTATGCGGCCACCTTTCTCGTCTTCTCCGATTACATGCGCCCGGCGATCCGTCTCTCGGCGCTTTCCCACATCGGCAGCGTGTGGATCTTCACCCACGACAGCATCGGCCTGGGCGAGGACGGCCCGACTCACCAGCCGGTGGAGCACCTTGCTGCCCTGCGCGCCATCCCCAACCTGGTCGTGCTGCGCCCGGCGGATGCCAATGAGGTGAGCGAGGCGTGGCGTGTCGCGATTGCCCGGCGCAACGCGCCGACAGTGCTGGCCCTCACCCGCCAGGCTCTGCCTGTCGTCGATCGGGCCAAGTATGCCTCCGCCGCGGGCCTCGCCCGGGGCGCGTACGTCTTGGCTGATCTCGGTCAAGGCAAGCCGCAGATCCTCCTCATGGCCTCGGGCTCAGAGGTCGCCTTGGTATTGGAGGCGGGCGCAAAGCTGGCCGAGGCGGGCATCGCCTCGCGCGTCGTCTCTTTCCCTTCGTGGGAGCTCTTCGCCGCGCAAGACGAAGCCTACCGCGCCTCGGTCTTGGCGCCTTCGATCAGGCCGCGTGTCGCCGTCGAGGCGGGCGTTGCGCAGGGCTGGGATCGCTGGGTGGGCGAGGCCGGGGAGGTCATCGCCATGAATCGCTTCGGCGCCTCCGCCCCGGCAAAGGTGCTCTTCGAACAGTTTGGATTCACCCTTGTCAACGTCGTTGAGGCATCGATGCGAGTGCTCAAGCGCTAGGCATTCCGCGCCGCACCGAGAAGAGGCCACCTGCGATTGGCAGGTGGCCTCTTCTCGTTGGGAAAAGTTCACGCACCAGGCTTGTGCGCCTAGAAGACGAACGGCACGAACTTCTTCGTCACGCGCATGTATTCGCGATAGCGTTCGCCAAACTTCGATTCGTTCTCACGCTCTTCAACAGTCGCCGTGACTAGTAGCCCGGAAACCGCGAGCCCCAGCAGAGCCCCGGCGAGCCACCCTGGCGATTTCAGATACACGCCCAGGGCGAATAGGATGAGCGAAAGGTAGAGCGGGTGCCGGATATAGCGATAGGCCCCGCGCCGAACGATCACCGTTGTTGTCTCGATGCCGGCCGAGGTTCCCCCGTGCATCCGCAGCAGCGAGAAGCCGTGCAGGGCAAGTAAGCCCGAGCTTGCGAGCAGGACCCACGAGACAATTTGCCGCAAGGCCAGCGGATTCGAAAACCATGTGGGTACGTTGGCAAGGATCAACCCCAGGATGGCTTCGAAGGCAACTAGGCGAGGCAAGGCATGTGTCCGACCATGCCGTACCACTCTCCAGAAACTGGCGATGAGCACGCCCGAGAGGAGGGCGAATGCTCCAAGACGCACAACCGCGCTTGCATCCAATCAGCGCCTCCTGTCAAACGGGGTGGCTTCCATATCGCGCACTTGCCGCCGGCCACCATAGGCTGCAACGCCAATGGAGAGATCAACCCACGGCTATCCAATCCCCTTTCCGTCGATAATACTCGAAGGGACGCGGGCGGATTCCCCCCGCGCCTGGAGGCGGACAGATACTGACGCACTCCCCCTCCGTGTCGCCGACCGCACGCCGAGTCTGGACGGTTCTCTTACGAGTGCAGGCGGCTCAGGCCAGGCGCTCGCCGGCTGAGCCTCTCCGAATCGATTTGCGCTATCATTGACCTGTGAGACGTAGAGCGAGTTCAGCCCAGACCTTGTCCGCAAAGCACTCAATAGGCCCAGCCTGATCTTCATTCACAGGAGAATGTAGAGCCCCTATGCGAATTGCCATCGGTTGTGACCATGCAGGTCTTCCGCTCAAAGAGACGGTTGCGGCTGTCGTCAAGAGTGCCGGCCACGAACTTCTCGATCTTGGCACCTACACCACTGAGCGTGTCGACTACCCGGACTACGCCAAGAAAGTGGCCAAGGCAATCCTCGAAGGCCGCGCCGAACGCGGGATTCTCCTGTGCGGCTCGGGCGTCGGAGTGTGCATCGCCGCCAATAAGATCAAAGGCATCTATGCCGGGGTGTGTCACGACACCTATTCGGCGCACCAATCGGTCGAGCATGACGACATGAATGTCCTGTGCCTAGGTGCCAGGATTATCGGCCCGGAGCTCGCCAGCGAAATTGTGCGCGCATTCCTCGGGGCCACCTTCTCCGGCGAGGAAAGGCACAAGCGCCGAGTGGACACCATCCACGAAATCGAGTCTGGGAAAGTCTAGCGCCCTGCCCCTTCGGACCCTACCTTTGACAAGGGCGAGTCTGGCTGGTACACTCTGCTTCTGTCAGCCAGTCGTCCGGCCCGCGAGGCCGGACGTTTTTCGGGGCGACGGCAGCCCAGCGTTGGGTGAGAGGCGCCCCAAGGATGATCCTGTGGCCAGTATTCAGATAACCGCTGAACCCCGAACGACGATCGGCAAGGGCATGTACGCCCTGCGCCAATCGGGCAAGGTGCCGGCTGTCATCTATGGGCCGGCCGTGGCGCCGACGCCCATCCAGATCGACGCCCGCGAAACAGCTCGCGTGCTCTCGCGCGTGGCCGGCTCACAGCTCATTGACGTGATTCTCGAAGGCAAGGCGCATTCGGTGTTGCTACGCGAAGTCCAGCGCGACAGCATCCGCCGCGACATCTTGCACGTCGATTTCTACGAAGTTCCCACCGACCGCGCCATCCGGGTGCGCATCCCCATCGAATTCGTCGGCGTTTCGCCTGCGGTTCGCGATCTCTCGGGCGTCATGGTCCACCTGCTCGACGAACTCGAGGTGGAGTGCTTGCCAAAAGACCTGATGAGCCACATCGAGGTGGACGTCGGCGTCATCGCGAAGATCGGCGACTCGATCGCTGTGCGCGATATCCAACTGCCCGAGACCATCCGCGTTCTGATGAGCCTGGATGAGTCGGTGGCCACGGTACAGCAACAGGCGGCCGAGGAAGTGGTCGAACCGGTTGCCGCAGCCGCTGTTCCGGCCGAGCCCGAGGTCATCGAGCGCGGCAAGAAGGAAGAAGAATTGCCCGAAGAGCCCGAGTCCCCGAAGAAGTAACATGGCGCAGTCACGGCTATGCGAGGGCGGAGCTTGCTCCGCCCTTTGTGTTCCGCTCTGTCAATCCATTCTTTAAGGTTTGCGTAGGGGAAAGTTGTTGAAGTTATCCACAGGCAGTGCTAGAATGGCAATCCCATAGGTATGGGCAGGGCGTTGTGAAACGGGGCACATCTGGCGTGAAACAATAGTTCGGGGGACCCAAGACAATGCGCTGCCCCTACTGCGGCACTGAAGACACAAAGGTCGTTGACACAACCCACGATGTCCGCGGCGGCGTTCGCCGGCGACGCGAGTGCCTCAAATGCAGGCAGCGCTTCAGCACCTACGAACGCGCCGTGCTTTCGTCGCCATTGGTCGTGAAGCAGGATGGCACTCGCGAGGAGTTCGACCGCGAGAAACTTGCCCACGGCGTGCGGATCGCGTGTGCGAAGCGCCCGGTGTCCGCGGCTGATATCGACCGTCTGGTGGGCGAGGTGGAAGCCTCGGTCCAGCAGCTGGGCAAAGCCGAGGTCTCCAGCCGAGTCGTCGGCGACATGGTCATTGCCGGGTTGAAAGAACTCGATCACATCGCCTACATCCGCTACGCGATCGTCTACCTGCGCCTCGACGATCTGCGATCCATTCGCGACGAAATCAACCGCCTTCTCCGGGAAAGTTAACCCGCACACCGCACCGCGGGGTGCGCGCGCTATTGGTATTCCACAAACTGTCGTGGATGGAGGATCGGATGTCCACTCGCAAGGCGACGAGCATGCCCACCCGCAAACTCAACGGTAAGGCTTGGTTGAAACCCGTCCCGCTCTCACCGAACGCGCGAGTGGTGCTTGAGAAGCGTTACTTGCGAAAGGGCGCGCAGGGCACGCCCGTCGAAACAGTAGAGGAGATGTTCTGGCGTGTGGCATCCAGCATCGCCGCAGCCGAGCAATCCTGGGGCGAGGACCCGCTCCCCATTGCCGAGACCTTCTACGACCTGCTGACTTCTCTGCGCTTCTTCCCCAACTCGCCAACCTTCACCGGCGCAGGCACACCCCTGGGCCAATTGGCCGCGTGCTTTGTGCTACCGATCACCGACGACATGGGTCGGGAAAGCGCCGGTATCTTCCAGACCTTGCGGGATGCGGCGCTCATCCAGCAGACCGGCGGCGGCAACGGCTTTTCTTTTTCGCGATTGCGGCCCAAGGGCAGCCTGGTCAAATCCTCCTCCGGGCGCGCGACCGGCCCGGTAGGCTTTCTCGGTGTTTACGATGAAGCATTCGGTGTGATCGCCCAGGGCGGCACGCGCCGCGGCGCCAACATGGCGGTGCTGCGAGTGGACCATCCTGACGTCGAGGACTTCATCACCTGCAAGATCGATGAGACCGCCATCACCAATTTCAACATCTCCGTCGGCGTGCTGGATGCCTTCATGCAGGCGGTGCGCGCCGACGAGACGTGGGACCTGGTATTTCCCGATGTCGACTCGCCCGAGTATCACGGCTTCGAGGGCACCCTCGACCAGGCTCGCGCGGCGGGAGTCCCTCTGCAAACGTACAAGCAGGTTCGCGCGCGCGAGCTGTTTCAGAAGATCGTCCAACAGGCGCATCACAATGGCGAGCCGGGGGTACTCTTCCTGGATGCCGCCAACCGATCCAACCCAGTTCCCCACCTCTACCCGCTGGAGGCCACCAACCCCTGCGGCGAGCAATGGCTCGGACCGTACGAGAACTGCTGCCTTGGGTCGGTGAACCTGGCCCAGCACCTCGCGCCCGACCACCACGTGGATTGGCACAAGCTGCGCGAGAGCATCGCCCTTTCCACTCGCTTCCTCGACGATGTGGTGACCGCCAACGCCTACGTGCCCGCCGTGCCGCAACTCAAGCAGGCGGCCGATCAGGCGCGCCGCATCGGTCTCGGCATCATGGGCTTGGCCGACTTGATGTACCACGTCGGCATTCGATATGGGTCGGAGCAGGGATTGGAGTTTGCCAGCCAGGTCGTCGAATTCGTCCGCTACCATACGCTGGCGACCAGCATCGAATTGGCACACGCGCGCGGCGCCTTCCCGGCCATCCGCGGCAGCATCTATGATGCGGAGAACTTCTCCTGGACCGCACCCCGCCCGATCGTGCCCCACCTCCACGATTGGGGCCGGCCGCCACTGGATTGGGACTCGCTCGAGAAGGAGATGCGCCGAAACGGCGTGCGCAATGCGGCCCAATGTACTATCGCTCCCACCGGCACGATTGCCACCGTGGCCGGCTGCGAAGGTTATGGCTGCGAACCCGTCTTCGCATTAGCCTACGTCCGCCATGTCAACGACAATGGGCAGGACCTTCAATTGCCCTACGTCAGCCCGCTGTTTGAGAGCGCCTTGGGGGAGGCGGACTTGGAGCCCACAACTCGCGCCGCACTCGTCGAACAGGTGATCGCGCGCGGTACCTGCCAGGATATCGAGGACCTGCCCGATGCGATCCGGCATGTGTTCGTCGTGTCGCAAGATATCAGCGCCGAAGAACATGTCCGCATGCAGGCGGCGATGCAGGCCTTCGTCGACAACAGCCTGTCGAAGACGATCAACTTCCCACCCACGGCCACCGAAGAGGACGTCGCCAAGGCCTATCTTCTGGCCTGGGAACTGGGCTGCAAGGGCATCACGGTCTACGTGACAGGCTCGCGCGAGAAGGTCGTACTCGAAACGGTCGAGACTGCCAAAGCCAAGGGCAAGGACGTGTCACTGGCCGTGGCACCTGTTGCCGAAGCCGCCGCCTCTGCCGATAAGCCGGTGCCTCTTTGGAAAGAGGCGAAGCGTCCGCGGCCAACTCGCCTGGAGGGATGCACCTACCAAGTCAATACCCCGCTCGGCAAGGCCTTTGTCACGGTCAACCAGAACGGCGGCGGGCAGCCGTTTGAAGCATTCATCAACACATCCAAGGCCGGTTCCGAGACTGCCGCCGTGTCGGAGGCCCTGGGCCGATTGATTTCGTACGTGCTGCGCGTTGACTCGCCGATCCTTCCACGCGATCGCCTGGCGGAGATCGTCCGACAACTGGCTGGTATCGGCGGCGGCCGGCCCTTTGGGTTCGGGCCCAACCGGGTCCTCTCTCTTCCGGATGGGGTGGCACGTGCTCTGGCCGAATACTTGGGCCAGACACCACCGCCGGCGGTTGAGGCCGCCGCCAGCGAGGCTAAACTGCCGCTGACGCAGATCCACATGCAAATCGGCGATCTGTGCCCGCAATGCGGCGAGGCGGCCGTGGTCAACGAGGAAGGCTGCCGTAAGTGCTACGCCTGCGGGCACAGCGAGTGCTAGCGCGATTGGCGGAAACCGCAGATAATACCCCTGCGGCGGGCCGTCAGCGGCCCTGGGAGCCTCGCAGCTGAGCCTGTTGAATGTGTCTCTCTCGCGCATGACCAAACGCATGATCGTGGTCGCCGGCAATATCGGCGCCGGCAAGACTTCGCTCACCGAGCGGCTCGGCGCTCGCCTGGGCTACCTGACCGCCTATGAGTCGGTCACCGACAACCCCTACCTTGGCGACTTTTACGCCGATATGGCCGCCTGGTCGTTTCAACTGCAGATCTTCTTCCTCGGCCACCGCGCGCGGCAATACCTGGAGCTCGCGGCCAACCCGAAATCCGCGGTCCTGGATCGGAGCATTTTCGAAGACGCCTACATCTTCGCTCGGGCGCTGCATCATCTGGGCAACCTCAGCGAGCGCGACCACCTTAGCTACCGGCGCGTCTTCGACCTGGTGATGGCCAACCTGCCTCCGCCCGATTTGCTCATTCACCTCAAAGCGCCGGTTGAGGTGCTGATGCAGCGAATCCAGCGCCGGGCGCGCGGAATGGAAAGCGGCATCACCGCCGAGTACCTGAGCTTGCTCGATTCCTTCTACACCGAGTGGCTTCAGAGCTTCGACATGTGCCCGGTCTTGACCATCTTGAGCCACGACCTGGACTTTGTGCACAAAACCAAGCACTTGGACCTAGTCTTGCAACGCATTCAGGACAAGCTGGCCGGGAAAGAGGAAGTCGTCATTCCGGCAGGCAGTTAGCGCCCCGCCCGCGTCGACTCGCAGGGCTGCCGCGCTGTCCGCGTTCCGAACTCAGAGGGAGGAGTTCATGTCCCCACAATTGCTGCGCCGATACACGCTGTTGGCCGGGCTGATGGTCATCTCGCTCGTGCTGACCTCGTGTTTAGGAGGCACGAGAACCACGACCTGCTCGCCGGAGTCGCTCAACCCGCCCTTGCTCATGTCGCCGATGGACTTCTCGGTGGTCAGTGAGCTCGCCCCGGGGCTTAGCTGGACGTACACCGGCACCTGTGCGCCCTCCAGCTACCGCGTCGACATTGCCTCCGACAGTTCCTTTGCCGACACATCTCTCGGCGGCAGCTCCGCAGGGGCGGCCACTTCGTTCACGTCTTCGACGCCGCTCACGCCGGGTCAGGAATACTGGTGGCGTGTGGCGGCTGTCAGTGGGAGCAACACCGGCCCCTACTCTTCCCCGATGCGCTTTTATACCGGCCCACTATGTGACGCCGCGGCGCTCACTGCACCCGGGCTGGATTCACCGGCGGACGGAGCCCCGGTAACGGAAAACCGCCCCACCCTGCAGTGGTCGTACCCGGGTGCCGGATGCCTGCCCCCCTCCTACCGCGTCGATCTGGCGACCGACGCCAGCTTCGCCGACACTAGCCTGAGCGGCGGCACGGGCAACCCCTCGATGCGCCGCACACCTGGCAGTGACCTGGCCGACTGCACGACTTACTTCTGGCGCGTGGCCGGCTCGGCGAATTCGAACCTTGGCCCGTACTCGGCAACGCGCAGCTTCAACACCAATTTCACCGGCGCCTGCGCCGTTGCTGGCGGGACCGGATCGATCGCCGGCTTGGTGTGGCACGACATGTGCGCCGTGCCCGAAGGTACCCCGGCCTCGTTGCCGCCTGGATGTATCGCGCTGCTTGGCGGCGGCATCGCAGCCAATGGCATCTTCGAACCCGGCGAACCCGGCATTTCGGGAGTCACGGTCAAGCTTGGCGCGGGCGCCTGTCCTGCCAGCGGCCTGGCCTCTGCGGTGACGGGCGCCGACGGGGGCTTCTCCTTCGGCGGGCTGAACGCTGGCGCATACTGCATTTCGTCTAACGCGCAAACCGACGGAAACGACGCCGTGCTCATCCCCGGATCGTGGACCGCACCCGTGCGCAATAGCGGGCCCGACCCAGAGATCGTCGAACTCACGCTGGCCGACGGCGAGGCTCAGAGCGGCGTCAATCTCGGCTGGGACTTCCAGTTCCTCCCGGAGCCTGTCATCGCGGCCACCCCCTCACCCACCGCCACCAGCGGCACACCCGCGCCCACGCCTGAACCGACGAAGACTCCGCTCCCGGGCGGCTACTCCTTCGTGCCGGATATCTCGGACTCGAAGGTCTGGTGGTTCTCGGAGAACTGCGGCACGATGGTCGAGACCTTCCGCGTCGCGGTCACGCCTGCCCAAGAAGTCAAGAGCGTGGTTCTCTTCGTGCGTCTGCGCGATCGGATCACCGGGAACGTCACGCGCTGGAACAGGGGCATCGCCATGAACCCGCTCACTGGTGGTTACTACTACATCAGCGTGTACACTCACGACATTCCGACCTACACGGCGTTCGACGACGCGCTGCTGAACTACCAGTTCGTGGCCACCGACCGCGCCGATAACGTCATCGCCCGCAGTCCGGTCTACTTCAACATCAACTATCTGAGGTGCACCAAGTAGCCGCTCACGGCGCGGTAATACAAACGCGGGCCATCGCAATGATGGCCCGCGTTGATTCCTGCTGGGCTCTACTTGTCGAACTCGCCCGCGGAGGGCATAGCATGCATTACGCTAGACTGCTCACGCACCGCACTCGCCCGAATTCAGCGTTGGCGGGTCTCGAGAGAGAACTTCGCAGGCACCCTTCCCAGCACGCGCAGCCACACCGCTCAAGCCCCTGGCCCGCTCCCGCCGAACATCAAAGCAGCAGCCCCGCCGGGTTCTCGATGTAGCGCGCGAGGGTCTGCAAGAAGCGAGCGGCCTCCACTCCGTCGGTCACGCGGTGGTCCGCGGAGAGAGTCGCCTTCATGCGCAAACCGGATCGGACCACGCCGGCCTCCGCAACTGCAACTTCCCGCACCGATCCGACAGCCAGGATGGCCGTCTCGGGGGGATTGATGATGGCGATAAAGTCCTCGACGTCGAACATCCCCAAGTTGCTGACCGTGAACGTCGACCCTTCCACGTCTGCCGGCCGCACTTTGCCCTCGCGCGCGCGGGCGACTGCTTCGCGCGTCTCACCAGCCAGTAGGCGTAGAGGTTTGCGATCCGCCTCGCGTGCCACGATGGTCAGCAACCCGCCTTCCACGGCAACGGCCACGCCCACATTGACCTCGCCGCGCTGCACCACTGCCTCGCCCTCTATCGAGGCGTTCAGATTCGGGAATTGGCGAAGGCACAATGCGACCGACTTCACTACGAAATCGTTGATCGACAGTCCCTCGGCCTCGGCCAGGTAGGCATTGGCCTGGGTGCGCACTGCCATGAGCGCTTCCATCCGGTACTCATGGGTCACGTAGAAATGCGGCAGTTGTTGTTTGGCCTCGGTCATTCGCCTTCCGATGGCCTGGCGCAAGCGGGATCGCGGCACGCGCACATCCACCACCGCAGGCCCAGGCGTGAACGCGAGCGGCGGGAGGGAGGCGCTTGGGCCACCGCCCGCGGCCGGGCGCGCCACGGGCGCGCCGCGCGCCGCCTCAACGTCCTTGCGCGTGATGCGCCCTGCGGCGCCGGTTCCATGAACCTTCGCCAGATCGAGCCCGGAGTCTGCGGCAAGGCGGCGTGCGAGCGGCGATGCGACCGCGCGCCCTGAAGGGCTGAGCCCGCGGGACGCAGCCGTAGCAGGCTGAGGCGTCGCGCCGGCCGCGGGCACAGCCGCCGCAACGGCGGGCACCGCGCCCAGCGCTGGCGCGGCGATTTTCGATAGGTCGATCGCCTCATCGGCGGAGCCAATGACCGCAATCGGGGAGCCGATCGGTACGCTCGTCCCGGCTTCAACGAGTTGCTGGCGCACAACGCCAGTGAACCCGGACTCGACTTCCACAGTCGCCTTGTCCGTCTCGATTTCGGCCAGCACTTCGCCCTTGGTCACGCTTTCGCCTACCCGCCGTACCCAACGCACGAGTGTGCCTTCCGCCATGTCGAAACCGAGCTTGGGCATGATGACGATGTCGGCCATTACAGCACCTCCCGCACCGCCTGGATGATGTCCTTCTCCTGCGGCAGGGCCATCTGTTCCAGGTTACGGTTATAGGGCAGCGGTACTTCCTTTTGCGCAACGCGGCGAATCGGCGCATCGACGTAGTCGAAGGCCTCCTCGTAGATGCGCGCAGCGATTTCCGCTCCCACGCCGTACGATCGCCAACCTTCCTCGACAATCACCGCGCGGTTCGTCTTGCGGAACGAGTCGAGCACGGGTCCCATGTCGAGCGGGCGCAGCGTCCGCAAATCGACGATTTCGACATCGACGCCTTCCTTGGCCAACTCCCCCGCGGCACGTTGTGATACCTCCAGCATCTTGCTGTAGGTCACGAGAGTGACGTCGCGCCCCGGCCTTTGGATGGCCGAGCGCCCGATGGGCACGAGATGCTCTCCCTCCGGGACCTCGCCTCGCAACTGGTAGAGGGTCGCATGCTCAAGGAACAGCACCGGATCATCCGATCGAATGGCCGATTTGAGCAGCCCCTTGGCATCCGCCGGCGTCCCCGGTGCGACGACTTTGAGCCCCGGGAAGTGGGCGAAGATGGCATCCGGGGTCTGTGAATGGGTCGCGCCCAGCTGCCTTCCGCCCCCGCCCACTGCGCGAATGACGAGTGGCAGCCTCATCTGGCCATTGAACATGTAATGGAGTTTGGCCGCCTGATTGACGATGTGATCCATCGCGGCAAAAGCGAAGTTGATGGTCATCAGCTCGGCCACTGGGCGCGCGCCCGAAAGAGCTGCACCGATCGCGCCGCCGATAATGGCCGCTTCGGCGATGGGCGTATCGCGCACGCGCTCGGGCCCGAAGTGGTCGTAGAAGCCCTTCGTCACCGCGTACGTGCCGCCCCACAGGCCAACTTCCTCGCCCATGACGAAGACCCGCGGGTCGCGTTCCATTTCCTCCCACAGGGCTTGCGAGATGGCCTCGCGCATTGTCAGCTTCGACATGGGGACTTCCTTCAAACCGAGGCGAGCTCTGTTGGCCCGCCCTGGAGACTGGGTTAGTTGTCGACGTAGACGTTCGCGAACAGCGCTTCGGCCGCCGGCTCAGGGCTGGCCTCGGCAAATGTCACGGCGTCATCGATCTCACGTTGAGCGTCGGCCTCAAGAGCGTCGAGGTCCTTGGCGGAGGCGATCTTCTTTCCCACCAGATAGGCGCGGCTGATGCTGAGCGGGTCGTGCTCCTGCCAGTGTTTCACTTCGTCGGTCTTTCGGTATCGCTCCGGGTCGCCCATCGAGTGACCGCGATAACGGTACGTCACCGCCTCGAGCAGGTAAGGACCCTTTCCGCTCCGCACCTCTCCAAGCGCCTGCTCGGCCGCCTGGCGCACCGCCATCAGGTCCATCCCGTCAACCCGGGCAGAGGGCATCCCGTAGCCCGACGCCTTCTGGCTGATGTCCGAGACGGCCGAGGCCCTCGCCACGGATGTGCCCATGCCGTACTGGTTGTTTTCGCAGACCCACAGGACGGGCAGGTTCCACACTTTGGAGAGGTTCAAGGCTTCGTGGAAGAACCCGATATTAGTCGCCCCTTCGCCGAAGAAACAAATCGTCACGCCGGCATTCTTGGCATAGATGTCCCCCAGGGCCAGGCCCGCGGCGATCGGCAAGTGCGCGCCAACAACCGCATGCCCTCCCCAGAAGTTCTTGGTTACATCGGCCAGGTGCATCGAGCCGCCCTTGCCGCCGCTGCATCCGCTGGCCTTGCCCAGCAGCTCGGCCATCACGACCTTCGCCTCGA
>Ga0154809_1127_pt1 | contig 13693 bp, 11 predicted proteins | sample Rifle2008BG16ft_FD_105817 | JGI IMG/M metagenome (GOLD analysis project Ga0154809, IMG submission 105817) | Chloroflexi bacterium RBG_16_64_43 | reverse complement strand
GGAAGTTGAATTCGTCGCTCTCCACCTCGCGGCTGCGGTAGACCTGGAAACCCATCTCGGCCCAGATCGCCAGGATTCGGCGCAGCACTTGCGACGAGGGATGCAGCCGGCCGCGCAGCGGGGGCCGCCCGGGCAGGGTCAGGTCGAGCTTCTCGGAGGCCAGCGCCTGTTCGAGTCCCTGCAGGCGCAACGCTTCCTGCTTGACCGACAGCGCGGCTTCCAGAGCTTGCTTGGCCTGGTTGGCAGCGCGGCCGGCGGCCGGGCGTTCGGTTGCAGGCAGCGACCCCAGATCGCCCAGGAAGTTCATCAGCGGGGAATGACGCCCAAGGTGCGCCACGTGCCAAGCCGCCAGGCTCTCGCTCGAGCGTACCTCGTCCAGGGCACGCAGCGCAGACTCACGCATCCCCTCAATCGATTCGGCCATCCGGCCTCCTTAAAACGAAATGCCCCGTCCGCTCAGGGACGGGACATGGCCCGCGGTACCACCCTGATGAGCCCGGCCGATGCATGGCAGGCACCGTAGGGCTCGCTCATTGCCCGCCGCCGGTGAGCGGCGAGGGGCTCCTTCGCTAACGGGAGGAATCCGGCCCAAGCTACTGTTCGCGTGGTCATCAGGCGTTCGGCCATCGCGAGGGTTCACCTGGGCAGCTCAGGAGGGAACTTCGGCGGCGTCGATCCGGGCCGGGCTTGCAGTCGTGGCCACAGCCTCCCTGTCGGCATGGCGCCGCGTACTTTCCTCCGTCACAGCCATTTCTGGCGCCTATTATCTCCGATCCCTGTCACCTGTCAAGCGAGTCCAGCCGGCCGCGCCCCGACGGCGGGCCGGACTCGGCCTGCAATTCCATTTGACACCCACCCCGAGTGGAATTACACTCGCCGCACGCGTCGACGAGGAGGAGAATATGTCCAGCGGACAATTGCGCTTGGTCATGCGCAGCGGCCCCACGCCAGGCAAGGTGTTCGAACTGAACAAAGAAATCGCCACGATCGGGCGGGAGGCCTCGGCCGATATCGTCATCGCCGATCCCGAAGTGTCTCGCGCCCACGCACGGCTGGTTCTCAAGCAAGGCGGGGTAATCATCGAGGATTTGGGCTCGACCAATGGCACTTTCGTCAACAAGCAGCGCATCACCGCCCCGCGCGCCATCTCCCCAGGCGATGAAATCACGCTGGGCGAAAGCATCGTTCTAGGCGTCGAGACCGAGGGGGTTGCGGCCACCGTTGTCGCCGCCTCCGCCAAAGTCCCGCCGGCACCCCGCACAGCCGCGGCCATGCCTCAGGCTGCCCCTGTACCTCCTCCACCCGTGGCGGCCGCCGCCCCGGTCGAGAAGAAGGGCGGGGGACGACGGATGCTTTGGATTGGGTGTGGCTGCTTGCTCCTCCTGGCGTGCGTGGTGGCCGCCGGGATTGCCTGGTATATCGACTCCAATAATCTGTATTGCGCCTGGCTGGGAGTCGGCTGCTTCTAAGCGCCGGACCAACAAGGTTCCGCCTTCCTGCACAATCGGCGCCTCCCGCGCGCGTTGAGATGGGCATGATCCGCTTCCCGCTCAACCTGCACAACGGGAGGCGCCTGTGCATCTGATCAGCCTCCAGGGGGAACAGCGGTCGCTCTGCCTTCCGCTCTCCCAACCCCTCGGCGTACCGTCCGGATGTGAACGCGAGGCTGAAACTAGCCCCTTGCACGGCAAGGCCCCTGAATCCCGCGCGCGAGGTTTCTCGGGGCAAACGGAGGACCGATGAACATGAGGGCTTGGAAGCTTTCTGCGCTGGGGCCCGCCTGGCGCTGGGTTGGGTTGGCACTGCTTCTGGCCGCGGGCATCCTCGTGGCGTTGCTCATCCCGCGCCCGGTGGTCGGAACCATCTATCTCAACACTCCAATCGAGGCGGTGAGCGCGCGGGAAGTGATCGCCCAGATCGACGAAGCCCGCAACAACCCGCGAGTGCGCGCGGTGGTCTTGGTGCTCGACAGCCCCGGCGGCACGGTGGCCGACACCGAAGCCGTGTATCTCGAGCTGGCGCGCCTGCGCGGCGCCAAGCCGGTGGTCAGCACGATCGGCACCATGGCCGCCAGCGGAGCTTACTACCTAGCCGTAGGTAGCGACTTTATCTTCGCCATGCCCACCTCGCAGGTGGGCAACGTGGGCGTCATCGGCAGCCTGCCGCCGCGGCCGTCGGTGGTTGAAGACGTCGCCTCGACCGGCCCGTATAAACTGTTTGGCGGTCCGCGTGATTCCTTTCTGCGTCAACTAGAAGCCGTAAAGGTCGGGTTCATTCAGGCAGTCAGCCTTGGGCGCGGAGAGCGGCTGATGCTCACTACCGAAGAGATTGCCCGCGGCGAGATCTATCTGGGCAGCGATGCCCTGCGGCTCGGATTGGTGGATGCCTTGGGCGGCCCATCGCAGGCCGCGGCTCATGCCGCGCGGATGGCCCACATCGCACACTATGCCGTGGCTGACCTGCGCGAACTGGCCGGGCTGCCCGCGGCGACGTTCGTGCCCTTCTTCTATATGGCCGAGGATGGACGTGCCACGGCCTACCCGCTGGAGGCCGGCCTCTTCTTGCTTTACGTTCCGCCGGCAGAGGGGAGGCAGCCATGACCCGCCGCCTCACGTTGCTTGGGCTGGCCCTGCTGGTTGTGCCCGCTCTCGTGCGCGGGCTGTGGTTCTATCAAGGCGTCTATTGGCGCCGCTCACCTGTGTCTACGCCGGAGTACGCCTCATTCACGGTCCCGCTGCCGCCGCTCTCCACAGCCGAAGCGCCCGCTGCACGCAACGCGTCGCCAGGCGCGCATGTGCTCGTCGATCAATCCCACGCCAACAACTTCCTGGCCGCCGAGCTCGAGCCGCTCTTGCGCGAAGTGAGCGCGCACGGCGGGCAAGTGGAATTCCTGACCTCCAGTGACTCCGGCAGCCTGGCCACCCGTCTGGCCGCGGCAACCGCCTTGGTCGTGGCTGCGCCCAATGCGCCGTTCATGCGCGACGAGGTGCAGCGGATCGAAGCCTTCGTCGGGCGCGGCGGGCGGGTGCTGGTGCTCACCGACCCGACTCGCGGGTCGCCGCAGTACGACAGCTACTACTCCGATACGAGCACGCCCCTCGACGACTCATCCGCCGCCAACACGCTGCTGGCGCCGTTCGAGATCACCGTCGCCGACGATTATCTCTACAACCTGAATGAGAACGAAGGCAACTTTCGGAATGTGCTGCTGACCCACTTTGCTGCCTCGCCGCTCACGGCGGATCTTGGCCGCGTGGCTTTCTACGCTGCGCACTCGATCGCCTCACCCACCGGGCTGGCGCTCATCTATGCGGACGAGAACACACTTACTTCGCGCACCGACCGCGGCGGAGATCTGGCCGCAGCCGTGCTGGCGGCCAACGAACGCGTGCTGGTCATCGGCGACCTGACCTTCCTCGCGCCGCCCTACGATCATGTCGCCGACAACGCCCGCTGGATATCCAACTTGGCCAGCTTCCTTCTGGGAGGCGAGCCCTCGCGCGCCCCGACAGACTTCCCATACATCTTCTCCGGCCCAGTCGTGGTCCAGGCGCTGGGCGAGCTGGAGATGTCGACCGATCTGATCACCGCGCTCTCCTCCCTGCAGTCCGCACTGGACGAGTCGGGTTTGGCGCTGACGATTTCCGAGAGCCCCAAGGCCACGGCCAACCGGATCGTGCTGGCCACCTACGCCGACCAGGAGGAGTTGAGCCCCTTCCTTGGCGGGTTCGAAATCGGCTTGCCCGGCGCGGACGGTGACCCACTCGGCACCGGGGAGCTGCAATTGCCGGGATGGCGCACGCTGGATGCCTCAGCGGTGGGTCTGATGCTCGTCGCTCGCAATGAAGGCCAGACCACGCTGACCCTGATCGGCGCGGATGCCTCCGCGTTGATCGAGTTGATCTCGGCTCTGGCGACGCATGATTTCTCGATGTGTATCGGCCAGGAGGGGATCGCGGCCTGCGCGACCGGCCCTGCCGACCTGGCTTCGCTCGATTTCGCCTTTGCCGACAACGACTTCACCGCACTAGACGGCGGGTTGCCCTAGGATCGGCATAGTCTGCGCTTTCGGAGAATCACATCGCCGCGTCGATCCGACGCGGCGATGTCTTTCTCAGAAGGCGAAAGAGCGGAGGCGATCCGGTCAGCGCAGGAGCGGCACCAGGCCAACCACCAGGTAATACCCGATAGCCGCCCCGACAATCCACGAGTCGATTCGGTCGAGCGCGCCACCGTGGCCGGGTAGAAGGGTGCCCGAGTCCTTGACCCCCACCTCGCGCTTGAGCATGCTGACTGCCAGGTCGCCGAGGGTGCCCAATGCCCCTAGCAGCGAGCCAATGACCAGACCGCTCACCAGCCCCACGCCGCTGCCAGGGGGCGCGGCAATCTGCCACAGCAGGCTGAGCAGCCCCGAGCCCAGCCCGCCGCCGACGATCGAGGCGGCGTAGCCCTCCCACGTCTTGCGCGGGCTCAGGCGCGGACTCATGGGATGGCGCCCAAAACGCCGGCCGAAACTGAAGGCCGCTGCGTCGCCTAACCACACCCCGGTTAGCGCCACCAGCAGCCACCACTCGCCGGCCGGAAGGGCGCGAAGTGAAATGAAGTAGGCTCCAAACCATCCGAGGTAAACGATCCCGGCGACGGTCACGGCGAAGTCGGTGGCAGCCCGCGCCGAGCCGCGCTCGTAGGCGCGCAGGTACCAGGCCACAGCGCTCAGCAAGATGAGTGTGAGGATCAGGCCGATGTGGTCGAATCCAAAGAAGTGGCGGGCGACGAGCAGCGTGAGCGCCCCGCCGGCCACCAGCCAGCGGGAGGGCGCCAGCCCCGTGCGCGCGAACAGGTCGGCGTACTCAAGGGCGGCCAGCACAACCAGAACGGAGATGATCAGCAACAAGGGCACGCCGCCGATGGCGATGAGCCCCAGACCGATGGGCAGGAGCAACAGGGCGATCACCAGGCGGTCGGGCAGCATGCTGTCAGCTACCCGTGGAGGGAGCGACGCGGCCGAAGCGCCGATCGCGCTGGCTGAACTCCCACAACGCTTGGCGTAATTCCTCTTTACCGAAGTCGGGCCAATAGACCGGGGTGATAAACCATTCGGAGTAGGCAGCTTGCCAGATGAGGAAGTTGCTGATGCGCAACTCGCCCGAAGTGCGGATGATCAAGTCGGGGTCCGGCGTGCCGGCGGTATATAGGTAGCGGCTCAACAGCTTCTCGTCGACCGCCTCGGCCGGCACGCCCTCGGCGATCATGCGCTGCACAGCATGCACAATTTCATCCCGCCCGCCGTAATTGAAGGCCACGTTCAACGTCAGGCGGCTGTTGTCCTTGGTCAGGTCGATGGCTTCGCGTACTTTGCGCTGCAAGAAGGGCGAGATGCCCTCCAGCCGCCCGATGTGGCGCAACTGCACGCCGTTGCGGTGCAGTTCGTTCAATTCGCGGCCGAGCATATCTTCGATAATCGAGAGCAGCCCCTGCACCTCCTCTTCAGGACGGCCCCAATTCTCGGTGGAGAAGGCGTACAGCGTGAGATATCGAATGCCGAACTCGGCACACGCCTGGATGATGCGGCGCAGGTTTTCGGTGCCGGCGCGGTGACCGGCCAGGCGTGGCAGGTTGCGCGCGGTGGCCCAGCGCCCGTTGCCATCCATGATAATTGCAACGTGCTGTGGGATCTTGCCCGGCAACCCCTCCGGCACCGGTGTGCCGGGGGTCTCTGCGCGAGGGGTCGTCGTACCCAAGGGTCGCTCCATGGAGTCCGTGGCTGCGCCAGCCGTGGCGCGCCTCAGACCTCCATGATCTCCGTTTCTTTACGCTTCACGAGGTCGTCGATCTTCTCGACCATCTTGTCGGTCATCTTTTGCAAGTCTTCTTCGCCGCGCTTGAGATCATCTTCGGAGATGAGTTTCTCTTTTTCGAACTCACGCAGGTCGTTGTGCACGTCACGCCGCACATTGCGCACGGCCACCCGCGCCTCCTCCGCCCGGTGGTGCGTGGCCTTGACCAATTCACGGCGCCGCTCTTCGGTGAGAGCGGGAATCATCAGGCGGATGAGCTTGCCGTCATTACCAGGGGTCAGCCCCAGGTCGGAGGCCAGGATGGCGCGCTCAATGTTCTTGAGCGAACCGGGATCGAAGGGCTTGATGGTCAGCAAGCGCGGTTCAGGCGCCGATATGGTCGCCAATTGCATGAGCGGAGTGGGTGTACCGTAGTACTCCACTTCCAGCTTCTCGATGAGGGCCGGGCTGGCACGCCCGGTGCGCAGCGTGGCCAGGCTCTCCTCGAGGATCTTGGTCGCCCCTTTCATCCGCCCCTCAGCCTCGGACAGTGCCTCTTTGACCATGTGCAACTCCTGAGGAATGGGCGCGGGAGTCGCGCGAAGCGGCCTCCGCGTTCTCCAAGGATAACCCAAAAGGATGAATCCGGTAAACCACTCAGGTGCTTGCACGACGCGGCCGGCCCGAGGCGCAGGGCGATCGCTCCTCCGGCCTCAATCGGCCGCAATTCGCGTGCCGACGCGTTCGCCGCGCACCGCGCGTTCCAGGCTGCCCGTCTGCCACAAGTCGAGCACCAGGATGGGCAGATTGTTGTCCATGCACAGAGAGATGGCGGTGCTGTCGATGACGCCCACGCGCCGATTGAGGGCTTCGATGTAGGTCAGGTGGTCGAAGCGATGGGCGGAGGGAACCTGCTGGGGGTCGGCGTCATAGACGCCATCCACTTTGGTGGCTTTGATCAGGACGCCCGCGCCCACTTCCATGGCCCGCAACGCGGCCGCCGTGTCGGTCGAGAAGTACGGGTTACCCGTGCCCCCGCCGAAGATGACCACTCGCCCCTTCTCCAGGTGGCGGATCGCACGGCGGCGGATATAGGGCTCGGCGACCGCCCGCATTTCAATGGCGGATTGAACGCGGGTGATGACCTTAAGGCGCTCGAGGGCGTCCATCATGGCCAGCGCGTTGATGACGGTGGCCACCATGCCCATGTAATCGGCCGTGGCGCGTTCCATGCCGCGTGCCATGCCGCGCGTGCCGCGCCACAAGTTGCCGGCGCCGATAACCACGCCCACTTGCACGCCCAGCTCTTGAACCCCGCGAATGCGCAGGGCCAGGTCGTCGACGCAGGCCGGGTCGATGCCGGTGCCCTCGGGCCCGGCCAACGCCTCGCCGCCCAGCTTGAGTAGGATGCGTTCGAATTGCAGAGTCATCCATGCCTCCTCAACGCCAGGGTTGCCCACAGCCGCCCGGCACCGTGCCCGGTGCGGCCGATGAGAAAACGGGTCAGCCTTCCGGCTGACCCGCGCCAATCTATTCGGCGGTCTCTCCGACCTCCCAGCGCGTAAAGCGCCGGATGAGGATGTTCTCTTTGGTGGTGCTGATGGCCTCTTTGAGCAGGTCGCCGACAGTGCGCTTGTCGTCGCGCACGTACGGCTGGCGCAAGAGGCAGGCCTCGGTGTAGAACTTCTCGAGCATGCCCTCGGCGATGCGATCCCAAACGTTTTCAGGTTTGCCTTCGTCGCGCGCGCGCTCGCGGGCCTTCGCCCGCTCGGCCTCCAGTGCCTCGGCCGGCACATCCGCCACGTCGACGTAGCGCGGGTTGGCCGCCGCAACCTGCAGCGCCACTTCGTGGGCAAAGCGGCGGAACTCCTCGGTCCGGGCCACGAAGTCGGTTTCGCAATTGACTTCGACCATCACCCCTACCCGCCCGCCGCCGTGGCTATAAAGGTCGAGCACGCCCTGGCGCGCTTCACGATCGGCGCGCTTGGCGGCGGCCGCCAATCCCTTCTCGCGCAGGTAGATAACCGCTTTCTCGAAATCACCCTTTGTCTCGAGCAATGCCTTGCGGCAGTCGAGCACCCCGGCGCCGGTGGCTTCCCGCAGTTGTTTGATCTGGGCAGTATTGATTTCCATGGCCGGGCTCACTTGGCTTCCGCAGGTGCCGCAGGGATTTCGCCCTCGCGCATCTTGGCCAGCGTGGCCTCGCCGAGCAGTTCCTCGTCCTTGGGCTCGGGGGCAGCCTCCTCGGCCGGCTCCCGATCCTTGCGCAGCGCGCGCCCTTCGACCACCGCATCCGCCATCTTGCCGGTCAGCAGGCGAATGGCGCGGATGGCGTCGTCGTTGGAGGGGATGATGTAATCGATGCCGCGCGGATCACAGTTGGTGTCCACCAGCGCCACCACCGGGATGCCGAGGATATTGGCCTCGTGAATGGAGGTCTCTTCGCGAAAGACATCCACCACGAAGATCAGCGAAGGCAGCCCGCTCATGCGGCGCAGCCCGCCCAGGCGCTGGCTGAGGCGCGCCATGCGCCGACGCAGCATCAGGCCTTCCTTCTTGGTGATGCGCCCGAAGTCGCCGGAGGATTCCATTCTCTCCAAGCGGTCGAGTTCGTCGAGGCGCTCTTTGATGGTGCGCCAATTGGTGAGCGTCCCGCCCAGCCAGCGATCGACGACGAAGGGCATCTCGCACCGCGTGGCTTCGGTCTCGATCGTATCCTGGGCCTGGCGCTTGGTGCCCACGAACAGCAGCGTGCCGCCCGCGGCCACGATGTCGCGCACCATGGCATAGGCGGTCGAGAGCGACGACAGCGTTTGCTGCAGGTCGATGATGTGGACGCCGTTGCGTTCGGTGAAGATGTAGGGCTTCATCCTGGGGTGCCACTTCTCGGTGCGATGGCCGAAGTGCACCCCAGCCTCGAGGAGGGATTTCAGCGAAACGAGTGCCATGAGAACTCCTTTGCGTTCAACCTCCGCGGTTTCACCCCCGCCCGCTCGCTCCGCAGCCGCTATCGCTGAGGAGCACGCACGAGCAAGTCCACCGCGTGTGAGATGGCCCTCGGTGAGGGCCGCCCCATTCGGGGCAGAAATTCTCCCGCCTCTGGGCGGGAGTGAACGGCAGTATACCATGCCCCGCGCAGGCCGTCAAAAGCAGCCACTCCGCCGGAGCGCGCCTCGCGTGCGGCCGAATCCGCCTGTGAGTTTGCAGAAGAAAGGCAACCGGCGCTCGCCCCCTCCCTCGATCCGCAGGCAGGCCCCCAATTCCTCCACCGGCGAGCAGGCACCTCGATGCGTGGGAGGCAATCCGGGGAGGGGGCAGCGGTTGAAGAGGAATGCCTTTTCGCAGCCTGCTATAGGAGCGAGACCGGGTCCACGTCCAGGGTGCAGTTGTCTGGCAGCTCCGCCGGGATGACCTGCCTTGGGTGCGGCCCGCGCACCACGACCTGCCAGCGAAAACGGCCCGCCTCGCGCTCAAAGAAGCAGGGTGCCGGTCCAACGATTTCGGTTTGACGATGCTCGCCCGCGGTGATTGCGGCGCGCACTGCGCCTGCCAGCACTTCGGCCGCCTGCTGCGCCTGAGCACGAAGGTTAGCCGTGATGATCAACCGTATCAGGCGGGTGAAGGGCGGGTAACCGAGCCGCCGCCGCTGCTCGAGTTCGGTGCTGGCGAACCCGTCGTAGTCCTGCGCAGACGCGAGTCGGATCGCGTAGTGATCCGGCTGGAAGGTCTGCAGAATGGCGCGGCCGCCGCGCGGGCTGCGCCCGGCGCGGCCAATAACCTGGGTGAGCACCTGAAAGGTGCGCTCGCTGGCGCGAAAGTCCGGCAAGAAGAGACCGACCTCGGCCAGGATGACCCCGACCAGCGTCACGCGCGGCAGGTCGAGACCCTTTGCCACCATCTGCGTTCCCACCAAGATATCGGCCCGACCAGCCGCGAAGTGCTCGAGCAAGATCTCATGCGCGTCCTGGGTGCGGGTGGTGTCCACATCCCAACGCAAAACACGCGCGCGCGGAAAGTGGCGCAGCACGTCTGCCTCCACCCGCTGCGTGCCCACCCCTAGCGGGCGCAGGGCATCGCTCGAGCAGTTGGGGCAGCGAGAGGGGAGGCTGCGTTGATAATTGCAGTGGTGGCAGCGCAGGCTCCCGCGCGCCTCATCCCTGCCGGCCGCCGGCGCGGCAGCGTGGAAGGTGAGCGGCAGCCCGCAGCGCGGGCAACTCACCGACCGGCCGCACGAACGGCAAAAGAGCGCGGTGGCCGTCCCGCGCCGGTTAAGAAAGAGAATGGCCTGCTGCCCGTGCTCGAGGCACTCGCCGAGGGCCAGAGAAAGCGCCCGGCTGAAGATCGAGCGATTGCCGTCGCGCAGTTCCTGGCGCATGTCCACCACTTGCACCTGGGGCAGTGCCCCTCCACGCACGCCGGCGAAGGGCACGCGCTCGGGGAGCGCCAGGTAGGTCAGACGCGCCTCCTTCGCGCGGGCAAAAGTCACCACGTCCGGTGTCGCCGACCCAAGCAGGCACGGCACCTTCAACTGCCGCGCGTACTCGAGGGCCGTGTCGCGCGCGTGGAAGAACGGAGCGCGATTCGATTTGTACGACTCATCGTGCTCCTCGTCGACCACGATCAGCCCCACCCTCGGCAACGGCGCAAAGAGCGCGCTTCGCGGGCCGAGCATCACCTCGATCAGGCCGGACCGCGCGCGGCGCCAGGTGTCGTAACGCTCACCATCCGAGAGGCGGCTGTGCATCACGCCCAGCCCGTGCATCACGCGTGCGCCAAAACGTTGCAGCGTCTGCGGAGTGAGGCCGATTTCCGGGACCAGGACGATGGCTTGTCCGCCGCGGGCGATGACCTCAGCTACCGCGCGCATGTAGATTTCCGTCTTGCCTGAACCGGTCACACCGTGCAAGAGAATGGCGCGCCCGTCGCCCGCAACCAGGGCCTCGCGAATCTGGGACCACGCACTTCGTTGCTGCGGGGTGAGCTCGAGGGATGTATCCGCGGCATACGCCCGACCAGCAAGCGGGTCGCGCCAGACTTCCTGATAGTCCAGGTCCACCAGCCCGGTGTCGGCCAGCAGCTTCAGATCGCCCAACGTGCTGCCGCCGTGGGCGTAGACCCAGCTCACCTCGACCGAGGCGTGTTCTGCGGCCAGAAACTCAAGCACGCGCGCGCGCCGCTCGGCCGCGGCCCGGCTTTGGGCGCGGGCTGTCTGGCGCATGCGCTGCGCCGCCGCGTGGGCCGCCTCGACCGAAACAGCGAGGCGTGCTGTGCGCACATTTTTGGCATGCACCTCCGGTGGAGGCAGGATGGAAGAGCGCAGCACGGCTCCGTGCTTCACCAGGCGCGCCGCTTCTCGTTCCCATGCGGCACGAGGGAAGGCGCGCGCCAACTGCCCGCTGCGCAGCGGCCCACGCTCGGCCAGCAGCGCGAGGAGCCTCTTCTGCACTGGGTTAACACCCGCAAAGTCCGGGTCGCCGAGCGCGTACAGACTCTGCGCCCTCTGGCCCAGTCCGGGCGGAAGCATCAATTCGAAACACTCCCCGAGCGATGCACCGTAGGTCGCGCTGAGCCAGCGGCCGAGACGGAGCTGGGCGAGAGTCAGCACGGGCTCGCGGTCGAGCAGCCCCTCAACCGGCCGAGTCTCGGCCACCTCCGGATGATCGACATCGCCCAGAACGATTCCTTGCACGCGCTGGCTGGCAAACGGAACCACGACCAGATGGCCCGGTCGTACTGCCTCAGCCAAGTCGGGCGGCACATGGTAGTGGAATGTGCTGAGGATGCGGGGTAGGTTGACCGATACCTCCACGTAGCGGATCATGGCGGAGCCTGCGGCGATTCCGCCGGCGCACCCGGGCGCACCGAGAGGCGCGCGATGCGCCGACCGTCCATCGCCTCAACCCGCAGACGCATGCCGTGCCCTTCAACTTCATCGCCCAATCGGGCAACCCGGCCGAGACGCCCGAGCATGTATCCGGCCAGGGTGTCGTAATGGGAATCTTCCAAGTGCAGCCCAAGGACCTGGTTGACTTCCTCGATGAGCATCAGCCCATCCACCAGCGCACTGCCGTCCGGCAGGCGCTTGACCAGAGGCGGGGTACGGTCGAAGGCATCCGAAACCTCGCCGACGATTTCCTCGAGCAAGTCCTCCAATGTCACCAGCCCGGCCGTCCCACCAAACTCATCCAAGACGACCGCCAGGTGTTGGCGGCTGGCGCGAAAGCGCGCGAGCAGATCCTGCACGCGCAGGCTCTCGTGGACAAACAACGCTTCGCGCATCAGGCCGCGCACGGCGGCCACCTGGCTGGGCCCATGGCGGGCCCGCATCAGGTCTTTGATGTGAGCGATGCCGATGACCTGATCGGAGGTGCCCTCGTAGACTGGAAACTTGCTGTACGGATGTTCAATGGCGATGGCGATCAGCTCGTCGACGGTGCTCGACGCAGGAACGGCGACCATCTCGGTGCGCGGCACCATCACCTCGCGCACGCGCAGGTCGCCGAAATCGAAAACCGCGTGCAGCATGACCCGTTCGCTGTCCTCCAGCGTGCCGCTGCGCTGGGCCGCTTCGACCAGCAACTTGAGTTCTTGCACCGAGTAGGAGGCCCCGCGGCGGGCCGAGCCGGAGGCCCCGAGCAGCCGCGCCACGAGCCCGGCCGAGCGCTCGAGCAGCCAGACCAGCGGCCGACCGATGCGGCTGAGCAATTCCAGCGGGCGCGCAACGCGCACCGCGATGCGCTCCGGGTTGTCGAGGGTGAGCGACTTGGGCACCAGCTCGCTGAGCACCACGGCCAGGAAGGTCACCAGCACGAACGCGGTCAGCGCGGAAAGGCTGCGCGCCGCCGTTTCCCCCAGCCCGCGCAGAGGCACGCCCAGCACGCGATCGAGCAGGAAGGCGAAGGCCGGCTCGCCCACCCAGCCCATCCCTACCCCGGCCATCGTGATGCCGAGCTGGGTGGTGGCGATGTAGCGCTCGGGGTCACGCAGCATACGGCGGGCGCGCGCGGCACCGCGCACGCCTTGGCGTTCCATTTCTTCCAGGCGCGTGCTGCGCGCACGGACCAGGGCATACTCCGCCATCACGAAGAACGCATTGGCGAGAAGCAGGGCGGCCAAGGTCAGCATGTCCAACAGGCTGAAGGAGCTCACCGGAGTCGATCCTCTCGGCCGGGCACGCCCCCGGCCTCTTGCCAGATGACGGCCGCTCCGTAACCCACCACCGATTGGAGGTCGCCGGTCACCGCGCCGGAGGTGGCGTAGTGGAGCAGGCTCACCCGGTTGGCGCCCAGATCGCGCGCGGCCCACAGCACCGCGGCTATGGCGGCCCGCCCGCAGGCGAACCCGCGGCCTTCCTCTTCGGCGCACATGACGGCCAGCGGGTCGAAAGCGGCAATGCGCGCGAGCATCTCGCGGTCGAGGGCTTCTGCCACGGGCTGCGGGTAGAAATGGGAAAGGTCCGAGCTGGCCACGAGCACTGCTCGCCGATCGGCTAGCACCTCCCCCAGTGCGTGGCCCACCGCCTCAGCTATCTTTGGGGTCTGATCGAGGATCATGACTGGTAACAAGTGGAAGGCACCCAGCACGCGCTGCAAGAAGGGTAGCTCGATTTCGAGCGAGTGTTCCTCGTCGCGACGCACCCGCGCCAGGCTCAAGCCGATGTGCGCCTCGAGACCCGCGTTGAGTTGGTCGAGCGCCGCCGCGTCCACCGGGACCTCCCCCAGCGGCGTAGCGTAACCGCTATGGGCCGTGGTGAGCACGGGTGCCTGGTGCGCGCGGTGCATGGGCGAGACGACTGCAGCCAAGCCGGCTTGCGTGCCCGCCAAGCATTTGAAGGCGTAGGCAGCTACCGCGCCCGAGTAGCGGTGACCGGCGTGCGGCGCGAGGATACCGACGACTCGGCCGTTGGGCGGGTCGAC
>Ga0154809_1017_pt1 | contig 14361 bp, 9 predicted proteins | sample Rifle2008BG16ft_FD_105817 | JGI IMG/M metagenome (GOLD analysis project Ga0154809, IMG submission 105817) | Chloroflexi bacterium RBG_16_64_43 | reverse complement strand
CCGCAGGAGCGCGCGGAGGTGGGCCGCTTCTTCGTCGAAGAACAGGTGGCGGGCGGCGAGGTCATTCTCGAGGCGGGCCAGCCAGGCGTGGGCCTGTGCCTGATCGCCAGCGGTGCGGTGCGTGTGATGGGGCCGCCGCGCAAAGCGCGCCGCAGCATGCTGCTCGGCGAGGGCGACCACTTGGGCGAGGCGGCGCTCGTGCGTCAGGCAGAGCCTTTCACCGCAATTGCCGAATCGCCGGTGAGGCTGCTACGTCTGCCCACGGCTCATTCCGCTTCACTGCTCACGCGTGCCGCGCACTTGCGGCCCAGCGTGCTGCTGGCCTTGGCCAGCCGCCGCCTGGCGCTCAGCCAGGATTGGGAATGGCGTGGCGCCGAAGAAGCTATCCACCTGGTCACCCGCCGGTCGAAGACCGTGCTGGCCCTCTCGCTCATCCTGCCCTCGGTGATCGCCCTACTCAGCCTGAGCGCGTTGGCGATGATGCTGCTTTGGCAAGATGCTTCGGCCATATTGCCGCTGCCACTGGCCGGGCTGGGCGTCGCCCTGCTCAGCGGCGGCTGGGCCGTGTGGGATTGGCTCAACGACCTCTTCCTGGCAACGAATCAGCGGCTGATCGTCATCGAGCGCCTGCCGCTCATATATGAAGACCGCACCGAGGCCCCATTGCGCACGCTGCTCTCGGTGGAGGTCGACTCCTCGGCCATCAAGCACTGGCTGGGATTTGGAAGCGTGGTGGCACGCACCTTCACCCGGCCCGTGATCCTGCCCGACGTGCCGGAGCCTTACCGCCTCGCGCAGTGGATCGAGGCGCTAGGCGACCAATTGCGTGTACGCCAGGAGCGAATGCAGCGGGCGGAGATCGAATCGGCCATCGGCCAGCGATTGGATCCCTCGCCTTCGGAAAGCGATGCCGCCGGACACGCTGCTGCGGGTGGCAAATCCGGCCAAAAGGGTTTGGGCATGCGGGTCGAGATAGGCGATCGCATTATCTACCGCAAGGACGCGTACTTCCTGGTCAACGATTTGGCCATGCCGCTCGCGGTGTTGGTGATGGGCGGCGTGCTGCTCGTGCTCCAGGCCTCCGGCTCGCTGCCCTTTGCGGGTTGGATTCCCTGGCTGGTCGCCGGCGCGCTTCTGGCGGCCGGCCTCGGCTGGGGCGCCTACGAAGTGATCGACTGGGCCAATGATCTGTATATGGTCACACCCGATCAGATCATCGCCCTGCATCGTACGCCCCTCGGCCGCGAAGACCGCCGCGCCGCCTCGCTCGGCAATATCCTCAGCCTGGAGTACGACCGCCCCGGCTTGATGGCGCGCCTGATGAACTTCGGCAACGTCGTCGTCACCGTGGGCAATGTTTCGTTCGTCTTCGACCGCGTGCACGATCCGGTCGGGGTCCAAGAAGATATCTACCGCCGCATGGAGACGCATCGCGCACGGCGCGAACAGAAGGACCGCCAGACGCGCGGCGAAGAAATCGCCGAGTGGCTGGATGCGTATCATCACGTGACGCAGAAGAAGCCGAACCCCCGGGGTGGGAGAGAATAGGTATGACCGTGCGCGAAATCCTCACCGCGGCCCACCCCGCCCTGCGCAAGAAGGCGCGCCGCGTTGGCGACCTGACGCCGGCACTCGACAAGCTCATCGACGACATGATCGAGACCATGCGCGAGGCGCCCGGGGTCGGCTTGGCCGCGCCGCAGGTGGGCGTGAGCCAGCGCGTGATTGTGGTCGAATACGCCGAGAACGAGGAACAGGAGCAACCGGCCGAAGTCGATCAGCCGCCTGCGCCGCGCAAGCTGTTCGTCGTGATCAACCCCGAACTTGTGCGGCCAAGCGTTGCAATGGTGACAGCCACTGAAGGCTGCCTCTCGGTGCCCGGTTACGCCGGCGAGGTCGAGCGCTTCGCCGAGGTCTCAGTAAAAGGTCTCAACCGCCGCGGCTCGCCCATCCGCCTGCGCGCCCGCGGCTGGCTGGCGCGCATCTTCCAGCACGAAGTGGACCATCTCGACGGCGTGCTGTACACCGACCGGGCGCAGCGGGTGTGGGCGCTCGAAAAAGAGGAGACGCTCGATAACGTGTGAAGCCAGGGCAATCCGGTCCGGTTCCTCGTCCCCGCCCGTTCGCGGCGGGGACCTTCATCTATAGCAACGCTAGGGCGGCGAATGTGTCCTCGCCGCCTGGGCCTCTCACGTGGTCCTGTGGCCGCGCCCACCTCACGCCCCGCCCTCCTTTGCAGAGCAAGCTCTCCGCCTAGCGGCACCTCTCGGAAGTACGGCGTGCGCCGGAGAGCCTGCCCTGCAAGGAAGGGGTTGAGTAACAAAGGAGACGGGGGCCTGCCCTCCGAACGAGGGTGGGGGAGAAAGCCGGTCGCCACCTATTCCCGTGTCCCCAGGCGCCGACCGACGTCTGTTCATTTCACTGGATGATTTGTTCACCGGCGCGTGGCGCAGGTAATGCACGACCGTGCGCCGGGTTCTCACACGGTCACGCAGAAGCGGCGGGTTCTATCCAATGCAACAGGGCTTCCCAGCAGGGAAGCCCTCGATGATTCGCAGCCGACGAGGCCCGCGGCCTAGCCCAGGTAGTCGCGCAGCGTGCGGCTCGAGCGCGGGTGGCGCAGCTTGCGCAGCGCCTTGGCCTCGATCTGACGCACCCGCTCGCGGGTGACCCCCAGCCGTTGGCCGACTTCCTCCAGCGTGTGGTCGCGCCCATCCACCAGGCCGAAGCGCAATTCGAGCACCTGCCGCTCGCGTTCGTTGAGGAACGCCAGCGCGCTGTGGATTTGGTCGCGCAGCAACTCGCGCGAGGCCGCATCCAGCGGGGTCACCACGCTTTCGTCCTCGATGAAATCACCGAGCATGCTGCTTTCCTCGGCTCCCACCGGTGTTTCGAGCGACATGGGCTCCTGCGCCAAGCGCAGGATGCGCTCGACGCGTTCCACCGCCCGGGTCAACTTCTGCCCCAGCGCCGGCGGCAGCGGATCATCCGTGGCGCGCAGGCGCATGACCTCCGCCGTGTCCCCCGCATCCAAGAGGTCCATCTCTAGCGCCAGTTCTTCTCGCGTGGGTTCGCGTTCCAAGGTCTGCACCAGCTGGCGCTGCGCACGCATCAAGCGGTTGATGGTTTCAACCATATGCACCGGGATGCGGATGGTGCGCGCCTGATCGGCGATGGCGCGGCTGATGGCCTGGCGAATCCACCAGGTGGCGTAGGTGGAGAATTTGAAACCGCGGGTCGGGTCGAACTTCTCTACGGCGCGCAGTAGCCCCAGGTTGCCCTCTTGCACCAAGTCGAGAAAGGCAATGCCGCGGCCGATGTAGCGCTTGGCCACGCTGACCACCAGGCGCAAGTTGGCACGGATGAGGGCCTTGTGCGCCTCCTCGGCGCGTTGCTCGATCAGGTGCAGCTCTGCCTCCAGGTTACCCACCGCACTTGAGCCGCGCGCGGTCGGTTTGCGCTTGGGCAGCCACGCTTGAAAGGTGCTCTTGATCGGTGGCGTCTTGCGTTTCTTGAGCGCTGCTTGCAGCTTGCGGGCCAGAGCCTCCGGCAGCAGATACAGCGCGACGAACACGTCGAACGCGTTCTGGGCCACCTTGTTCCACGCCGGGTCGCGGCCCCACGGCCCCCGTTCGAGCCAAGTGCGCAGGTAGGAGGGCGCACTGTCTTGCCATGCCGCGCGCAAATGGAAGGCTTCATCGAGGAGCGGGGCAAGTTCCGGCATCGGCTGGCCGAGGCGCCGCGCATCCTCGCGCAGATGTTTCCAGTCGCTGAGCAGGTCGCCGTACAATTCGAGCAGGAAGAGCGTGCCGGGCGGCAGGCTGCGTTTTCCCGGGCCCAGCGCCGTCAGCCGCTCGCGCAGGGCGCGTGCGCGGCGCAGAGCCAAGAGGCGCGCCGCCAGCCAGGTCTCCTGATCCGCATTGAGCAGGTGCACCTGGCCGATTTCACGCAAGTACATGCGCACCGGGTCGTCGGCCAGTTCGATCGTTTCGAGAACCTCTTCACCCTCGACCTCCTCGCCCAGGCCTTCATCTTCGAGGGTGTCCAGCTCCTCCTCGCCCACCTCTTCTTCGGTGGCGTCGGAGGGTATGTCCTCCTCCACTAACGCGCTCTCGTCGACTTCGGCGTCTTCTTCGATGGGTGCGCCTTCGGGAGCGGCGAAGTCGGGCAGCCCTTCGAGGTCGTCAGGCTCATGCGGCGAAGTGTCCGGCCGTTGTCTTGGCATTCAAAATGCCTCCAGCCCGCCTTCACGAGAGGCGGGCCGCGCCATGGGTAGGGCGGGCAGGCCGCGCGCCAGGGCGACATCGATACGCAGGATGTTTTCGCTGATTGCATTCATGCGTTCCAGCGGCGCCTCGCCCGGTTCGGCTGCGGCCGACGGCACCTCGTTCTCTTGCGGCTGGGCTTCCTTCTCGAGGATGTAGAAACGCAGCTCGCCCAGCTTGCGCTCCAGCGCCTGCCGCCGCAGGCGCAGGAGACCTCCCAGCACATCATCCGCATCGGCCTCTTCCCCGGCCTGGAAGCGCTCGAGGCTCGCGCGGGCCGCGGCTAGCGCCTCAGGCGCATCTTGCACGCCATGGGTTTCGATGAAGATGGCCGGGTCGGTTTCCTCCTGAGAGAGTGAACGCTGGATGATCTCCAGGAGCCATTGGCTCTCAGCGGTGGTGAAATCCTCTGGGCCGGGCCGCGCCAACCCCAGTTCGCCGAAGATGCGATTGGCGCGGAAGAGCAGCAGGGGCTGATGCACAAGCGCTCCCAGGCAGAAGGCCTCACGGCTGGAAGCCTTGGCCGCCATCCCCACGGCCGGTGCGACGCTCGACGCGGGCGCCTCCGTTCGGCCACTGCGCATCGTACTGCGGCGAGCCGGGCGCCGCCCGGGCGTAGCTTGCAGCGACCCGAGTTCCACCCGCAGCAATCGGGCCAACTGCTGGCGATAGGCATCTCGCTCCACCGGGTCGGCGACATCCTCAATGAGCGGCAAGATGCGCGCCGCAACCTCGGCCTTCACCTTGGCCTCGTTCAGGTTTCTGCCCTGGGTGATGACTCCCAACACGTGCTCCACAACCGGCCGCGCCTCGGCAATGCGCTGGCGCCAAGCCTCACGGTCTTGCAGGATGAGTTCGTCCGGATCGAGCCCGGCGGGCAAGGTCGCCACGCGCAGGTCGGCTTGCAGCCTTCCCTCGAAACGGACCAGTCCGCGCGCATCGAAAACGGGCTCGCCTTCGCGTTCAAGCGTCTCCCGCGCCAGGTCCAGCCCGCGCAGAGCGGCCGCGTCGCCAGCCGAATCAGCGTCCAGCGCCAGGACAATGCGGCGCGCATGGCGCTTGAGCATGCGCAGCTGGGCTTCGGTGAGGGCCGTGCCCATCGGCGAGACCACGTTGAGGAAGCCGGCCTGATGCGCCGTCATCACGTCCAGATAGCCCTCGACGATGACGGCTTCCTCTTGGGCGCGGATGGCACGCGCGGCGCGGTCCAGCCCGTATAGCAGGTGACCTTTATCGAAGATCGGTGACTGGGGCGAGTTGAGAAACTTGGGGACATCGTTGGGGTCGACGATACGTGCGCCGAAGCCGCACATCCGCGCGCGGTTGTCACGGATGGGGATGGTGATACGGTTGTGGAAGCGGTCGCGCAGCCCGCCGCCCTCGGGCGTGACCACCAGCCCGGCTTGCTGCAGATCGTCGTCGGTGTAGCCCTTGCCGCGAAAATAGGACAGAGCATGTTCGCGCCCGGCCGGAGCCAACCCGACCTGAAAGGCCTCCAAGGTCTCGTCCGCGAGGCCGCGCCCGTGCAGGTAATCCCTCACCGTGGCGCCGGCGGTGGAGGTGAGCAGGTAATTGCGATAGTAGGTGGCGGCCAGTTCCAAGAGGCCGCGAAGATGCTCGTACGCTTCCTCGGCCCGCTGCTCATCGGGCGATCGCGGATGAAGTTCGATGCCGGCGCGCGCCGCAAGCTGCCGCAGCGCCTCGGGAAAATCCCAGCCTTCTTTCTTCATGACGAACTTGAAGAGGTCGCCGCCTTCGTTGCACGCGCCGAAGCAGCGCCAGGTGCCGCTGTCGGGGAAGACCACAAAGGCCGGAGTGTGAACGTTGGGGTGGAAGGGGCAGAAGCCGATGTAGTTCTTGCCAGTGCGCCGCAGTCGGACGCTCTCGCCCACCAGCTCGACGATGTCGAGGCGTGCCTTAATGTCATCGACGGCGGTCATCAGCTCTCTCTTGGGTGACGCCCGAGAGATTATACCTGCATCGCCTCGCCTTTCGGCCGCTCATCATCGGCTGCTCAACCCGGCCCGGCCCCCTGTGCTCATTGCGTGAAGAATGCAAGCAGCGGCGCGCCTGGCACCGCCGCTTGCCGTGCTGCTCCACTGCCGAGGCGTCTTCAGGGAACAAAGATGCTTCCGCGCAGCGGCTTGTCTCCGCGCTCGCCCACGCCGAACTTGGTGCCATCCGGCGCCTGCAGCATCCAGTAGCTGGTGTGGGTCCCGCCCTCGTATGGGGAGATCATGATCGCGCCGATAAACATGTGATCGCCGGGCGGCACCTCTTTGGGGAAGGTCACCCAGTTGGGGCCGCTCATGTGCTCGCCGCCGTAGAAGACCAGGCGGTAATCCCGAGTCCAGGTGCAGGTGCCGATGTTGCGCACATCCCACACTTTCTTAAAGGTCTCTGCCACACCTACCGGCGCACCATCGCCCAGACCCACATAGCCAACGAAGTAGGCCGCGTTACATTGTTCCTCGAGCAGCGCGGCAGGGTTCGTTCCCGGCGTGCCGTAGGGCGCCCGCGTCAGCGAATAGGTGGCAGAACCCTGCGGCGTTGCGCTGGGCGCGGCGGCGGAAGCCGATGTCGCGCTCAGCGCGGGAGTCATCTCCGCCGGCGCGGGGGGCATCGCCGTCAGCGTGCCCGCTTGCGATTGGGTGGGCACCGCCGCGGGTGGAGGCGTGGCCGGCGAAGCCGGCGCACGCTGCAGAACGCCCGCCAAGTTGCATGCGAGCAGCGCGACCGCAGCCAGACTTAATGTCAGGAGAGGGCGAGTTCGATGATGGAATCGCATCGGCATGAACCTCGGCGCAGCACAAGGCGTGTGTGCGATTATACCCAGCCGCGAGCGACTTCTTGGCGGCGGTTCAGCGCGGCTCGCCTGCTTCACGGGCGTCCGGCCTCCTCCATCGTGATCGGCAGGGCAAGTGGGACATCGCACACGCGGTGCACCTTCACGGGCGACGCCAACGCCCTCACAGGTGGAATGGGGCATCGCACGCCATGGTTCGCCTCGTTCGTCTTTCATCCATGCGGCGCGCTCTGGCCTCAAGCGGTCTCTCGATCGTGCGGTCAGGCGTGCCGGAGATTCATCTAGCGCAAACCGCGAGGACCATTCGCGGGCTTGCGGGTAAGGCATGCCCGCACTGCACGCGCGCTGAGGGCAGGACCCACCGCCCCTCCTCCAAAAGAAATCCCTCCCGCGAGGGTCATCGGGAGGGATGGAAAAGCTAAGGCGGTGCTCGTTGGCTCAGGGCACTACGATCTTCACCGTGAGCGGCGTCAGGCCGTTATCGCCCACGCCGAACTTGCTGCCGTCGGGCGCCTGCAACATCCAGTAGCCGATGTAGGTGCCCGGCTTGGCCGGGGCGATCATCGTCACCGAGAGGAACAGGTGGTCGCCGGGTCCAACGATCTGCGGGAAGCGCGCCCAATCCGGGCCGTCCATGTGTTTGCCGCCGTTGAAGACCAGGCGGTACTCGCGGCTCCAGGTGCAGGTGCCGATGTTGCGCACGTCCCACGTCTTGCGGTAGGTCTCGCCGGCCGCGAGCACCGAGCCGTCCCGGGTACTCCCGATGTCGCCGACGAAGAAGGCCGCATTGCAGAATGTGGTCAGGGTCGGATGCACGCCGGCCGTGCCGTAGAAGGCCGGAGTGAAGATGAGCGAGGCCGTGGCGCTGGGCAGCAATGGCATGGGCAGGGTGGGGGTGGCCGGTGGCAGGGTTGCGCTGGGCGGCGGCAGCGCCACGGTGGCGGTGGAGGTGGCGGCCAGCGACACCTGAGTGAGCATGGCCTGAACTGTCTGTGCGGCCTGAGTGGCCAGCGGCACCTCGGTGACGCCGGGCGCGCCCGCGTTGCAGCCGGCCAGCACGAGCGCTGCGGCCAGCGTGGTCAACGCCAGGGTGCGCAAGGTGTGCAATGTCATTCGGTCCTCCTCGTGCAGGGTTGTGCGGCACGCGGGTTGTTTGGGCCCGCCTTACGCCGCACCCAGCGCCTCCGGCTCGCCCTCCGGTAGCGGCGAGGGCTCACCCTCTGCCGCCTGAGGCTCGATCATCAGTTTGTCGTCGCGCAGAGCGATGGTCACCGTCTGGCCGTCGTGGATGCGGCCTTCGAGCACGGCCTCCGAGAGCATATCCTCCACTTCGGTCTGGATGACCCGCCGCAGCGGACGGGCGCCCATCTCCGGGTTGTAACCCAGATCCGCCAGACGCGCCTGGGCCTCGGGCGTCGCGCTCAAGGTGATGTGGTGCTCCACCAGGCGCAGCGCCACTTTGCCGATTTCCAGGTTAACGATCTGGGTGATGTCGTCCTTATTCAGCGCGCGGAACACGATCACCGCATCGACCCGGTTGAGGAATTCGGGGCGGAAGGCGCGGCGCAGTTCCTCGAGCAGCTTCTTGCGCATCTCGTCGTAGGGCGCCACCTCGCCGCGGGTCTCATCGCGCTGGATGGCAAAGCCCAGCCCGGCCTGGCGGCGGATGGTCTCGGCGCCCACATTGGAGGTCATGACGATCATCGCATTCTGGAAGTTGACCTTGTGGCCGCGTGCGTCCGAGAGGTGCCCCTCTTCCATGATCTGCAGCAGCATGTTGTGCGCCTCAGGGTGGGCCTTCTCGATCTCGTCGAAGACGACGATCGAATACGGCCGCCGGCGCAGGGCTTCGGTCAATTGCCCGGCATCGTCGTAGCCCACATAGCCCGGGGGCGCCCCGACCAGGCGGCTGACCGTGTGGCGCTCCATGAACTCCGACATGTCGAGCTGCACCAGCGCGTCTTCCGAACCGAACATGAAGGCGGCCAGGGCTTTGGTGAGCTCGGTCTTGCCCACGCCGGTCGGGCCGAGGAAGATGAACGAGCCGATCGGGCGGCGCGGGTCCTTGAGCCCGGCGCGCGCGCGGCGCACGGCCTTGGAGATGGCCAGAATGGCTTCATCCTGCCCAACGACGCGGCTGCGCAGTGTTTCTTCCATCTTCATCAGGCGTGCCGACTCGGCTTCCGCAAGCTGCATCACCGGGATGCCGGTCCACATCGAAACCACTTCGGCGATATCTTCGGGCACCACGCGCGGGCCCTTATCGCGGTCGGCCATGACCAGCTGCAGTTCCTGTCGCGAACGCTCCAGCTCGGTCTCGCGGTCCTGGATTTCCTCAGCGGCCTCGTAACGCCCTTCTTCGGCGGCCGTGGCGCGTTCGGCCCGCAAACGGCGCAGCTCGCCCATGATTTCCTTCAGGCGTTTGGCCTCCGGGCTCTTGTACATGCGCACGCGCGAAGCCGTTTCGTCAATCAGGTCGATGGCCTTATCCGGCAGGAAGCGATCGGGCACGTAGCGCCCGGAGAGGCGGGCGGCCGCTTCGAGCGCCTCGTCGGTGATCCGCAAGCGGTGGTGGTCCTCGTAGTTGCGGCGCACGCCGCGCAGGATCTGAATCGATTCCTCCACCGAAGGTTCCTCGACCATCACCGGCTGGAAGCGGCGCTCGAGGGCCGCATCGCTTTCGATGTGTTTGCGGTATTCGGTGAGGGTGGTCGCGCCGATCACCTGCAGCTCGCCGCGCGAGAGAGCCGGCTTGAGGATATTGGCCGCATCCACCGACGAGCCGGCCGCGCCAGCGCCCACCAGCATGTGCACCTCATCGATGAAGAGGATTGCACCCGAGGCTTTGAGCTCGTCGATGACGCGCTTCAGGCGTTCCTCGAATTGGCCGCGGTACATCGTGCCAGCCACCAGCGAACCCACATCGAGCTGCAAGAGGCGCTTGCCCATAAGCGGCGCGGGCACATCGTTGGTGATGATGCGCTGCGCCAGGCCTTCAACAATGGCCGTCTTGCCCACCCCGGGCTCGCCGATGAGGGCCGGGTTGTTCTTGGTGCGGCGGGCGAGGATCTGAATGACCCGTTCGATTTCGGTTTCGCGCCCAACGACCGGGTCGAGCTTGTTCTCTTCGGCCAGCGTGGTCAGGTCGGTGGCCAGTTGATCGACCATGGGCGTCTTGGCTTTGTCGGCCTTGGCACCGGCCGCGGCCGGCTGGCGTGCCTGGGCTGGGGCTTCCTGCAACAGGCGGCGCGTCTGGCGGCGGACCTGTTCGGGGCTGACTCCCAGGCGGCGCAAGACGTCGATGGCCATGCCCTCGGGCTGACGCACGATACCCAGCAACAGGTGTTCGGTGCCGATGTAGTGATGGCCGAGGCGGCGCGCCTCGTCGATGGCCAGTTGCAGCACCTGTTCCGTATCGGGCGAGAGATCGATGCGGTCGGGGCTGGTGCGGCCGGGCGCGGACTGGCGCTCGACCATTTCCTGGACACGCTCAGGTTCCAGACCCAGCTCGCGCAGCACGCGTCCGGCCACGCCGCCTTCCTCGCGGATGAGACCGAGCAGCAGGTGCTCGGTGCCGATGGTCGTGTGATTCAGTCGCTCAGCTTCTTGATGGGCCAAGCTGAGCACGCGTCGCGCGCGTTGAGTAAACCGTTCTAGGTTGTCGGCCACGCGGGCCTTCCTCTCGTGGATTCGGGCTCCACAGCCCGAATCGTATACCTTGCCAGGGATTCTACCAAATCCGCCTTGGGTAATCCACAAAGGGACCGCCAGCCGCAATAACGACTGCACATTGGTGTTGTGGGCATACCGTAGGGGCGACCGGCCGGACGCCCCTACGAAACCGCGCGCATGCCGTACAATCGAGAACGCATTCGAAACGTCACGCATCGCGGAGGGCCTATGACCCCAACCCCCTGGTGGCAGGACGGCGTCATCTACCAGATCTACCCGCGCTCGTTCGCCGATGCCGATGGCGACGGGGTCGGCGATCTGCGCGGCATTCTCGCGCACCTCGACCACCTGAATGACGGCACCCCCCGATCGCTGGGCGTGGATGCGATCTGGCTCTCGCCGGTGTATCCATCGCCGGGATACGACTTCGGTTACGACGTGGCCGACTACTGCAACATCGACCCGCTGTTCGGTTCACTCGCGGATTTCGACCGGCTGGTGAACGAAGCCCACCGCCGCGGAATCCGCGTCATCATGGATATGGTTGTCAACCACTCCTCCCACGAGCACCCGTGGTTCGTTGAATCGCGCGCCTCGCGCGGGAGCCCCAAACGCGATTGGTACCTCTGGCGCGACCCGCGCCCCGGCGGCGGTTTGCCCAACAACTGGGAAGCAGTCTTCGGGGGGCGCGCCTGGCAATGGGACGAGGCCAGCCGCCAGTACTACTACCACATGTTCCTCAAGGAACAGCCCGATCTGAACTGGCGCAACCCCGAGGCGCGGCGTGCGGTCATGCAGGCCTTCCGTTTTTGGCTCGAGCGCGGCGTGGACGGCTTTCGCTTGGACGTGGTCAACGCTTACTTTAAAGATGCTGGGCTGCGCAATAACCCTCCGCGCCTGGGTTTGCGCGGCTACGAACGCCAGGCTCATGTCTTCGACATGGATCAACCCGAGTTGCTCGATGTGTATCGCGAACTCCACGAGTTGTTGGAGGAATTCGGTGAGCGCATGGCGGTGGGAGAGGTCATGCACGAGACGCCGGAGAAAGCCGCGCGCTACAGCGCCCCGGGCTTGCTGTCGCTGGCTTTCAACTTCGAGTTCACCCACCAACCGTGGGCTGCGTCTGCATTCCAGCGAGCCGTCACCCGCTGCGAGGCAGCCTTAGCCACGGGCGGCTGGCCGTGTTATGTGCTCTCCAACCACGACGTGTCGCGGCACGCTTCACGTTACGGCGCCAGGCATGCTGTCGAGCGCGCCAAGGTGGCGGCGGCTCTGCTGCTCACGTTGCGCGGCACGCCCTTCCTTTACTATGGAGAGGAGATCGGCATGCGCAACGGGCGAATCCGGCGGGAGGAAATTCAGGATCCGCCGGGCAAGCGCTATTGGCCGCTCTACGGCGGGCGCGATCCGGAACGCACGCCGATGCCATGGAGTGCCGAGGCGGGGGCCGGCTTCACCCACGGACGGCCCTGGCTGCCGCTCAACCGCGACTTTCGCGAGGTCAACGTTGCCGCGCAGCGTGATGACCCGCACTCCGTGTTCTCGTTCTACCGTCAGTTGATCTGGCTGCGCAAGGCGAGCGTGGCGCTGCGCCGAGGTAGCTACCGACCGCTCATTCGTACGCCGCGGCGCGCGCAGGTCTACCTGCGCGAGGCGCCAGGCCAGCGGATGCTGGTGGCCCTCAACTTCTCCGCTCAACCCGTGCTGGCCGCGTTCGACGAGCCGCTTCCGCGTGCGGCCTGGCGCCTGCGCCTTTGCACGCACGCCGCGGCGCACGAGCCCCTGCAGGGCGGCGGGATACACCTGCGGCCGTACGAGGTATGCATCTTCGAGGCTGAGTAACCCGCGATACTGCACGTACGAATAGAAGCGCCGGCTCACCACGAGGTGAGCCGGCGCTTTGCCTGCGGGCTGACGTGCGCGTTAGAACAACCCGCGAAGTAAGAGCAAGAAGCCGACGATGATCAGTGGGATGCCGACGATCGCGCCCACCACGGTGATCGTGAGCACCACGCCCACCACCATCAGCACGAAGCCGAGGATCACCGCCACCAGCCGCCCGGTGAATCCGAGGATCCACGTGAGCAACTGCCAGATGGCCCAGAACGGCCACAGGTACCACGCCACACGCTTGCTGCTCGTCATGCTTGCCTCCATAGTCATCGCCGCGCAGGGCCCGGTGCCGCGGGTCACGCGCCAGGAATGATGATCCAGCACAAGAGGTACATGGCCAGGCCGGGCACGCCACCCGGGATGCAGGCTACGAGGAACCCCAAGCGGAACCAGGTCGGGCTGATGCCGAAGAACTCACCCAGGCCGCCGCATACCCCCGCCAGCACCCGGCTGGAACGGGACCGGCGCAACGGCCCCCGAGTCGACTCACTCATTCTATCCTCCATAGACATGCGTTCATCCACAGTGGATATACGCAGGTTAGCCACTCGCAGTTGCCCTTGGCCCGGGGGACCCCAGGGCCGGCATCGTGTCCGGGCTGTGAATCAGGGGACTCGTCCGGCGGGTTTATGGCCTCCCCACCCAGCCCACCCCTGGTTGGCGAAGGTCCTTCCGTGCCAATACTGCCACTTGCGTAATTCTTCACAACTATGCTATAGTCTTCACTATCTGGGGAGTGACCAAGTAGATTCGCACCACAGAACTTGCCCCTGACTGTCTCGGAGATTGCTTGGGTTTCATCGAGCCTTTTGTGTAGGGGACGCTACCGCAGTTCCCGGTCTGGATAGACGGGGTCTAATGGCCCGAATTGGCGTGAACCCATGCCGCCTCACTAGCCTACACCCAGGTGGCTGCAAACCACCCCAGGTCGAGCGCCGCCTGCCTCTGAATGCTCCCGTATCCATCCAAATTCCAAGTACACCTCCTGCGCGTTTGGCTCGGCCATCCCCTTTGAGCTTGTTGGCCCGCCAGCGCGCTACTCGATCCCGCCCGCTGCTCGGGGTGGGCTTTCGCCGACACCGCGCACAAGGAGGAGCACCGCATGAGTGCCAACCGTAGCGCAGGCATCTCGCCGGGCGAGTATTCGGCCGCGCCTCCGGGCGAGAAGATCGGTGTGTACATCTGCCACTGCGGCACCAACATCTCCGCCATGGTGGATGTGGCCGAGGTGGCCGAGTACGCCGGGGCGCTGCAGGGAGTGGCCGTCGCGCGCCACTACGCCTACATGTGCTCCGACCCGGGCCAAGCGATGATCCAGGAGGACATTCGCTCGCTCGGCTTGGACAGGGTGGTAGTGGCTTCCTGCTCGCCGCTCATGCACGAGACCACCTTCCGGGCCGCGTGCGCTCAGGCCGGCCTCAACCCATTCCTCTTTCAGATGACCAACATCCGCGAGCACGTCTCGTGGGTGAGCGACGACCGGAGCAGCGCAACGCAGAAGGCACTGGCGTTGGTGACGGCGGCCGTGCGCCGGGTGTCGTTACAGCAGCCGCTTGAGACCCGCCAACTGGGAGTCACTCAATCGGCGCTGGTGGTGGGCGGCGGGATCGCCGGCATCGAGGCCGCGCTGCGCATGGCGGATGCTGGCAAGCGGGTGTACCTGGTCGAGCGTGAGCCGTCGATCGGCGGCCACATGGCCCAGCTCTACAAGACCTTCCCTACCCT
>Ga0154809_1163_pt1 | contig 14732 bp, 15 predicted proteins | sample Rifle2008BG16ft_FD_105817 | JGI IMG/M metagenome (GOLD analysis project Ga0154809, IMG submission 105817) | Chloroflexi bacterium RBG_16_64_43 | reverse complement strand
AGTCCGTCGACTTCTGGGTCCCAACGGGGACGAAGCTTATAACCAGCCGCTGGCCATCAACAACGCCTTAATCGAGACGGAACAGTTGACCGGTCAGGACTTGGCGTTCGCCTGGTTCAACCTGGGTACCAGCCTGGTCAATGTCAATGACTATGGCCCGGCCTCGACAGCCTACGACGAAGCACGTTACGCGGGTCTTCCGTGGCGCATGCTGTGGTATCAGACCGGGCCTTACTTCGCGTACTACTACAGCGGGCGATATCAAGAGGTCATCGACCTGGCCGACCAAGTGCTCAACACGCGAGACGATCTCGAGGAATCCTGGTATTGGCGAGGCATGGCGCGTCTGGCGCTAGGCGAGACTCAGGCAGCCATCGACGACTTGCGCAATGCGCTCGCCAGACATCCCGGCTTCCCTCCGGCGGTCGTCAAGCTGCAAGAACTCGGCGAACTCCCATGAAATCATCCCACGCCGGCCACATCCCCGTCGCCTGGCTCCTTCTCCGGAAGGATTCCCCCGCTCGATGAAGTCACTTGCGCGATCGTCGCTTCTGGTCGCGTTCTTTTTCGGTCTCGACAAGGCCATCGGGCTGGCGCGCCAACTCCTCGTCGCGCGCCAGTTCGGCATGAGCCCCGAGTTGGATGCATTCAATGCAGCCAACAACGTTCCCGACCTGCTCTTCGCGCTGATCTCCGGCGGCGCTCTCTCGCTGGCCTTCATCCCGGTGCTCACCGAGACGCTAGAGCAGGAGGGGCGCGCCGCCGCCTGGCGCCTGTTCAGCCGGGTGGCCAACTGGGCGTTCCTGATCACGGCCGTCATCTCGATTGGATTGGCCTTTGCCGCCGAGCCGATCGTTGCCTGGCGGTTGGGCGTAGCCCCTGGCTTCTCGTCCTCCCAGCAGGCCCTGGTGGCACAGCTCATGCGCCTCAACCTGATCGCGACCCTGATCTTCTCGGTCAGCGGGTTGGTCATTTCTGGGCTGCAGGCCAGGCAGCACTTTGTGCTTCCGGCTCTCGCACCGGTGCTCTACAACGTGGGTCTCATCGCGGGGGTGGTGGTGCTTGCCCCCGAGCACGGGTGGCAGGTCGGTTCGCTGCGCCTGCCGGCGTTCGGTCTTGGGATTCAGGGCATGGTGTACGGCGTGATCCTCGGGGCGCTGTTGCACCTGGCCATCCAGATCCCTGGACTAGTGCGCTATGGCTTCCGCTGGTCGGCGTCGCTCACCTGGCGCGACGAGCGAGTGCGGCGAGTGGCGCGCCTGATGGGTCCGCGCGTCCTGACGCTGGGCGCCATTCAGCTCGTGTTCGTTCTCACCGACAATCTGGCGTCGTACATGCCCGCCGGCGCAGTCTCGGCACTCGTCTATGGTTGGGTCATCATGCAAGTGCCCGAGACAGTCATCGGCACTGCGATCGGAACGGTGCTCCTGCCGCGCCTGGCCGAGCGGCTCGCCCACGACGATTCGGCCGGCTTCAATCTTGTCACCGCGCGCGGGGTACGCCTGATCCTGGTTTTCACTCTGCCGGCGGCGATAGCCCTCGGCCTGATTCTGCCCACCCTGGTTCCGTGGGTCTTTCGCTTTGATGCCGAAGGCACGCGCCAGGTGACGTCGGTGGCTCAGATGTTCCTGGTGGGTTTGGCCGGCCACGCTCTGCTCGAGGTTGCGGCGCGCACCTTCTACGCCCGACAGGATGCTCGGACTCCGCTCACGGCCTCGCTGCTCAACTTCGGGGTTTTCCTTGCGCTGGCCCCACTCCTGGCACGCCAATTCGGTGCGGCGGGGATTGCGCTGGCCAATTCGATCAGCTTCACACTGGAGGCTCTGCTCCTCCTGGGATGGGGCTGGAGGCGCGGCCAGCGATTCGCTGTCGGCGGCGCACTGGCCCGCGCAGCGCTCGCGGTGGTGGTGGTACTCGCCATCGGCTTAGGTGCCATGTGGCTGGCGCCTGGCAGTGTGCCCGGGGCATTGGCCGGTGCAGCCATCAGCGCGGGAATTGTCGTGCTCATCGCGGGGCGCGAATTGCGGGGATGGGCCAGCGGTTGAGGCTATACGCCCGCCAGTAGCCGATCCACGGCGGCGGCCAGTTCTCCAAGATTGGTCACCACGAATACCGCTCCACACCGCTCTGCGTAGCGATGCATGTCGCTGTCGCCGGTGCCCCATAGTGGACGCGGCTCAGGCGTAAGCCACAATGCGCGCCGGCTGCGGCGCACGAACTTGTCGAAGAGATCCAGGCGCGGCTCGTTGAAGTTGTTGCGCCCATCGCCCACCACGATGAAGGTGGTGCGCGAGTCGAGCAGGGCCAGGTGGCGGCGGTCGAAGTCCGCCAGGCTGCTGCCCAAATCGGTGTTGTAGTAGCCAGCCGGCATGCGCGCAAGGACCCGCGTCACGGCCTGGTGAGCCTCGCCGCGCGCCAGGTCAGGCGAGATGTACTCCAGCCGGTCGATGAAAGCGAAGGCGTGCGTCTTGCGCACCTGATCTTGCAACGCATGCAACAGGCTGAGCATGAGCTCGGAGATCTGCCGCATCGAGGCACTCACGTCGCACACCACCACCAGCTTGGGTTTGAGATGCCGATCGCGATGCCGCAGCTCCATCGGCACGCTGGCGTAACGCAGGTTGGCGCGCAGCGTCGCTTTGGCATCCAGGTGGCCGCTGCGCGCATGCTTCTGGCGCAGAGCCACAGTGCTGCGCAGTGCGGCCGCCAGCCGACGCACTTCGTGCCTCAGGCGCTCCATATCGGCCTGGCTGAGCCGGTCGAACGGCCTCGCCATGAGCGCCTGCACGTCATTCGACCGCGGGCGTGCGGCCATGTTCCCAGCCAACCGTTGACCGGCATAGCTCGAGAGTTGCCCTTCGAGCGCGCGCTGGCTGGCGTCGATCTGCGATCGGATTCGTCTCACCTTCACGCCCTGCATTCCTAACCGCAGGAGAGCCTCCTCGAGGCCGGCCAATGCCTCTTGCACTTCGCGCAGGCGCAACGCGCGGCGCATGCGTTCGATAATCCATTCGCGATAGCGCAGATCATCCACTTGCTGCAAGCCTACCGCCCGTCCAAGCCGCTCCAATTCCTCGTCGCTCAGCGATTCGCCGCGCAGCAGCCGTTCGATGGTGCGGCGCAATGACTCGCTAAACTGGCCCAGGGCGTCGGCCAAGAGCTCAGCCTCCTGAGGGGAGAGATCGCCGGCCACATCCGGCAATGAGGGCACGGCGGCATGGTCGAAGAACACGGGGAAGAGCTGGTCGAAGATCGCCAGCCCGCGGCGCTCTTTGACCAGCGCCGCGCGCAGCGACACGCGGAAACGGTTTCGGTCTCCTACACCTGCGGCGCGCACGGCGCGTAGGCCATCCGCGCTCTCGGCCAGGCTGACTCGCACACCGCTGGCGCGTAGCGCGCTGATGAACCTGAGGATGCGTTCTTCCATGCGCCACTCCCGACGACGGCCCGGGCTATGCGTCTCCCGCGGCCCCGCCCGGGGCCGGCACGCGGCGCGGCAGGGCAAGCAGAGTCTGCGCCCGGCGCAGGTCAGCCTCGTGTTTGAGCAGTACGGTCAGGGTTCGTTCGAGCGTGGGTGCATCCAACGCACGGGCATTGAGCGCCACCAGCGAACGGGCCCAGTCGAGTGTTTCGCTGATGCTGGGTGCCTTGCGCAGTTCGCCCTGACGCAGACGCTGCACCAGTTCCACCGCCTGGCGGGCCAGATCCTCGGCCAGCCCTGGCACTTTGAGCCGTACTACTCGCAGTTCTTGTTCGAGGGTGGGGTAGTCAATGAAGAGATACAGACAGCGCCGCTTAAGAGCTTCACTCAAATCGCGAGTGTTATTGCTGGTGAGCACCACCAGCGGCACATGCACCGCCCGCAGCGTTCCCACTTCCGGGACGCTCACCTGATAATCGCTCAACACCTCGAGCAGGAAGGCCTCGAACTCCGCATCCGCGCGGTCGATCTCATCCACCAGCAATACCACCGGCTCCGGCGAGAGGATCGCCCGCAAGAGCGGCCGCTGCAAGAGGAACCGCATCGAGAAGAAGACATCTTCCTCGCGGCTCAGTCGATCGGCCGCCTCGCCCAGAGTCTTCGTCCGGCGCAGAGAGGCTTGCACCTTGTCGCGCAGCAATTGGGTGTAGAGAAGCTGCTTGGCATACTCCCACTCATAAAGCGCCTTGGTCTCATCCAGGCCTTCGTAGCACTGCAGGCGGATGAGTTCCCTCCCCAGCGCGCCGGCAACGGCTTTGGCTAGCTCGGTCTTCCCCACGCCTGCCGGGCCCTCAGCCAGAATCGGTTTGCCCAATTCCTGGGCTAGGTAGGTGATCGTGGCTATTTCATCGCCAGCGATGTAGGTTTGTTGGCCAAGCGCCTGCCGGACCTGTTCGGGAGATTCGAAACGCTGTGTCATGAAGTGCGTCCTCCGGGCAAATGGACGACGATGGGCTGCGGTGCAACATGGCTTGAGCCGCGAGGCGAGGCGGCCGGAAATTGGCCGCCTGCTTGATTATACGGCGGGTGGCCATCACGCTTTGCGGGAAAAGAAACAGGGACACGGCATGCCGTGTCCCTGTCGTGTGCGTGCAGAGTAGCCTTACGGAGTGGTGCCCCAGCGGCCCATGCCGCCGGCGCCCATGCGTCCCCCAGGCTGCCCGAATGCGGGCCCGGTGGTGGTGCGCTCGACCATGAGCGGGATGCGGGACTCCATCTGTTGCAGCATGAGGTCCGCCTGTTCCTGGGTAATCGTTCCGGCCGCAACAGCCGCTGAGACTGCTTCTTGCTTGGCGTCGACGATCGTCGCCACAAGCGTCTCCTTGGTGATGCCTTTTTCCGCCGCGATGGCCACGAGTGATTTGCCGCTCAGGCGCTCGGCCTGGATCGACTCACTATCCATGCCAAGCAACTGCGCGACCGCGTCCGGCAAACCGGCCCACGTGACACGCGCATGGCCCACGCCCATCCCTGTGCCATCGCAGGCACCATACGACCCGGGAGGGGTCGGGCCCGCGGCCAGAGCCGTTCCAACCATCGTCGCCGCCAGGGCGGCCACGACAACCGACACCACGATCAACTTCTTCATTTCGGATTCTCCTTTGTTTTGTTTGGCATTCGCGCACCGCGAATGCGGGCGCAATTCCTGCGTGCACAGTCACTCTACCCGCGCCAAGTGGATTTCTTGTGAAGAGGGTCTGCGCTTGGCGTGAATTGTCAGAGGGTCATTCATTCCTTTAACCGGGTGCGCAGCGCATCCGGCGAGTAGGACTCCGACGCAAGTTCCTTGATGGGCGCGATCGGCGAGGTGTCGGCGGGAAGATCGAACTGCTCCAGCGGTTCCGCCTGCGCAGTGCCGTAGGACTCGGCCACATTGGCAGGCGACATCCTGGACAGCCGCGATGGCGTCAAGAAGGCAGCTACGACAACGTTGCGTTGTCGCCCGGGCTGATTGAAGTTACGGACGGTCGGCGGGTGTTGCCCGTCGGGGAAACGGTAAGAGGGCAGGTACGCGGCGCCGGTATGCCTCATAGGCCATGCCGTACTCGCTGACAAGTCTACGCTCCTCAAACCCCAACCCGATCAGAATGTAGGCCGTCAATCCGATATTGAGGGCGAGCAGGCTAGAGGTCATGAGCGGGGTCAGCCAGAGGAACAGCAGTCCGGCGGTGTAAAGCGGATGGCGCACCCAGCGGTACAAACCCGTGACGACCAACTGCCGCTGGGTGACTTGGGCTTCGCCCAGCTGCCGCAGGCCAATGAAATGCCAGACGTCTGTCTGCAGCAGGCCGACGACAAGCAGAAGCCCCGCTCCAAGTTGTCCAACTACGAGCAACGCTGCCCATGGCCTCGCTGCACGATACAGGAGTTCGCCGGGATCGAGTGCCAGCACCGCCAGCACGGGCAAGAATGTGACCCCGGCGGTAACGTTGTACGTCACCCGATACCAGCGATCCGCGCGCGGCCCGAGCCGGTCGTGAGCGAACGCCTTGACCGGTGGGCTCGCGAGCGCGCTGTGCAGCGCGCCCCACAGCGCCACAGCAGTCAGTGTCATCCACGGTCCGCTCATCGCACCGATTCTCCGGCCGAGCGTCGGCGGGGCAGGCTGGCGTTGTGGGCCACGCGATACAGCCGGGCGCCCAGCGACGAGCGTCCCTCGCATTGGGCCAGGTGGGTCATCGCCGAAAGGAAAGCTTCCTGGACGACGTCCTCAGCCGCCTGGCGCTCACGCAGCAAACCGAACGCCAGACGGTACACGCTGTCCGCATGGATCTCGAACAGCGCTGCCAACGTCTGCGGGGCGCCGGCGCGGAGGGATTCGGTCGACGGTGTGGGTGGTAGCATCCTCTCCCTCGTTAGGCGTGAATGCACGGGCCCAGTTACATCCCATGCCGATTATCACATACCCGTGCTCCAACCAACGGGTGCCGCCGCCCTTGCCGATTGTGTTGCCCCGGGCCATAATCATCCTTGCTCAGGCGCACCCTCGCTGCCGACCGGGCGCCGCCGAGGAGGCCCACGTGGCCAAGTCGAAGACACAATTCATCTGCCAGCAATGCGGACATGCAGCGCCGCGCGGCCTGGGGCGATGCCCCAGTTGCGGAAGCTGGAATTCGATGGTCGAGCAAATAGTGGCCGAACCAGCGCCCAATGTGACGCGCGCAGCGGCCTCCTCCGGCTCGCGCCCGCGCCGCCTGCGCGAGATCGAAGGCGATGCGGAGGAACGCTGGCGCGTACCGCTCGGTGAATTCTCTCGCGTCCTCGGCGGCGGAGTGGTGCCCGGCTCGCTGGTGCTCATCGGCGGCGATCCGGGAATCGGGAAGTCGACCCTTTTGCTCCAGGTGGCAAGTGCCCTGGCCCGCGACGTCGGACGTGTGCTGTATGTCTCCGGCGAGGAATCCGAACGCCAGATCAAAATGCGCGCCCAACGCTTGGTGCCGGTCGGCGACAACGGTAGCAACCTGCCTGAGGATCTCTTTCTTCTCACCGAGACGGACCTGCAGGCCATTTTGGGCCATGTGGAGATGGTGGCGCCGCGCGTGCTGGTGATCGATTCGATTCAAACCGCCTACCTTTCCGAGTTGACCTCCTCGGCCGGCTCGGTCTCGCAGGTGCGCGAATGCGCCGCCCGGCTGCAGGCCTTGGCCAAGTCTTCAGGCATCGCGGTATTCCTCATCGGTCACGTGACCAAAGAAGGCGCCATCGCCGGGCCGCGGGTGCTCGAGCATATTGTGGATACGGTGCTTTACCTGGAAGGCGATCGCTTCCAGAGCTTCCGGCTGCTGCGTGCCGTAAAGAATCGCTTCGGAGCCACCTCCGAAGTCGGCGTCTTCGAAATGCAAAGCGCAGGCATGATCGAGGTGCCCAATCCCTCGGAAGCCTTCCTGGCCGAGCGGGTGCTGCACGCTCCAGGATCCGCCATCGCCGTCACCATGGAAGGCACGCGCCCGCTGCTGGTCGAATTGCAGGGACTGACCAGCGCCTCGACCTTCGGCAACCCGCGGCGCACTCCCAATGGCGTGGACCTCTACCGCTTGCTGCTGGTGACAGCCGTGCTCAGCCGGCGGGTGGGCATGCATCTCGCGGATCAGGATATCTTTATCAATGTCGTCGGTGGCCTGCGAGTGGATGAACCTGCCGCCGACTTGGCGATGGCGGTGGCCATTGCCTCCTCGATGAACGATCGCCCAGTGGCGGCGGACCTGGCGCTGGTGGGAGAGGTCGGGCTCTCGGGCGAGTTGCGCGCCATCCCGCAGGTTGCCGCTCGTGTGCGCGAGGCCGCGCAACTCGGATTTGGGCGCATCCTCGTGCCGCGCACGGTACGCCAAGAAGAAGCCTGGCCCAAGGGCATCCAGGTGATTGCGGTGCGTTCGTTGCGCGAGGCGATCGAACGTGCACTTGGTGAGCCGGCCGAAGCGCGATCGACCACACGTGGCTCCAGACCCGGCACCGAGCCCGAGCCTCCGGCGAAGCCCTAGTCCACGCCCTGGTCCGCTCCAACGCAATCCCAACGTGTGAGGCAACCTTGGCGAATCAGAATCGTTGGCGCACCTTCGGTCGAGTCGTTGTCCTGGTATGGGTCCTCAATGTGATCGGCCTGGCCGCACTGGCGTTCGCCTTCTTGCGCGGCGGCTTCGGCAACGTGTTTTCCTTCGGGGCGCCCGTTCCGACCGCCTCCGCGACGCTCCGGCCCCAGCCCACTCAGACCACCACGCCAACGCCATTGCCGACGCCTTCGCCCACGCTCACGCCCAGCCCCTCACCCGTGCCCGCCTCACCGACCGCCGTACCCGATACCCAAACGCCGACGCCCTCGCCCACGCCCAGCCTCGCGCCTACGCCTGCCTCGAGTGTCATCGGCCATTCGGTTGAGGGGCGGCCCCTGCAAGTATTCACATTTGGCAACGGGCCGCTCAAACGGCTGATGGTGTTCGGCATCCACGGCGGCAGCGAATGGAATACGGTGGCCTTGGCCGACGAATTGATCGCCCATCTCTCTCAGCACCCGGAGCTCATCCCGCCCGAGAACACTTTGATCCTGCTGCGGGTAGTCAATCCGGATGGCCTGGCCCGCGGACGCGGCTCGGACAGCCGCGGCAATGCGCACAATGTGGACCTCAACCGCAACTGGAAAACCCCCGATTGGGTGGAGCAGTGGCCACTAAAAGGGTGCTGGAGCGGGTATCCGCTTAACGGTGGCGACGGGCCCGGATCGGAACCCGAAGTCATATGGCTGCGGCGTTTCATCGTGGCCGAGAAGCCGGAGGCGATCATCAGTGTCCACAGCGCGGCGCTCGGCATTCTCCCCGGGGGTATGCCCCCTTACGCGCGCTCGGTGAGCCTGGCCGAGGCACTGGCCGCAGTCAGCGACTACCCTTACCCGCCGATCAAGACCGGCTGCGAGTACACCGGCCAGTTTGCAGATTGGTCATCGCTGCAGGGCATCGCCGCTGTAGATCTCGAGCTGACCGATCACGAGCACACGGATTTGACCAGAACCTGCTGGTGCTCGCCGCCTTACTTGCGTGGCGCAAGTAATCTCTGAGTGGGGAGTACGTCATGGCCTTCCATCCTGGCATCTCGTCCGTCCGCGTGACCGAGTGGCTCAAGCACATACGGGTCCTGGCCGCCGAGATCGGACCGCGCGGCTCGACCCGGGAAGGCGAGCGCCGCGGGACCCAATACTGCGCCGAGAGCCTGACCCGCATCGGGCTTGCGCCGCGCATCGACTTTTTTCGGAGCGCACGTTCGATCTACGCGCCCCATCTTCTGGCATCGGCCCTCATGTTGGCATCTTTTGTGGTCTATCCCCTGAGCGGACGACTGACCGCCGTGATCGCGGCTACGCTCAGCGCGGTGGCGCTGCTCTCGGATCTCATGGAACTCAGCTTCCGCGACAACCTCCTGCGCCGCATCGTTCCCAAGGGCACAAGCCAGAATGCCGTGGCCGAACAGAAACCGCGCGGGGAGCACCGCGCGGACCTGGTGCTGATCGGCCATGTGGATTCGCACCGCACGCCGATCATCTTTTCTGGCCCGCGCTGGCTGGCTGCCTACCGCTTGTTTACCACAGCGGCCTTCGTTCTGTTCGCCGCGCAGATCCTTTTGTATGGGCTCGGCGCGATCACCGCTTGGGGGTGGATATGGCCAGCGACGATTCCCAGCGCGGTCGGCGCTGTGCTGCTAGCGGCGATGTGCCTCCAGGCCGATTCGACTCCCTTTAGCCACGGGGCCAACGACAATGCCACCGGCGCGGGGTTGGTGCTCACGCTCGCGCGCGAGTTCACGGAGAGGCCTCTGCAGCACACGCGCTTGTGGTATGCGCTTACCGGTTGCGAGGAAGTACAGCACTACGGGGCCATCGACTTCTTCCGCCGCTATGCCCGCCAACTGCTGCGCCCCAAAACCATCGCCTTCGAGATGCTGGGGTGCGCGGGTCCTTCGTGGCTGGTGCGTGAGGGCATTCTCATTCCCTTCCATGCCGATGCCGGGATGGTGCGCCTGGCGCAGCAGGTTGCCAGCGAGCACCCGCAATGGAAGGCCCACTCGACTGTTGTCAGCGGCGGAAACACCGAGATGGCCGACGCACTCCGTCTGGGAATTCCAGCCATCACCCTTTCCGGGTGGGGCCCGCACGGCGAGGCGCCCTGGTGGCACATGGTGGCCGACACCTTCGACAAGATGGATGTGGAAGTGCTCGAGCGCGCCTTTGCCTTCACAACGGCCTACATCCGTGCCCTCGACAATCAAGCGGCCGGCTAGCTTCGGTGGAGGCGCAACCCAGCCCCGCCCGGCGCGTATATCTCCTTGACACGACACCCTTTCAAGGAGAGACTGCGATGACTGAGAACGTTCGACGACTCTATCGCTCGCGCTCCCAGCGCATGGTCGGCGGCGTGTGCGGCGGGCTCGGTGAGTATTTCGATATCGATCCAACCCTCGTCCGGCTGTTGTTCGTCGTGACCGCTTTGGCGGGAGGGCCTGGCCTGTTGGCGTACATCATCATGCTGATCGTCGTCCCCAGCGAACCGGAACCCGCTACGGCCTCAGGCCCCATCGCCTCGGCGTGAGCGGCAGTCAACCGCACTGAACGAAAGCAAACGCCCGGGAGTGGCCCGGGCGTTTGAATTGTCGACACGCTTAGGCTCGCCCACTGCAGTTATCCCTCGCGCATCACGAGGGGTTGGAACACCAGCGCGAGGCCGAGCGCGATCAGCAGGATCGGCCAGAACATCGCGTCGCGGACAAGCCCCAGGCGTGAGGCCCCCCAGAAGGCGCCCGCTGCGACGAGCACAACACCGGCCGCTATTCCTCGCCGATGGCGTGCCGACCGAATGAGCACGGCGACTCCTGCAGCGACGACCAGCAGCGGAAGAACCAGCGGTTCGTAGCGGCTCAGCCCAAACGGCAGCAACCCTAGCGCGCTCACAAAGAGCAGCGTACCAGCCAGGATAAGCAGCCAACCCCACCCAGCCAACCCGCGCATTTCAGCCTCCCTCGGATGCAGCTCCATCAACCGCCCGGCTCGCGCCGGGTCGAGTCCCCTCACAACACGTGGGCCATGAGCCACGAGGGCTCGTTTACTTCGCGCAGGCGCCCGTGATGGTCAACGTAGGTCCATCGCCCGGGGTCTTCCCCGACGATTTCATAACCCATTCGCTCGTACAGCCTCTGCGCGCGCAAGTTGTCTTTGGCCACCCCAATCGTCGACACCTCCATCGCGCGCCCGCGTAGCTGCTCTTCGGCCGCCTGGATGAGCTGCCGGCCCAGGCCGCGGTTCTGGTATTCGGGCTTCACCCGCAGCGCGTAGAGGTATCCGCGAGAGGCGCCGTCGGCGTACTTCGGGTCACTGCTAATGAATTGGATGAAGACCTGACCGGCCAGCACGCCCGAACCGGCCGCAGTCGCCACCAGCATGACCCTTTGCCCAAGCTGCATCTCTTCGAAGGATTGACGGAAGAGGTGCCTGAAGTGCGCGTATTCGCCATCCCATTCGAGTGCTGGCAGTTCCTCCTCGCGCAGCGGCCGAATGATGAACTCTCGTAGCGGGGTCGACTGGGTCATGCCGCGGCACCCGTGGGCTCTGAGGCCAGCCGTCGTTCGAGCCAGGCAGATTCCTCGGCAGCGTTACGCACTTCGCCGTCGAGCCAGGCGGCGCGCAGTTCGCGCAGGATCGCCCGGTAGGCGGGCCCGGGCGGTAACCCGCGCGCACGCAACGTCTCACCATCCGCGCTCGGACGCACGTGGCGCAATTGCCCAACGTAGCGCGCAATGTGCGCGCGGGCCAGATCCTGTTCACCTACGACGTAGGCCAACGCAAGAGTCGGCAATGAACACTCTTCCAGCCTCTGGACCACCTGGCTGGCGCGCGCCTCGGGCGGTGTGGCGGCAAGGGCTGCCAGCACTTTGCGTGCCTCGCGCACGATCTCGGCGCGGCGTTGCGGAAGGCTAAATCGTGCCATCACCCGCTCACCCACCTCAGCCGGCAATGAATGCATCCACCCAGCCAGCCAGATCTCGTCAGGGGCAGGCAGCCCCAGGTTGCCGGCCACCTGGGGCATGCGGCCCACGGCCGCCGACACCCAGCGTGCCTGTGCTTCGGTCCAGCACAACCCGGGGTCGATGGCCGCCAGCACGCCCATCTCTTCAAGGCGCGCCAGACTCTTGCCGGGGTCCATTTCGTCGAAGATGGCTTCCAACTCGTGGCGCAGGCGATCGCCGCTGACACGGCCCAGGAGCGGTAGCGCCTGATCGATCAATTCGCGCGTGCGTTGTTCAAGCGCGAAGCTCAGCCGTTGCTCGAGGCGGATGGCGCGCAGGATGCGCGTCGGGTCATCGACGAAGGAGATCGAATGCATGACGCGGATGCGCTTCTCCTCGAGATCGCGCAGCCCGCCCCAATAATCGTAAAGCACGCCGAAGCGTTCGGCGTTGAGCGAGATAGCCAGTGTGTTGATCGTGAAATCGCGCCGATGCAGGTCGAGCTTCAGGCTGCCGCGTTCAACTTCCGGAAGCGCGGTGGGACGCGCATAGAATTCAGCGCGGGCTGAAACCAGATCGAAGTTTTCCGGCAGACGGGTTGTTTCCTCGGCCGTCAGGTTAAGCGCCGCGGCCAATGCGGCCCGGCTCTCTCCGAGCAGCCACTTGGCTGTGCCGAACCGGTCGTGGCCGCGGACACGCCCGCCGTAGCGCTCGGCCGCCGCCTGCGCCAGGGCGATGGCGTCGCCCTCGACCACCAGGTCGAGGTCCGCAGGCATCAGGCCGAGCAGCAGGTCGCGCACCACGCCGCCCACCAAGTACACCGGCACGTGGCGTTCGTCGGCCACAACGGCAATGGCCTGCACCAAACCCAATTGCGGCCGCGGCAGGGCCTGGCGCAGCGTCTCGCCCAGGGCGTGGCGCGCCGCGGCAGGTTGCGGGACGAGCGCCTTGAGCAGATCGGTACGCGTGACGATGCCGATGACGTGACCGTCGTCCGACGACACCACCGGCACCTGGCCCCAACCGTGTTCGACCATCAACCGCTGCAGGTGCAAGATCGAATCTTCCGGGCGCACGCTGTGCGACCCGCTCTCCATGATGCTTTCCACAGTCGCACGTTTCATGCCGTGGGCCAGGGCGCGATCCACCGCGCGCCGGGTCAGCAGGCCCACCACCTGCCCGTTGTGCACCACCGGGAACCCCTCGTAGCCATAGCGCTGCATCCTCTCGGCGGCCTCGGGAATAGTGGTCGACGGCGAGAGGACCTGCGGGCTGGGCGAATAGATCGATTCAACGCGCGACGAGGGAAGCACGTGCTCGGGCAACACGCGCATGAGTTCGGCCGCGATGTCGGCCATGGCCTTCCCGCGCACGAGTGCAGCCGCAGCCCGGCTGTGTCCGCCGCCCCCGAAATGCGCCGCAACCTCCGCCACGTCGATCTGGTCGGTCGTCGCCCGCGCCACGAGTTGAACGTGCGAGTGCAGATCGACCAGAATAAAGAGTGCCTCGGGGTCGAACAGGTCCCGCAGTTTGTGCGCCAGCGTAGAGATCTCCTCCACCTCGCTTGGGGCTTCGGCCGTGCTCACCACGACGCGCAGGCCCTGAATCTCGTGTACTTGGGCTGCCTCGAGCAGCCGTTCGTACAGCGTTTGCTGCTCCCGTGAGAGCGGGTGATTGAGAAAATCAGCCGCCACCTCGAGGCTGGCTCCGTGCTCGAGCAGCCAGGCTGCAGCCTGCACATCCCGCGGCGTCGTCCCCGCATAGCTTAGCGAGCCCGTGTCTTCATACACACCGAGCAGCAGCAACGTGGCTGCCGCCAGAGTCAGCCCCCCATTGCGCTCGCGCAGCGCTTCGACCAGCAGCGTGGTCGTGGCGCCCAGGTCCGTCATGTCGGAGGTCCACGCCTCGGGCAGCGGGCGATGCAGCGGATGGTGGTCGATGACATGCACCCGCGTCTGCGGCCCCACGCCCCGCACGGAGGGCAGCGTTTGTGCATCCACCAGAGTCACTTTCTCGACGGGAGTCTTGCTGAGCGTCTCCGCCTCCTCCAGCGGCACATCCTCTCCGTACAAGTTCAGGAACGCCCGCACATTCCGGTTCAGCCGATGCGGCAGAATCGCCTGGGCTTGCGGCTCGAGCAGCCGCGCCGCAAGGAGCGCCGCCACCGCGTCGAAGTCCGCTTGATCGTGCGTCAGGATCAGATGGGTGCCCATGGTACACTTCGCACCTCGCCTCGCGGCGGTTCATAAAGATACGAGAACACTCTCGCAATCCCCGCCTCGAGACCGTGAATGCCGGAATCGAATCGATTATACTGGCAGAAGTCCCGCCCCTGCGATGATGCATGCCATGCGCGAACCACGCAGCGAAACGAGCCTCGAGGCCATGTGGGCCGGGTTGCTTTCACAACGCCCAAACCGTATTCGCCGCGCCTGGGCGCGCCTGGCGCCGCCCGAACGCTCGTCCGTCCTCGCCCACTTGAGGCAGATGGTCGAGGGCGAGGGGTGGCAGCCCTCTCAACGCGAGGCGGCCCGCTCGGCGCTCGAGGCCCTCGCGACGCCGGGCGAGGATTGACTGGCCCGCGCCTGACTCGCGCGGAGAATCCATGCTCTTCCCCCCGCCCATTGAATGGAGCTCCACGTCATGGAATTGGATTGTCTGACCTCCGATCAGGAATTCGACTCACTCGAGCGCGAATGGAACCCACTGGTCGAGAGGTCCGCCGCCAACATGCCCTTCCTGCGCTTTGAGTATCTGCGCACGTGGTGGC
>Ga0154809_1174_pt1 | contig 14900 bp, 11 predicted proteins | sample Rifle2008BG16ft_FD_105817 | JGI IMG/M metagenome (GOLD analysis project Ga0154809, IMG submission 105817) | Chloroflexi bacterium RBG_16_64_43 | reverse complement strand
CCGGGCTTTCCACCAACCCCATGACCTTTTCCAACTGCGCCAGCAACGCCTCATCATCAACGTCGCGCGGGCATTGCCAGGGAGTCATGTTGGCCGATGCCAGCCCCACCAATTCATGGTGTTCGTCGAGCATGTAACGGCGGGCGTCGGGGTTCTGCACGAAGTCAGAGGCGTTGATCGCCTCGTCGATGTCGAAAGGATCGTCGTTGCCGGCCATGAAGAAGAAGCGGATGCCTTTCGGCTTCCAGTGCTTCTCGGCCAGCTCGAACCACTGGTTGAGGCGCTCCTTCATCAAGCTCATGAAAGCCGCGTTGAGCTTGGCCGGGGCGATCTCTAAGGCCTGGGCCTCGTCGGGCTCCAAGACCAACGGATAGAAGCCGACGTTCGACATGCGGGTCTTGAGCGCTTCAAGTTCCTTGGCGCCGCTGGCCGTTTCGCGCGAGCCAAACAGGAAGCCTTCGAAGTATTGGTTGCCGCGGTGGATGATGGGGGTGATGGCCTTGCCGGTCACATCGCCGCCAACGATGCCGACCTGGGCCTTGTAGGTGACCGCCGCGCTGACGAACTTACGGAAGAAACCCTCCGACCCATGCAGGTCGGAGGCATACACAAGAGTTGTATGGGCCATGCGTGACTCTCACCCAAGGGTGTGCCGAGCGGCCATCATAGTACCACCCTCTCCCTCCCCGCGCGGGGAGGGAGAGGGTGACGAGGAACAGCGGCGAGGTCCGCCGGTCTAGACCGGGGGCACCGACTTGAAGGTCAGGGCGATGTCGATGCCTTCCTTCTTCATGCGGTACCAGCGCGCCCCGTAGTAGATGAGGAGGCCGCTGGCCAGCATGCCCAGGAGGATGGGCACGGTGCGCGCCGGGTTGGCCACGCCCACCGCCGGGAAGAGGAAGGAGGCGACGATCATCCAGATCAAGTAGAGCAGCGTGATGCCGCCCACAACCGTGATGAGCGGCACCTTGCCAATGCGCCGCTTGACGATCTCCGGACTCTGCTCGAAGAGCTCCGGCTTGAGGAAGGGGAACAGCGTGATGGCCGTTACGGCCACAAGTTGCGTGACGACGGCGAAGAAGGCGAACGTGAGCTGTGTGCCCAGTGGTCCTCCGACGGCCGCGTCGTACACGCCGTATTCCGCCACCAACGCGATGAGAGTGATGGCCACGATCGGGCTGCCCCACTTCGGGTGCACGTAGGCAATGCGATCGGGGATGATGCGGTCGAAGGCCCAGGCGAAGACGATGCGGCTGGCATAGAAGAAGTAGGTTTGTGCCAGGTTGATCAGGGTGTAGATCCAGGCGATAGCGGTGATGAACACCAGCCAGAAGTTCGGCTGGAGGATGCCCGCGTAGAAGGTGATCCACGGCATGGCCATTACCGGCTCGCCCGCCGCCGCGGTAACCGCCGCCCCGTTGTTGGCCAGGAACCCTTCGGCCGAGATCCAATCCAGCGGAGTCAGACGCTGCAGCAGCACTACCGCGAAGGCGAAGATCGCCCAGGTGACGATGATCGACGACCAGCTTCCAGTGAGCAGCGTGCGCGAGGCCTGCTTGACCTCGCCGGCGAAGAAGGTCGGGATGTAGTAGCCGTAGAAGATCCAGAAGCCCATGATCAGGCCGGCCAGGGTCATGGTGGCCATGTTGCGGTTGATGACCATGCCGGCTTTCTCGGCCAGCGGGATGCGCTGATCGTAAGCACCGAACGAGCTGGTGGAGGCCATGAACTTGTTCCAGGCATCAACGAAATCCTGCGGGCCTTTGGCCGACAGCAACTGGATGTAGATGATCACCCAGGCCAACACGCCCAAGAAGAAGCCGATTTCCAGAATGCGCACGATGGTGCGCGTGGGCATGAGCATGGTGAAGTAGGTGATCAGCACGCAGATGGTGCCGATGATCAGTTTGCCCTGGAACGACGTGGCGTAGGCCGCCCACAGGTTGAAGGTGTCGTTCTGGAAGAGAATGGCGGCCGGCTGCAACAAGGCCGGGAAGGCCGAGTTGGGGATCCACGCAATCAGGCCGCCCGCCACGATGCCGCTGAAGATCACCAGAGTCCACGAGGCGGCAAAGGCCAGGGGCGCGTTGAGCACGCGGCTGGCCAGAGTGTAGTCGGCGCCCGAGCGCGGCATGGCGGCGCCGATCACGGCATAGGTGTAGCCATGGAAGAGCGAGAGGAATGCTGCGATCGAAAGCACCCCGATGATCGAGGCGCCGGGCCACACGGAGGCCACCCACGAAAACGGAATGAAACCGGACGATGAAAGGCTGATGCAGTGCACACCAAACACCATCGCGCCGAACGAGCCGATGGTGCGGATCAGCCCGGAGCTGCGACGCGCGTACAGTTTCATGCTGACAACTGTACCTTCCATTGGGTCATCTCCTTGACTTTCAGGCTGAGACACCCCCACGGGGGTCCCTACTGCGCGGGTCAATGGGGTCGAACCCCTCCAGCAGGCTGGACCTGGGGAACGTCACCTCCTTTCTTCAAGTCTGATTGTCGTGGAAAACTTGGACGGCCGCAAGCGCCCGCCGCCAGCGGTCCAGACGAGTCTCGCGTTCATCCTCGCCAACAAGAGGAGCATAGGTGGCCTGGGCCCGCCAGCGAGCGGCGAGCTCGGCCAGCGGGAGGCCCAGTGCGGAGTGCCCGGCCAGGGTCGCCACGCCAACGGCGGTCGCCTCGCGTTCGGCCGCCACACGAACCTCCACCCCGGAAAGATCGGCCAGCGCCTGCATCAAAAACGGGTTGGCTGCCGGGCCCCCATCGACTCGCAGCGAGCTCACGACCCGCCCGCCATCCTGCTCCATGGCTCGCACCACTTCGGTCACGCGGCAGGCGATTCCTTCGAGGGTGGCACGCACCAAATCCTCCGGCGTGGTGGCGCGGCTGAGGCCAAAGACCGCCCCGCGTACCTCCGGCATCCAATGCGGCGCGGCCAGCCCGGCCAAGGCCGGAACGACGACGACGCCGGGGTCGCGCGAGGCCTGGGCCATGGCGGCGCTGGCTGCGACGTTGGGCAGCAGCTTGAGGCTTTCCGCCAGCCATTGCACGGCGGCCCCGGCCACGAACACTCCCCCGTCCAGGGCGTAGCTTGTGTGCTTCCCGATCTGCCACGCGATGGTCGTGAGCAGGCCATGGCTTGAGAGCCGTGGCGTGTTTCCGACATTCATCAAAAGGAAGCTGCCTGTGCCGAAGGTGCACTTCATGTCGCCCGGGTTGAAGCAGGCCTGGCCAAAAAGCGCAGCCTGCTGATCGACCAGCAAGGCATCGAGCGGGAGGGTCTGCCCGGCCACTTCAATTGTGCCGACGAGCCCCGCCGAAGACCGGACTTCGGGAAGCATGCGTATATCGACGCCGAACAGCTCAAGCAGCTTCGGGTCCCACCGCAAGTCCTGGATGTTGTAGAGCAGAGTTCGCGAAGCCGTCGAGGGGTCAGTGACGTGAAGCCGGCCGCCGCTGAGTTGCCATAGCACCCAGGTCTCGGTCGTACCGAATCGCACTCCACCCTGGGCCGCCGCGCGCGCCAGGTCCGGCCTGGCATCGAGCACATGGCGCAGTTTGGGCGCGGAAAAATAGCTGTCGAGCCGCAGGCCGGTGGTGCGCCGCAGCCATTCATGATCGGTGCGCGCGGCGAGCGACTCGCAGACCCGCACCCCGCGCTTGTCTTGCCAGACAACAGCCGGTGTGAGCGGCTCACCGCTCTCAGCGTCCCACAAGATGAATGTCTCGCCCTGGTTGTCAAACCCGACCGCCTCGATCGGGTAAGCCTCTACCAGCGGCCCCACGGTTTCGCGCACTGTGCGCACCAAGTCCCACGGGTCTTGCTCCACCCAGCCTGGCTGCGGGAAGGATACCGGGATCTGGGCAGCGCGCGAGGCGACGACCAGTCCGTTCTCGTCAATCACGACCGCAGTGGTCTGGGTGGTTCCTTGATCGATGCCAAGCAAGTAGCGCATGATCCCGGCCCCGTGTGGGAACTCGCCCCTGCCAGGCGGCACGTTGCCGGCGGGCAGGGACCGGCTTTGCTCGCTGTTAGTGTACACAGGCTAGGGATTGTCTGCACGATGGATCTCTTCTCCAAGCAGCCAAGTGGGCCCGTCGAAAGTCCCAGATATGAAGGCGGCAGCTTAGAAATCGCCGAGATGCAATGCGCGGACTCTGTTCGTCCGTGACTATGGGATAATCGCACACCGAGGGCCCTGATCGAGCCGCTTCCCGACCGCGATCCGTCAACGGCGCTGTCCCGGCCAGTCCCAACTCGCCTCACCCAATGGGTGGTTGCGGAATGCCTGAATCCTCTCAGCTGATCCCTCCATATGGCGATCGGTTGGTCAACCTAATTGTGGACGACGAGAGCCAAGCCGACGTGCGGGCGCTGGCCTCGCGTCTGCCCTCGCTTCAGATCAGCGAACGCAGCGTATGCGATCTCGAACTTCTCGCGGTCGGCGGTTTCTCTCCGCTGACCTCCTTCATGGGGCGCGCCGATTATGACCGGGTGCTGGGTGAGATGCGGTTGGCGAGTGGCCTGTTATTCCCCATCCCGGTCACGCTTCCGGCCGTCCCTGCGGAAGGCATCGGCCTCGGGCGCGAGGTGGCGCTGCGCGATTCGAAGAATGATCTCCTGGCCGTTCTGCACATCGAGGAAATGTACCCCTGGGACCTGGAAGAAATGTCACGTCAGGTTTTCGGCACAACCGATCCCAAGCATCCCCTGGTGGCCGAGATGCACCGCTGGGGGAAGGTCAACCTGGCGGGCACCCTGCGCGTGCTGCGCCTCCCCGAGCACTACGATTTCCGCGAGCTGCGGATGACTCCGGCCGAGACACGCCGCCGCCTGCAGGGCATGGGCGCGGCAAACGTGGTGGCCTTCCAAACTCGCAACCCGTTACACCGGGTGCACGAGAATTGACCAAACGCGCCGCCGATGAGGTCGGGGGAGTATTGCTGCTGCATCCGGTCGTGGGGCTGACCAAGCCGGGGGATGTGGATCACTTCACGCGCGTGCGGACCTACCGCGCGCTCGCCTCCCGATACTACGACCCGCTGCGCATACTGCTGGCCCTCCTGCCGCTGGCCATGCGCCTGGCGGGCCCGCGCGAGGCTTTGTGGCACGCGCTCATCCGCCGCAACTACGGGGCCAACTATCTCATCGTGGGCCGCGATCACGCCAGCCCCGGCAGCGATTCCAAGGGCCGCCCGTTTTACGACCCGTATGCCGCGCAGGAACTGATGCAGCAACACGCAGGCGAAATGGGAATGGGGATGGTGCCCTTCCGCGAACTGGTTTACCTTCCGGACGAAGAGCGCTATGAGGAGGTCGGCAAGATCCCTCCCCAGACGTCCACGGCATCCATCTCCGGCACGCAAGTGCGCGAGCAATTCCTCAGCCGAGGCAAGCCGCTGCCCGCATGGTTCACCCGCGCGGAGGTCGCCGAGATCCTGGCCGAGTCCTATCCGCCGCGGCATCGCCAGGGAGTATGCGTGTGGTTCACGGGCTTGAGCGGCGCCGGGAAATCCACCACGGCCGAGGTGTTGACCGAACTGCTGCTGGAAGCCGGGCGCCAGGTGACCGTCCTCGACGGCGACGTCGTGCGCACCCATCTGTCGCGCGGGCTGGGTTTCTCTCACGACGACCGCGACACCAACATCCGCCGCATCGGGTACGTCGCCTCCGAAATCGTCCGCCACGGCGGAATGGTCGTATGCGCCGCGGTGAGTCCCTATCGCGCAACGCGCGGCGACGTGCGCAACATGGTGGGGTCGGGCCATTTCGTCGAGGTGTTCGTGGACACACCGCTCGAGGTGTGCGAGGCCCGTGACACCAAGGGCATGTACGCGCGCGCGCGGCGCGGAGAGATCAAGGACTTCACCGGCATCAACGACCCGTATGAGCCACCCGAGGCGCCCGAGATCACCCTCAACACGCTGCAGGCCTCCCCAGAGGAAAATGCCCAGCGTATTGTCGAATATCTGAAGGGGCGTGGGTTCATTCGCCCAGAGAACGGCCCTTCAGCCGAAAGTTGAGGACTTGGCGGCCAGCAATAAGCGGGTCGGCGTGTAAGTCGGCACTTCGCTTCGGCGCCCACGCCATAGGCCTGCTCCGCCTCCCACGTCGGCGCGCAACGATGCAGGTCCTCCGGCGCCCGAGCGTGAGCCTTAGGTATAATCCACGGCGAGCCGGGCACAACCTCTCTCGCTCGGCTGAATCGGACCCGCCCCGGGGCCATCGCCGACCGCTTGCGTATCGGAGGCTCCGGTCGCGCCGATCTCCAGACTGCCCATGATGCGACCGCGCCTAGTTGTCCTCAATAATGAGATCTTGCCGTATCGCATCCCGCTCTTCCGAGCCCTGGCCGACGACCCACAATTCGATTTGCATGTTCTGTACTGCGCCCGCCGCGGATGGGATCGCTCATGGACCGTGCCACGCGAGTCGCTGACCTTCGACCACACAGTTGTGCCTGGGTTCAGTGTCCGCGTCCGCAAACCGGATTACAGGGAGCGGCGTACGATCTACATCAATCCTGCCTTGATGTTCACCCTGGCGCGCCTGCGACCGGAGGTCATTGTCGGCTATGAGTACTCGGCTCCGGCCCTGACGGCACTGTTGTATTCACGCCTGGGCGGGGCACGATATATCGTGTGGACTGAGGGTACGACCCACAGCGAACGCCATATCACGTGGGGTCAGAAGTTGACCCGCCGCATGATCATCCCCCGCGCCCGGGCCTACCTCGGCACCAGCCTGGCCGCGTGTGAAAACCTAGCCCGCCTCGGCGCGGCAAGGGAGCGGATCGTCGAAGCGCCGCAATGCCACGACGTGACATGGCTCACGAACGAAGCCAACCGACTGCGCCCGGCGGCAGGCGCGCGACCGCCGACCATCCTGTATGTGGGCTTTCTGAATGAGCGCAAGGGGGTACGCCAGCTGCTTGAGTCCTTCGAACATATCCACCGCGCACTGCCCGAGGCGCGCCTCATATTCGCCGGTCGTGGAACGTTGCGCCGCGAACTAGCCGCCCGCGCGGGGGAGATGGGGGCGCAGCGCGAGGTGGAATTCCTTGATTTTGTCGAGCCCAAGCGCGTGCCTGAGGTTCTTGCCGCGGCGGACGTGTTCGTCTTGCCTTCGCTCGAGGACACTTTCGGCGTGGTGGTGGTTGAGGCCTGGGCTAGCGGCGTGCCCGTCGTGTGCTCGCGCTTTGCGGGTGCCGCGAGCTACATTCGCGAGCCGCTGGACGGCCTGATCGTCGACCCAACCCGACCGGCCGAAATGGGGCACGCCATCGTGGACCTCCTGCGTCAGCCCGAGGTGCGGAGGGGCATGGCAGCGCGCGGGAAGGTGATCGCGCGCCAGTTCGATGCGCCGGTTGTCGCCGACCGCTTCCGCCGGGCGAGGGCGCTCGCCCTCTCTTCCGGCTGAAGCCGCATGCCTCGCTTCACCGTCGTCATCCCCACTTACAACCGGCCGCAGCATCTGCGCGCATGCCTGGAGGCCTTCTCCCAGTTGGCGACGCCACGTGAGGCATGGCGGCTGATCGTCGTGAATGACGGCGGCGCCGATCCGTGGCAGGAGATTCCCGACGAACTCTCCGGCGCCCTGCCCCTGGAGAGACTGCAGACTGCCCACCGCGGGCCAGCCGTTGCGCGCAACGCGGGGGCCCACCGGGCGCGCAGCGATTTCCTCGCCTTCACCGATGATGATTGCCGCCCACATCCAGATTGGCTTGATCAGTTTGAACGAACATTCGCCGACGGCCCGTGGGATGCCCTGGCGGGGCCTGCCTTGAACGCCCACCCTTCCAGCCGTGGCGCATATGCGCAGCAGTATCTGATCGACTTCATTCAGAGCTATGCGCGCTTCACCAATGGGGATGTGTATCTGGCCTGCAGCAACAATGTGGCCTACCGCCGCTCGGTCTTCGAAAAGCTGGGCGGCTTCGATGAGACTTTTCCCCTGGCGGCCGCCGAGGATCGCGAACTGGGGCACCGCTTGCTGGCCCGCGGATATCGTCAGCGATTCTGCAGCCAGGCGCGCGTGGTCCACGATCATCCGCTCAGCGCCTGGCAGTATGCCCGCCTGCAGTTCCGCTACGGACAAGGCGATGAATACTTCCGACGTGCGCTCGGGCGCCTCGGGGTGCCGCGGCACATCGGCCAGCGGCGGCGGCCGCAGTTTCATTGGGCCCTGGCGCGCGCATTGTGGCGCGGCCGGGAGCCGGCCTGGCTGTGGGCGTTGCTCGCCGTGACGCAAGCGGCACATTTCGTTGGCTCGCGCTATGAACGGTTCAAACGATGAGCCTCAAATTCGGTGACGGACCTCGTTCCGCCACCACTCGACCGACTCACGGCCAGCGGGCCGGCCGGCGGAGATCCACAGCGCCATCGGTGACGGTGCTGATGCCCACCCACAACGCCTCGCGCTTCATTCGCGAGGCCCTCGAGAGCCTCTTTGCTCAAAGCCGGCCTCCCGACGAGATTGTGGTGGTCGACGACGGGTCAACAGATGATACGTTTGACCGGATATCCCCCTATCTCCCACGCATCATCTACCACCGCGAGCAGCGTCGAGGTGTGGCGGGTGCCCGCAACGCGGCCATGGCCCTCTCGAGCGGCGACTTGATCGCCTTTCTGGATGCCGACGACTGGTACCTGCCCGATCACCTGAGCCATCTCACCCAGCGGCTGGTTGGGCATGCCGAGCTCGGCTTGGTTGTGTGCGGCTGGCGCCGAGTGGACCAGGAGGGCAAAGCCCTCGCCGATGTTGAACCCTGGCATTGGGTCCCCCGACTTGACATGAACGCATGGCTGCTCTGGAAGCCGGTCTTCCCGGGTGCCATGATGGTGCGCCGAGAGTGGCTGCAGTCAATCGGTGGGTTCGATGAAAGCCTGGACATATCTTCTGACGTTGATCTGATGCTGCGCCTGGCGCTCGCCGGGTGTCAGGCCGATTGGGTCCGAGAGGTCAGCGTGTGCTATCGCCAGCACGCTGCCAACTGGAGCCGCGATACGGCCAAGATGGCACGCTCGCTGGATATGATCCACACCCGCCTGTTCCAACATCCGAACCTTCCGGCAAAGACCCGCGAGATTGAGCCAAGTGTGCGGCGGAGCGCGGCGGTGTGGCTTGCGTGGCACGCGCTGCAATCCGGCCTCGCCAAAGTGGCCATCGCCCAACTGCGCCGCGCGAGCGCTATGGGCAACGAGCCGACGGATACCCTCGCGTTGGGTTGGCAATCGGACTTCGCCCGATTCTCCCGGCTCGCAGGAGTTCCTCCCCTGCCACGCGCTACGACGGACGCGGTCTATCGCCGGGCCTTGGGGGTGGATGAGCACATGTGGGCGGAGATAGAGGCTCCAATGACAGCCTCAGCTTCTGGGTGGCTGCGCATCGGGGGGAATGCGATAGCGGGGTTGCCTCGATCGATCCTCGCGGATAAGGATCACGCGGCGCGAAGGCTGGTAAACCTTGTCCGGCCGGAACTCACTCCGACTGCGCAGCCCGTTTCCCCACGCACGGTCCACCGTTGGTGGGGCCACCTGACTCGCGCTGGCGTGGTCCCTGCCGCCTCGCGCGGCGAGGTGACGACTCTCCATCTCCACGCATTCATGCAGGCACTTCAACACCGGCGATGGGGGGACGCGCTCCACGCCTTGGTCTTCGCCGCACTCGGGGTGTGGCTCCCTCGTGGCGGGTGGGCCTGGGTGCGGTTCGGGCGGGCTGGTGCGCGCCGTCTTATCTTGAGGCAGTGAGGTTCACTGGCAGGGCCATCGTGCCTCGGCAGAGCAAGGACAACCCGGCCAGGCTGATATACTTGCCGGCGCTCTCCATGGCGGCCGGCCACTCAGGTACGGAGACGACCAATACGGGTAGATGAAGGGGATACGGGTGGCGGAATCCCCGCAACGGTTCGTTCGCGTCCACCTCCGAGAATCCAGTGAATCCGTTCGTTCTGTCCAAGTCGGAATCCACTCTTGCCTCGCGCGGGTCAGGGCCCCTCGCGGTTAGCGTTGTCGTCCCAGCTTACAACGCTGCCCGCTTCGTTGGCCAGGCCATCCTCAGCGCTCAAGACCAATCCCTTCCGCCGCTGGAAATCATCGTCGTCGATGATGGTTCAGATGACCAGACGGTGGCCGTCGTAGAGAGGGAGTTCCCACAGGTACGCCTTCTCACTCAAATGCATCGTGGAGTCTCCGCGGCGCGCAATCGCGGTTGGCGCGCGGCGAGAGGCGCATTGATCGCTTTCCTGGATGCGGACGATTTCTTCCTCCCCGGCAAGCTGGCGGCCCAGGTCAGATTGCTCGAATCGAATCGCCGGCTCGGCGTCGCCCACAGCGGCTGGCTCATCGCCGACGAGCAAGGTCACGTAATACGACGGGTTACGCCGTGGGTGTATGCGCCCCGTCTTGATCTGGTCACATGGTTGTTGTGGAAGCCTGTCCTTCTCGGGGCGATGGTGTTTCGCCGCGAATGGCTGGAGCGCATCGACGGGTTTGCCGAAGACCTTCCCCAGGCGGAAGATGTGGATCTCGTATTGCGGCTTGCCTGCGTGGGTTGCCGCGCCGCCTGGGCCAGACAAGCAACCTTGGTGTATCGCCAGCATGGCGAGGGCACCAGCCACAGGGGCGCAGAACAGGTCCGCAGCCTGTCGACCGTACTTGACCGGCTCTTTGCTCGGCCGGCGCTCCCCCACAGCGTCCGCCGTCTGGAGCGCAAGGCACGCTACTACACTGCGCTGTGGCTGGCCTGGAGCATGTTTGAGCAAGGCAATCCTGAGGCAATGGAGCATTGCCTTGAGCAGGCAGTTCCTTACAGCAGCCGCCCACGCGATCTCACCGTCCTCGAATGGCAGGGAGAATTCGCACGTCACCTCGACCAGGTCGCTCGGAACCCCGAAGTCTGGAGCACGGTGCGCCCGCTATTCCGTCGCGCCTCGGGCATGGACGCAACCTCCTGGCCTGAGGCCGAGATTCAGTTGAATTGGTCGCTGCGCGTGTGGCATCCGCTCCTGGCCGGCGACCTGGCAACGAGCCTGGATGGGCTGCGGGCGGCCGGCCCAACTTCTGGCATCCGCGCAGCACGGCTCGCGCAGAGGGCTATGTTGTGCACTCGCACTCCCATCCATGCGCCGAGCGTTGCAGCGTGGTGGGATCAGGCTGTACGCGAGGGTTTGATCCCGCGATCGGATCGGCATGAAGTAGCGCTGCTGCATCTCGTGCTCATGTCTCAGGCAGCCGTACGGCACCAGTGGAAGTCGGCCGCCTCCGCGCTAGGCTTGGCCGTTCGCAGCGGAGCCCATCCGGGGGCGGTCCCGGCCTGGGGTCGCTTCGCTAAGTTCGCGATCAGCCACCTTCACAAATCGAGATTCCATCCGCGAGAGATGCAAGCGACTCCCCCTCGTCCCGGGCTTGACTCCCGCTCGACATGAAACCGACGACCGTGCGCGCCCAGACTGCCCCCGGCGAAACTGCGAGCGTGCGCGAAATCGCACAAAACGCGCGCTGGGCCATTTCATTCACCTGGTCGACGAACCGCGTGCTGTTGATGGGGCTCGTCGGGTCGACATTGCTGCAAAGCCTGATCCCCGCCGGCTCCGCATTGGTGGCGCGCGCGCTGGTCAACGAGGTGGTCGGCCTGGTCCAGGGAACAACCACCAACCTAGGCGGGGTGTGGCCCTGGCTGGCGATCGGTCTTGGGCTGGCCCTCGTCGACGCTCTGGTCAGCCTGGGCGGCACGTTCATCGAGCAACGCCTCTACGATGACCTCGACTTGGACGTCACGCTCGCGTTGCTGCGGCACGCCTCCACCCTCGACCTGGCCTCCTTCGAAGACCCGCGGGTTCAGGATATTCGCGATCGCGCGGAGCAAAACACCGCCCGTCACTTCATTCTGTTTGTCAGCAGTGGGCTGAACGCCACGCTGGGCTTGCTACAAATCGCTACGCTGACCGCGGTCTTGGCGGTCATCGAACCCCTATTTACCCTGGCATTGCTCCCTCTATTTGTGCCCTATCTGCACTTCCAGTGGAAGCTGGCACGCGTTCGTTATGGCGAAGGGTACTCGCGCACGACCAAGAGACGTTGGACTCGGTACTACGTCTCGCGTCTGACCAACCACGAGAGCGTTGCGGAAGTTGGGCTGCTCAACTTGGCCCCGCTTCTGGTCGGCAACTTTCGCGCCTTGATGACGGAATTCCGCGAAAGAAACCGCGCTCTCTATCGGCGCGGCCTAGCCGGAGGTAGCCTGTTCGCGGCCCTCACGACGACCGCTTACTACGTGGCCTTCGCGCGTGTTGTGCTGCGTGCAGCAGCGGGTAAGCTCACGGTGGGCGATGTGGCCGCCTATGGCGGTGCAGCCGTACGCCTGCGCAGTGCCATGGAATCGGCAGTCCGCTTGGCCAGCCAGGCCCTCGAGCAGACGATGTACGTTTCCAACATGCGCGAGTTTCTGGCGATCTCGCCCCGCCTGACCGCGGCAGGTACTCAGCGGCCAAGCGCCCCGCGAGGCGAGGTGCGCCTGGAGAACGTGACCTTCACCTATCCGGGATCCGCCACGCCTGCTGTGGCGGACATCACTTTGCACATCCGCCCAGGAGAGACGGTGGCGCTGGTAGGCGAGAACGGCGCGGGCAAGACGACGCTGGCCAAGCTCATTTCGCGGCTGTATGACCCCGACCGCGGAAGAATCTACTTGGACAGAATTGACCTGCGGGAGTGGGACCTCCAATACCTCTACCGCCAGATATCCTTCGTGTTCCAAAACTTCGGCCGGTACGAGGCGACGGCGGCAGACAACATTGCCTTCGGCGACTGGACGAAGTTGCTGTCCGACCGCGCGCGGATCGAGGCTGTGGCGCGCCAAGCCAACGTCGAGGAGATGGTGAACAGCCTGCCGCAAGGGTTTGACACGCCCATCGGCCGCATGTTTGGCGAATACGATCTCTCGGTTGGGCAGTGGCAGAGGCTGGCAGTGGCGCGCGCCTTCGCGCGCGAGGCTGCCTTGCTGATCCTCGACGAACCCACCTCCAACCTCGACGCGCGGGCGGAATACGAAGTCTTTTCGCGCTTTCGCCAATTGGCGCATGGGCGCACCACGTTGTTGATCTCGCACCGTTTCTCGACCGTGCGCATGGCCGATCGCATTCTTGTTCTGGCCGACGGCCGCATCGTGGAGAGCGGAACGCATGAGGCGCTTGTATCCCGTGCTGGTCACTACGCCAGCTTGTACGAATTGCACCGGCGCCAGCTCGACGGGCTATCGGCAGAGGACTAGTATGACGGCCGTCATCATTGGGGGTCACCAGCGCTCCGGCACAACTATCCTGGGCAGAGTCTTGGCCCAACACCCTCAGATCGGCCTGACCCTCGAGTTCGCCAATTTCCAGGGGCTGCAGCGGTCCTATCGCGAAAACGTCCGCCTCATTCTCAGGCGTTGGCGCACCGTGCGCCTGCGCAATGGCTTCTTGCCGCCATCGATACTTAAACGCGCCAACTTCGTACGCAACAACATCTTCATCCCGCTGTATTTGCTCGGCCTGCTTCGGTCGCCTCGGGGTCTCGTCGACCTGCCAGCTGTCGAACGCGCGCTCCGCCCTCTTTTCCCCCGGTCGCACTGGGTGGGCGACAAGTACCCCGACTACGTGTTTCAGTTGGATCGCTTGCTCGCGGCCCAAGACCTGCGCTGCATCATCATCTACCGCGATGGACGCGATGTGACCAGTTCGGCGCTCGTCCAAGCGCGTACCAATTGGAGGAACCTGCAATTCGTCAAACACTTCGACACCGTCGCAAAAGTCGCCGCGCGCTGGGTGCGCGCGATCGAGATCATGGAACGCCACCGCGGTCGCATCTATCCCGTTCGCTATGAGGATCTAGTGCGCGAACCGCGATCGGCGTTGGGGGCGATCGCCGACCAGATGGACATCGACCCGGCGGGGTTTCCGGCCGACTGGCTGCGCGAAGACCGGGTCGGCAAACACCAGCTCGGCCTGACTCCCGAAGAACTCGAGACCGTGATGCAAATCGCCGGTCCCACGATGGAGAGGCTGGGATATGTTTGAAGCGGAACGGCGGCGCCGGGATGATCCGCTCGGGACGCGGAGACCAAGAACGTGGCAATGATCATCGGCGGTCACGCCCGCTCGGGAACCACGCTCATGGCCAGGCTATGCGGGCGGCACCCCGAGATCGGCATGACGATCGAGTTCCAGAATTTCGCGGCGCTCAACTCCTCCTACTGGGACCACTTGCGCCGCATACGCAAGAACTGGTACGTGCGTGGGATCCTGCGCAATGCTGGGCGCAACGCGCCCTGGGGGGCGCGGCTCGAGAGCGCAGGCTTCCTGACCTTCTACGCCCTGGGGCTCCTGCGCTATGCATACCGGCCGATCGGCGTGGCGGAGATTGAAAGCGTGTTGCACCGCCTCTTCCCGCGGACGAAGCTGGTCGGCGATAAATACCCGCGCTACGTCTTCCAGCTCGACAGCCTCGTGAACGAGGCCGGCTTGAAGCGCGTCATCATTTACCGCGACGGCCGCGACGTGGTCAGTTCGATGCTGGTCAAGATCCACAGCACGTGGAAGCATCGGGGCATGGCACGTGAGATGGATTCGGCGGGCAAGATCGCCCGGACTTGGGTGCGCTCGATCGAGGCCATGGAAGAACACCGCAACTGGCTGCACATCGTTCGTTACGAGGCCCTGGTCGAGAACCCTCGCGCGGAGTTGGACGCGCTGGCGGCGTTCCTTGAGGTCGACCCTGCGGGATTCCAAGCCGAGGTCGTACGCGATACGAGCATCGGCAAGCATCGCCGGGGATTGACTTCCGAAGAACTCGCCGAGACATGGGATGCCGCCGGGCCAACGCTCGCTCGGCTGGGCTACGTTTAGGTAACAGAG
>Ga0154809_1052_pt1 | contig 15015 bp, 14 predicted proteins | sample Rifle2008BG16ft_FD_105817 | JGI IMG/M metagenome (GOLD analysis project Ga0154809, IMG submission 105817) | Chloroflexi bacterium RBG_16_64_43 | reverse complement strand
GGAATCACCGTATCGGCCACAACCGGGAAGCCGAAGTTGATGGCGCCCGCGGCGGTGGCATACTTGACATCATCCACCTCGCCCAGCGCCAGGACAAACGCAAACACGCGGTCCTTGTTGTAGAGCAATACCTCGCGCGCCTGCCCACCCTTCAGCCCGCCGAAGGTCAGCGCCGAGCGTGTCGCGAAGCCCAAGGCATAGATCGCGCTGTAGGTGTCGAGGCCGAAGGGCACGGTATAGGTGTCGTAGCCGAGCTCAACCCCCTCTTCCAGAAGTTGGTGGATGATGCTTCGGCCGTTGACGTTGCCGCTCAGGAAGGTCAGGATGTTGCGGCGCTGCAACTCGCGCACGATCTTGACCGCCACCTCGTTCGACTTCGCGCAGCCCACGATCGCGGCAAACCCAGGCATGCGGCCATCCACCAATTGGATGCCCCACGTGCGCAGTTGGATATCGTCGATCGGACCGTTGAGGTGCCCGTTGCCACCAGCCTTGTCCATCTCCGGGCTGGTAAAGGAGGTGGCCCCGGCCAAATGCAACCCCTCCAGACGCTGAGGCTCTTCCCCATAGAGGAATCGAATGCACTCGATTCCTTCCTCGGCCATGAGGGTGGCCATGCCGGCATCCAGCGTCTCGCCCAGGTACGGCAGCCAATGGCGGTCGCCCGGAATTGGATGGAGCAGCGCTCTGGCGCGTTCCAGGATCGGGCTCAGATCGCCCAGCTTCTCAACCGCGCGGCCCGTCATGCCCAGGATGAGCGGGATGTGGTAGGCCGTGTTCGGAAAGGCCACGGCCGTGTCGGGGCCCTTCTCTGTCAGAGCCCGGCTCAGCCGCTCGTCAAACTCACTCACTACGGTGTGCGCGCCACGGATGGCGCGGGTTGCGATGTATCGGGACATTGGACTTCCTCCCCGGCGGGGTGTCTAGGATGGTCGGTGGGTTAGCCCGCGATGGCGCTTTCCTTCATGCGCGTGTAGTAGGTCAGGTCGCCGCTGCGCCCAAATCGGCCGGCGTCATACGCTGGCAGGTTCAACGCCGCACGTTTGGCGTCGATGTGCGCCAGGGCACGCTTGAGCATCTCTTCATCGGAGGTAACGAACTCAAGCTTGCCGCCCAGCGCCTGACCCCAGGTCTCGCTCAGAATGCGCGTGACCTCGGCGCTGGCACCCACCGGCGAGTCGATCCCGAAAAGAACGTAGGCCCCTGAGGCGGCGCAGTAGGCGCCTATGGCGAGCGCTTTTTCGCTCATCCACTCGGGCGCCATGCCGACCGCCGGCACGTCGGAGATGTCCTCGCCCAACCCGCCTTCGGCAACGACCTGGGTCAGCACGGTGAGGATGCGCGAGTTGTCCACGCACGAACCCATGTGAAGCACCGGCGGCATACCCGTCGCCTCGCACACCTCGCGCAAACCCGGCCCGGCCGCTTCGAGCGCGGCCTCCGGCAGAAGGTAGCCGTACTTGCCCGCGGCCAGTGCGCCGCATCCTGTCTGGACCACCAGAACATCGTTGCCCAGAAGTTCGCGCACCAACCACTCGTGCGATTTGTCCTGCGTTGTGCGCGGGTTGTTGCAGCCGACGTCCGCGACCACGCCCCGAATGCGCCCCGACATGATGGCATCGTTCAAGGGGCGGAAGGAGGCGCGGTACGACCCGCCGAGCATGTAGTTGATGTACTCGTGCGAAAAGCCGGGGATCACATCCTCGGCGATATCCGGGATGTGCACCGGCCCGCGATTCGGATAGTTGTCGATCGCCGTGCGCACCAATACGCGCGCCTGGTCCAGCGCATGGTGTTCGTCGAACTCCATGTGTAGCCCGCCCTCGATGACGACCTTGGGCGAGGTGGTGATGAACTTGGTGTGGAAGCGGCCCGCAATTGATGGCAACGCCTGCATGATGCATTGCACGTCGACGATCATGGCATCTACCGCGCCCGTGATCAGGGCCAATTCTTGATGCAGGAAGTTGCCGGCCGAGGGTACCCCCTGGCGCACCAACGTCTCGTTCGAGGTGCAGCAGATACCAGCCAGGTTGATGCCACGCGCGCCTTTGCTGCGCGCGTACTCGATCAGCTCCGGCTCATTCACGGCACGCACCAGCATCTGCGAGAGCGTCGGCTCGTGCCCGTGGATCACGATGTTGACTTCATCGCCTTTGAGCCCCCCCAGGTTGACCCGCCCCGCCCGCGGGCGCGGCGTGCCGAAGAGAATATCGGAGAAGTCGGTGGCCAGCATCGACCCACCCCAGCCGTCGCCCATGGCGCAGCGCAGCGCGCCCTTGAGTATGTGTTCGGCCTGCTGGTCGTCGCCCATGTGCGTGCGGTGCATCACCTCCACCACCTCGCGGTCGATGCCGCGCGGCACGATGCCATACCTGCGCCAGCGCTCCTGCTGCTTGCGCGGGGCGTGCTTGATGTACATCAGCTCGCCCTCTTGCTGGCCGAACATGCTCAGCCCCAGGGTGGCAACCTCGCGCGCGATATCCTCCTTGCTGCGGCCATCGGTCTTCACGCCGAACTTGCGCGCCACGGCATGCAGCTTCTCCACATCGCGGATCTCGTAGCCTTGGGCCTTGCCGTCGGCCGTAGCCAGCAGCGTGAAGGCCAAGTCGCGCCCGTGATCGGAGTGCGCCGCCGACCCGGCCGCGATCGAGCGCGCCAGATTGCGGGCTGCGATCGTTTCGATCGTGGCGCCGCACACGCCCACCTGACCATCCTTGGTGAGGCGGCACGGCCCCATGAAGCAGTTCTTGCAGCACGCCCCGGCCGACGACCCTACACCGATCGGGCATGCAGCCATCATGTCCGCGCGATCGAAGGCCGTTTGGATGCCCAACTCTGCCGCGCGTGCCAGCATCTCCCGGGCCGCGGGGTCGCGGGAACGCTCTTCAGCGGATCGCAGCTTAGCCATAGTCTCTCCTCCAAACAATGCCGAATTGAGTCGTGGACGGGTCGGGCCCGCGCTCAGGTTTCATCTACATGGCCGGCGGGGCGCAGATACTGTGTGGGCACGTGCGCCGCAACCGCCTGAGCTACTTCCTCTTTCAGGCAATTGCCCGAAACGTGCATCAGTGTGTCGCGATAATCCGCATCGATGTTCATACTGGCCAAGCACGGAAAGTGGTGGTGCAGCATTCCCGCGGACTCGACGGCCTCCTCCGCGCGAACCCCCGTCAAACCCTCGGCCACAAAGCGCGCACAACCGCATGCCGAGTCCCGGACAACATCCACCCGCGTCACAACCTTGTCCTCGACCGTCAGCGCCAGCTTCGGTTGCCCGAACCAACGAGCGAATTCACGTACCAACGGATCGTCGTAGCGTTCGACGATCGGCCAGCGGTTGATTGTCTCTTCCCCGAGAGTGCACAACGGGCGGGGGAAGACCGATCGAACGCCGATGGCCTCCAACCACCCGCGCAATTGCTCGACCAAGCCTTGAGGCAGCGCCTCGCTGCGGTCGACCGGCGCGAGCACCGACGCGCATCCGCATAGCCGCGCGATGTCGGGGATCAGTTGCGCGAGGCCGGGGGTGTCTCCCAGCGCCACGAGAAGGTCGGCTCCCGGAATTGGACCATTTATGTATTCTTCGGGGTCGTCGACGACGGGAGGGATGGCGCGTGGAGCGGACCAAGTGTGGACTTTCCAATGAGGCGGTGCGTGGCGCTGGATGTTCTCGGCTATCCGTTCACCCCACAGCCCCTGGGTGACGGCTAATACGACCAGTGGTCGATGCCCTTCCGCTGGCGTCGATAGCGCCATCTGCCTCTCCACAGGATGGGCCTGTCAAACCCTTCAAATAACGATAAATCCCCGTTCCCAGCCGGGTTAGTGCGCAAAGTCACCCTTTGCGCGCGTCACCCGTCACCCCAATTCCGATTTGACTCCACCGAATTCCGAATCGCCATTCGAGGCGACTGTGAACATGCTCACAGTCGGCGAAGTGACGACGGACACTGCCATCCTCTATCAAGAAGCGTAGACTACATTCACATCCGCGAATGTGATTCGAGGTTCCCATGGACCACGGAAACCCAACCCTGGAAGTGCAGGCGCAGCTCCTGCGCACCCTGGCGCACCCCGCCCGTCTTTACATCTTGCAGCTCCTGCGCTCGGGAGAGGTGTGCGTCTGTCACATCCAAGCGGTGCTTGGTGAACGCCAGGCCACCATCTCCCAGCACCTCATGGCCCTGCGTGCCGCCAACCTCGTCCGCACTCGCAAGGACGGGCTGCGTGTCTTTTACCGCATTGCTCAACCTCACTTGCTCGAGGCGCTCGACAGCCTGCGACCCCTGGCGATCGGCGCGGCCGGCGCCACCGCACGCCGCGCTCCACGGCTCCGTCTGATGCCCTCCCGCGGGCGCTGCACGTGCCCTCGCTGCCAGGCCAGCTCGGCCTGAATGGTCGACGCATGACACTGCTCATCTCGCTCCTCTTGGGCGGCCTCGGGAATCTCGCCTCTTACCTGGCGGCGCACGTCTTATTGTGTCTCGTGCCTGCCTTCTACATCGCCGGCGCAATGACGGCCCTCATACCCAAGACCGCCGTTACCCGCTTCCTGGGCCGTTCCACGCCCAAGGGGCTCTCGTATCCCGCCGCGGCATTGGCTGGTTCACTGCTCGCCGTGTGCTCCTGCACCATCGTTCCTCTCTTCGCCGGCATCTATCGCAAAGGCGCGGGTATCGGCCCGGCGTTGACCTTTCTCTTCTTCGCGCCAGCCGCCAATATTCTTGCGCTCATCTACACCGGAGGGATTATTGGCGTCGACCTGGCACTCGCGCGCTTTCTCTTGGGGCTGGCCTTTGGCATCGGCATCGGCCTGATCATGGCCGTGCTCTTTCGCGACGCCGACATCGCCCACGACGCTGCCACCGATTCTCTCTTCGCCGGAAGGCCCCACATGGGCGGCGCGGCCGCCATTCTGTTCGTCGTGCTCATCGCCCTCCTGCTCGTGGGCACGCTCAAGCTCGATGCCCTCGCAACACCCATCGCCCAAGTGACATTCGGCATTCCGTCCATCGGCCGGGCAGAGACCGCCCTGCCCCAGCTCTTCCCCTTCGACGCGGCAAGGGGCGAGGAGGGCGTGACATCGCAAGGCGCGGCGCTCATCCTTCTGCTTGTCCTCACTGGGCTCGCCTCATGGCGGGGGCTGGAGAACATCCACCAGGGCTTCTCGCGATGGACGGCTGTCGCGGCCGCCTTGGTCGTACTGACACTTGTACTGGCCGCAGTGCGCGTTCTGCCTCACGCCGACTCGCTTGACATCCTCATTACTCCGCGCGCGGCGGGCGTTACTGCCGCTCTCGCGGCCGCGATCCTGATTGCATGGCGTGGGTTGCCCCGCGACTTGTTACGCGACTGGCTCTGGGAAACCTGGCGTTTCGTCAAGCAGATATCTCCTCTTCTCATCGCCGGGGTCTTCGTGGTGGGCATCTTGCGCATGCTCATCCAGCCGATCTGGATCGAGACCGTTGCCGGGTCCAATTCGCTCATCGGCAACGCCGCCGGTGTTCTATTTGGTGTCTTCATGTACTTTCCGACGCTGGTCGAGGTGCCCACGGCGAAGATGCTGCTCGGTCTGGGCATGCACCGCGGCCCCTTACTGGCCTACCTGATGGCCGATCCGGAGCTCAGCCTGCAGAGCATTCTCATGATCACACCCATTCTCGGCAGGCTGAGAACTTGGGCATATGTCGGATGGGTGGCGCTCTTCAGCACGCTGGCCGGGCTGATCTACGGGGCATGGGTTGACGGTGCTCGCCTGCCGATGATCGCCCTCTACATCACAGGTTTTGTTGCGCTTCTCGGAGGCGGATTCGCCGTACTTGACCGCCATCGGCGGGCGATGCGTGAGCGCAACTCACTCGCGACTCCTTCCACAATCCGCGAAGCCTAGGAGGCATCATGCTCGACATCAAAGTATTGGGTCCCGGATGTGCCAACTGCAAGAAGGTGGAGGCGATCGCCCAGCAAGCGGTGCTGGCCATGGGCGTCGAAGCCAACATCGCTAAGATCACCCAAATGGAAGAGATACTGACGTACAACCTCCTTTCCACGCCGGGGCTGGTGATCAACAGCAAGGTCGTGTGCTCCGGGCGAGTGCCCTCACCGGCCGAGGTCGGCACTTGGCTCGCCGATGCAATGGAGGCTGCCTAGCATGAAGACCGACGCCCTCCACCACGTTGCGTCTGAACCGCATCGCCGTCTGGGAACTGGCGATCGCTTGCTGACCTTGTGGATATTTCTTGCCATGGTCATCGGCGTCGGACTCGGCTACTTCTTCCCGCAAGCCGTGAGCTCCTTCAACCGCGCGGTCACCGCGGGCACGACCAATATTCCAATTGCCGTCGGCCTAATTCTCATGATGTATCCACCCCTTGCGAAAGTCCATTACGAGGAACTGCGGGAGGTGTTCCGCGATTGGAAGATCCTGACCTTCTCGCTCGTGCAGAACTGGATCATCGGCCCGCTGCTGATGTTCGCCTTGGCCATCCTCTTCCTCCGTGGCTATCCGCAGTACATGGCCGGCCTGATTCTCATCGGCCTGGCGCGATGCATCGCCATGGTCATTGTGTGGAATGAACTCGCCCATGGCGACAGCGAGTATGCCGCCGGGTTGGTGGCTCTCAACAGCCTCTTCCAGGTCTTCTTCTACAGCCTTTACGCCTTCTTCTTCATCACGCTGCTCCCCACGTGGTTCGGCCTGCAGGGCAGCGCCGTGCACATCACTATCGGCGAGATCGCCCGCAGCGTCTTCATCTACCTCGGCATTCCCTTTCTTGCAGGTTTCGTTTCGCGCTGGGTCCTCATCCGGGCCAAAGGCCCCGCCTGGTACGAAAGGGAGTTCATCCCGCGCATCAGCCCGCTGACCTTGGTGGCATTGCTGTTCACGATTGTCGTCATGTTCAGCCTGAAGGGCGGGCTCATCGTCTCACTCCCCTTGGATGTCGTGCGCATCGCAATCCCCCTCGCCATCTACTTTGTGGTCATGTTCCTGATCAGCTTTTGGATGGGCACCCGCCTCAAGGCCACGTACGCCAAGACCGTGACCCTGGCCTTCACCGCCGCGAGCAACAACTTCGAAGTGGCAATCGCCGTGGCCATCGCCGTGTTCGGTCTCAACTCGGGCGCCGCCTTCGCAGCGGTAATCGGTCCACTGATCGAGGTGCCAGTAATGATCGCACTGGTCAACGTGGCGTTTGCCCTCCGCCGAAGGCTGTTCCGCGATCCGTCCAGCTCGTTGATCGATCGGCCTAAATTCGAAGAAGGGTGACCCATGCCAGACACCGGCGACGATCCCTTCCCTGACCTTCCACTTACGCCCGAGAGCGCAAGGTGTTGCTGCGACCCGTATGCCGACCTCCCGGCAGATCTTCGCCCCCGACCTGCTGCCAAGCCGAACGCCCTTCAGCGCGTCACATGTCCTCTATGCGGCCTCGTCTACTGGACCAATCGCGAGACCACCACCTGTGTTAGTTGCGCCACCTCCCCGGGAAGTGGCTGATGTCGCTGCCCTCGGCAATGAGGCGCATGCAACACTCTCCTACGCGTTTCCGCTGGTCGGGGGCGGTCGTCCTCATGCTATGATTGCGTGTGCCTATCGGAGGTACGTTGCCGGGAGGCACAACTCAGCCCCCGGCCCCGGCGAGCCCGCGAACGCTGGAAGCCTTACTCTCCCAGGATTGAGATGCCAACGCGATCATCCACCGCTGATGCTCACCACTCCGCTTGCGCGATGACCCAAGACCGAGTGGCACAACGGCCTACAAGGGCAAGATCGGTGCTGGCGCTTTTCGCGCTTCTCGCCACAGCCGCATTCAGTGGCGCCACCCCAACGGACAAGGAAGGTCACCCATCCGAGCTCAGCCCCTCCGCGACGCGCTCTGAGACCGCTGCCGCCCCTGCGGTTGTGCATGCGGTCATGTTTTGGATGGAGGGATGTGGCCATTGCGAAGAAGTGATGAACATCGTGCTGCCGCCGCTGGAATCAAGCTACGGCAAGCAGCTGCAGATCCTACTCATTCAACTCGTCGACCAGGCATCGGTCGACCGCCTGTTCCACGCGGCGTGTGAGTTGGACGTGGCGAAAGAAGACGTGGGCGTCCCGTTCCTTATCGTGGGTCGATCGGTGCTCATCGGATCCGGGGAAATACCCGATCAGTTCCCGAGCATCATCGACGCCGGGCTAGCCGCGGGTGGCATCGCGTTTCCAGAACTGACCAGCTTGGCCGACCTGGCTCCGGCGCGCGCAGATGCAGACGATATCGCCCAAGAGATCGCTCTTACCAGCTCCACAGCTTCTCCGACGCCACTACCCGTGGGCAGTGACACCTCAGGCGCGAATAGTTCTGGTTTTGCGGTTGCCTGGGCGGTGATGGTTCTGCTCGGGCTCTCTGTGCTCTTCACTCTCTACGCCTTCCTCGGTGGTCCGCTTCCGGGGTTTGCAGCCTCGGCTAGCGGCCGGACCTGGCTCGTCCCGCTTCTCCTCGGCATCGGGCTCGTCATCGCGGGTTACTTATCTTACGTCGAACTCGCGCGCGTGGAAGCGTTTTGCGGGCCGATTGGCGACTGCAACGCGGTCCAGTCGAGCCGCTATGGCAAGTTGTTCGGCGTCATTCCCATGGGCCTCGTCGGCGTGGCCGGCTACCTGGCAATGTTGGCGGGTTGGAGCTGGCCCCGCTTCCGACACGACGCGTTGGCCCGCATCACGCCGCTGCTCGTGTTCGCGGCGGCGCTATTTGGGGTCTTGTTCTCTATCTACCTTACCTATATCGAACTCTTCGTGCTGCATGCCGTGTGCGCCTGGTGCCTGGGCAATGCGGTCGTGATGCCCTTGCTGCTGCTCATAACGACACCTGCAGCACTCGATGCGCTCGAGGGAGCCGACTCACCCGACTGAGTCTCCACGTCGCCCGCTTTCTTTCAACTGCGTCCTGACAGAACCGCTTGCGAGACTCTCTTCGCTTGATTCGATTCGCGTAATTGTGTTGCGGCTCAACCTCGCGCCCGATATAATCCGACGGTCCGTAATCGACAGGCCCCCATGAAGCCGGGCCCGCGCCGGAAGCCAAGCATCCAGGACGTAAACCCACAGGTCCGGCATGAAACTCCCTCTCGCGATTGGTCTGGTTGCCTTGCTCGCCGCCGTCGTTGTCGGTGCAGCCGCGACCGATTTCACGGCTTATCTCGGTGACGACCCGACCACCTGTAACAACTGCCACGTCATGGATGCCGTTTACGAAAACTGGTTCCATGCCGGGCACCGCGTATGGGCCACCTGCAACGACTGTCACACGCCTCACGAATTCATTCCCAAGTATGTGGTCAAAGGCATCAACGGCTTCAATCATGTCAGCGCGTTCACCCTCGGGCATATCCCCGAGGCCATTCGCGCGAAGGAACGATCGCGGCGCGTGGTGCAGGCTAATTGCATCCGCTGCCACGGCGAGACCGTCTCATCCATCGCGGACGGGCAAATGGACTCCGCGCGCGCCTGCTTCGAATGTCACCGCCAGGCCGCCCACGGATCGCGGGGCATCTCGCATCAGCCCGAGCAAGACAAGACACCCTAGCCGAACCACCCAGCCCCGGAGGCCCTCCATGAAAAAGTGGCCCATCACCACCATCGTCCTGGTCGGCATCATTCTCGTCCTGGCAGGCGCCTTGATCGGGACGCTGCTTTACGTGCGCAACCAACCGCCGCCTACCCGGGGGGTGGCGCCGCTGGTCACCGTGGCCGGGCAGGAATCGGATTCGGCCCAGTGGGGGCTCAACTTCCCCAACGAATACTCCACCTATTTGCAGACGACCAGCAACAACTCGCGCACGGCCCACGGCGGGTCGGAACCTTACTCCAAGCTGGAAGCCGACCCCCGTTTGGCCCAGCTCTTCGCGGGCTACAGCTTCAGCAAGGACTACAACGAGGAGCGCGGTCACGGCAATTCACTGACCGATGTGCGCGCAACCAACCGGGTCAACGAGAACACGCCTGGCACCTGCTATTCATGCAAGAGCTCCGACAACCCGCGCCTGTGGACCGACCTCGGAATGGCGGAGTTTGACAAGACGCCGTTCGTGACGCTAGGTGAGCGAATCATCAATCCCATCGGCTGCGCCAACTGCCATGAAGCGAACACGATGCAACTCGTCGTCACCAATCCTGCCCTCGAGGCCTCGCTCGAGGCCCAGGGGAAAGACTGGCGCACGTTCACCCGCCAGGAGATGCGGACCGTCGTGTGCGGCAACTGCCATGTGGAATACTACTTTCAGGGCGAGGGCAAGTTGCTCGTCTTCCCGTGGGCGGAGGGAACGCGCATCGAGAATATCGCCGCTTACTACGAAGGGATCGAATTCTCCGATTGGGCGCACGCCGACTCAAATGCGCCGATGATCAAGATCCAGCCCAGAATTCGAGATGTTCACCGCCGGCAGCACGCACTTCGCTGCAGGCGTGGCGTGCGCCGATTGCCACATGCCCTATACCCGCGACGGTGCAGCCAAGTACTCCACCCACAATGTTCGCAGCCCGCTGCTCAACGCTTCGGTTGCGTGCGGAGCGTGCCACCCGGACGTCGAGTACGCTACAGCACGCGTCGCGGCCATCCAGGCCCAGGTGCGGGCCACCATGGACGCCGCCGAAGATGCACTCGTCGCGGCCATCCAGGCCATTCATGCGTCTGCCGCCTTACCATCGGCCGACGCGGCCCTGCTGGAGGATGCGCGCCGCCTGCATCGCGAGGCACAACTTCGATGGGATTTCGTCGCGGCCGAGAACAGTATGGGCTTCCACAATCCCGAGGAGGCGCTGAGCATCCTGGCCGCCGCCACCGACATGGCTCGCCAGGCACAGGTGGCCGCGCTGCAAGCGGCCGCTCCCGAAAGCGCCCCTGCCCCGTAGACCGGGTGCGACCTCCTGAGCACATCGCAGGCGCCCGTTGGGCGCCTGCGGCATTTCTCGCCGAGCGTCTCCGCGCCACCGAATCGAGTAGAATTCGCCTGGCTGGGATCGCTGTGTCCCTTTGGACTTATGCTCCTACGAGTCGGGCGACCTCAGACCGATCGTCCCGAAAGGTAATGCAATGGCCGATCAACGCATGGACAAGCTTGCCGATTTGCTGGTCAACTACTCGATTGGCGTTCGTCCGGGTGAGAAGATCCTCCTTCACGCGCCAACGCCCGCGGAGCCCATCGTTACCGCCCTATATCGGGAAGTTCTCAAGGCCGGCGGCTTTCCTTACTATTACGCCATCGTTCCCGAGTTCGAGCAGCTGCTTTATCGGTTCGGCAGCCGCGAACAAATCGAGTACATCCCGCCGGCGATAACCCACGCCATGGAGACCTTCGACGCTCGCATCCGCGTTATTTGCGACCCGAACACAAAGGCCCTCTCGTCGTTCGATCCCGACAAGATCGTGATGCGCCGCAAGGCGGAAGGCCCGCTGATGCGCACGCTGATGCAACGCACGGCGGCAGGCAGCCTGCGCTGGACCGTGGCCCTCTTCCCGACGCACGGCCACGCTCAAAACGCCGAGATGAGCACAACGGAATTCGAGGATTTTGTGTATCGGGCGTGCATGCCAGATGAGAACGATCCCATCGGTTATTGGAAGAAAGTCTCAGCGCACCAGGACCGCATCATCCAATGGCTCAAAGGCAAACAGAAAGTGCACCTCACCGCCCCGGCCACCGATCTGCGGCTGAGCATCGCGGGTCGCACATTCGAGAATTGCGACGGACACATGAACATGCCGGACGGAGAAGTGTTCACCGGCCCGGTAGAAGATAGCGTCGAGGGCATGGTGAGCTTCACCTATCCCGCAATCTATTACATGCGCGAAGTGCAGGGCGTACGCCTGTGGTTCGAGAAGGGCAAGGTGGTTAAGGCTCAGGCCGACAAGGGCGAAGATTACCTGGTGAAGACGCTGGACACCGACGCAGGAGCGCGGTACGTGGGCGAATTCGCCATCGGCACGAATGACGGCATCACCCGCTTCACGCGCGAGATCTTGTTCGACGAGAAGATCGGCGGCAGCTTCCACATGGCCATGGGTTCGGGCTACCCAGAAACTGGTAGCAAGAACGACTCGGCCATCCATTGGGATATGATCTGCGACCTGCGGCAGGGGGGGCAAATCACGGTTGACGATCAACTCATGTACAAGGACGGCAAGTTCGTCATCTGACGCCGCCCGCGCACCCCTCGATCGCTTTCCTTAGCGCGCAGCGAAGGCCTCCATCGGAGGCCTTCGCATGACCAATCCCCCGGCAGATTCATCACCGCCCAGGCGGCTCTTCTTCGAAGCGCTCCACACAATAGGTGGAAACGCGCAACTCGCCGCGCTGCCAGGCATCCCCCCGCACACCCAACTTCTCGCACAGCAATCCTAAGAAATCGACCGAGTTCGGCACTTTGTCCCACACTTGCGGCAGGAATGTTGCCCTCCGCCTCCCACTTGCGAGGATGACCCCGTCGATTCCCGGACGAAGCTTATTCAGCAAATCGTCGCCGCTGGAATACTCCAGCGGGACGGGCGTGCTGAGCACCGAGAGCTCGATACGCACACGCGGCACTTCCTCAGGCGTCACGGGAGGGAAGCGATAGTCATTCACTGCCGCATCCAGCGCGTGTTCTTCTACGTCAAGCGCTAGCGCTCGGGTGGCCTCGAGCGAGCCGATACACCCTCGCAGCTCGCCGTCAATCGTCAGCGTCACGAAGCAGGCCCCCTTCTCACGCAATGCGTCCGAGAACGCAGCCGACTCACGCGGCGCCTGCGGCGTGCCCGCCACCCCCCGTTCAATTGCGCGGCGCGCCAGCGTGAGCAGGGTGCGTCGGTCTTCCATGTCGAGCGCCACGGACTCCTCCCCGCTCCGCAGTTCGGTTTCGACTACGGAGCCTCTCCCCCCATGCCCTTCGGTGAGGCGTAGGCCCGACCGAAGTATACAAGCGGAGTCCCCAATCGCAACTCGCCGACCTCTTCGACCTGCCCAACGACAATACGGTGAGTCCCAGCTAGAACGGTCTGCACGACGCGCACTTCCATCGTGGCCAACGAACCCTCCAGCAGCGGCACACCCAGCCGCCCTCGCTGCCAGACCCCCTCCTCGAACCGCCGTCGTTCGGCATCGGCTTTAGCGAAGGTGACCGCCAACTCTTTCTGCTCCGCCGCGAGGATTGACACCCCGAAGATGCCTGCCCGCTCGACCCATTGGGCGGTGTCACTGCTTCCATTGAGAACAACCAATATCAACGGCGGATCCAGTGAGACGGAGGTGAACGAACTGACCGTCATGCCGCGTCGCGCGTTATCGACCTCGGCCGCCACGATGCAAATCCCACTCGTCCAGCGGCGCATGGCTTCACGTAAACCGGCTGCCTCGTGTGTCATCAACCTGACCTCGTACGGGGGATGATATCTGCCCGCCGCGCGTGGGTCAAGTTGCACGACGCGCTCGGGCACCGATCTCAATCTGGCGCTGCGGCTGCTCCTCATCGCGGGCTCAACTCATGGTTCGCAGCGCCTGACTTGACGCACTGTAACCTGCGGGATAGACTGCCCCTTCCGGGATGAGCGTTCAGGGACTCCTTTGAGGCATAACCCTTGGCATTCGTTCCTTGCCGAAATGGACGACGACGGGCTTCACCCTGGCCGCATGTGGCTCCCATCTCGACCGCTCTTCGCGCGCCTCTGCAGGCGCCCTTCGGCAATTGGCGGCGAACATCGCCAAAGGAAGTTGACTCCCTGCCAAGTTGGCTTCCCTTGGCGTGTCCCCCGCGTGGAGATTAGGTGGCTCCATCATGCCCGCGCAACCCGAGATTGACCTTCGCCGGCATTCAGCGCAAACCCGTTCGCGGATGGTGCGAATCGGTCTTGTCCTAATCGTCGTCCTCGTCGTGTTTCTTGTGGCAGTGGTCTATGGGCTGCCTGCGGCAGGCGTCGGCGCACTGTGTCTGGCCGGCGGATTGCTCGCCATCGCGGCAGTCGCGGGGGTCTTGTGGATTATCCGATTGATCGTCACGCGAGCAGGCTACGATGAGTGAGGCGACTCACACCGAGTTACTTGCTGGGCTGACCTGCCGAATATCGCCCGCGACCCTGCAGCCGGCTGCAGGGCTCGCCTTCCTCCTGCATGGTCTGGGGGGAGACGAGAACTCAATGGACGTCTTTCGACCCGCGCTCCCAGATCGTCTGCTTGTCGTCTCGCCGCGCGCGCCGTTCCTCGTACTCCCGGACGGCCCATCCTGGCATGCCCGGTTGGCTAGCCATACTTGGCCTCGCTTAGAGGAATTCGAAGACTCTTGCGCGCACATCGCGGCGCTGGTTGATGCACTCCGCGAACGTGGTCACCCCGCGCACCCCTTACTGATCGTCGGCTTCAGCCAGGGCGCAGCCGCCGGCGCGGCATTCGCTTTCCAGCATCGGCCCAAGCTCGACGGGCTTGCGCTTCTCGCCGGCTTCGTCCCTCATCCGTCTGGGCCCGCGCGCGTTGACCAGCCGCTGAGCGGGTTGCCGACATTCGTCGCCAGCGGAGCATTGGATACAACCGTGCCGCCCGAGAAAGCGATGCAGGCGATCGAACTGCTGAGCAAGGCCGGGGCGAGTTTGACGACTTGCGACGCACCCATCGCCCACAAAGTCTCCGCGCAATGCGTGCGCGCCCTGCGCGCGTGGGCAGGGTCATTGGTTGATAACGTGTCGAAATCGAGTGGCCAAACGCGTGAGAGTTTGTAGGTAATCTAGTGGCTATGCGCATTCACTCCCGCTTTCGGCATGTCCAACCCCTAGCCGCCGCTGTCCTGGCGCTCGTCATTGGCTGCACCTCAGCCCCAACGGCACTGCCTCTCCCCACGCCCAGCCCCGCCCCTGCAGCTATTGAGCATCAATCGCTGCTCCCACTGGTTGCCCGCAGCGCAATTGCGCCCATCGATGAAGGTCTGCCGTTTCATCCTCTTTCACAGCCACAGACCGCCCTCTCGCCGAGCAACCTTGCCCGCCTCCGCCAGCTTGCGCAGGTTGGACG
>Ga0154809_1011_pt1 | contig 15510 bp, 14 predicted proteins | sample Rifle2008BG16ft_FD_105817 | JGI IMG/M metagenome (GOLD analysis project Ga0154809, IMG submission 105817) | Chloroflexi bacterium RBG_16_64_43 | reverse complement strand
GCCCCACACTGCGCTGATTGAGCTCATGGGCGAAGCCGGCCTGCAAATCCTCCAACACGCGGAAGCGATCCATCTTCTCCGATTCGGGTACATCGTCTTCGAAGCGGCGCGCGGCTAGCGTCCCCGGGCGCGGCGAGTAGCGCGCCACGTGGGCAACATCTAAACGTAGTTCCTCCAGCAGGCGGTAGGTGCGGTCGAATTGGGCGCGCGTCTCGCCGGGGAAGCCGACGATGATATCGGTGGCGATCGAGGCCCCGGGTACGAGGCGGCGGATGCGTTCGATCAAATGGCGGTAGTCGTCCGCGGTGTAGCCGCGCTTCATGCGCGCCAGAATCTCGTCGTCGCCGGACTGCACCGGCACCTCGATGTGTTCGCACAGCTTCGGCAGCTCCGCCACCGTGCGCAGCACCTCGTCGTCCATCCAATTGGGGTGCGAAGTGAGGAAGCGTATCCGTTCGATGTTCTCGACCGTATGGACCTGGCGCAGCAGGTCCGCGAGGCGTGGCCCATCGGGAACCTCTCGGCCGTAGCGGTCGACAATCTGCCCGAGCAGGGTAACCTCGCGCACGCCCTGCTGGGCGAGGTTGCGCACCTCGCCGACCACCTCGCCGACCGGGCGCGAGCGCTCCACCCCGCGGCGCATGGGAATGATGCAGAAGGTGCACGCATGCGAGCAACCGTAGACCACGGGGACATGCGCCGCCACCATCCGGCCACGGTCTGCTTCCGGTACGTTGAGCGGCACCACGCCCAGGCTCAGGTCGTCTTGCAGCGCGGCACGCGCCTCGGCTTCGCCATGGGCCAGCGCCGGTCCGTCGCTCTCGCGTGCGAGGAAACGCAGCAACGGACGCGGGTCGGAGGGCGGCGAGAACACGTCGACGTAGGGCAGCGCCTCGCGCAAGGTCTGGTTGCCCTTCACGCCCACCAGGCAGCCCATCAGATTGATCACCAGCCCCGGGCGCTCGAGCTTGAGCGGGCGCAGTGTGGTCAGCCGGCCGTAGGCGCGATCCTCCGCGCTTTGCCGCACCACGCACGTATTGAGCACCACCACATCGGCCTCCTCCGGTGTGTCGGCATGATGGTAGCCGAGGCCCTCCAGCGCGCTGGCCACGCGCTGCGAGTCGGCTACGTTCATCTGACAGCCTTCAGTCCAAATGTGATAGCGCATGGGAACGGCTCCCGGCAAAGGAGGCGCATTCTATCATCCCGGCCGGGCGCGGGTCAACGCTCAGGCGGATTTCTCTTGCACGCGCGCCATAAAGCGGTCGCTGCGGATGATGGCCCGCTTGTGGGTGCCCTCACCCACCTTCTCTTTGTCGTCGTAGACCTCGGCCGAGAAGGTGAGAAACCGGCCGTCGATGGCCTCCAGCACGACCCGTGCGCGCACGTGCATGCCCAGCGGCGTGGCCGCCAGGTGCCGCACATGCACCTCGGCGCCCACTGTGGTCTCGCCCTCCGCAAGCATCGGCTGCACGAGTTCCATGGCCGTGCGTTCGATCAGGCCCACCATGGCGGGTGTAGCAAAGACGCCCATGCTGCCGCTGCCCATATGCATCGCGCTGACGGCCATCGTGACCTCGATTTGCTTCTCACCGGACAACCCGATGTGGAGCGATGTCATACGGCCTCCACCGTTCACGCCGAGCCCATGTTGCAGCCTCACCCAAGTTCGCCGGCCGCATTCGCTCAAGTATAATCCTCGGCATGTGGCAAACGCTGCGTGCGGCTCGGCGGCACCGCTTGCAGCGCACTCGGCGGTGGTTGCGTGCGCCCGCAGGCAGCCTCGGCCGTTTGCGCCCGGCGGGATACTTCAAGCGCCTAGCCGTTGCGTTGCTCGGCGCCGCGAGCTTCATCCTCATTCTGGCCGCCGCCTATTCGCTGTGGACCGCGACCACATTGTTCCCTGCGGCACGGGCGGCCTCGCGGGTGCGGCTCGATATTCCCGGCACACCTTACAGCTCGCCTCGATTTGTGGATCGGACCGGCACCCGCCTGCTCTCCTCGATGGCGGACGCGGCTCACACACCGTATTGGCTTTCGATCTCTTCCTCGACAGAAGGGCATGCGGTGCCGCCGCTCGCGCTCGCGGCCCTACAGCTTGCGCTGGGCATCGACCCGACGAATGGATCCGCGGGGGTTAGCGCTGGGCTGATAGCCATGGCGCATAGCCTAAACGGAACGAGGGATGCGGCGGTGTTGGCGGCCGAGGGCTTGGCCGAGCGACCGGATTTGGCCTCAACCTTCGCCGCCCGCCCGCTGGCACGGGCCATCCTGGCGGGTGAATTGGCCTCGCGCTACTCAACTCAGGATCTGCTCGAATGGTGCCTCAACACGCAGCCGTACGGACACCTGACGCGCGGCCTGGACGCGGCGGCGCTCGAGTACTATGGCGTGCACGCGGAGCAGCTGGCGCTTGCCGAGTGGGCTACGTTGGCCGCGCTCTCGAGCCAGCCCGGGCTGGCGCGTGATGTGCAAGCGCTCGCCGCGGCACGCAACATTCTGGTGCAGCAATTGCGCGAAGACGGATTGATCGATGCGGCCTCTGCCGCCGCGGCCCTGGCCGCCGCGCCGGTCATTCGGCCGGCGGCCTCCGCCCTGAGTCCGGCCACCTCGGACTTCCTCGCCATGGCACGTGGCCAACTCGAAGAGCAAGAGACGCGGCTTGCCGGTCGCACGACACCCCTGGTAGTCACGACTAGCCTCGAGAGTGAGATACAGTTGCAGGCGCTATGTGCGGCGCAGACAGCTCTGGCTCGTGCTCAATCGGGTACTGCGGTTCCGGGGATGCCCACGCTTGACGGACGCGAATGCGCCGCGGCAGAGTTTCTCAACGCAACGCAGCCGATCGGCGAGGCGGACCTGGCCGTGGCCGTTTGGGATGTCGAGCGATCTGAATTGCTCGCCTATTTCACCTCTGCCCGGGGAACGAGCGACGGCGAGGCCACCGGTGAGGCGGGTACGGCCGTCCTGCCGTTTGTTTACCTGACAGCCTTTGCCAAGGGCTACACACCTGGCACTATGGTTTTGGACGTGATTCCGGCCGTCGCGCTCGGGCAGGGCACGCCGGTGACCGCCACCAACCTCGACGGCCGGTACCTCGGCCCAATGCTCGCCAGCCAGGCCCTGCGCCAGGAGCGGATTGTGCCGGCCGTCAGAGCGATGGAGGATGTGGGCCTCGACAATCTGCGTCAGACGTTGACCGGCGTGGGGCTGGATGCGTTGGCAGATGCCCCGGAGGGCTTGCTGGGTTCGCTGACCCCGCAGAGCGAAGTGTCGCTGCTCGACATGACTCGAGCCTACGCCATCTTCGCCGCGGGGGGCCTCGACCGCGCGGCATCGGCCGGCGGAAAGCCCAGCCTCATTCTTGCCGCTCGCGAGCCGGCCGGGAACTCGGTGGTACCCGCGGTGCAGGTGGAGGCGCGGGTCGTCCTCAGCCGTGGATTGGCCTACCTCATCCAAGATGCACTCCGGCGGGAGGTGCTTGCCGGCGATGGCTTGCGCGCGCCCTCCGCTGGTTTGGCTACCGGGGCGAGCCGGAGCGGAATCGATCATTGGGCGTTTGCGTTCAATTCCCGTCTGGTCGTCGGCGTGCTGGCGACTTCGATGCAACCCTCGGACAATCCGTTGGCCAACATCGCTGAGCCTGTCGCACAGGCAGTTCTGGCGTGGTCGGCCGATTCCTATGTGTCCCCGCAATCGGCTCAGCCAACGGAGGTGAGCCGATTGCGCGTGTGCTCGCCCTCCGGGATGCTTCCCACACCGGCCTGTCAGCACGTTGTCAGCGAAGTGTTTCTTTCGGGCACTGAGCCCACCTCCGACGATACCTATTATCAATCCGTGGCGGTCAACCGCGAAACCGGGCGACGAGCTACGTTGTGGACTCCGGCGGCGCTGGTGGATGAAGTGGTCTTTGTCAACCCACCGCCGGCCGCCCGCGAGTGGGCCTCGGCCAATGGGTTGCAGCTTGCGCCGGAGGAGTACGACACGCTGCCTTCGGCTTTCGAGGCCACCCCCGACCTGATCATTCGCGCACCTGTGCCTTTTGCCATCGTACGCGGCTTGGTCGACGTGCAGGGCACCGCAACCACGCCCGAGATGGTTCACTTCCGGCTGGAGGCCGGCGAGGGACTCTACCCGCAGCAGTGGCTGCTTTTGGCCGAGGGCGACCATCCGCTCACGGGGGCTCTGCTGGCGACGTGGGACTCAGCCGCGCTGGACGGCACGGTCTCGCTGCGGCTCAGCACAACCAACACACAAGGCAATCTGCGCCGCATGGCCATTCCGCTGACGGTAGATAACCAGGCGCCGCAGGTGTATTTCGCGGCACCCGCGGCACAAGGTCGAGTTGAGCTGCCTCACGGGGCTGCGCTGGCAGCTGTGGTGGAGGCCAGCGACGATTACGGCGTGCAGCGGGTCGAACTGCTTCTCGATGGGCAGATTGTCCTCGTTCTCGAGCGCGCGCCGTATTCGACGAGATGGAGCAGCCTCCCGACCGGGCTGCATACGCTCCAAGCCCGTGCCTATGACGCTGCCGGCAATTCAGCGCTTACCCCGATGCTCGAAATCGAAGTCAACTAACCGGTCGTGGGATGAGATAAAATCGATTCCAATGGATGCCGGGTACGATAGACGCAGGGTGGTTGGCGGACCGCTCTTAATGCTGATGCTGGCGGGGATGGCCTCGGCGTGCAGCCTGCGGCTGGGCACGCCCGCACCTGGTCCGGCAACCATCGCGGCGCTCACGGTTCAGGCCGTGCTCACGCAAGTGGCGAGCGACAACACGCCGACGCCCGGGCTGGCCACCACCCCGGGTCTGCCCACAGCGACGCCAGTGACTCTCCCGAGCGCCACGTTGCGCGCGCAGCCGACGTTCTTCCCCACCGAAACCGATACTCCCATCCCGTGCTACCGCCTGCAATTCGTCGCCGATGTTACTCTACCTGACAATTCGCAAGTCAAGCCTGCGGATACAGTCGTTAAGACCTGGCGCCTGAAGAACGTGGGCGCATGCATCTGGGGCCCCGATGCGCAGATCGTGTTTGTCAGCGGCGACCAGATGGGCGGCCCGCAAAACCAGGCGATCGGCAAGACGATTCCTCCGGGCGGCGAGAGCGAGTTCAGCGTTACCTTGGTGACCCCCGCTCAAGCCGGCACCTTCATCGGTTACTGGATGTTGCGCAGCCCAGATGGGATCCGCTTCGGTTACGGCGTGCAAGGCGATCAGGCTTTCTGGGTGCAGTTGGTGGTCGTCGGCACGCCTACCGGAACGCTCAGCCCGACGCCCTCGCAAACGGCAACCGTCAGCCCGCCCGCGACGCAGACCCCCACGCCTTCGCAGACCCCCACCGAGACTCCCACGCCCTCGCTGACATTGTGAGCGACGCCATCGTGGATATTGTCGTTTCGCTTGCCCAAATGCAGGTCGAGGTGGGCCAACCGCAGGCCAACCTCGAGACGGTGCGCGCCTTTGCAACTGAAGCGCGCGCTCGCGGCACGCACTTGCTTCTCCTGCCGGAGCTGTGGCCGGTGGGTTACGACCTGGCCCACTGGCGCCAGCACGCCGCGAGTTTGGGCGAGGGTCTGTTTGCGGAGATGGGCCGGGTGGCGCAGGAAAGCCGGATGTGGGTCGGGGGCACACTGCTCGAGGCGGAGGGCGGCCGAGCCTACAACACCTTTGCTCTGTTCGATGCGGCGGGAGACCTGCGCGCCGCTTACCGCAAGGTCCATCTCTTCCGGCTGATGGGCGAAGATCGCTGGTTGGCGCCGGGTGATCGCTTCGTGACCGCCGATCTGGGATGGGGACGGGCCGGGCTGGCAACGTGCTACGACTTACGCTTCCCGGAGATGTTCCGTGCGCTCGGGGCACAAGGTGCCACGGTGCTGCTTGTGCCGGCGGCCTGGCCCGAGGCGCGTGGGAAACACTGGAGCCTCTTGCTGCGCGCGCGAGCGGTGGAAAACCAGTGTTTCATGCTTGGCTGCAACTGCACCGGCCGCACCAAAGACCTGCTCTTTGCCGGGCTGAGCGCCGTCATTGATCCATGGGGTGAGGCATGCGCTGAGGCGGGCAGCGAGCCGGGCCTCCTCACCGCGACCATCGCCCTCGGCCTGGTCGATCAGGTGCGGGCAGCTTTGCCGGCCCTGACCGATCGCCGGCCCGACCTGTACTAACCTGTGCCTCGAGGGCACCGTGCTTGCGGCGAGCAAGAGCGCCAAGAAGGGGTTCGTCTTGTGAGCAGTGAGTTGCCGTTGACCGCCTCCCACCCGAGGCCCTCGCCGGGCCGATTGGGCGCACGATCATTGCGCATGCCTCGCACATCGCGCGCGGGCATGTACCTGATGAGTGCATTCGTGGCGACGCTGGTGCTCATCGTGTGGGTATGGTGGCCGCTGGTGCGCGACTATGCGGCGCTGTTCGATCCGCGCGTCCCGATCTGGCTGCAGATCGACTGGCTTCTGATCGGGATCTTCGCCGCCATGTCGATCCTGATCATGGTTGGAGCCGACCTGCGGAGCGACGTGTGGATCGTCGGGGTGGGTCTGGCGGGTGGCCTGGCCATCGAAGGCTGGGGCACGCAGACGCACATTTGGAACTACTTCACGCTGGAGCGGCCGCCGCTGTGGATCATCCCGGCTTGGCCGATCGCCAGCCTATCCATCGACCGGCTGATGCGCCTGCTGGCGCGAGTCTCGCCGCGCGAGCGCGGGCGTAACTACGCGATTGTCTACGGAGTGCTCTTCGCCGGCTTCTACGCGTTGATGCTGCAATTCGTCTGGCCGACGCGGGGCATGTCCCTCACCTTGGCGGCGCTGGCCATCTGTGCCCTTATCACATTCGCAATCCGTGACCGGCGCACAGCCGTGCTGACATTCGCGGCGGGTGCCGGGTTGGGCTACTTCCTCGAGCTGTGGGGCACGACGCGCGAGTGCTGGACCTACTACACCCTGGAGACGCCGCCCCTCTTTGCGGTGCTGGCGCACGGAATGGCTGCGGTGATTTTCTGGCAAGCGGGCGTGCTGGCGCGCCAGTTGCTCGCGCGAGTGCGCCTGCCCGCCTCGCTGCAGGCACATGTGCTTTCACCGCCGAGTCCGCAGCCTGCCCCGAGCCGCAGGCTGGCGAGAACGCCGAGATTCGAAGGCGCGCTTGCCCCTGGTGAATCCGAGGTGCGCATTTCGCGCTGAGCGTGATCTGCCAGCCGGATGTGGGGCTGCCTGAGGTACGCATGAACCGGTCCGCTCTGCGGCCTCGGAGTTGTCCGCAGTGAAAGGCCGGGGGTCTGTGTAGCCGGTCGAAAGAAGGGAGAATGGACTTTGCCCCCACCCCTGGCCCCTCCCCCCGGCGAGAACGTGTGTCGATCTGAAGGAGTCACTACAGGGGAGGGGAGAGGTCTTATTCAAGGAGACGGGGGGCCTTCGGCCCCCCGTCTCCTTGAGTACCTTACCCCCTTTCCGCGACATTCCCGCCTGCCGAAGGCGGCCGGCAAGCGGAGAGGGGGAAGGGGGTGAGGTGGAGCGCTGTATCCGCAGTCTGCTAGTATCTGTCTGAGCCTGGCCGTGAGGTCTTCTCCACAACCCACAAGTGCGAGAGCCCGAAGGCGCGTAGCGGAGTCCGTTCGAGGGCATGCAGCATGCCGCGCAGGATTCGCCCCAGGCGGGGAGCGCGCGCCACGATGTTGTCGTATCCGCCGAAAACGACTGTGCGCTGCACCAGATGCGCCGGCAGGCCGCGCAGCAGCTCACCGAGTTCACGGGAGGTGTAGGCACGAACATGAGGCGCGAGGCGCTCGCGCCAATGGCGGGGCAGGTAGTTGACGAGAGGGATATTGCCGAAGTGGTAGCGCCCACGCCAATACACTCCGTGGGTCTCGAAGGGGTGCCCTCGATTTGGCACGAACAGGACCAGCCGGCCGCCGGGCCGCAGCACGCGCATGATCTCGCGCAGCGCCTGGCGATCGTCCGCCACGTGTTCAAGCACTTCGTTGGAGAGAACCAGGTCGAACGAAGACGAGGCGAAGGGCAGCGCCTCCGCCTGGCCGGCGAGCAGCCCCGCGATTCCGGCGCGCGAGCCTTCCCTCACCCGTTCGCTCTCGATATCCAAGCCGGCAACGTAGCGCGCGAAGGGCCGCAGGGCGCGAACGTACATCCCCAGCCCGCAGCCATCCACGAGCACGCGCGCCGCAGCGAGCTGCGGCGCGGCGTTGCGGATCATTTGCAGCCGGCGTTCCTGGCCGGCGCGCCACACGTGCGAAGGCTCGCCGCGTTCGGCGGCTTTGCCTAGGTCGGAGGGCTGGTCCACTGCCATACCTCTTAGTGACGGATGCCTTTGCGACTATCGACCACGCGCGCCCGTTTCGGCCGAAGGGGTGCAGCTGGGCGCCGATCAACCCTAGAAGGGCAACGGCGAGGCCAGCAGGCTGAGCAGCAGTTTGACTGCATTCTCGGCGTCGCTCAGATCCACCATCTCAGAAGAAGTGTACAGGTAGCGGCAGGGCAAACCCAGGCCTGCGGTCACGACTCCTGCGCGGCTGGTCTGGACAGTCGTCGGATTGGAGGCGGAGGTATCGAAGACGCCGAGTTGATGCGGCAGGCGCGCCTCGCTGGCCCGCGTCGCCATCCACTCGACGATGCGTGGATCTGAAATTGCGTACCCTTCGCGTGCGCGGATGACCGGGCCGTGGCCGAGTGCAATGGCCGCCGGGCTTCCGCGTGGGATGTCGCTGGCCGGCGCCGCGTCAACCGTGAGAGCCACCTCCGGCTCAAGGGCGAAAGCCGCGGTGCGCGCGCCGCGCGATCCCACGTGCTCCTGAACGCTGAACACAAACTGGACTTCATGGGGGGTGCGCTTGAGATGGCGCAAGGTTTCGAGGAGCACCGCCACGGCCGTCCGCCCGCCGAGGGCCTTGCCCACCAGCCGGCCGTCGACCTCGGCCAGCGCGCGGTCGAACACGGCGGCCTCGCCCGGTTTGAATGCGCTGGAGTCGCGATCGACGGCGCCCACGTCGACGAAGAGTTGGTGCACGGTTGGGAGAGCAGAGGCCTCTCCGCGCGATTCGACTCCGATCACGCCTACCCGACCGTCGGCAAAGCGCACCCGCGCGCCCACGCAGTGCAGCGGCTCGAGCGGCCCCAGGGGTGCGAAGCGCAAGAATCCATTCTCATCCACATGAGAAACCTGGAGGCCCACCTCGTCCATCGGCGCTGCCAGCATGATGCGCCGGCCGCTGCGCGCCTTCTGCTTAATCACCGCATGCAGATTGCCGAGCGGGTCTTCCGAGATGTAATCGGAGAGACCGCGCAGTTCTGCGCGGACGATCTGCCGCAGCGCGTCTTCGCGCCCAGAGGGGCCGTAGGCCTCGGATAGTTTGCGGATGAGTGCCTTCACATCGTCCTCCCTCCGCGCCCGGCGCAGCGGCGCGGGCCTGCTTCAGCGGATATTGTCCAGACGCAGGCGAGCCAGCGCCGCGCGCACCAGCGACACACTCGCGCGCCAATCGTCGAAGTGGATCATCGAGAGCGGCGTATGCAGGTAGCGCCCTGGCACCGAAAGGGAGATGCTGGGGATACCTTTGCGGGCCAGATGAATGGCCGCCGCGTCGGTCGAGCCGCCGCCCGGCTGACGGTATTGATAGGGCAGCCCGGCCGCCTCGGCCGTGCGCACCAAGTGTTCGATCAGGCGCGGGTTGGGCAGCGTCCCACCGTCCCCGACGTAGATGGCCGGCCCGAATCCCAGACGGGTGTTGTAGGTTGTATTCTCGCGTCCATCCCACAGGGGCAGGTCGTTGGCCGGCGTGCAGTCGAGCACAATGGCCGCCTGCGGATCGAGAGCATGCGCGGCCACCGCCGCGCCCCGCAGGCCCACCTCTTCCTGGGTGGTGAACGCAGCCAGCAATTCGATGCCCGGCGGCGGATCGAGCACCAATTCGAGGAGCGTGGCTACGCCCACGCGGTCGTCGAGGGCCTTGCCGCGCAGCACGTTGCCCAAACGCTCAAAGCGGGTGGCGAACACGACCGCATCGCCGGGGTGGACCCGCTCGAGCGCCTCCTCCTTCGTGCGCGCGCCGATATCGATGGCCAGGGCCGGGATCTTGTACGGGCTCGGCTCATCCGCCCAGTCGATGAGATGAGGGGGAGTGCCGCCGATGACGCCCGGGATGCGCGCACGGCCCACGAGCACCGGCTTGGCCACCAGCGCGCGCTCATCCACGCCGCCCACGCGGTCGAACTTGAGCATGCCCTCGGCGGTGACACCGAGGACCATCAGCCCCACTTCGTCCATGTGGGCGGTCAGCATCACGCGCAGACCGCGTCGCGAGCCGGCCCGCGCGCGGGCCAGCACATTGCCCAGGGCATCCACCCGAACCTCGTCGGCATGCCCCTCAATGGTCTCCAGGACGATTTGCCGGACGGCGCCCTCGTCGCCGGAGACGCCGCTCGCTTCGCTCAACCGGCGCAGCCGCTCGAGTGATTTGCGCAGCACGGCGGGCGAGGCGGGTTGCGGACGAATACCTCGGCGCCGGGCGGCCGGGGCCGAACGCGGTCGAGCGCGAGCGGTCGAGGTGCGTGGCATCGGCTACTCCCAAACCAGACGCTGCATGTATTCGTCGTCGAGTGAGGCAATCACATCCGCCACTAGCCGACCGGTGCGTTCGATGTCGCCGAGATCCGCCACCTCCACCGGTGAATGCATGTAGCGTACGGGGATGCTGACCACCATGGTGGGCACACCCTCCTGCGTCACCTGCATCGCGCGGGCGTCGGTGCCCGAATGCCCGGGCATCACCTCCAACACGTAGGGGATCTCGGCGGCCTTGGCCGCCACCTCGAACGTGCGCAGCAAGCCCGGGTGGATATCGGAGCCCATGCCCAAAGTCGGGCCGCCGCCCATGGGAAAGGCTTTGAATTCTGGCAGATCGGGCACACCCGTGGCGTGTGTGGCATCCACCGCAATGGCCAATTCGGGACGCAGGCCGAAGGCGGAGGTGGAGGCACCGCCGAAGGTCATTTCCTCGCTGACTGTTGCCACCGCGGCCACTTCCCAGCGGTGGGCCACATGCTGCAACTCATGCAGGCAGACCGTGATCGCCAGGATTCCGACCCGGTCGTCGAGACCCCGCCCGCTGATCCTCGTTTCGCCCAACTCGAACGGCGGCTGCGCGAACGAAATCACATCGCCCACGCGCACCCAGCGGCCGACCTCCACCGCGCCGAGACCCATGTCCACCCACATCTCGTTCGTACGCGGGGCGCTCTTGGCAGAGCGTTCTGGCGGCAACAAGTGATGGGGCGGGTGGGCTACGACGGCTGGCAGGTCGCGCCGGCCATGCACAACGACCGGCTGGCCGGGCAGCAGGCGCGGATCTACGCCGCCGATGTCGCTCACCCGCAGGAAGCTGCCAACAACCTGCTTCACCATCAAGCCGACCACGTCCATGTGAGCGGCCAGCATCACGCGCGGGCGCGGGGCGGCGCCGCGGCCGTGGCGCAGCGCGTGCAGGCTCCCCAGGCGTGAAACCTCGATCTCGTCGACCAGAGGTTCCCACGTCGGCCGCACCACGTCACGCGCCGCCTGCTCATGGCCGGAGATACCTGCGGCAGAGAAGAGATCCTTGGCCAACGCGACAAGCTCTTTGCGATCCATCATCAGCCTCGCGAAGTGCGGGTCAACTGGTGGGGCTGGGTTCGGGCGTGTCGCTCGGCGGGAGCGGCGTGTCGCTGGGTGGAGTGGTCGCGCTGGGTGAGAGGGTCGGTGTTGAGCTCGGCAGCGGTGTGCGCGTGAGGGTGTTGGTAGGCGTGAGAAAAGGCGTGCCCAGGGTGGAGGTGGGGCTGGGCGTGGCAGACGGCAATCGCGTGCCGGTCGGCGTGAGAGTGGCAGGCACCATGGTCGAGGTCAGCGTCGGCCTTGGAGTGGCCGTGGGTTGGAGTGGCGTCTTCAACGCAATTAATATTGCTCCGGCGCAGTAGCATGGAAGAGTGGCCAGGATGACGGTGCCCAGCAAGACATACAGGCGACGCGAGCGCGGCCGCGGCCGTCTCTCGAATATCGTGGGCTTCATATGATTGTGGGAGTTGCCGCCGAGATGCGATGTCGGCGATGATAGCAGACGGACATGCGAATTGCAACCCTTCGCTGCATGTATTGCACAGGGTCGCCGCGCGTGGAGGGCGCCGGGACTGGCACGGCGATGCGTGCTGGAGGCCGACGCCGGGCGGCCATACCGGAAGGCGATCGAAGGCCTGGAGTATAATCGGAGGGCCGCCTGTCTGAAGGAGCCGTACATCATGAGCCAGCCCACGATTCGAGTGCTGATCGCCAAGCCGGGCCTTGACGGTCACGACCGCGGGGCCAAGGTTATCGCCCGCGCATTGCGTGATGCAGGCATGGAGGTCATCTATACCGGCCTGCGCCAAACGCCGGAGATGATCGCCGAGGCCGCGTTGCAAGAGGATGTGCACGTGGTCGGCCTGTCGATCCTTTCGGGCGCGCACATGGCCCTGGTACCGCGCGTGGTCGAGCTCTTGCGCGCGCAAGGCCAGGGTCAGGTGCATCTATTCGTCGGCGGCATCATCCCCGATGAGGACCTGCCCAAGCTCAAGGCGCTCGGCGTCGAGGATGTCTTTGGGCCGGGTGCCTCCACCCAGACGATCGCGGCCCGAGTGCGCCAGGCAGCCGAGGGGCGCGCCCCAAGCCCCGGCCCTTGAGGCACATGAGCCACCCTGTGGAACTGGTGCAGGCAGTTCGCGAGGGCCAACGCCTGGCGCTTGCGCGGCTGCTCAGCCTGATCGAGAACGAGCAACCCCAGGGCGAGGCGGCCCTCAGCCAGCTGTATCCCCTTACCGGGCGCGCCTACATCGTAGGCGTGACCGGCGCCCCCGGAACCGGCAAATCGTCACTGGTTAACGAGATAGCCAAGGCTTTGCGCGCCAAGATCTACCCGGGGCTGCACGCCTCGCGTCCTCCGGGGGTGGCGATCGTAGCCGTCGACCCCACCAGCCCGTTCTCGGGTGGTGCGATTCTCGGTGACCGCATCCGTATGCGTGACTTGGCCGGCGACGCGGGGGTCTTCGTCCGCTCGATGGCCTCGCGCGGCTCGCTGGGCGGTTTGGCGCACACGACCTCCAGTGTGGCCGACGCCTTGGACGCTGCCGGCTTCGAGGTCGTTCTGATCGAAACGGTAGGTGCCGGGCAGGCCGAAGTGGATATCGCCCGCCATGCGCACACCACGCTGGTCATCGAATCACCCGGGATGGGCGACGACATTCAGGCCATCAAGGCCGGCATCCTCGAGATCGCCGATATCCTGGTGGTCAACAAGGCGGATTTGCCAGGCGCCGAGAATGCCGTGCGCGTGCTGCGTGCGGCGCTGGACATGGCAGGGAACGTTGGCGGGGCCGAGGCGGGTTGGCAGGTGCCCATCCTGCAGGCGGTTGCCACAACCGGGCAAGGAGTACAAACCGTGGTCGAGTCGCTGCTGCGCCATCGCGAGTATCTGCAGGCCAGCGGGCTGTGGCGCGAACGCGGGCAGCGGCGTGTGGCCGCGGCGCTCGAGGCGCGCCTGCGCGACCGGTTGGCCGAGCGCTGGCATGCGGCGCAGCCAGATGGCCGCTATCGGGACATCCTCGCGCGCATTGTGCGGCGAGAGCTTTCGCCTGCCGTAGCCGTCCAGGAAATGCTAGAGGACGAACCCGCGCCCGATGCCGTCGAGCGCCATCCGGCGGAACGGGCTGGAGCACGGCGGTGACATCATGATGCAAACCACACGCATCCGCCTACGTCCGATCGAGCGCGAGGACCTGCCGCGCTACGTCTCCTGGTTTTCCGACCCCGAGGTGCGCCAGTTCCTGGCACGCTACTTGCCGTTGAGCATGGCGGGCGAGGAGAAGTGGTTCGAGGAGACGTTCACCCGCTCCGAGGACGAACGCCCTTTGGCCGTCGACCTGCACACCGGCGAGGGCGCCTGGCGTCACATCGGCGGCGCCGGATACCACAACATCGACTGGCGCAACCATAGCGCAGAGGTGGGCATCGCCATCGGCGAGAAGAGCCTGTGGAGCCAGGGCCTGGGCACCGAGGTCATGGAGACACTGCTACACCACGGGTTCGAGACCCTCAATCTGCACCGCATCTTCCTACGTGTGTTTGCGGGCAATCGCCGCGCGATACGCACGTACGAGAAGGCCGGTTTCGTCTTGGAAGGCCGAATGCGCCAGGCCGAGTTCCGTGAGGGGGCATATCAGGACGTGCTTCTCTATTCGGTGCTGCGCGGCGAGTGGCAATCGCGCACTGCGGTTCAGGGACGGTGATGAGATGGAAATGTACAGCGGAATCAAGATCCTTGCCGGCACCGCCTCCAAGGACCTGGCCAATGAAATCTCCACCTACCTCAACGAGGCCATCTGCGAGCACGACGTGATCGTATTCCCCAACGAAAACGTCTTCGTGCGCCTGCGCAAGAGCGTGCGCGGGCAAGACGTGTACGTCATCCAGACGACCTCCACACCAGTGAACCAGAACCTGATGGAGCTGCTCATCACCCTGCAGACGCTCAAGCTCGACTCGGCCGGGCGCATCACCGCCGTCGTGCCGTATCTGTGCTACGCGCGGTCGGACAAGAAGGACCAGCCGCGCGTGCCGATCACCGCCCGCTTGGTGGCCGACATGGTCCAGGTGGCTGGCGCCGATCGCTACATCGTGCTTGACCTGCACGCCGGGCAGATCCAGGGTTTCTTCTCTATCCCGGGTGACGTGCTGACCGCTTTCCACCTGCTCAGCGGCTACTTCGTTGAGCGCCGCGACCAGCTCAAGGACCCGGTGATCGTCGCCGCCGACCTGGGCTTTTCCAAGAAGGGGCGCAACTTCGCCGCCACGCTGGGTTGCAGCATGGCGTTCATCGAGAAGCGCCGCAGCTCGAACGACCCCGCCGCCGAAGCGCTGACCATCATCGGCGATGTGGCCAACCACGACGTGATCATCGTCGACGACGAGGTAGCCACCGCCGGCTCGATGGTCCAGGCGGTCAATATCGTCAAAGCTCACGGCGCGCTGGACGTCTATATGTGCTTCGTCCACCCCGTGCTCTCGGGCACCGCGGCCGAGCGGCTGGCGGCATTGCCGCTCAAGCAGATCGTCACCACCAACACCGTGCCGATTACGCCTGAGAAGAGGGCGGTACTGGGCGACCGCTTGGTGGTTCTCTCGGTGGCACCGCTCCTGGGCGAGGTCATCCGCCGCGCGCACGAGGGCCGCAGCGTCGGCGAGATGTTCAACGAGTAGGCCGCGAACGCATTCCCCGCAGCGCGATGAGCCCAAGCGCGCGGAGAATCCGATCGACCCTCGCCCCTGCCCCTGATCCCCCACATCCAGCTTCAGTGCGGAGAGAAGGAAAGGGTTGAGGGGGACGCGTCTCGGCGACATACACAATCGAGTCCTAGATTCTAGTTCCAAGTGCAACGGGTTGGCCGGATAGTACCTCAACAGGCGTCTGGTAGTTGAGGCACTTGCGCGGCCGCTGGTTC
>Ga0154809_1024_pt1 | contig 15889 bp, 15 predicted proteins | sample Rifle2008BG16ft_FD_105817 | JGI IMG/M metagenome (GOLD analysis project Ga0154809, IMG submission 105817) | Chloroflexi bacterium RBG_16_64_43 | reverse complement strand
AGTCGAGCACCACCACGCGCGTTTCTTCGGGAAGATCGGCGCGCCCGAGCTTGAGCGACTCGACCGGTTTGGGCGCCGAGAGACCCATCTCCTTGAGGAACTTGCCCAGGGACTCGAGCTTAACGTTAGTGTCGGGCGTCTTGTAGTGCATCGGCACAACAATCGACGGCTCGAGCAGGCTGATCACTTCGGCCGCCTGCGACGCGGTGAGCGCTCCGCCCCCACCCACTGGCACAAGGAGCACCTCCACCGCGCCCAGATCTTCGATCTGCTGCTGGGTGGGGACGTAGTCTAGGTCGCCCAGGTGAGCAATGGTCAGACCGTTGAAGTCGAACAAGAAGAGCGTGTTGGATTCACGTTTGGTGGCGGGCTTTCGCTTGGCCGCTGCCTCATCGCCGTCGTGGTGGGTCGCGACACCGGTGATGAACACTCCGCCGATCTCAAACTCGCCGGGCCCGCGGAGAACCCGTTTCTCGCCTTTGACCGCGTCCACGTCGCCATGACCGGCTGCCTCATGGCTGACGGTGACGATGTCGGCCTTGAGACGCAGAGCGCTGTAGCCGATGCTTTCGTCGTATGGATCGGTGACGACCGAAGCCATGTTCCGTTCGGTCAGACGAAAGCAAGAGTGCCCGTACCAGGTGATCTCCATGCGTCCTCCGCGAATTAAATCAATTATACTCGATGGAATGTTGCGACCTGAAGCTGTCGATGCGCCGCTTCACCTCACGCCACTCGAATTGGGGACAGGCCGCGCTGCATCATCCTCCGCTCCGGACGGGACAACGCATTGGCGGCTTTCGCTTTCCGCCTCAAGCCAATATGCCGATGCGCAACTTGACGACTATCACGAATTGGCGCGTCGGGCCTTGCCTTGGTCGCCTCCGGTGCGGCTGAGCCTGAGCGCGCGCACCTCCACACGCTACCCGTCGGGTACGTTCGGCTTCGGCTTTTGGAATGACCCATTCAGCTTCGGGTTCGGCGCCCGCGGCGCGGGGCGCCGCTTTCCGCAGGCGCCGCAAACAGCCTGGTTCTTCTACGCCTCGCCACCTTCCGACATGCGGCTTCATCACGATGTCCCCGGAGCGGGTTGGAAAACGGCCACCCTGCGCTCGCGGCCCCTGCACCCTGCCCTTCTTCTGCCCGGCGCGGCAGGTGCCTTTCTGGGCATGCAAATACCCCCGCTGCGCCGCGGGTTGTTTGGACTTATGCGGCGCTTCTACCATGCGGAGGAATCCCGCCTGCACTTCGATCCTTCGCAGTGGCATTCATATGTCGTCGATTGGCGGATGGATCGTGTGGTGTTTCTGATGGACGGGGAGATCCAGGCCGTCTCGGCCGAACCGCCCGAGGTCCCGCTCGGACTGGTGATCTGGATTGACAACCAGTTCGCAGTGGCTTCGCCCGAAAAGGGGATGCGCTTCGGCGTGATCCCCTTGGACGAACCTCAATGGCTGGAAGTCGCCGACCTGCGCATTGCGAAAGGTGAGCGCTCTCCGGCCAAGAGCGCGTGATAAAATCCGCCCTCGGGGTACGCGCCGGCCCTTCCCCCCGACCCGAGAGACGCCCGTCGGTGCTAAGGGTGTGCGCGACCCAATCCTTTTGGGGATGGCTGGGCCCCGGTGGGCCCCTCGGTCTTCAAAACCGCTGGCGGGTCGCTTGCGAGCCGCGGTGGGTTCGACCCCCATCCATCCCCGCCTAGAGGTTCGGCATGTCGTCTGAGGTCGGTCAGGATCTCGAGCACTCACGCCTCGCCTCGCTCGTTGCGCGCGTCCTGGCCATCCGCGACTCCACCCTGGGAACGCCTAAACAGAATTACCGCATCCGGTTTCGCGGCCGGCTGCTCAAGGATTCGGTCGAGGCCTACGACGAACTTGCAGCGGCCCTGCGCCCAGTCGGCTTCACGCCGCTCTTCCGCCAGGAAGGGGAGGACCATGTCGTCCTGCTGGTGCAGGGAGTCCATGAACCGCGCACCTCGGACGCCAGGGTCAATCTGGTGCTCTTCGTGCTCACCCTGCTCTCGGTGTTGTACGTCGGCGCGACCATGAGCTACTCGGGCCCCGCGCCCGCCAGCGGTACGGGCGGAGTCTCGTTCCTCGACACTCTGTTGCTTATCGGGCGCAATTTGCCGGCCGGCTTGCCATTCGCTGTCAGCCTGCTCGGAATCCTCGGAGTCCATGAATTCGGCCACTATCTCGCGGCCAGGCGCAATCGCACCGCGGTGAGCTTGCCCTACTTCATTCCACTGCCCTTGACCCTCTTTGGCACGATGGGCGCCTTCATTTCAATGAAGGAGCCTCCACGCAACCGCAGGGTCCTGGTCGATATTGCCGTCGCCGGTCCGCTGGCCGGGCTGGTCGTTGCGATTCCGGTCCTGCTGTATGGGCTGAGTCTGTCGCACATAGAGCCCCTGCCATCGTCCATCGCGGGCGGCCAACAGATGATGTTGGAGGGCAACTCGCTGCTCTACTTGCTGGCGAAGTTCGCGGTCTTTGGCCGACTACTGCCGGAACCCATGCACATCACGGTGCCCCCATTGCTCTACTGGGTACGCTACACGCTTCTCGGCACGCCCCTACCGCTTGGCGGAGTCGACGTGATGCTGCACCCGGTCGCCTGGGCCGGTTGGGCCGGGCTGCTGGTTACCGGCATGAACCTGATCCCCGCCGGCCAGCTCGACGGGGGTCACCTGCTGTATACCCTCTTCGGATCGAAGGCCAACCGCGCGCTGCCGGCCATCCTCATCCTGCTCGGGCTGTTGGCCATTGCTTGGCCGGGATGGCTATTGCTCCTCTTCTTGATCCTTGCCTTCGGTCGCGTGCATGCCGAACCGCTAGACCAGATAACCCTACTCGATGGACGGCGCAAAGCTCTGGCGTTGGTCGGATTGATCGTCTTCGTCCTCGTCTTCACTCCAATACCCCTCAAGGTGCTCGGTGGCTGAGGACGCCTTCGCGGAAATCGGACCACGCCAACTCATGCAGTGGCTGGAAGAAAGCCAGCCGGTGCGTCTGATCGATGTGCGCGAACCCGATGAGTGGGAGATTTGCCGCCTTCCGCGCGCTGAACTGCGGCCGCTGGAAGATATCGCCGTGTGGTCGCAAACACTCGACACCGCCGAACGCATGGTGGTCTACTGCCATCACGGCATCCGCAGCCTGTACGCGGCACTTTACCTGAGCGGGCGCGGGTTCACTCAGGTGGTTAATCTGCGCGGCGGGTTGGATGCCTACAGCGTGGAAGCCGACCCGGAATTGCCCCGCTACTGAATGCGCCCCGCCCATTGGGAAAAGAAAAGCCCGCGGGGTTCGCCGCGGGCTTTCGATTTGCACGGAGCTGCTCAGGCGCCTGCCTCCGCCAACTCGGCCTCGCGTTCGGCCAGCCACGTCTCGGCCGTCATCGCGGCCGCCACGCCCATGCCCACCGAGGTGGCCACCTGGCGGAATGCTGAATCGGCCGCCTCACCCGCGACGAACACGCCCGGCACGCTGGTGCGCATGCGCGCATCCGCCACCACATAGCCCTTGGCGTCGAGGTCGACCTGGCCGCGCAGGAACTCAGTGTTCGGATCGTGCCCGATAAAGATGAAAACTCCCTGGGTCGGCTTCTCCTCGATCGCACCGGAGACCACGTGGCGCAGCACGATGGAGGCCACGGCCGTCTCGCCGCGAATAGCCTGGACCACCGTGCTAAGGCGAAATGAGATCTTCTCATTGCGTTCGGCGCGCTGGCGCAGAATGCGCCCGGCGCGCAACTCCTCACGCCGGTGGACGACCGTCACGTGGGAGGCGTAGCGAGTAAGGAAGAGCCCCTCTTCGAGTGCGCTATCGCCGCCGCCCACGACGACGACCTCCTTGCCCTTGAAGAACCAGCCGTCGCAGGTGGCGCAATAGCTCACCCCGCGCCCTGTGAGTTCCTGCTCGCCGGGTACACCCAACTTGCGCGGGCTGGCGCCGGTCGCAATGATCAGCGTTCGCGCGGTGTATTCCGCGGAGTAGGTCTTGACGTGGAACGGCCACTGGCCCAGCTCGACCGCGGTCGCTGAGTCGAGCTCCACCATCGCGCCGAATCGCTCCGCCTGCTTTTGGAAGAGCTGGCCGAGTTCCGCGCCGCCCACGCCCTCCGGGAAGCCCGGGTAGTTCTCAATGGTGTGGGTCAGACCGGCCTGCCCACCGAGCTCCTGGCCCGTCAGAACGAGCGGGGCGCGATCTGCGCGCGCGGCATAGAGCGCAGCCGAGAACCCGGCCGGCCCAGAGCCCAGGACGATCACGTCTCTTATTCGGCGGTCGTCCGCCGTTTCACCCGGCGCGCCGCTGCCCGATTCGAGACTCATGCCCTTGCCTCCGAAGACCCTACCGTCGATCCCCAATGTCGTGAGTATACCCAATCAGCCTTCACAGGAGCAGGGCGCGTTTTCGTCCTCCCTCGCCGAAGCCCGCGGGGGCCCCCCCTCGTTGGACTCACACCTTTTTCTAAGGTTACACGCTAGGCGCTCGACTTGAGCTCTACTTGTCCCGCAGCCGCAACCGAAGCCTGAAAACGCCCGAAACCCGGCAGCAGGAGGGGCGTATATCGTTTCAAGCAACAACTCGGGCGACGAGCACCACACTGGAAACGGACCGCCTCTGTGGATTAGAATGCAGACGGTCTGGGGCTGCGCGAAGACTGTTCATCACATATTCGCGCCCGAGAATGTACCAGGCCAGGCCCGCAAGAGTCCCCGTCTACGAAGTGCGCATGGCCGCCTCTTTCTGATGGTGCACCCAAACGGGACTCGCCGGACCAGGAGATGGAATGAGCGAAATGGAATCTGATGTGAAGCGTAAAGGTCAGGCCGCCCGAGGCGCAGTCAGCTCTGCACGCAGTCCTCTCGCCCGGCGAGTGGCATGCGTCATCCCGGCTTACAACGAAGCGGGTCGCGTTGAGAAGGTGCTGGCCGGCCTGCGTTTCGTCGAACGCCTGGACTCCATTGTCGTCGTGGACGATGGCTCGGTGGATGGTACCCTGGGTGAGGCCCGCGCCGCCGCGACCCGCGACCCTCGTGTGCGCGTGCTGCACAACGATCGCAACCGCGGCAAGGGAGCAGCCGTCCGCGCCGGGCTTAGCGCGGCTGCCGGAGCCGGCGCGATCTTGCTCCTCGATGCAGATCTCGAGGGTCTTGACGCCAGACACATCGATGACCTGGTTGAGCCCGTCCTCGCCGACCAGGCCGAGATGACGCTGGGCCTGTTCATCGGCGGTAAATGGAACACGGACATGTCGCACCGACTGGCGCCCTGGCTTTCGGGGCAACGTTGCCTGCGCAGTGAACTGCTGCACCGCATCGACTGGTCTGCCGCCGAAGGATATGGCATCGAGACGGCATTGACCATCGCCGCCCTGCAACGCGGCTGGCGCGTGCAGCGCGTCCCGCTGCCCGGTGTGTGGCATCCTCCGAGTGAGTACCACCGCGGCCTCGGCGATGGGATCCGCAACCGCGCACAAATGTACCTGCAGATCGCGCGCGCCTTTTACCGCGCTGGCGGGTTGCAGTGGATCTTCCCGCGCCTGCGCGACTGGTTGCGCCGCACCTACTCGGAGTTGAACCTCGGTTAAGGGGCCGGCGGTCCTGGAGACTCTCGCTCCCGCTCGCCTATCTCGATCGGCGCAGCGTTTTCCCCGCCATCGCATGCTGCCCGTCCCATATCGCCAGCGTGGGCCATGCCGGCTGACAGGCATTCGCCTCTACTGGCGATTGGCTGCCATCCTCTGCTGTGCAAATCCCGATCTACGCATCGCCAACCCTTGGCGGGCGAGCACCTCGCTGACCTCTGGGAGTCGTGCTGTCGGAACGACACCCTGCTCTGCGGGCGGGCCTCGCCTGATAGACCGGTTGGGAGTAGCATAGGGCCTTGACCTGCCAGCCAGCCACCGCCGCTAGAGGTGAGCCAGCCGTCCGGAGCGGGCCTCGGCATAGTGGTTGGCTGATCCCCGAAGGCATCGCGGAGACGAGCGCTTCGTGAGATCACTGCGCGAATTCCTCATCGGTCCGCCCATCCCCACCCGGCGCCTGGCGTCGGAACGTCTGAGCAAGTTCAGAGCGCTGGCGGCCTTCTCGCCAGACGCTCTTTCTTCGGTGGCCTACGCCAACCAGGAGATCTACCTCGGGTTGGTTGTGGCTGGGGCGGCGGGTTTGGCGTTTGCATGGCCGATTGCGTTGGGCATCGGCGTGCTGCTTGGGGTGCTAGCCCTTTCCTATTCGCAAACGATTCATGCTTACCCGTCCGGGGGCGGGTCGTATACCGTCGCCCGCGAGAACCTGGGGACGAACTGGGGCCTGATTGCGGCCGCGGCCTTGCTCATCGATTACGTTCTGACTGCCGCCGTCAGCCTGACCGCCGGTGTGGCGGCGATCGCCTCGGCCTTTCCCATCCTATGGCCGTGGCGCGTGGAATTGGCGCTGCTGATCCTGGTGATCATCACGGTCGCCAACTTGCGCGGCATACGCGAATCCGGCGCGTTGATGACGGTGCCGGTGTACCTCTTCTTGGTCACCTTTCTGGGGATGATCGCCGTCGGTCTGGTGCGCGCGGCCTTCGTCGACCCTGCGGGATCGCTCGCCGTAGCCGCCCCTCCGGCCTCATTGCCGCTCAGCCTGTTCCTGGTGATGCACACATTCGCCTCGGGCTGCACGGCTCTCACCGGCATCGAGGCCATCAGCAATGGCGTGCCCGCCTTCAAGCCCCCCGAGTCGCGCAATGCCGACCGGACCTTGCGTGTGATGGCAATCCTCATGGGCGCGCTGTTCCTGGGCAGCATCTTCCTCACCCAGCATTTCGCGGTGATAGCCGGGCCCAACGAGACCATCCTATCGGCGCTTGCGCGGCGCGTGTTGGGCGGAGGCCCGCTGTATTACGTGGTCCAAGCGGCGACGCTGCTGGTTCTCGCCGTCGCCGCCAACACTAGCTTCGCCGGCTTCCCGCGCGTGACATCGATCCTCGCCCGGGATGGCTTTCTGCCGCATCCGCTATCGCAACTCGGCGATCGGCTGGTCTACTCTAATGGGATGCTGCTCCTGGCCTCCCTATCAGGCGTTCTCATCGTCGTCTTTCGCGGCGACAGTCATCTACTGATTCCGCTCTTTGCGGTGGGCGTCTTTCTAGCCTTCAGCCTCTCGCAAGCCGGCATGGTGGTGCACTGGGTGCGCCAGCATGGGCCACGCTGGCCACTCAAAGCGGTGATCAATGGGTTGGGGGCAGCCACTACAATCATCACGCTGGGCATCGTGGGCGTAAGCAAGTTCCTCGACGGCGCGTGGATCGTCATCCTGCTTATCCCTATTCTGGTCTTCGTCTTCTTCACCATCCGCGGTCATTACCGTGAGACGCGCAAAGAGTTGGCGCTGCCCGCCGCGCCGCAGGCAGGCGCGCTGCCTCCCCCGCCGCGGGTTATCCTGCCCATCTCCGGAGTGCACCGCGGTATTCTCGAGGCGCTCGATTTCGCGCTCTCCATCAGTCGCGATGTGACCGCCGTCTATATCGAGATCCACCCCGGCGATGCCCGCCGCATCCGCGATACCTGGAAGGACTGGGGGCGGGACGTTCCGCTCAAAGTGCTGGACTCGCCCTACCGCTCAATCGTCGACCCGCTGATGGACTACCTCGACGCCCTCGACGGGCAGCTCGCCCAAGGGCAGCAAGTCGTGATCATCGTTCCGGAGTTCATCCCCGCGCGCTGGTGGCAATTCTGGTTGCACAACCAGACCGCCTGGCTGATCAAGCTGGCGCTGCTCTACCGCCGGCGGCGCCATGGGCACGGCCGGGTGATCGTTGATATCCCCTTCTACTTGCGGCGCTGAGTCCCGGCCCAATCGGCCGCATGGCGAAGACCGACATCCCCGCATCTTCGAAGCATGAACCCCGGTGAGCCTGCTTCAAGGAGAGATCCCTCCCTACAGAAGGGACACAGCAATACCCACCATGGCTGGCCGCAATGAGAGCAATCCCGCCTCAGCATCGCATCTCGGGATTCTCACCTGCGCCGTGATACCGGCCAAGTCCCCGCCAATTGACGCTCTCAATAGGTGTTTGATCCTCCCCCGTATCCAAGCGAAACTCGCCGCGTCTCAATATCCAGACATCGATGTCGAGCACTGAGGCCCACATTCTGGCGCGCTGCAGCGCTTTTGATCTCGAGGCCCTGAGCGAGGTGTACGACCGCTTCAGCCCGGCGCTCTACCGCTACGCCTGGCGCCTGACCGGCAACGACGAGCTAGCCGAGGAATGTGTCGCTGAAACGTTTGGCCGATACCTGGCGGCATTGCGCGCTGGAGCCGGGCCCACCCAGAACCTGCGGGCCTATCTTTACCGAGTGGCTCACAACTGGGTGACCGACCAATGGCGCAAGGCGCGGCATGAAAGTGGGGACGAAGAGCTGGAGCATAAGGCCGATCCGCTGATGACGAGCCAGATCGCGGAAAGGGCCATCGAGCGGAAGAGGGTGCGCCGCGCGCTGCGCAGCCTCACACCCGATCAGCGCCAGGTGATCATGCTCAAGTTCTACGAAGGTCTCGACAACCGCGAGGTGGCCCAGGCCATCGGGAAGCCGGAAGGCTCGGTGAAATCCCTGCAACACCGCGCGCTCGCAGCCCTCGGCAAATCTCTTGGCCGAGAAGGGGAATGAAACAATGGGAAGCCATGAACCGCTGACGGAGGCTGAAGTCCATCGCCTGCTGCGCGAGCTAGACCACGTGCCGCCCCGCTCGCCTGAGCGTGCTCTGCGAGCGCGTTCTGAAATGCTCGACCAAGCCCACCAGCTTGCGCCCGCTGCCCGCGACCTGCGGGTGCCGGCCCCCGCCAACGGACCGTTTACGAAGCGAAAGGGCTCACGTCCAATGATGACTGCCATTGCAAGTCTGCTACTCGCCCTGGGTCTCGTCCTGGGCGGAGGCGGCGCAGTCTTCGCCGCGCAAGATGCGCTGCCAACCGATCCACTCTATCCGGTCAAACTACTCACCGAGGATGCGCAAGTCAGCGTAACCTCCGAGGCCGATGCTCGAACCGTGCTGCTCCTCCAGTATGCGGACCGTCGCCTCGTCGAACTGGGGCTGCTCGGTCCGGCCGCGCCCGAGGTCATCGAGCCTGTTGTCGCCCGTTTCCAGGAGCAGTTGGATGCCGCGCTGCGCCAGGCCCTCGAAGCGACGGATTCCGAACTTGTGCTCAGAATCCTTGCCCGAATTCAAGCCCAACTCGAAGTCCAATCGCGCCTCATCGCCGGGCTCCAAATCTCCGCGGGAGACCCGATGCAGATCCGCGAGCAATTGCAGACCGCTGTTCAACAACGCCTCGAACTGTGCCGCCTCGGCTCGCAGAACCCCGACGCTCTGCGCGATCGGATACGCGAACGGGATCAGGCACAGGACCAGCTGCGCCAGCAAGACCTCACCCGGATGCCCACGGATATCGGCCAGCAGCCTGGCGCAACCCCCGGCCCGAATGCCACACCCGGCTCCGATGGACCGGGGCCGGAGGGCCAGGGCGGATCAGGTTCGGGCAGTGGCGAAGGAAGTGGATCGTCGAAGACATGGGGTCCCGGCGAGTCGGGCTACGGCGCCGGGCCTCTTACCCCGACGCCAAGCGCAACCCACAGGAAGAGACGCTTCGGAAACTGATCCACGACGGCGTGACGTCAACGATGCACAAGAGCAAGAGGGCTGCCCCAAACGGGGCAGCCCTTTTCTTTATGGAGTTCGCGCCTCCGCCGACCGTCGGCCGACACGACTCATCGATGCCCAGGTGGCTGGTCGGCAAGATGCTCGGCCATGGTTCTCGGTACGCAGCTGGCGATGGCACTCGCCCGCGCGCGGGACTCACGCGCAGGTCTTCCGCCCGCAGTCTAGCGTAAGGCGTGCTGCGCCCTCCTCAGGAATCTTCGGGCGAGGCGCATGCGCTACTCGGCCTCGCCTCCCGGCTTCTCGTACGACCCGAGGATGTTGTAGCCGGCATCCACAAACACCACCTCGCCTGTGACACCCGAGGCCAGGTCCGAACACAGAAAGACCGCCGCCCGCCCCACATCGTCGATATCGATGTTGCGCCGCAGCGGCGCGATCTCGCGGAAGCGTCCGTGGGCCGACTTGAAACCGGAAACGCCTGCGGCCGCGAGCGTCCGCACTGGCCCGGCGCTGATGGCGTTGACCCGAATGCCCTTGGGGCCCAAATCGTTGGCCAGGTAGCGTACCGAGGCTTCCAGCGCCGCCTTGGCCAAACCCATCACGTTGTAGTTGACCATCACCTTGTCGGATCCGTAGTAGGTGAGGGTCAGCACCGATCCGCCCGGGTTGAGGCTGGGCAGCGCGCCGCGCACCAGCGCAGTGAGGGAATACACGCTGATGTCCATTGCGGTGTGAAATCCGTTGCGGGTCGTGTTGTAGTACGGTCCGATGAGTTCCTCGCGCAACGCGAAGCCGATCGAGTGCACCAAGATGTCGATGCCTCCCAACTCGGCCTTGGCCTTGGCCATCACGGCGGTGATGTCCTCATCTTTCCCCACGTCGCACGGCTCGACAAACTTCGAGCCGAGCGATTCCGCCAGCGGCCTCACTCGCCGCTCAAGGGCTTCGCCCGCATAGCTGAACGCCATGCGCGCGCCGTGGGAGTGCAGCGCTCGGGAAATGCCCCAGGCGATTGAGTGGTCGTTCGCGACACCAAAGATGAGCGCAGTCTTCCCCTCCAGCAATCCCATGTTGTCTCCTCCCTGTCATGCGGACTCTCTGTCGGGGGGTCTAGACCTGCCCCGACCATCATCGCCCCAACGAAGATCACCCCTCACCGAACCGTTGGCGAAGTATCTCCGGTAACACACGGTAACGCCAGGGAAGGCTCTTCCACGGTTCCGGCACGGAGTCCAATCCCACCCGCGGCCCGCGCACGATGTCCGCCTCGGCAAAGGCTTTGCCCTTTTCAAAAAACAGGCGCGCCCCTGGGCGGCACAAGTCGAGCCCGTTGAGTCGCCCATCGATGCCGAGCGCCTGGCACAGCTTGCCCGGGCCGTCGGCGAGCGGCTGCCGCCCCCGTCGTCGCCGCATGGCCGCCACGCCCTCCATGGGCCAGATCGCGCGTAGCAGCACCGCCGCCGGGCGGCCTTCGGCCTCGGTGACCACGTTGAGCATCCAGTGCATGCCGTAGGTGAAGTACACGTAGGCATGCCCCGGTTCGCCGAACATCACGGCATTGCGCGCCGTGCGCCCGGAGCGCGCATGGCAGCCCAGGTCCGCTTCGCCGATGTAAGCTTCCGCCTCGACAATGACCCCCGAGAGCCGCCGGCCACGGTCGATGCGCACCAGCCGCGCGCCGAGAAGCGAGCGCGCCACCAAGTGTGTATCGCGGGCGAAGAATGCGCGCGGCAGAGCGGCCGAGGGTCGCGTGGGTTGGGTCATGGCGAGCCCGGTAATTGTAACGGGTCAGCGGGGTGTAGCTCGCGCCCAGCCCCACGGGAGGGGAGAGGTGCCTCGCAGCGCCTTCGGCCGCCCCCTTGGTGCGAGGCGCGCGCGAAGCGCCGGCCGCTTCCGGCCTACTCAGGTCGACTGACTCTCTTCAGGCGAGCAGCGGGTCAGGCGCGAACGAGGGTCCGCTGGAAGCGGGGGTCACGCTCGACGGTCAGGTGCAGCCCCTCGGCCAGGGAGTAGCGCGGGCGGAAATTGAGCTTGGCGCGGGCGACTGTGAGGTCGGCGCACATGCGCGAGACGCCCGCCTTCTCGCGGCCGTTGTGCAGTATTTCCCCTTGCGGCAGGAGCTCCAGAATGTGCTCCGCCAGTTCGCGGACCGAGGTCTCCACCCCGCTGCCCACGTTGATCACCGTGCGGTCGAGCCCGGGCAGCGTGCCCGCGGCAACCATGGCCTCCAGCACGTCATCGACAAAGACGTAGTCGCGCGTCTGGCCGCCATCGCCATGGATCACCAGCGACCCGCCGCCGGAGGCCTGACGCAAGAAGCGCGAGATCACCGGGGCATGCGCCGCGGGCAGGGGCTGCCCCGGTCCGTAGGCATTGAACACTCGCAGGATGGTTGTCTCAATGCCCCACAAGGCGCCGATGGTCTGCACGTAGAACTCGGCCGCAAGTTTCGAAACCGCATAGGGTGAGGTGGGCCGGGGGGTGGCCTGCTCCTTCACCGGCTGGCTGGTTTGCTCGCCGTACACAGCACCCGATGAGATGAACACCACGCGCCGCACGCCGACGTCGCGCATGGCCTCCATCAGGCTCACCGTGCCGCCCACGTTTACCGCGTTGTATTCGCGCGGGTAGAGTACCGACTCCGGCACCGAGACTCTCGCCGCCAGATGGTAGACGCACTCCACATCTTGCAGCAGCGTCCACAGCTTGGGCCGGTCACTCACGTCGCCGCGGGTGAAGAGCACCGCCGGATTCAAGCGGGCCGGGTCGCCTGTCGAAAGGTCGTCGAGCCCGCGCACCTGGTTCCCGGCGCGGGAGAGATGATTCGACAGCGCCGCGCCCAAGAATCCGGCGGCCCCGGTGACAAGTGAATTCACGTATTTTCCTCTGCTTTGGCCGGGCGGGAGGCTTCCTGCCTAGAGGCCACAAGAACCCGTTCTCGCTGAGCAACGGGTTCTGACCGGATTATAACACCCAACCCTGGGCCGCGCCCGACGGGAGGCTTACGATTGCCAGTCGGAGAAAACCGGCCAGATTCGGGATTAATTGCGACCCCCCAGGGCTGCCCAAGGGGAAACGCGCCGGCCCGGCGGAGGCGGTGGGCTTGCCCGCCATGCATCACTCCCTCAGGGCGACACGTCGGTCACGCCAACGCCAGATGGCCGCAGACTGTGAGGAATCTCGCCTGGCGACTGGAGCAGCGATCGCCGCCAGCGCCTGCCTCCCGCGGGTAGGGGCACGCTATGGCGTGCCCCAACAAAGGTAGCATGACTCCCGCTGTCCGGAGCGTGCGTCTAGTAGATGGGCACCGATGGGTCGACGTCGCGCGACCAGGCGTTGATGCCGCCCTTGAGGTTGCGCATCTTGCGGAAACCTGCCCGCCGCAGCAGGTCGAGCGCGCGCGCCGAGCGCGAGCCGCTCTTGCAGAACAGCACCATCTCCTCGGCGCTATCGAACTCGTTGAAGTGTTCCGGCAACGAGCCCAGCGGGAAGAGCTCGGCACCTGGCAAGTGGGCGATCTCCCACTCGTGCGGCTCGCGCACGTCGATCAGCCGCACCGGCTCGCCTCGGCCAAGCCGGGCGTGCAGGTCGCCGGCGGTGATATCCCAGTCGGCGCCAGCGGAGCCCTCGTCGCCGCGGTCGTGCCCCGGCACGCCGCAAAAGGCCTCGTAGTCGATGAGGTCGGTGACGCTAGGGTTTTCGCCGCACACCACGCAGCGCGGATTCTTCTTCAGGCGCACTTCGTCGAAGCGCATGCCCAGGGCGTCGAACAGCATCAGCCGCCCGATGAGCGGCTCGCCGATGCCCAGGAGGAGTTTGAGCACCTCCGTCGCCTGCAGCGTGCCGATGGTGCCGGGCAGCACGCCGAACACGCCGCCCTCCGCGCAGGAGGGCACCATGCCCGGCGGGGGCGGTTCCGGGAACAGGCAGCGGTAGCACGGGCCGCGCCGCGCGTCGAACACGCTCACTTGGCCTTCGAAGCGGAAGATGCTGCCGTACACGTTGGGCTTGCCGGTGAAGACACACAGGTCGTTGACCAGGTAACGGGTGGGGAAGTTGTCGGTGCCGTCGGCGATGACCTCGTACGGCTCAGCGATCTGGCGCGCATTCTCCGAAGTGAAGGGAACATCATAGATGTCCACCCGAATCAGCGGGTTGATGTCGAGCATGCGCGCCCGCGCGCTCTCGACTTTGAGATGCCCCTCCTGCGCAGCGCCGTGGATGATCTGGCGCTGCAGGTTGGTCGGGTCCACCACGTCGTAATCGACCAGGCCGATGCGCCCTACCCCAGCCGCGGCCAGGTACATGGCCAGCGGCGAGCCGAGGCCGCCCGTGCCGATGAGCAATACGCTGGCGGCCTTGAGACGGCGTTGGCCCGAGAGGCCGACCTCCGGCATGAGCAGATGGCGCGAGTAGCGCAGGATCTCGTCGCGCGTCAACTCGGGCAGGATGGTCGTATCCAGGCCTTCCTTTTGTGTCATCAGTGGTTGAGTCAATTTCTCCTCCCCCCGAATCCTGACCATGCGCTACGCTGCAGTATATCCCCCCGCGATCGAGGGCAGCAGCGTCAGGCGCGCTCCGCTCGCGAGCGACACCTTGTCGTGGACTGCAGACTCGAGTTCCTCGCCATCAACGAAGAGATGCACGAAGGCGCGCAGGTCTCCGCGCTCATCGAAAATGTGCTGGTGTAGAGCTGGGTGCTGGCGGGTCAGATCGCTCAGGGCGTCCGCGACTGTGGATCCGTTCACACTCACTTCCTTTTGGCCCGCCGCGTATGGACGCAGCGGGGCCGGGAGAATCACCATTGCCATGTCTGCCTCCCCAACGATCTACCATAGCGACAACGTGCGCCGCCTCTGCATCCAGCGCGCAGCCAGATGGTGCCCTCAACCCGCCCCATCTGATCGCAGCGCGGGCTCGTTGGCGACCAGCGCCTCCTCCGAAAAGCCCGAGCGGTCGTCGAGCAGCCGCCACGAACGAGACTCATTCGCGTGCCCTCCCTGCACCGAGGTGATCATGTAGGATAACCATGGCAGGGCCAACGCGCGATCAGTCTCGGAGGGTTGGGCGGGATGATCCGGATGCGAATGGAACACGCCCACCACCTGCAGGCCGCGCCGCTCCGCCTCGGCTTCACCCGCCGCGAAGTCGCGAGCGTCGAGGTGATATCGCCTGCGCCGGGCTTCGCCCTCGCGCCGGTTCTCCAGCGGGAACAGGGCCACCACCTCGCGCCGCCGGCCGTCGTCGTTCCCCAGGAGCAAACCGACCCCTTCGTGCGGATAGCTGCGCTCGCCGTGTTGCCTTATTTGCACCCGCAACTCGTCTGGGATAAGGACGTGGCTCATGCGCGCCGCCAGAATTCTTCCGAGAGGTATTTGTGACCCGAATCCGGAAAGACCGCCACGACGACGCCCTGGCTCAGGTCGCGGGCAACTTCCAACGCGGCCACCGCCGCCGCTCCGGCCGAGACCCCGACGAACAAACCCTCGCTGCGGCTCAATCGTAAAACCATCGCGTGGGCGGCTTCCGTCGACACGCGTCGCGTCTCGTCGTGTCCGCGAGCGTTGTAGATTCCCGGCACGATGGCCGTATCCAGATGCTTGAGGCCCTCCAACCCGTTGAAGGCCTCATCCGGCTGCACGGCGACCAGGCGAATGGCCGGGTTGCGTTGGCGCAGGAATCGTCCGGCGCCCATCATCGTTCCAGATGTCCCCAGCCCGGCCACAAAGTGTGAGACTTGCCCGCGCGTGTCGTCCCAAACTTCCGGCCCGGTCGAGTCATAGTGCGCTTGCGCGTTGAAGGGGTTGTTGTATTGATCCGCGTAGAAGTAGCGATCGGGGTCGGCGGCGTGGATCGCGCGCGCCTCGAGGATCGCGCCGTCCGAGCCCTCGAGCGCCGAGGACAGCGCAAGGTCCGCACCGAGCGCACGCAGGATGGCGATTCGTTCCGGGCTGGCGTTGGCCGGAATCACCAAACGCAGGGGCACGCTGAGCGCCGCCGCAAACGTCGCATAGGCGATTCCCATGTTGCCGGAGGTTGCGTCTAGCAGAATCCGCCCGCCGTCCAGGCGCCCCTCGTTGAGAGCCGTGCGCAAGATGGACCACGCCGGTCGGTCTTTGACCGAACCGCTCGGGTTGTACCACTCGGCTTTGGCCCACAGGCTCACCTGGGCGGGCAACTCGGGGTCGAGCCGGCGCAACGGAAATAGGGGCGTGTGACCGACCGGGAAGGGAGCTG
>Ga0154809_1078_pt1 | contig 16279 bp, 14 predicted proteins | sample Rifle2008BG16ft_FD_105817 | JGI IMG/M metagenome (GOLD analysis project Ga0154809, IMG submission 105817) | Chloroflexi bacterium RBG_16_64_43 | reverse complement strand
TGGGCGAGCGTCAGTTCCGGCAGTAGTTCGGTCACCTCCGGGCCGATCATGTGCGCACCCAGGATCTCGCCATAGCGCGCGTCGGTGACGATTTTGACCCAGCCGGTGTAGTCGCCCAGCCCCAGCGCCTTGCCGTTTGCCTGAAACGGGAAGCGGCCCACCTTCACTTCCAGGCCGCGCGCCTTGGCCTGCGCCTCGGTGATGCCGAAGGCGGCCACTTGCGGCTGCGAGTAGATAGCGCGCGGCATCATCTCGTAGTCGAGGGTTACACTCGGCTGGCCGGCAATGTTTTCGGCGCAGACAATGCCCATCGCCGAGCCCACGTGAGCCAGCATCAACTTGCCGGTGACGTCGCCAATCGCCCAGACCCCCGCCACGTTGGTGGCCATGCGCTCATCGACCAGCACCCGTCCCTTCTCCATCTGAACGCCCAGCGCCTCCAACCCCAGATCTTCGGAGGCCGGGCGAAAGCCGACGGCGACCAGCACCTGCTCGGCCTCCAGCGTCTCGCGTTTGTCGCCCGCCGCCAGGTTGACTTTCACCCGCTCGGCTTCGCTCTGGATGGACTCCACCCGCGCGCCGGTGCGCACCTGGATCCCGAGTTTGACGAACGCCTTGCCCAGCTCCGTGCTCACTTCTTCATCTTCAAGCGGCGCCAGGCGAGGCAGCATTTCGACAACCGTAACTCGGCTGCCGTAGGAGTTCCAAATCGTGGCGAACTCGAGGCCGATCGGGCCGGCGCCGACGATGACCGCCGAACTCGGCAGGCTTTCCTGCAGGATGGCCTCGCGGTACGTCAGCACCCGGCGCCCGTCGGCAGTCGCGCCGGGAATCATCACCGAGCGCGCGCCGGTCGCGATGACGATGTTGCGAGCGGCCAGGCGCGATGTCTTCCCGTCGGCCGAGGTCAGTTCCACTTGCCCGGGCGCAGCCACCCGCGCCGTTCCCAGGTGGACGTCGATCTTGTTCTTGCGCATGAGGAATTCGACGCCCTTGACCAGGCGGGCAGAGGCTTGGCGCGAGCGCTTCACGGCGGCCGCATAGTCGAAGGTCAGCCCCTGGGTTTCGAAGCCGAACTCCTTGCCGCGGTGACGCACAGTATGAATGACCTCGGCGTTGCGCAAGAGGGCCTTGGAGGGTATGCAGCCGACGTTCAGGCATACCCCACCCAGCCATTCTCGATCGACCACCGCCGTGCGCAGGCCGAGCTGTGCGGCCCGAATCGCGCACACATAACCGGCCGGGCCCGCACCGATCACGAGCACATCGTAGCTTTTCGACACATCGCTCACCGTTTACTCCTTGATCGACTCGGACAACGATGCCCGCGAACGGGCAGTGGCGAGGATTATAATTCCATTCGAGGTCTTGACATGCGCATCTTGCGATCACTTCTGCTCGCCTTTGGTCTGGCGTTCACTGTGCTCCCGGCGGTTTCGGCGCAAAACGACGTCGTTCTCTGGCTTACGGCGGAAGGCGCCGTGACGCCTGCGATGTCGGTTTACATCCAGCGCGGCTTGCAGGAGGCCCAGGCGCGCGGCGCCGAGTTGGTGGTGTTGCAACTCAACACTCCCGGCGGCCAAGTGAGCATTATGGAAGATATTGTCCGCGCGCTACGCGCCAGCCCGGTGCCGGTGGTAGTGTATGTGGCGCCGCGCGGGGCGATGGCTGGCAGCGCCGGCACGGTGATCACCTTGGCCGGGCATTTGGCGGCGATGGCACCCGAGACCGCCATTGGCGCGGCCAGCCCGGTTGGGCCGCAAGGGGAAGACCTTGAGCAGACTCTGGAAGCGAAGACCAAGGAGATCCTCAAGGCCATGGCCCGTTCACTGGCCGAGGGTCGTCCTGCCCAGGCTATTCGGCTGATCGAAAGCACGATCGATGAGGCGCGCGCCGTCACGGCCGCCGAGGCCTTACACGCCGGCATGGTGGACATTGTGGCTGCCGACCGCGCCGACCTGTTGCGCCAACTTGACGGGCGGCAGGTGACCACCGCCGCGGGCAGTGTTGCCCTTCGCACTCAGGGCGCCGCCGTCGACGAGGTGCCCCACACCATCGTCGAGCAGCTCTTGCAGCTCCTCACCAACCCGAACATCGTCTTCTTGCTGCTGGCGGTTGGCGCCCAGGCGGTGCTTATCGAACTCTCCAGCCCCGGTGGCTGGGTGTCGGGCTTTGTCGGCGTGATTTGCCTGGCCCTCGCCTTCTACGGTATGGGTATCCTCTCGGTCAACTGGTTTGGCCTGGTCTTCATCGTGACCGCTTTCGTCCTTTTCCTTCTGGATATCAAAGCGCCCACTCATGGCGCCCTCACCGTGGCCGGGCTGGGTTCCTTCATTGCCGGTGCGCTGGTCCTGTTCAATTCACCCGGCACGCCGGAGGTCCAACACGTCTCGGTACCCCTCGTGGTCGGTACCGCGCTGGTGACTGCGGCGGTCTTCTTCGCCGCGGTCACGGCAGCCGTGCGCGCTCACCGGCGGCCGGTGCTCACCGGCCGCGGCTCCCTTGTCGGCCAGCGCGGCGAGGTGCGCACGGCGCTCACGCCGCGCGGCCTGATCCAGACTGAGGGCGAATTATGGTCGGCCGAACTGACCGACCCGGCCGAGCAGGCCGCCCCCGGCGAGTGGGTCGAAGTGACCGGCACGCGTGGGCTCCAACTTCTGGTACGCAAGGCTCAACATGGGTTCATCCAAAAAGAACATCCTGCTGACAAATGACGATGGCATCCGTTCGCCCGGCTTGTGGGCGGCGGCCAAGGCCCTCTCGTCGCTGGGTTTCGTCACCGTCGCCGCGCCGGTCGAACAGTGGTCCGGCGCCGGGCGCAGCATGCCGCCCCACACGCGCGGCACCATCCACGAGGAACAGGTAGAGGTCGACGGTCAAGCATGGCAGGTCTTCGCCGTGGCCGGCACGCCGGCTCAGGCGGTGGAACATGCCGTGTGGGAAGTCATGCCCACTCGTCCGGATCTGGTCGTGGCCGGCATCAACTACGGCGAGAACATTGGCAGCGGGGTGACGATTTCGGGCACAGTCGGCGCGGCGCTGGAAGCTGCCTCACTGGGTATCCCCAGCTTGGCCATCTCGCTGGAGGTCGACCCGCGCGATCATCTGTCGCTGGCGGATCATGTCGACTTCGGCGCAGCGGCTCATTTCGCCGCGCTATTTGCGCAGCGCTTGCTCGACGGCCTGCAGGCCTCCGACCTGGACGTGCTCAAGGTGGAGGTCCCCGCGGCGGCCACGCCCGCCACGCCGTGGCAGGTATGCCGTGTCTCGCGCACGCGCTACTATATTCCGGTCGTCCCGGCCGAACCCGATAGCGACAAACCGCGCCGCCTGTGGTACCGAGCCCAGCTCGATCCGAATCTCGAACCCGACTCGGATGTGTATGTGCTGCGTGTGCTGCAGCAAGTTGCTGTCACGCCCCTCAGCCTGGACCTCACTTCGCGCCTGGATCTGAGCCAATTGACGCTCGCACTACAAAACGGAAAGCATTCGTAACCCAGCAGGCAAAAGGAGAAATGACTGCGGCCCTCCCGTTGGGGAGGGCCGCTTCTCGTTTGGGCAATGGTTGAGCTCAGGCGGGGCCATGCATGCGAAGATGAGGGTTACGTTTGGGCGGGCTGCTCGACCTCAACGTCGCTGCGGTTTTTCTGTGTGCGCTGATAGTGACGGCGCGCCTTGGCGCGGTTGCCGCAATCGTCCATCGCGCACCAGCGCCGCGTGTGGTTGCGGCTGGTGTCGATGAACAGCCACCCGCAGCCGCGGTCATCCTGGCATTGGCCCACGCGCGATGCAAGATCCGAGGTGAGCAGGTCGGCGGCCGATCGCATCACCGGCCACAGCACGCGCTCAAGCGCGCCCGGGCTCTCCGCCCATCCCCAGGTGAATCCGGCCGGGCCGGCCCGCAGACGGGCCTGCCCGAGAGATTCGGCAAGCTCAGCATTCAGCAGATCGAGCGCTGATCGTGGCGCAGGCTTGGCGTGGGCCAGGTTGCTGAAAACCCGATAGATCGCCTCTCGCAACTCGACCGCCCGGCGCAGGACGCGCACGGCTTCCTGCGGACGGCGCCCAGCCTCGAGCGAGAGCGCCCGGATCTCTTTTTCGCCGAGGACTCCCCTGCGTTTGGCCCAGGCCAACAGTTCGGCGTAGCCCGTCAATCGTTCCCGGGGATGGTCGCTGGCATGCCACTCAGCCGTGTTGGCAAAATCCAGACATAGCGCTCCCGCCAGGGAACCTGGATTCTTGGCAGGTTTCGGCTCGATTCTCACGGTCATACCCCTCCAAGAATAACCCTCAAATGTTGCTTGACAGGTTACATCCATCGATGTATGATCTAACCAGCTTAGACAGTTTAGCAGGTTATGTTCCGCAAGTCAAGCGGCCGCCCGGGGAGTGGCGGCGCAACCCAAGGAGGGTGGGGTATGGAGTTCAGCCAGGCAACCCGGCTGGTGCAGCATGAGCACTACCTGGATCTGCTGTGCGAAGCCAAGCAGGAGCGCTTGCTGGGAGTCGCATTTCCGCGCCCGCCGCGCCGGCGAGCTTCGCGCCGCGCTGCAGCGCGCGTGCTGCGCTATGTCGCACGCGTGGCGCTGCGCACCTCCGAGGCGCTCAGTCCGCAAGGTGATGGCCGAGCCGATTACGAAGCGGCCGGCGGTTAAGGTGGGCCGCTTTCCCAAGCCGGCTTCCCTGTCATTCCGAGGCAGCGCAGCCCCCGAGGAATCTCGGCTCCGACATCAGCAGGACTGCGACCCGCCAGCACGATGGCAGGGCATGCCAACCGAAACGGCCGGGGAGAGCTTTGCCTCTTCGAGACGCAACACGACCCGCAACGACAATCACATCAAATGCAGGAGAGAAATCCCATGATCGCTCGCACTTGGAGAGGCACGACTCGCACCGAGGACGAAGCTGCGTACCTTGCCTACCTGCAACACACCGGCGTGCGCGAGTGCCGGGCCACACCCGGCAACCGGGGCGTATTCATCTTCCACCAGCCGGCAGCCGACGGGACGCGTTTCATCTTCATCTCATTGTGGGAAGACGAGGCCGCCATACGCGCCTTTGCGGGCGACGACATCACCCGGGCGGTCTACTACCCCGAAGATCGCCGCTTCCTGCTTGCTCTCGAGCCAACCGTCGAGCATTACGAGGCCCTCTCGTTCAGTTGAAAGGGCCTCGTTACAGCATGACCAGGAACGGCGGGACAGAGTCTAGCCGCGAGCGCGCACACTCGGCGCCGGAGGAATGGCGCCCTGCGCAAGCACCTCGAGCATCGCCGCGTGCACGCGGCCGTTGGTGGCCAGAAGCGTGAGGTCCTCTTGCAGAATGTCGGCTCCGCCGTGCACGTTGGTCACGCGACCGCCGGCCTCCTCGATCAGAAGCGCGCCCGCGGCCACATCCCATGGGCTGAGCTGCAAGTCCCAATAGCCCTCAAAGCGCCCCGCCGCCAGGTAGGCCAAGTCGAGAGCCGCCGAACCGAGGCGCCTGACGCCCTGGCAGCGCGTCGCGAATCGGCCGTAGTGATCGAGATTATTGAAGCGCGTGGTCGCCATATCATAGGGAAACCCAGTGACCAACAGGCTGCGTCCCAATTCCCCGACCTGCGAAACCCGCAACCGCCGGTCGTCGAGGTAGGCCCCCGCGCCGCGTTCCGCCCAAAAGGTCTCGTTCCGCAGAGGGTCGTAGACGATTCCCAGTCGCAGCCCGGCTGAATCCATCAGCGCCATGGTCACGGCAAAGATCGGAATGCCGTGTGTGAAATTGGTCGTCCCGTCCAGCGGGTCGACGATCCAAGTTCGTTCCGCCTGCACGCCGTTTGCACCGCTCTCCTCGGAGAGCAGAGCATCTTCGGGATAGGCGCGGCGGATGGCCTCCAAGATCAAGGTCTCCGACCGCCGGTCGAACTCGGTCACCAGATCGGCCGGGCCTTTGTGTTCCACGTGCATCGCGGTGCCATAGCCCTCACGCAGAATCTCCCCCGCTTCATGCGCCAAGCGGGTCATTAGGTCCATCTCGCGGCTATGCTGCATATCCTCCACCTTGTCGCTGCGCGCGGCTCACGGGGCGCGCCACAGGCTGATTGATTCGATATGGTAGGTTTGCGGAAAGAGGTCAATCGGAATGAGCGCGGCCAGGCTGTACCCGGCCGACAGCAGCGCGCGGGCATCGCGTGCGAGGGTCGACGGATCGCAGGACACATAGACGATGCGCGGCGGGGCGAGGCCCACCAGCCCGGCCAGGGCCGCTCGATCTATGCCCGCGCGCGGCGGATCGACCACGGCGACCTGGGGTCGCAGCTCCAAGTGAGGCAGAACGGCCGCGGCGGTGGCCTCATACAATTCGACATTGTCGAAGGAGGCCAGGTTGTCCTCGAAATCCTCCGCTGCCGAGGGCGAGGCTTCGACGGCCACGACGCGTGCGGCCTGCTTCGCCAGAAATGCACTGAATAATCCCACGCCGCAATACACATCCAGCGCCGTATCTCCCGCTCCGACCTCCGCCAGCGCCAGGACTCGCTCGACGAGCGTTGGCAGCAGGCCCGTGTTGATTTGGAAGAAGCTGCCGGGCGAAACGGTGTAACTCTGGCCGCTCACCGTATAGTGCAGCGCGTCCTGGCCGACCAAGACACTGCTCGGGCGGCCTGGCGCAATCCAGGCCACTGACACAGGGCGCTCGACCTCCACCTCGGGCAGGCCGGCCTCCCCGCCCTCCAGTATTACCATCGTCTCGCCTTCGCTGTCGGTGCGCAGCCCCACCTGAGTGATGCCGTGTGCCTCGCGCATGTCGAGCGCCGGCCAGATTTCGTCCAGCCGGGGCTCCGGCAAATGGCATTCGCGAATAGGCAGCACGTGCCGCGAGCCCTGACGCATATATCCCAGCCGGCCGTCCGCCGCCAAAGAGAACTGTACGTGATTGCGGTAGTTCCATTCGGCCGGGGAGGCAATCGCCTCTTGCAGCGGGACGGTTTCGAGCCCGCCCAATCGGCGCAGTTGTTCAAGCAGCACGTCGCCCTTGGCGCCCAGTTGGGCCGAGTACTTTAGATGCTGAAGATGACATCCTCCGCACTCACCAAAATGAACGCAGCGCGGGGTCACGCGCAGCGCCGACGGCCGCAGCACCTCCACCGTGCGCGCCCGCAGATAGCTCGGCCGTTCTTCGGTGACCTGCACGCGCGCCAGCTCGCCCGGCGCCGCGCCGCGCACGAAGAGGCGCCGGCCGTCTGCTGCGCGCGCCAGACACTCGCCGCCGTAGGCATGGGTTTCGATATGCACTTCGAGGACCGGGTTGGGCATGGGTACGTGTCGGCCGAGAGCCTCAGGCGTGCTGCGCCGCCCGGCCGTGAGGTTCGCACCGCCGCCGAGGCGCATGGGTCAGCGCAGCCGCCGGCCGGCTCAGGTGCGTCCGCGCGGGTTGAGTTCGATCGACCAGGAAGGAGAATCGCTGGGTGGCATGCGCCGCTGGCGCGAGCTGTCCTCAGGCAGCGAGGCGTTCGGCCCGAGGATGGCGCGCAGGTCGTCCAGGGCGGCCTCATCGTACTCACAGTGGCTGCACACATCGCACACCCAGGCCGGGAAATCTGGCACGGTGATCAGCAGCGCATCCAGGTGGGCGTAATACGGCACACTGCGCGGCCGCAACATGCCCACCTGGCACTCCGCGCAAGTCTCTGCGGGTTCTTTCGTCGGCGCGTTCATTTTAGGCCTGCCCCCGCGCATACTCTTGCATGATCTTGACTCCACTGGAGGTGCCGACGCGGTTGGCGCCGGCGCGCACCATGCGTTCGAGATCCGCGCGCGAGCGAATCCCACCGGCCGCTTTGACTCCGACCTGGGGCCCCACAATCGCACGCATCCGCCGCACGTCGGCCTCCTCGGCCCCGCTCGGGCCGAACCCGCTGGAGGTCTTGACGAACTCCGCGCCCGCCGCCACCGACAGCAGGCAGGCGGCGGCTTGCTGCGCCGGTGTGAGCAGCGCGTTCTCGAAGATCACTTTCAACAGCGCGCCGCCGGCGTGGGCTACCGCCGCCACCGCAGCGATGTCGGCCGCGACAGCCTCGTAGTCCGCGGCCCGCAGCAAACCAATCGCCAGTACCATGTCGATCTCAAGTGCCCCATCCTCGATGGCTGCGGCGGTCTCGAGTGCCTTGGCCAGCGTGGCGGCGGCACCCAACGGAAAGCCGACCACCGCGCTCACCTTCACCCCGCTGCCCACCAGACTCTTCGCTGCCCGTTCCACATGGCCCGAATTGACGCACACACTGGCGAAGGCCGCCTGACGGGCTTCCTGACACAACTGCTCGATCTCGGCCGGGCCGGCCTCCGGCTTGAGGATCGTGTGGTCTATCAGCCGCGGCACCTCGCGCGCCATGGGCAGCGGATGGTCCATGGCCACGGACCGTGCCAGTTGGTCGAGGTCGCTCGTGCGAGCCTCCGCCGCCAGCGCCGTGCCAGCCGGCACGCCGGCTAGGAAGGCGTGAGCGGGTTCGAGCAGCCGGCGCAGGTCGATCATAGAAGCCCGCCTAAGGCGAAGACGGTGCCGCGCTTGCCGCCGCAGTGCGCTGATCGATCAAGCCCCACTCGGTCGGCGGCCAGTAAATGAGCCAGGCCTGGCCGACCAGCTCATCGAGCGAGATCGGGCCGAAGGAATGCGAGTCGCGCGAGAAGGCCCGGTTGTCGCCGAGCACAAACAATTGGTCCGCTGCGAGCTCCCAGGATTGATCGGAGGAGGTTAGCCCAACGGCGTAAGACTCCTCCAGCGGTTCGCCATTGACCCACACGTGGCCGCCGACGATTTGCACCTTCTCGCCAGGCAAGCCCACCACACGCTTGATCAAATCCTCGCGGCCCGAGGCTGGCATGCGCAGCACGACCACGTCGCCGCGCTGGGGTGCGTCCCACACGTACGACAGGCGGCTGACGATGATCAGCTCCGAGCCGTCGCCGCGAAAGGTGGGTTGCATGCTCGGCCCGATGACTCGCACGCGCGCGGTGGTCAGGTTGACGATGGCGAAGATGGCCAGCGTGAGCAAGACCGTCTGCACGAACTCCCAGGCGATGGCACGCACGGAAGGGCGGGCCGCAGACTGGGCCGGTGAAGAAGGCGTTGGGGGCGGTGTGTCCAATCTCAATCCTGCACAGGCCGCGAGTTGGCCTGAGTGCCTAGCGATTATAAGGCTTCAAAAGGCGTGCGACAAGACTCCGGCTTCAGCGTCGGGCGCGGAAGGAAAGCTGGATCGGGGTCCCCAGAAAACCATACCTCTCACGCAACTGGTTTTCTATGTAACGCCGGTAGCTGAAGTGCACCAGGGCCGGCTCGTTCACGTGGAACAAGAAAGTTGGAGGGTCGGCGCGCACTTGCGAGGCAAAGAAGAACTTGAGCTTGCGTCCGGCGTGGGCCGGCGGGGCGTGATGCTCCAGAGCTTCACGGACGATGCGGTTGAGTTCGGCCGTCTGGATACGCACCAAGCGCTCCTCCTGCACGCGCAGCGCGAGCGGCAACACCTGGTCCACCCGCTGCCCGGTGAGCGCCGAAATGAAGAGCACCGGAACATAGTCCATGAAATTCAGCGCCTGGCGCACCTGGGCTGTGTAGATCTCCATGGTTTGCGAGTCTTTCTCCACCCTATCCCACTTGTTGACCAGCAGCACCGTGCTGCGCCGAGCTTCGAGAATGTAGCCGGCGATGTGGGCATCCTGAGCCGTCACGCCTTGCGTCGCGTCCAGCATCAGCAGCGCGACGTCCGCCGATTCGACGGCCTTGAGCGTGCGCAACACGCTGTATTGCTCGACTCCGCGTTCGATCTTCCCGCGCCGGCGGATCCCCGCGGTATCGATCAGGGTGAGCGGGACGCCGCCAAACTCGAACTGGGTGTCGATGGCGTCGCGAGTCGTACCCGGGATGGGGCTGACGATCACGCGTTCCTCGCCGAGCAGCCGGTTGAGCAGGCTGCTCTTGCCCACGTTGGGTTTGCCCAAGATGGCCAACCGAATGCGCGTATCCGCCTGCGCTTCGGCGACGGCCGGCAGCGCTTCGACCAGCACGTCCAGCAGGTCGCCCACGCCCGTGCCGTGCAGGCCCGAGACGGCCTGCGGCTCGCCCATCCCCAGTTCGTAGAAAGCGAACACGTTCTGGCGGACGGTGGCGCTCTCGCACTTGTTGACCACCAGGATCACCGGCGGCTCCAGCCTATCGCCCTGTTTGTGCTGATGGCGGCGGAGAATGTCGGCGATCTCCATATCCGCCGGGCTCACTCCACTTTGCCCATCGGTGATGAAAAGCACCACCTCCGCATCTCGAATAGCCATTTCGGCTTGCGCCCGAATCTGGGGAATGAAATCCGCCGATCCGATGGAGAGCGGGGTTGCGCCAGGCGCGCCCATGTGGCTCGGGTCGATGCCCCCGGTGTCCACCACGTCGAACACCCTCCCGCTCCACTCGCCTTCCGCAACCAGGCGGTCGCGCGTGGTGCCCGGCACCTCGTCGACCACGGCGCGGCGCTCGCCAATCAGCCGGTTGAAGAGCGTGGACTTGCCGACGTTCGGGCGGCCCACCAGGGCCACGACGGGTTTGCGTATCGCCATGGGCAGAGGGTTGTGAGGCTACGATCCAGGAGAGGCGCCGGCGGAGATGGTCACCGCGATCTGCGCCGGCAACAAGGCTTCCACCTGGACGCCCTCCAGCAAGACGCGGTACGAAACCTGGAGTTGGTAGTTGCCGGGCGTCAGGTCCGAAAGGTCCACATAGACTTCCACGTCGGAGGCGCGCAAGGCCTTGAGCAGCGGCACCGGGCCGGAGAGGATGACATCCACCGTGGCGGGCGAGAGGCGTGCGCTCAGCCCGGGGGCCAGCCCTTGCGGGCGAACGTCACGCGTGACCGTCACGCTATCTTCGATGGCAGCCACCCCAACCTGGACAAAGATGACCGGTTCGCCGACGGCCGTCACATCCCCCGGCAGTCTGAGCGTGAGCGATCCCGAGATGTCCGCCTGCGCGCCGGAGATATCGAGGGCCTCGGTCTCAACGTAGCCCGGCAGACGCGCCACGGCTGCCGGATCCGCAGAGAAGAGCGTGACGAGGGGCGGGAAGACGGAGATGCCTGTCAGCCGGTAACCGCTCCGGACTTGGCCGCGGATGACGGCCTTCACCACGACGTCGCGGTATCCACCTTGCTGCTCGACGGCCAGGGTGACCTCGGCTGTCGCCGGGGTCAGGCTCACGCTGTCGATGGTCTTGCCCGCGGCATCCTTGGCCGTCAGAGCTACCTCGCGGTCCACGTCGGCGCGCAGACCGTCGACGCTCAGGTCGGCCACAATAGCCGTGACGCGCGCCACCTCGCTCTCACTGCCGGCTACCGTGGCCTGCTGCGGAGTCCAGCGCGGCGCACTGGCGGCAAACCCCGCGGCCGGCGTCCCCGTCAGACGCACTTGAACCATGAGGGTCTGGCTGGCGGGCGGCTCGAGCACCACCGCGATGGCCGTCGGCGTAATCTCCTCCAGGCGCACCGGGTGCAGGTCGGTCTCCAGGCGCAACGGCACGCGATGTTCGCCCGCGCCGAGGCCGGTCAGATCTGCTACCACATGCAGGCGTTCGGCGGAGATCTGCGCCCACAGCGATTGGGGAGCACGCAGGGTGAGCGTGGCCGATTGCCCCAAAGCGCCTCGCACCACCAGGTTCTCGTCCAAGTGCGCAACCTCCACCGCGAACGAGTCCGGCAAGGTCCGCACCTCATCCGGGTCGCCACTGGTGACGGCCACCGCCCACACGGTGACCGCCAAGAGAATGGCCAACGCCAGCGAACCAAGGTTTCCGGCGAACCAACGCAAGACTCGCATCAACCGACCCCGTGCCCTTCGCCTTCGTTTGGCGGCAACGCCGCATCGGGGGCGGGCGCCGGACTGCGCGACGGCAGGCCCAGCCGATCGCGCAGCCATTCCACCGGCGAGCGCACGTTCGGAGTGCGAATGAAGGCCGAGAGCAGATTGGAGAGACGCGCCGCGTCCAGGCGGCGGATCATGCGCCCGTTGTGGGCAATCGAAATGATTCCGGTTTCCTCCGAGACGACGATTGCCACCGAGTCGCTGACTTCGCTGATGCCGAGTGCGGCACGATGGCGCAAGCCCATCGTGCGTTCGGGCGAGGGCGAAAGGCTGCCTACCGAGGATAACGGCACCACGCACCCGGCCGCCATCACTACGTCGTCACGAATGATCACCGCCCCATCATGCAAGGGCGTACTGGGATAGAAGATCTGCAAGAGCAGCTCAGCGCTCAGGTCCGCCTGCAAGCGCACACCCGTTTCGACGAAGTCTTCCAGACGCGCGTCTCGCTCGAGTACGATCAGCGCCCCATGGCGGCGCTCCGCCAGCCGTTGAGCGGCCGTCACCACCGCGCGAACCCGCGTCGGCAAGCCGCCGGCTGCGCGCTGCCGACGCAGCCATCCGGCGCGCCCCACCCGTTCGAGCGTGCGCCGGATTTCCGGGGCGAAGACCACCGGCAGCGCGATAAGCAGCGCCGGCAGGGCCGTGCGCAGAAGCCAGGAGAAGGCTGGCAAACGGGTCATGCCCGAAAGCACGGCCACGATCACGATCAAAATGGCAATGCCGCGCAGGACAACCGCCGCCTGGGTGCCGCGGAACTGGGAAAGGATGGCAAAGAAGAGCAGGGTCACCAGCCCGATGTCGATCAGGCTGAACCAATCAAGCCGCTGGACCAGGAAGAGGAAGTTCCCCGAAAGCCCGCTCATGATTCCTGGCAGGCGGCAACAGGCGCGAGTTGCGAGGGTCGCGAGGTCCCGCAGCTGCGATTAGCCGCCACCGGCGCCCTCGAGTTTCTTGAGAAGGGTACGATACTCTTCAACCCCCGCCGGGTTGAGGCCCACGATCGCCCGCACGACGGCGATTGCCTCCTTAGTGTGCCCGGCATCCAGGTGGATCTCGCCCAGGGCGTCCATTTGAGCCACGGCTTCGGTCACCCGCCCGCGCTGCAAGTAGATCTCGGCCAGTTTCTGACGCAGCATGGGCGTCTCGGCGCGCAGGCGCACCATCTCCTCGAGCCAGGTGACCACCTGATCGGCGCGGCCCTGGCTGTTCCACTCGGCCACGATCGAATCGAGCATCGACTGCGCCTCGTTTGTTCGTCGCAAGCGGAGCAGGAGTTCCACCACCTGGGTCGAGGCGCGTTCATCGGAAGGATCAAGCTCATGCAACTGTGAGAATGACAGCAGCGCCGATCGCCAGTCCAGCCGTTGCAGGTGCAGATCTCCCAGGCGGTAAAGCAATTGAATCTGCCAAGAAGCATCCACTCGATTCGCGCGGGCCAGCTGCAGAGCGGTCTCGTAGCACTGGCGGGCTTCTTCCTGTTCGGCCAATTGCGAATAGGTTTCACCGAGGTCAAGCGATTGGCTCAGCGCGCCGCGCAGGTCGCCCTGGGCCGTGAGCAGTTTGATCAGCTCCAGGCGCGCCTCGATGTCCATCGGGTTGAGCTGTAGGATGCGTTCGAGCACCCGCCCGGCCTGAGGCTTCTCACCGCGCGCCACATAGGTGCGGGCGATGGTGGTGAGCTTTTGCAGGGCGGCCTCTTGCATTCCCTCGCGCAACTGGATTTCGGCGATGCGCTGATGGAGCGGCAGGTAGGAGGGTCCATGGTCGAGGGCGAACATGGCCTCTTCCATGGCGGTGCGCATCAGCCCGCGGCGCAGGGCCGTCTCCACATGAGCCATCGCCTCGATGAGCGCCTGCGGCCGGCCGAGCGAGAGCATGGCGGCCAGCGGCACCACGCCTTGCCCGTCGGATTGCGAGTCGAGCTGCGCCCGCGCCAGGCGCAGCCGGCTTTCCCAATCGACGCCGCTCATCAAGGACTCGATGCGCTCGCAGCTTTCCTGCCACTTGGCCGCATCCTGACTCTTCTCATCCACCTCGAAGAAGGTTTCATACTGGCGCTGCAGCGAATCACGCTGCTCGGCGGCGACGGTGCGCAGATCGGCCATGCGCAGTGCGGCCAGATAATGGCCCACGGCCTTGAAGGACTGGTTGAGGCGCCCCAGCGCGAAGCCCAAACCGTAGTGCGCGCCCATGCCCAGTTCGGGGCTGTCGACCGCGCGCTCGAGGGCAGGCACCGCCCGTGCGGGTTCGCCCAATGCCAGGCGCAGCGCGCCAAGCATGAAATGGGCCGCCGGGTAATCGCACCCGGCGCGAATCGAACGCTCCAGAGCGCCGCAGGCCTCCTGCTGGCTGCCCCGGGCGAAGCTGTCGATCGCCTTGGCCAATTGCACCAGCACCTCGTCGTGCGACCCACTCGCCTCGGCGGCCGCATCGCGGTCGAATTCTTCCAGCCCGGCGCGGCGCGCCGCGACTGGCTCACGCGTCGACTCAAAAGTTAGATTCGCCAGGATCGCCAGGGCTTGAATCTGAGCGTCCTCGAAGGCGTTCGCCGGAGGTTCGTCTTCGGGCTTGGGCGCGGGTTCGCCAATCGGTGCCGGGGCCGGGGCCGGCTTGGGAGGCACCAGGGGCGCTGTGCCGCGAAGGCGCAGGGGTGGAGGCACGGCTAGTGCCTCTCCGGCCTGCAAGGCGGCGCGTGCCCGCGCCACTTGCTGGTTGGTCGGCTGCAGACGGATCGCCTGATCGACGGCTTGCATCGCTTTGTCGCGCTGGTTGTTCTTCTGCAGGATGGCCGCCAGCGCCAAGTATTCCGTCACGGCATGCAGCGTGCGGCCCGTGCGTTCGAAGGCCAATGCCAGTCGCGAGCGCGCCAGCAAGTTTTCAGGCGCGAGGCGGGCCGCCGCCAGCCAGTCGTCCATGGCCTTTTCGCCCTCGTGCCGACCGAGATACAACTCGGCCGCCGCCATGTAGCCGCGTATCGCCTCGGGAGCGCGCCCCTTGCGCTCGAGGATTTCGGACATCTTCTCTTGCGGGATAGGATTGCTGGGGTCAGCCGTGGCCGCCTGCTGGTAGGCGGTCAGAGCCAAATCGAGCTGGCCGTTTTGCACATAGGCCAGCCCAAGGTGCTCGAGCGCAGCCGCATCGCCGGGGAACTCCTCAAGCGCGCGGCGGTAGGCCGCAATTGCATGCTCCCACTTCTGGTCCCATGCCGCGCTGTTGCCCTGGCGCAGTGCCTGATCGTATACCTCGCGACGTCCGGGCATGTTTTTCGCTCGTAGGAAGGGGTCGCAGACAGTATAGCACAGCCAACCCAGGCTCCTCGCAGCGTGCGAAGCTAGAAGCCCTCGAGTTTGGAGAGGTCGATCACGCCCTGCGGCAGGCGCGCGATGCGTTGCAGCAGACCCAGCCGGTTCTCACGCAGCATGCGCTCCTCGGCCATGACCAGCACATCTTCGAAGAAGGAGGACACAGCCGGGATGATCGGAACGAAGGCCGAGAGGAAACGATGCGCGCCGAGCTCGCCTTTCGCCTGCCATGCCATCACCTGCTGCTCGATGGGTTGCAGCGCCTGCCACAATGCGCTTTCCGCCGGGTGTACAAAGCGGCCCGAATCCACGGCGAAGGTTTCCTTCACCTCGCGCGTGATGCGCACGCAGCGAGCGTAAGCGGCGAGCACCTGCGGCCATTCCGGCCGCACGACCCAGGCGGCCAGCTCGTCGGCGGCCTGCCGTGCGAGAGCCGGACTGTGAGCGCGCTCGCCTAGCACGGCTTCCACAATGTCGTAGCGATAGCCCAAATCCGCAAGCACTCCGCGCAAGCGTCCGGCCAAGAACTCGAGCATCTGGGTCTTCACTTCGAGGGTTACCTTCACCGGCTGCACTTCGGCCGCAAGGTCCACCGCCGCTCGAAGATCGAGCGCCAAGTTCTTGCCGAGCAGGACTTGGAGAATGCCCAGAGCTGCGCGGCGCAGCGCAAAGGGATCGCGCGTACCCGTCGGCGCAAGCCCCACAGCGAATAATCCCGCCAACGAATCCAGCCGGTCGGCCAGGCCAACCACCATCCCGGCGCGTGAGGCAGGCAGCGCATCCTCCGCGCCGCGCGGCAGGTAGTGCTCGAATATGGCCTGTGCCACTTGCGGGCTCTCGCCCGAGTCGAGTGCGTAGGTGCGGCCCATGGCCCCTTGAAGCGAGGTCATCTCAACCACCATTTGGGTAGCCAGATCGGCCTTGCATAAGAAGGCCGCACGCAGTGCCGCTTCCTCCTCGCCGGGCCCAAGGCCAACGAGCGGCGCGAGGCGCTGGGTGAGGAGGTGGATGCGCTCGCTCTTTTCGAGCATCGAACCCAGCTTGCTTTGGAAGGCGAGCGTCGCCAGCCGCGGGCGGAAGGTCTCCAGCTTGTGTTTTCGG
>Ga0154809_1042_pt1 | contig 16591 bp, 13 predicted proteins | sample Rifle2008BG16ft_FD_105817 | JGI IMG/M metagenome (GOLD analysis project Ga0154809, IMG submission 105817) | Chloroflexi bacterium RBG_16_64_43 | reverse complement strand
TGCCGCCAGTCTGCGCCTAAGCGTCAGGGCCACGGATGTCTTCTATCAGTGACTCAAGCCAGCCACACTTTGCACAGGAGTAAGCGACCGATGCAGATGATCATCGACTTTCCAGGTGGTTCTCGGGTCGACGCTCACTTCGGGGCCTACACCGTCCCCACGGATCAGCCGCCGCCGGGCGGCGGCGCGGCATCGGCGCCCACGCCCTTCGCCACATTCCTGGCCTCCGTCGGCACCTGCGCCGGAATCTATGTGCTTGGATTCTGCCGCCAGCGCAATGTGCCCACCGAGGGCATGCGCATCCTTCAAGAACCTGTCTACGACCCGCAGACCGGCATGGTCACCTCCATCCGTCTCGACATTCAACTGCCCAAAGACTTCCCCGAAAGATACCGGTCGGCCGTTGTGCGCGCGGCCGAGCAATGCTTGGTGAAGAAGCATTTCGAAGCGCCGCCGAATTTCGAAATCGCCACCTCGACCGTGGCCGGGTAAGCGTTTGCGCCGGTGAACGAAGGCGCGCCCGATGGTGAAGAAGCCCATGTACATCTCGGCGCGCAGCCAGGGCGGAAGCCTCGGGCCTCGTTAGTCCGGGTGTTGGGCCTCGGCCAGCGAGCGGACGTCTTCCCAGGCCAGCACCCGACACCTGCGCCACAAAGCCTCGTCGCGGATTCGGCCGACGAACTCCAGCCACGTCATCTGCAGGGCAGGCCAGCGGGTGCGGGGAATGATCGCCCACACGTGCAAAGTGCTCGCCTGGTGCTGCGCAAGCCAACGCCCGAGCAACAGGGTGCGCGCAAGTTGATAGTGCGTCGCGCAAGGCGGCGCAGCGCCCTCCGGCATCGGACGGTCTCCAAAATCCAGCACGGCCGAGAAGCGGCTCGGTTCCACCTCCCAATAGCGGCAAGGCGCCGTCCCGCCGCCCGGGCCGGGGCTGATCTCCGGGCAGCGGCCTCGGGCGAAGCGCCCGCAGCGTCCGAAGCTGCCGAGGTGCTTGGCCTCCACCAGCACCAGGTTGCGAGCGCCGGCCAGGAAGAGGTCGACCTGTGTTGCATGGCCTTTCCCGTCGACTTCGGCCAGTGCTCGATCCAGGTCGGGCAGCCGCTCGCCGGTGAGCGCGTGGCCCCAGAAGAACGGACTCAGCGCATCCTCCTGAGGTTCGAGGACTGGGCTGCCCCACAGGGGCTGCAGGCCGAGGAGCTGTGCCAGGGAAAGGCTCGGCCGTGCCAGCGGGTAGATCAGATTCCACAGCAGGGCGTTCTCGGAAGCAGGTCGGCGCAGATTATCAAGCACGCTCTCAGGCAGCGCGGCGAAGACCGGCTCCATGGTTCCGTTGAGAATCCGGGCCATGCGTCGCGCATGCTTGGGCATCGTCCGCTCGATTCTAATTGCAGGCGCCGGCGCAGCCTCGTGTGCCATCCGGGTTCGAGGGCCTTCGAGGTTGCCATCTTGGGCCGGTCGGGCCAGCGTAACCCGAATCGCGGTCCGCCGCATCCCCTGCCATCCCTCGCTGGTCCGCATTGACACCCAGCGGGCCGGCCGATATTATCGCCGCATGCCTACTCGCTTGTGGCGCACGGCCTCCCGCGCATTCACCCTTGGGGGCGTGCTGGCCGTGCTGGCTGTATTGGCCGGCGGCGCGACATGGTTCCCGCGTTCAATCCCCGATCGTGCCGCGTTCCTGGTTGCCGGCAGTCAATTCGATTTCTCGCGTTGGACGCTGAAGGCCGTTGGCCTCAAGTTCTCCCAAGCGGCGCTCGCCTCGCAGGATTATCTTCCCGCGGCCGCACGCACGCAGCTGGTCGAGGAATACATCACCTTGGAGGGGGATGCCGAGCGACTACAGGAGTCCGTGCGCGATATCTTCGCCGACCCGGCCGTGGCCGAGCCGTTGACCGCAAGCGTCGCGCAACGCGAAGACCTCTCCCGGGTAATGGCGAGGCAGACCGCACTCCGCTCGCACGCGGAGGCCATCCTAGAGGAACAGGTGGCCTCGCTCATCGCCGAGGAGGGGTTCGCCTTGGGCGGCCAGGTCCTGCCGCCGGTGTCATTCCATTTCAGCGCCATACCGCTCGCCCTGATCCTCTCGCCGCGTGACGTGATTCGCCAAGAAGCCAGCATCCAGATGGACCCGGACCTGACGCTCGAGCTGCAAATCGCCCTCGAGCAGAAAGTCGAACCCCGGTTGGGCCGCTCCGCGCTGGTCGTCCCGCTCGGCGGGATCGGCACCTATCCGACGATGATTCAGGAAACGACGAGCCTCAATTGGATTGCTGACACGATCGCCCACGAGTGGACCCACAACTACCTGTCCTTTCGCCCATTGGGCGCCAATTACGACCTCACCCCGGAAGCTCGGACCATGAACGAGACCGTGGCGTCGATCGTGGGGCGCGAGATCGGCGCGCGGGTGATCGCCCGCTTCTACCCGGATCGGGTTCCTCCTCCGCCGCCGCCGGCCGCTGCGCCGGGAATCATTCCTGCGCCCGCACCGGTGTTCGACTTTCGTGCAGCGATGCGAGAAACACGCGTGACCGTGGACCGCATGCTCCAGGAGGGCCAGGTGACGCAGGCCGAGAGCTACATGGAAGACCGGCGGCGCATGTTCGTTGAACACGGATACACAATCCGTCGGCTGAACCAGGCCTACTTCGCATTCTATGGCGCGTATGCCGACCAACCCGGCGAACGCGGTGAAGATCCCGTCGGCCCAGCCGTTGAGCAGATGCGCGCCACCAGCTCAAGCCTGGGCGGATTTCTTCGCTCAATGGCCGGGATGACAAGCTATGCCGAGTTGCGTGAGCAACTCTCCCGGGAGCACGCCTCGGCCCGTTAGCCCCTGGCCGCGCTTCCCCCAGCAGCGGGCCGTGACCTCCATCGTGATTCGCGGGTCGGTCCCTTTGCCGCGCTATACTATGGACAGAGGCCGCAATGGACCTGGTCTTCTACCCTGGCACTCGACCGACCCAGCCCGAACCCTTGGCGATCTTCTTGCCGCCGTTTTCGCACGGCGTAGCAGGCGAATTCCTGCGCCGGTACGCCGGCGAGCGGCGCATTGTGGTCGATCCCTTCGGGCAATCGCCCGCTTTGGCAATTGAGCTTGCCCGCGAGGGAGCTTGCTTGCTTGTAGGCTGCCTCAACCCCATCGTGCGCTCGCTCATCCAACTCCAGGCACAACCTCCATCGCCGGAAGTCATGCGCGGCACGTTGGCCAAGCTGGCCTCGGCCCGCCGCGCCAGCTCTGGTTCGCCGGGCGCATCTCGCTCGCCGCTGTCCGGCGCCCGGCCCACGGAGCGACTCGAAGATCATCTGCGCGAGTTGTACCTGGTGACGTGCAGTGCCTGTCACAAGCCGACAGAGGCGGAGGCGTTCGTTTGGAGCCGCGAGACCGGGCGAGAGGCAGGTTCGCCCGAGGCCGCCAATCGCGACCGGTTGCTTTCGCGCATCTACACCTGCAGCCAATGCGGCCACGAAGCGGAAGAACCGGCCACGCCGGAAGATGAAGAGGTAGTCCGCCCCTACCTGGGCCGCGGCATCTATTACCACCTGGCGCTGGAACGCCTGGCTCCGCCCGGAAGCGCAGACCGAGTCCACGCTGAAGAGGCGCTCGAGGTGTACCCGCTTCGCGCGTTGTATGCCTTGTTCTCTGTCCTCGTGCGGGTGGAGAGCCTCGATCTGAGTGAGGACGAGCGGCGCGCGGCCGAGGCGCTGCTGATTACGGCTTTGGATGAGGCGCACATCCTGCGCGGCTACGCGCCGCACACTCGCCAGCGCCCACGCTCGCTGCAAGCGCCGGCTCGCTACAAGGAAGTCAATGTTTGGCTGACGCTGCAGCGGGCGGCGACGGCGTGGAGCGCAGAGCGCACGCCGGTGGCGGTACGCGGGTGGCACCCGGGCGATGCGCTCGAGCCACACACGATCAGCCTGTTCGCCGGATCGGCCCGCGAGCTGGCCAGCGAACTCGACCCGGTGGAGGCCGAATGTGTCATCACGGCCTTGCCTCGCCCCAATCAGGCGTTGTGGACTCTCTCGGCGGCCTGGGCCGGCTGGCTGTGGGGGGCGGCGGCGGTGGCGCCCCTGCGCGGAGTCTTACATCGCCGGCGATACGACTGGGCCTGGCACGCCAATGCCCTGCTGACCTCCGCCGAGAGCCTTTCGCCCCACCTGGCTTCGGGAGTCCCCGTCGTCGGGTTGCTGGGGGAATCGGAGCCGGGCTTCCTGGCAGCCGCCTTGTGGTCGTTCGACCGCGCCGGCTTCCAACTCGAGGGCCGCGCCCTGCGCGCAGATACCGATACGGCTCAACTCGTGTGGCGGGCCGCCGGCCGACGAGAACTGCTTGGCCCGGCACCGCAATTGTCCGGCCTTGACGCGGCGCGTCAGGTTGCCCAGCAGGCTGCCTACCAGGTCATCCTCGACCGCTCGGAACCCACAGCCTGGGAGATCCTTCACGCGGCAGCTTGGTCGCAGGTCGCCTTGGGGCATCTGCTCCCCTCGCCCTCCGGCGAGGCTGAATCCGAATTCACCCACTGCCAGGCCGCGGTGAATGAGGCCGCCGAGGCCCACCCCCAGGTGGCGGCCGCCAAAGGGGAGGAGAGCGACCTGGGTTCCACTTGGTGGATGCACGACCCGCAGGCCGCCTCCATCCCGCTGGCCGATCGGGTCGAGGCAGAAATCGCGCGCTTGCTGGCCGAGCAAGGACCTTCCACGCATGAGACGTTCGACCGCCTGGTGTGCGAGACCTTTCCCGGCCTGCTCACGCCCGAGACGCGCCTGGTGCGAGCCTGCCTGCGATCGTACGGGCAGGAGGACGAATCGCAGCTGTATTGGAGCCTGCGCCCCGAGGATCTGGCCGAGCGTCGCGCGGCCGATCTCGAATCGGTGCGCTCAGCGCTCATCCGTTTGGGCGAGCGTTTTGGTTTCCGCCTAACGGGGGTTAACCCCCTCGAATTCCACGAGGGCGACGATGCGCCGGCGATTCGTTTCTTCCTGATTACCTCCGCTGCATTCGGGCGCTACCTGCTCGACCCGCGCCTTGATCCTTCCCACGCCTGGGTGGTTCTGCCGGGCGGGCGCGTCTCTCTAGTGGAGTACAAGATGCGCCGCAATTGGCTGCTGCGGCAAGCTGTGGAAAACGGGTGGCGTTTCCTCAAGTTCCGCCACGTCCGGCGCATGCTGGATGACGCGCTGCTCACGCGCGAATCGCTTGAAGAGCGTCTCGGGCTCGACCCGCTCGGCAACCCGGGGGATCAGATTGCCTTCCTCTAACCGGCCGCGAAGCAAGCAGTCCGACCAGCAGGGCCCTCCGTGACCGACCCGCTACGCTGGCTGGCGATAGGATTCGCAGGGTACCTGATCGGCTCGCTGCCCTTCGCGGTGTGGGTGGGCAGAGTCGCCGCGCGCAAGGACGTTCGTGAGGCCGGTTCGGGCCACGCGGGGGCCACCAATGTGATGCGCCAAGCCGGGTGGCTGGCCGGCTTGGTGACGTTGGCATTGGACGGGAGCAAAGGTGTGATGGCGGTGCTGCTCGCGCACTGGGCCGGCGGCCCTTGGGCCATCCCCCTTGCAGCGGGCATGGCCGTGGCCGGCCATTGCTGGCCCGTGCTTGCGGGCTTCCGCGGCGGGATGGGGATGGCAACGGCGGCCGGTGCGGTGCTTGCGGCACACCCACTCGCATTGGTGATGGCCGTCGGCGTGGGAGCCGCCTGCAATCTGGGGCTGCGCCACACCGCGCGCGCCAACTTGCTCACCGGGCTTCTGATTGGCCCGATCCTGGTTGTGGCCGGTGTGCCCTCGCTGGCGGCCCAGATTGCCATCGCCGTTGGTGCGGTGGTCGCGCTTCGCGGTCTCTCCGATTGGGATCGCGTATACCGCGAGCTGTGGCTCGACCGGGATCCTCCAATCCCGCGCCAGGGATAACCCGCCGGCCTTCTCTCGCTGAACGCCCCTTGCGCAGTTTCCCCAATCGAAGAATCTCGGCAATCCGCCTTCTCCAAGGCTAAATCCAGCTCCAATTGACGAGCGGGAATTATTCGGATAAGATGTATCTCGTTACTAGTGGTGAATCCTGCGGGAGGAGGTCCAGATGGAAATAGAAACTCAAGCGGAGGCGATCGTCCTTACGCCGACCGCCGTGGAAGCTGTTCGAGGCGAGCTGAGCAAGCACGCAATGGAAGGCAAGGCTTTGCGCTTGTTCGTCGACCCGGGCGGCTGCAGCGGGTACCGCTATGGGATGTCGCCGGCCACCCAAGAACGCGAGACCGACCGCAAGTTCGATTACGAGGGCGGGGTGCGGATCGTAATCGATCCGGAGTCGTACAGCTTTATGCAAGGCTCAACGATCGATTTCGTCAGCGACAGCCTGGGCGGTGATTTCCATATCTCCAACCCGAACGCAGTGTGGAGCTGCGGCTGCGGCAAATCCTTCCGCACGGCGGATTCAACTCACGAGGCACATGCGACCGGGGAATGCGGCTGCGGTTAGGGCAAGCACTTCCCCCACGAGAATCGACAGGGGCCGGAAATCCGGCCCCTGTTTGTTTCGATGAACCACTCGCCTCCAGCCCGCAAGGCTCAGGGCGTGGACACCGTTTCGGGCGTGGCCGGGGCTGAGATGAGGTACCACTGCGAGAGCGAGGTCAGCCGGTCACTGGCGTCGACCAGCGGGCCCAAGCGGACTCCGTTCAGGCGCACGTCGAGCGCATATGAATAGGTGGGGTACCACAACACGAGCGCGGGCACCTGGTAGTTGAAGCGGTACTGAAACGAGCGATACAGCTTCGCCCGAGCGACAGGGTTGGGCTCTGTGCGCGCGATCTCAAGCACCTCGCTAATCGATCGGTCGTCGAGTTGGGAGTAGTTCTGGCCGCTCGAAATCTGAGTCTGATGCCAAAAGGTGTAAGGGTCGGGATCGGGGAAGCGCGCCAAGCTAAGATCCCCCAACACCGCCTGGTAGGAGCGAGGCGCCAGGTAATCGCGAACGAGCGAGCCCGCAGGAACGGCCAGCAGATCTACCTGCACGCCCACCTCCGCCCACATCGCTTGCAGCATCTGCGCCGTACGGGTGTGGACCGCGTCGTCTGGGTGGGCGAGGCTGAATCGAAGCAGGGTCTCCTCCTTCGTGCGAAGGTAGGAGGCATCGCCGGGGGTGGCCCCGGTCGGCAGCTTCCAGCCCGCAGCCTCAAGCAGACGTTCGGCCTGCAGCGGATCGTAGGTCTCGGGCGTGATGGCCGGGTCGGCTGCCCACGAGCCCGGCAGGAGCGGCCCAGCAGCCAGCACCGCTTGCCCGAAGAGCACCGAGTCGATGATCCGCTGGCGATTGATCGCCAGAAGCAGTGCCCGCCGCACTTCGCGGGAGGCAAAGAACGGAGCCTCCTCGTTCTTGAGATTGAAAAAGACCAGCGCCATCCTCGGTTCGCGGGCGGAGAACATTTGCGAGGTCGAGAGGCGCAGCGCGCGTTCCACGAGCGGCGGCGTCAACCCGCCCAGCCCCATGACTTGGCCCGCCTCCAGCGCACCAAAAGCCGCCTCCACACTCGGGAAGTATCGAAATTCGACTTCCTCGAGATAGGCCTTGGGGCCGTGATGCTTCTCGAATGGCGTGAGGACCAGCCCGGTGATCCTCTCCTGCTCGACCAGCAGATGGTCGAGGCGGAAGGGGCCGCTGCCGACGGGAGAGATGTTGAAAGTCTGACCCGCCAAGTCGGCCGCGGAAACCTCGCGAAGTATATGCTCGGGCAAAAGACCTTGCGAAAGGAAGTCCAAGAAGGGTGCAAACGGCTCGGGCAATGTGAACACGACCGTCCGTTCGTCGTGGGCCGTGACATTGACCGACCGCCATAGGCGTGCCAGGTCCTGCGGACCGGGGTAGTTCTTGTCTTGGAGTACACCGTAGGTGTACAAGACGTCACGCGAGGTGATGGGCTCCCCGTCGTGCCAGGTCACATCCGGCCTCAGGATGACGGTGTATGAGAGACCATCGTCGCCGATGACCCAGCCCTCCGCCAGATCGGGGATCGGCGAACCGGTCGAGTCGAAACCCACCAACCCGGAAAAGATCAGCCGATCCACATCCCGGTCGGGCTGGTTGTAACTGTCGAGCAGAGGATTGAGCCGCTGCAGGCTGCCGACCAAAGCCTCGCGGTAGATACCGCCGCGCACAGCCTGCACGGCCGGCGCGTTCGGCCGCAAGACCGGCCCCTTGACGGCCAGCAGCAACAACAGGATGGCCACCACGCCTGCCACGGCGACCAGGATTTGCCAACGAAACCTTTTCATTCGTGTGTGGGAGCGGAGGCGGAACCACGCGCAGCGCGAGCCGCGGCACGGCCAGCCTGCAGCGGCGGCCGCTCGAAGTTGAGGATTATCCGACCACCATGACGTTGACGAGCGCCATGGCAAAGAACAACACGCTCAACACGATGGTGATATTGAAGAGAGTCTTCTCGACGCCGCGCCGGGCGCGGAAGACGCCGCCCGCCTCACCGCCCATGAACCCGCCCAGCCCGGCCTCTTTGCTTTGCAGGACAATCGCCGCAATCAGTGCGGCCCCCAGCACGATTTGTGCCAGATTGAGATACGTTGCCACGCTGCCTCCTCACACGCGCGAGTGCGCGAGTGCGCATTATATCAGAACGCATCGTCCGGAAGTGGCGAAGCTCCGCTTAGTCCTGCGAGGCACGGTAGGCCGCACTCCGCCCTCGCTCGCCGCGGGTCAGGCCTCGTGCAGCGCCTCGCCCACTCCGTCTACGAACAACGTGCGCGGCGCCTCAGCCGGAACCAGGACGTTCAACGCCCGCGGCCAAACCTCGATTTCAACCGGGAAGCGCCCTTGGCGCGGCTCCCCATCCACTTGTATGCCGGCCGGCGAATCTGCGTGCAACGTCAGTCTATGGAAGCCGATTCTCTGGATGTTCGGATCGCTCACATGGCGGCCAGTGAAGAGCGTCCAGGCCCGCTGGAGAGTCTCGGGGAATGATCGTCCTCCGAAGAGCCATAGGTCGAGCCAGCCGTCATCGACCCGTGCATCGGGCGCGAGCTGGAATAATCCACCTCCGTAGGCATGGATATTCGTCACGACCGCCAGCAAGTAGTGGCCTTGGATTTCCCGGCTCTCCGTGCGCACAACAAGATCGACCCCGTGCCAGTCGAGGGCCGACCAGACCGCCGTCGCAAAGTAGCTGCCCATCGCGAATTGCCTGTGCCATCGGCGCACCGGTTCCTTGCGGCGAACCACAATGGCGTCCAGCCCGACGCCGGCCCACAACAGGAACACCTCGCCGTTGCAGCGGCCCACATCGATTCGATGGATCCGGCCTTGGACCAAAGCAACCGCTGCCCGATCGAGTGCCAGCCAGTCGAACCACGCCAGCCGGGGCAAGTGCAGTTCCTGCGCCCACACATTGCCCGTGCCGGAGGGCAGCACCGCCAGTGCGGTCTGGCTTCCCGCCAGGCCGGCGGCCACCTGCCCCGCGGTGCCGTCGCCTCCCGCCGCGACGACCACCTGATAGCCGGCTCGCGCCGCATCCCGCGCGCGGTCGGCGACGTGCTCCGGCGCGGTCACGCTGTGGATGTCGGTTTGCCACCCGTGGCGTTCGAAGATACGCGCCGCTCGCGCTACCAGCCGGTACGATGGGAAGCGCCCTGCCAGTGGATTGTGCAAGAGCATCGCGCGAATGGCCATCTCACCTCAGGCTGAGGCATTATACATGTCTGCCCGCGCCGGGCTGCGTGGGCAGGCATTATTGATAGAATCGTCGGAACCATGAACGGTCTGCCGACCCTCAGCAATCGATACCGCCTGGTCGAGCCACTCGGCAGCGGCGCGGTGGCCAACATCTATCGCGCCGATGACCTGACCCTCGGACGCCAGGTGGCCATCAAGCTGCTGAAGTACGAATACACGCGCGATCCCGCTTTTCAACGCCGCTTCTTGCATGAGGCCCAGGCACTGGCTCATCTCGATCATCCAAACCTAGTGCGGTTGTACGACTTCGGCCTGGAAAACGATCAGTACTACATGGTCATGGAACTGGTGGAGGGCTCGGATCTCAAATCCACCATCGCACGGCGCGGTCATTTGCCGCCCGAGGAGGCCGTTTGGATCGCGCTGCAGCTGGCGGAGGGGCTGGGCCTTGCCCATCGCGCCGGTCTGGTTCACTGCGATGTCAAGCCGCAGAACATCTTGCTGCGTGCCGACCTGCAACCCAAACTGACCGACTTCGGCATCGCGCGTTCCGTGCTGGCCGGGGGCGAGGATGACGAGCAGCCGTGGGGCACGCCGCAGTATTTCTCTCCCGAGCAGGCGCGCGGGGAGGCGCTCAGCCCGGCCAGCGATGTGTACTCGCTAGGAGTGGTGCTGTTCGAGTTGGTCACCGGACATCTCCCCTTCCACGGAAAAGACCCACGCGCGCTTGCAATGCAGCACGTATCGAGCCCGCCCCCTGCGCCGCGCAGCCTCGCACCCGGCATCCCGGCCGAGGTGGAGGCCGTCATTCTGCGCATGATGGCCAAGGATGCGCGCGAACGGTTTAGGAATGGAGAGCAAGCCGCCCGTTTCTTGCGAGGGCTGCTGCAACAATCCACGCCAGGCGCCGCTCGATTGGCCGGGGCAAGGGCGATCGAGCCGCTCTATGAGAATCGCACTGCCCCAGGGATCGATTGGCTGGCCGTTGGCCTCGCCTTTCTGGCGTTGATTGCCGTCGGCGGGCTGGTTCCCCTGACGATGTGGGTCTACCTCCTGTACTTCGCATCCGCCACCTGACCCCAGGCATTGACCCGCACACAAGGCCCAATCGGCAAACAGAGAGGGCTCGCGTCAACCGGCTTGGCGGGATCCCGCACTGGTCACGAACGCCGTGCCATCATCTCGCCAAGCGGACGGAGCGACCGGCAATCACTGCGGGAGCGTGAGCGAGAATCGAGGGGGCGGGCGTGCGAGGCTGAGGCCTCCCGGGCTGTGCGCTTTCGGTGCAAGCCATGCGGAATGCCTTATGAAACGGCCGGTTCGCCCCGGGTGAGAACGGAATGAGTCCCTGGCGGTCATATGATTTGCAAATAGCGCTCTGGTATAATCGGAGCGAAACTATCCGTTGAATTGAGACCGGGGGTGGATTCCCCTCCGGGAGGGATTTGTGAATTCGTCGCGCACACGCAACCTGATCACGATCTTCATCGTCTTGGTGGCCATGGGTGTGCTGGTCTATCAGCAATACCAGGCCTCCAATGCGCGTACGGAAGTTATCCAAATCAACCAGCTCGCGGCCGATGTGCGGGCAGGCAAGGTCAAGCAGATCGAGGTCAACGAGAACGACCTGGCCATCACCTACGTCGGTGGGCAGGAGGCCAAGTCGCGCAAGGAACCTGATTCGAGCCTGGCCAGCCAGCTCGAGGCGTACGGTGTGACCAGCGCCGACCTCGACCCAAGCAAGATCAACATCGAGGTCCGCCAGCCCAGCGATTGGGGCATGGTGCTGAACCTGGCCACCTACCTCATCCCTGTGCTGCTCTTTGGCGGCCTGATCTACTTTATGCTGCGCCAGGCCCAGGGCACCAACAACCAGGCTATCTCCTTCGGCAAAAGCCGGGCGCGGATGTTTACCGGCGACCAGCCGACCGTGACCTTCGACGACGTGGCCGGCGTGGAAGAGGCGAAGGAGGAACTGCGCGAGGTGGTTGAGTTCCTCAAAGAACCCGAGAAGTTCATCTCACTCGGCGCCCGCATTCCCAAAGGCGTGTTACTGGTGGGCGCGCCGGGGACGGGCAAGACCCTCATGGCCAAGGCCGTCTCGGGCGAGGCCGGGGTGCCGTTCTTCTCAATCTCGGGTTCCGAGTTCGTGGAGATGTTCGTGGGCGTCGGCGCCAGCCGCGTGCGCGACCTGTTCGACCAGGCCAAACGTCACTCGCCTTGCATTGTCTTTGTGGACGAGATCGACGCGGTGGGCCGCCAACGCGGCACCGGCCTGGGTGGCAGCCACGACGAACGCGAGCAGACACTCAACCAGATCCTGGTCGAGATGGACGGCTTCGATACCGACACCAACGTGATCGTGGTGGCCGCCACCAACCGCCCCGATATCCTCGACCCAGCGCTCATGCGCCCGGGCCGCTTCGACCGGCGGGTGGTGCTCGACCGACCGGATATGCGCGGGCGGGAGGCCATCCTCAAGGTGCATGCGCGCGGCAAGCCGTTGGCGAGCGACGTCAACCTGACCACGCTGGCCAAGTCCACCCCCGGGTTCGTGGGCGCCGATATCGAGAATATGGTCAACGAAGCGGCCATCCTGGCCGCCCGCCGCGACAAGAAGTCGATCACCATGTCGGAGATGGAAGAAGCCATCGAACGCGTCATTGCCGGGCCGGAGCGCAAGAGCCGCCTGATCAGCGAGGAAGAGAAACGGATCATCGCCTACCACGAGGCCGGCCACGCGGTGGTCATGCAAGCGATTTCCGAGTGCGATCCGGTGCACAAGGTTTCGATTATTGCGCGCGGCATCGCCGGCGGCTACACGCTGGCCTTGCCCGAGGAAGACCGCACGCTGCACTCGCGTAACAAGTTCAAGGCCGACCTCTCGGGCCTCCTAGGCGGCCGCGCCTCGGAGGACTTGGTGTTCAACGACGTCACCACCGGCGCGTCCGACGACATGGAGCGCGCCACGAAACTCGCGCGCAACATGGTCACGCGCTGGGGCATGAGCGAACGCCTGGGGCCGATGGTCTACGGCCAGAAGGACGAGTTGGTATTCCTGGGCCGCGAGATCGGGGAGCAGCGCGACTACTCCGACCAAGTGGCGCAGGAGATCGACCAAGAAGTGCGCTCGCTGGTCCACGAATCGTATGACCGTGCGAAATCCATTCTGCGCCAATACCGCGAAAAACTGGATGCCGTAGCGCAGCGCTTGATCGAAGTGGAAACGCTGGACGAAGCGGAGTTTTCGAGACTGTTCCCCTCGCCGCATGCCTCACGCACTAGCACGCCCGTGCCCAAGGGAGTCGCCCTGCCGGCCGGTGCAACCAGTTAGGCCGCCTTCAAGGCGATACCGATCTCGAGAAGAAAGAGCGCCGGATGTGATCCGGCGCTCTTTTCATCCACCCCTCGTCCGTGATCCGGCTATTTGGCCGGGGATTTCTCCTTGTGCTCGCGCACCAACTCGCGGCGCAGGATCTTGCCCACGGTCGTCTTGGGCAGGGGCTCCGATCGGAACTCGATGCCCGAGGGGATCTTGAACTTGGCCAGCTTGTCGGCGCACCACGCCTTCAGTTCATCCTCGGTAGCGCTCTGCCCCGGCTTGAGCACCACCCACGCCTTGACCGTTTCGCCGCGATAGGCATCCGGGATGCCGGCCGCCGCCACTTCGAGCACCTTCGGATGGCCGGCCAGTACCTCTTCCACCTCTCGTGGCCACACTTGGTACCCGCCAACCTTGATCAGTTCCTTCTTGCGGTCAACGATGTAGAAATACCCGTCGTCATCCATGCGGGCGATATCCCCCGTGAACAGCCAGCCGTCGCGCAGTGTGTTGGCGGTTTCGGTGGGCATGTTGTGATAGCCCTTCATCAACATCGGCCCGCGAATCGAGAGCTCGCCTACTTCGCCCGCCGGCAGAACGGTCACCCCGTCGTCCAGGCTGACGATGCGTGCGTCCACGCCCGGCAGCGGCAGGCCGATCGAGCCGGTGACGTTGCGTCCCTTGAGCGGGTTGCAGTGCGTGGCCGTGGGCGCTTCGGATAGCCCATAGCCTTCCACCAGCTTGCCGCCCGTCAGGCGTTCGAATGTCTCTTTGGTTTCGCGCATGAGGGGCGCGGAACCCGAAATGCAGGCACGGATGGAATCGATCTTGTATTTGCCCGCGCGGACGTCTGGGTGGTTGTTGATGGCGTTGTACAGCGTAGGCACACCTGGGAAGATCGTCGGGCGGAACTTCTGAATCGATCCCAGCACATCGTGCAAGTCGCGCGGGTTGGGGACCATGACCATCGGCATGGCGCCGGCCACCGCCATACTCATGCCCGCCACCATTCCATACACGTGAAAGAGCGGGATGGCCATCAGCATCAGTTCCTGCCCCTCACGCAAATCGGGCATCCACGCGCGAATGGCGAGCGTGTCGGAGAGTAGCGCCATGTGGGTCGAAACGGCCGCCTTCGACACGCCGGTGGTTCCGCCGCTGTACTGGAAGATGCACAAATCATCCGGGCCGATCTCGATCTTGGGCTTGGACGCACCGGCGTACTTGGCCAACAGGTCCTTCAGCCACATGTCGCCTGCCGCGAGTTCGACGCGATGGCCTTCCTTCTTCTCCTTGGCCAGCGTAAACAGGACGCGCAGCAGCGGCGGCAGCGTTTCCTTGATGTTCGTGACGATCAGCTTCTTCAGCTTGGTGGCCGGCTGCACTTCCTTGATCCGCGAGTAGAAGTTGCTCGTCAGGATCATGATCTCGGCCCCCGCGTCCTTCATCTGGTGCTCGATTTCGCGCGGGGTGTAAAGCGGGTTGGTCGCCACCACCACCCCGCCCGCCTTGAGGATGCCGTAGAAGCACATCACGAATTGCGGGGTGTTGGGCATGAACATGGCCACGGGTTGGCCACGCTTGACGCCCATCTCCACCAGCGCCGCCGCAAGTGCATTGGTCAGTCCATCCATCTCGCGGTAGGTAATCTTGGCGCCTTTGAAGATCGTGCACGGGACGTCCGGGTGCTTGGCCGCTGCGTCTTCCAGGAAACGAAACAGGGGAACCTTGGGGAGATCGAGTGTACGTGGAACGCCAGGGTCGTAGTTCTTAAGCCAGGGTCGATCCGCCATCGTCCTCTCTCCTCTCTTCCGGGGGATGAATGCGTCGCCCAGGACCTCCCTCCGAGGGCCTGGACCGGTGGCTGGGAACGAAGGGGCGCTGTGGAGTTCTAGAACGAGTATAGGTTCAAGGCTGCACAGAGTCAACAGCGCTGGCGGTCGACTCGCGTGGTGAACAAGCTCCCTGGCGGTGGCACTCCCCGTCGGGCCCCTGGCGAGGGCGGACGAGGATTGCGGAGCGATCGACTCCTTGTTGGCCTCTGCCCCGCTCCGGACGTCGAATCGCTCGGGTATAATCTGCCCGCCCCAGACCCTGACGCGGCGCGCGGGATAGAGAGTGGGTGTTGATGGGATTCGACCTAGTTAAGCTGATTGAAACGGTCGGGTATCTCGGCCTGATCGGGATCGTTTTCGCCGAGTCTGGCCTGTTCTTCGGGTTCTTCCTTCCCGGCGATAGCCTGTTGCTCACCGCCGGCTTGCTCGCTGCCCACGGGGAACTGGATATCTGGACCCTGCTGCTCACGCTCCCCGTCGCGGCGGTGCTGGGCGACAACGTGGGCTATTGGTTCGGGAAGAAGGCCGGCCCGCCCATCTTCAACCGCGACAACTCACTTCTCTTCCGGCGCAAGAACCTTCTCGCAGCCAAGGCATTCTACGAGAAGCATGGCGGCAAGACCATCGTGCTGGCGCGATTCATGCCATTCATCCGGACTTTCGCCCCGATCGTCGCCGGGGCAGTGCAGATGCCGTATCGGCGCTTCTTCTTCTTCAATGTTCTGGGGGGATTGCTGTGGGCGGTGGGTGTAACCGCAGCAGGATATTTCCTCGGTGAGACACTGCCGGGAATCGACCGCTACTTCCTGCTGATCGTCGTGGCCGTGATTTTCCTCTCCGCGCTGCCGAGCATGATCCACGTGTGGAAGGAGTACCGGCACGATATCTTCGCCTGGGTGGCCCGCCGGATCAAGCGCGGGGCGAGGTCGTCGGCTCCAGCCTCTTCAGGCGCTCCACCCGCCGAAGATGTGCCAGATAAACCTGCGTAGCTCGTTTCGCGAACGATCCAGGTCGGGCAACTCGCGTTCCGCCCACGCGTGCAGCTCGGCGAGGCACACGGGGAATACTGCCTCACCGACCACCCACGAGCTCGAGAAGGTCTTCTTTTCAACATCTTCCAACGCCTGGCGCGGCGTTCGTTCGACGTGCCACTCGCAGGCTTGGATCTCGGCATAGCGCCGCGCTCGGCCGCGGAAGAACTTCACCGGCGCGTCCATCTCGCGCAGACCTGGAGCGCCCATGTCGGCGCCATGCTGGGCGACGATCTCGCGCCAAGCACGGCGCACGCGCCGGCCGATTGAATCCGGCGGATGCCAGTTCCACCCGACCGCCACCACGCCCCGCGGGGCAATCACGCGCAGAACGTCGTTCATCGCCTGCTCAGCATCTCCGACCAAATGGAAGAGGTGCACGGCAATTACGGCCGTGACTGCCCTCGCCGCCAGGGGCAGCCGCCTCGCGTCGCCTTGGACTAGACGCACAGCCGCCGGGCCAGCAGGTTGCACGCCCCGCAGGCGATCCATCATCGGCCGCGAGAGGTCAATCCCCACAACTGGCACACCGAGGTTGAGCAGCAGGCGGGCGATGCGGCCGGTCCCGACCCCCACCTCCAGCACGTGCCCCGGGCGAGGCAGATGGGGTAGCAGCGCAGCCGCCACTTTCTCGCCCACGCCCGGCGGGAAGCCGCGCGTCTGATCGTAGGTTGCCGCGGCGCGATCGAAAGCCAGCGATTCGTGTCGTCCGGATTCCACATCG
>Ga0154809_1165_pt3 | contig 16666 bp, 12 predicted proteins | sample Rifle2008BG16ft_FD_105817 | JGI IMG/M metagenome (GOLD analysis project Ga0154809, IMG submission 105817) | Chloroflexi bacterium RBG_16_64_43 | reverse complement strand
CGGTGGAAACGGCCAGCGACGGCATCTTCCTGGCCGGCACGTGCCAGGGGCCGAAGGATATCCCCGACAGCGTTGCCCAAGGGGGCGCCGCCGCGGCGGCCGCGCTCTCGCTCATGGATGCGGGCTACGTCTTTCTCGAACCTTTTACGGTGCACGTGCTGTCCGAGCGCTGCAGTGGCTGCCGCACCTGCCAGAACCTGTGCCCCTTCGGCGCGATCCAGATGACTGAGCTCGAGGGACGGACTGTCTCCACGATCAATGAAGTGCTGTGCAAGGGCTGCGGCACATGCGCCGCCGCCTGCCCGGCCGGCGCCATCTACCAGAACAACTTCTCCAGCGATCAGGTCATCGCCGAAATCCTCGGGGCGCTGTCGGTCGACCGTGCCATTCCTCAGGAGGCCTTCCCATGAACCGTTCCTCCCCCCGGACGGGCGTCTACGTCTGCCAGTGTGGGACCAATATCGCCGCGACGGTGGAGGTGCAGCAGGTAGCCGAGTTCGCGCGGGACCTGCCCGGCGTGGTGGCCGCCCGCAGTTACAGCTATATGTGCTCCGAGCCCGGCCAGGCGCTGATCAAGCAAGACATCCACGACCACGGCCTTAACCGCGTGGTGGTGGCCTCCTGCTCGCCGCTCATGCACGAGCCCACCTTCCGGCGCGCGTGCACTGAGGCCGGCCTAAACCCGTTCTGCATGCAGATGGCCAACATCCGCGAGCACTGCGCCTGGGTCATCGACGACCGCCAGCAGGCTACTGCCAAGGCCAAGCACCTGGTGGCGGCGGCGGTGCGCCGGGTGGCGCAGCACCGCCCGCTGGAGATGCGCCAGGTGCACATGGAGCCGTCCGCGCTGGTGGTCGGCGCGGGCATCGCCGGCATCGAGGCCGCGCTGCGCCTGGCGGAGGCCGGCAAGCAGGTCTATCTGGTGGAGCGCGAGCCGTCGATCGGCGGACACATGGCGCAGCTCTACAAGACCTTCCCCACCCTCGACTGTGCGGCTTGAATACTCACACCCAAAATGGTGTCCGTTGGACGCCAAAAGAACATCAAGCTGCTGAGCTACAGCGAGATTGAATCGGTTTCAGGCTTTGTGGGCAACTTCGAAGTGCGTGTGCGGCGCAAGCCGCGCTACATCGACGAGAGCAAGTGCACCGGCTGCGGCAATTGCGCCAGCGTCTGCCCGATCGAGGTGACCAATGCCTTCGACCTGGGGCTGAGCACACGCCGGGCGGTGTATCGCCACTCGCCGCAGGCTGTGCCTGGCGCCTTCACGATTGAGAAGCGCGGCATCGCGCCTTGCCGCAATGCCTGCCCGACCGACCAGCGCGCCCAGGGCTACATCGCCCTGGTTCGCCAGGGGCGGTTCGCCGATGCCTATTGGGCCATCCGCCGCGAGCATCCCTTCCCCTCGGTGTGCGGGCGCGTGTGCAACCATCGCTGCGAAGATGCCTGCAGCCGGGGCAGCTACGACCAACCGGTCAATATCATGGCCCTCAAGCGCTTCGTCGCGGATTGGGCCTTCGACCATCGCGACCAGCTCCCCGCGCAGCGGGCTAAGTCGCTCACCGGCACGCCCTTCGCCGTGCACCCGACGGCGAGCGGCAAGAAAATCGCGATCATCGGCGCCGGGCCTGCTGGGCTGACCACGGCCCTCGACTTGGTGCGCCTCGGCCACCAGACCACGGTATTCGATTCGTTGCCGGTGGCCGGCGGCATGATGCGGGTGGGCATCCCCTCCCACCGCATGCCGCTGGAGCTCATCGAATGGGAGATCCAGCAGATCCTGGATGAGGGCGTGCAGTTGCGCCTGAACACGTGGGTTGACGACATCCCGGCGCTGCTCGACCAGGGCTACCACGCGGTGCTCATCGCCACCGGGGCCCACCAGGCCAAGAAGATTCCCATCCGCAACTCCAACCATCCCGACAACTGGCTCAGCCTGAACCTGCTGCGGCGTGTGGCACAGGGTGAGGCAATCGACCTGCGCGAGCGCAGCGTAATCGTGATGGGCGGCGGCAACGTGGCCCTCGATACGGCACGTACGGTGGTGCGCCTGGGGGCACGTCAGGTGAGCATGGTGTGCCTCGAGCCGCGCGGCGAGATGCCCGGCTTCGCCTGGGAAGTGGAGGTGGCCGAGCAGGAGGGCATTCGCGTGCTGCCCGGTCGGACCTTCAAGGAAGTGGTGGTCAAGGGCAGCCGCATCACCGGGCTGCGCTGCGCGGAGGTGGTTTTCCGCGGGTTCAAGCGCGGGCGGCCCGATATCAGCGAGATCCCCGAGACCGAGCACGTTGTGCCCGGCGATCTGGTGATCTGGGCCATCGGCCAGGGGCCGGATTTCTCCTTCCTGCCGGGCGACGGCAGCATCAACACCTGTTATCCGGTGGGTATCCAGACCAACAGCGAGATGATGACCACCACCCCCGGGGTGTTCTGCGCCGGCGATGTGCGCCGCGGGCAGACCTTCTTTGTGGTCGACGCCATCGGCGAGGGCCACCACGCCGCGCGCTGCATCGACCGTTACCTGCGCGGCGAGCAGGGCGTGCCCGAACCGCACCGGCCGCCGGTGGTGGAACTGCGCCGCGAGGAGATCGAGCACAAAGTGGAGCTGGGCGAAGCCGCCCGCCGTCCGCGCGCGGTCATCCACAGCATCGGCGTGGAAGCGCGCAGGCTCAACTTCCGCGAAGTGGATCTCACGCTGACCGAGGCCGAGGCCGTGGCCGAGGCCGAGCGCTGCCTGCGCTGCGGAATATGCTCCGAGTGCCTGGAGTGCGTCTCGGCCTGCGAGCGCGGGGCGATCAACCACGACATGCAGGCCGAGATCTTGGATCTCAAGGTGGGCACGTTGGTGCTGGCCACCGGCTTCCGCGATTTCGACCCGCGGGTTGCCCCCGAGTTGGGATACGGGCGCCTGCCCAATGTGCTGAGCGCCATGGAGTTCGAGCGGCTGATCAACACCGGCGGCCCGACGCTGGGCAAGGTGCTGCTCGCCAATGGCCAGCCACCCAAGCGGGTGGCCATCGTGCACTGCGTGGGCAGCCGTGACGACCGCTACCACGAGTATTGCTCGCGCGCCTGTTGCATGTACTCACTCAAGATCGCCCAACTGGCCCACGAGTACCTGCAGGCGGAGGTGTTCGAGATCTACCGCGACATGCGCTCCTTCGGCAAGGGCTACGAGGAGTTCTACAACCGCACGCGCTCGAACGGAGTTCATTTCTTCCACGGCCACGTGCGCGAGGTGACCGAGGTCGATGGTCACCTGCGCGTGCAGTGGGAAGAGAGTTTCCACAACGAGCCCGACCAGGTGGACGTGGACCTGGTGATCCTGGCCACCGGCATGGAACCGCAGGGCGATACGGCACGCATGGCGAAGCTTTTCGGTCTCTCGCGCAGCCGGGATGGGTTCTTCCTCGAGCGCCATCCGAAGCTCGCCCCGGTGGAGACCTCCTCCCAGGGCATCTTCCTGGCCGGAGCGTGCCAGAGCCCCAAAGACATCCCCGACACGGTGGCGCAGGCCGCTGGCGCAGCCGCCGGCGCGCTGGCGCTCATCGACCAGCACACCATCAGCCTGGATCCCTCCATCGCCGAGGTGGAGGCGGCGCGCTGCCTGGGCTGCGGCCAGTGTGCGGCCGCCTGCCCGTATGGAGCCATTGAACTCGCGCGCGGCAAGGCTGCGGTCAATGCCTACTTGTGCAAGGGCTGCGGCACGTGCGCCGGGGCGTGCCCCAACAAGGCCATGAGCCTCATCCATTTCGACGACCGTGAGTTGATTGCCGAACTCGACGGCGCCTTGGCGTGGATCGATGCCGCCGAAGAGGTGGGCCATGTATGAACCCAAGGTGATCGGATTCCTGTGTACCTGGTGCAGTTACACTGGCGCCGACTCGGCCGGCACCTCGCGGCTGAAGACCCCCTGGAACCTGCGCGCCGTGCGCGTGCCATGCTCCGGGCGCGTGGCGCCGGAACTCATCCTGCGCGCCTTCGACCAAGGGGCCGACGGCGTGCTGGTGCTCGGCTGCCACATCGGTGAATGCCACTACGACAGCGGCAACCATCGTGCGGCCAAGCGCATCCCGCTGCTGCTCTCCATCCTGGAGTTTGCCGGGATGCAGCCCGAGCGGCTGCGTTTGGACTGGGTATCGGCCTCGGAGGGCGATCGCTACGCGCGGATCGTGAGCGAGTTTGTCGATGCGCTGCGCCCTCTCGGACCAAACACCTGGCGCATCAGCGGCGCCGCCCCCAGGACCGGTGCGGCGATCGGCGTGCCGCTGCCGTTGGTGTCGGGGCTGAGCGGAGGCGCGCCATGTCCATAAGCGAAACCATGCAATCCACGGCGCGCGATCTGCTAATCTCCGGCCAAGTGCAACGGGTGATCGGCTTCGAGGCCAGCCCGCGCGGCCGCGTTCGCCCGGCGATTATCGACCGGCCGGAGGAGGCCGAACGCCTGGTGTGGAGCGCGGACTGCACGCATAACCTGACGGTCTACCTGCAGCGTGCCTTGAACCGGGATAACGGCCACGCCTCGCGTGAACCCGCGACCCCGCCGGCGCGTGTCGCCATCGTCGTCAAACCGTGCGACAGCCGCGCGATCAATGTGCTGCTCGCGGAGCATCAGTTCTCACGCGAGCAGGTCTTTGCGATCGGCATGGCCTGCGAAGGGATTCGCCAAGGCGCCCCGGCCAGCGCGCCGGAGGCGACGCTGCAGGAACGCTGTCTGCGCTGCCGCGAGCGTGTACCGGTGGTCCACGATGTGCTGCTCGGGGAGCCGCCCAGCGCCCTGCCGGAGGCGCTCCCGGACGAGGCGCTGGCGCACGTGCGCGGCCTGCCGCCGGCCGAGCGGGCCGCCTTCTGGCTCAACCAATTCGATCGCTGCATCCGCTGCTATGCCTGCCGCCAGACCTGCCCGATGTGCAATTGCCCGACCTGTCTTTTCGAACAAGAGGATGCACTGTGGGTGGGCATGCGCATCGCGCCCTCCGAAAAGCGTGCCTTCCACCTGGGGCGCGCGCTGCATCTCGCCGGCCGATGCGTCGGCTGTAACGAGTGTGAACGGGTGTGCCCGATGGGCATTCCGATTGGGTTGCTCAACCGCCACTTGGCAGAGACTGTCGAGAGCCTGTACGGCCATCGGGCGGGCATGCAAGCGGTGCTCTCACCCGTGACGGGCATGCTCAGTGCGGAGGAGAGTGCCCCATGAAGACTCTCTCGCGAGAGAACCTCAACCTCTGGCTGGATGGGCTGGCGGCGCAGCAGTCGCTCATCGCCCCGCACCTTGAGGCGCAGGGCGTGTTCTATCGCCCGGTACAGCGTGCCCAGGAGATTGCCTGGGAGGCAGACCGCCCGGCGCTCTCGGCCAAGGAATTCCTCTTTCCCCCCAGCGAGCGCCTGCTCAAGGTGGAGAAGCGCGGGCCGGACATCCGCCTAGAGGTCAGCCCCTCTGCCGCACCGCAAGCGATCTTTGGCCTGCGTCCGTGCGATGCACGCGGCATCCGCGTGATGGACGCGGCCTTCCTCGAAACCCCGCCGATTGACTCGCAGTATGCGAGCCGCCGCGAGAACACGCTGCTCCTGGGTCTGGCCTGTCGCAGCATGGGCGCCTCGTGCTTCTGCACCATCATGGGCCTGGCACCGGATGACCCGCGCGACATGGACGTGATGTTTACCGATCGCGGGCCTACCTTGGCGGTGCAGGCGCTGACCCCGCGCGGCGAGGCGCTTCTCGCTGGCCTGCCGATCGTCGAAGAACCGGGGGAGGTGGAGCCCGCCTCGCGGCGAGAGGTGGGCGGCCTGCCAACGGCGGAGGCTTGGAAGGAGAGTTTCGGTGACGCGCGTTGGGCGAAGCACGGCGAGCGCTGCCTGAGCTGCCGCCTGTGCGCGTACGTCTGCCCCACCTGCCGCTGTTACGATGTGCGTGATGAGGCGCTGCCCTCCCCGCCGGGCGAGGCACACTTCGAGCGGTTGCGCGCCTGGGATAGCTGCACGCGCGAAGGCTACCGGCTCACGGCCGGCGGGCACAACCCACGCGCGGCCGCGGGCAGCCGCCTGCGCAACCGGCTGCTGTGCAAGTTCGTCTACTACCCGCATCAGTATGGCCCTGCCGCCTGCACCGGTTGCGGTCGCTGCCTCGACGCATGCCCGGTGAACCTCGATCTGCTCGAGATCGGCGGCGCGCTTCAGGAGGCTGCCCAATGAGCACAGCCGACGGCGCCGATCCGATGTATCCGCTCCTGGGGCGATTGGTTTCCAGCCGCGACATGGGTCGCGAGATCAAATTGCTCGGGGTGAAGCTGCTCAATGGAACACAGCCCCCTTTTCCGGCCTACGCGCCGGGCCAGTTCGCCTTCCTATCCGCGTTCGGCATCGGCGAGGCGCCCTTCGGGCTGGCCTCCACCACCGAACGAGGCGAGGTACTCGAATTCGCCGTGCAGCGTCTGGGCTCCGTGACCACCGGCCTGCACGAACTGGCCGAGGGCGATGCGCTGGGAGTGCGCGGACCGCTGGGCAACACCTTCCCCATGGAGGCCTTCCAGCACAAGAACCTGCTCGTGCTCGGCGGCGGTATCGGCGGCGCGCCGCTGCGCCCTGTGATTCACAGCGTACTTGACCATCGTCAGGATTATGGTCAATTGACCATCCTGTGGGCAGCGCGCCATCCCTCGCTGCTCATCTTCCGCGACGAATACGAAAGCTGGCGCGCCGCGCCGCACACCGAGCTGCACCTGACTGTGGATGAGGCGGATGCCGCGTGGGATCATCACGTGGGCCTGATGACGGATCTCGTGCGGCAGGTGGCGCCCTCGGCCGCCAACACCGTCGCCATCACCTGCGGGCCGCCGATCATGATCTATCACGTCGACAAGCTGCTCAGCGAACTCGGGTTCGCGCCCGAGCAGCGTTACGTCACGCTCGAGGCGCGCATGCACTGCGGCCTGGGCAAGTGCGGACGATGCAACATGGGCGAGCTCTTGGTGTGCCGCGACGGGCCGGTTTTCTCGATGGCTCAGGTCGGCAACTTCTTGGAGAGTTACCTGTAGAGGAAACCGCCGCACGCGGGCGAGGGCGGAGCACGCACGCGGGTCGCCAAGTGCGACCCGCGTGCGATTCGTGCTGCACTTGGGCCGTCCGGGTCAGGCAGCTGGCGCGGGTTGCGGCGCAGCAGTCTCCAGGGGAAGGACAACGGTGAACGTGGTGCCGCGCCCTTCCTCGCTTTGCACACTGATCATCCCGCCAAAGGAATCTACCAAACGTTTGACGATGCTCAGGCCCAGGCCGGTGCCGACAATCCCGGAGTGGCGCGCATTGGAGGCGCGAAAGAATTCTTCCCACAGACGCGGCATCTCATCGCGCGGAATGCCCATACCGGTATCGGCGATCACGACCTCGGCCGAGGTAGCCCGCAGACCGACGCGGACCTCCACCTGCCCGTCGGCCGGGGTGTATTTGACCGCGTTGCCGATCAGGTTCTCAAGAACACCGGCCAACCCGTCGGGGGTCGCGCGCACGTCCACCTTCTCCGGCGGCAAGCGTACGCGCAGCCCAACCCTCTTGACCTTGGCGGCCGCTGCGTGCTGCTCGACCGCCCACTGAACCACGGCCTTGAGCTCCACCGCCTGGGTGCGCTCCTCAAAGCCCATGGTCTTGGTGGCTGCCAGCGCCAGCAGGTCGCCGATCAGCGCCATCAGACGGTCGAGGCGGCCGAGCACGCGTGCAACAATGTCCTTCTGTTTGTCGCTCATCTCGCCCGACATCCCACCCATCATGACCCGCAGCAGGCTTTGCGCGCCGCCCACCGGTGAGCGCAGCTCGTGGGTCACCGTGCGCACGAACTCCGCGCGGGCCTGGTCGGCACGCTGCAAGGCCTCATGCGCCTGGGCGTTCTCGATGGCCACGGCTCCTTCGCGTGCAATCGCCGTGACATAGTCGCCGTCGGCCTGGGTGAAACGCCGCGGCTGGTCGGCGTACACGCGCAGGACTCCCAGCGGGCGCGTACGGCCCATGATCGGCACCACCAGGATACTGAGAATACCCTCCTGGATGATCTCGTCGGGATACTGCAAGCGGTCGTCGGCCAGCACATCATTGACGATGACCGGCCTCCCCGAGAGCACCTCGCGATCCATGGGGCTGCGGGAGAGTTCCACCGGACCCTTGCGCTGGTATTCTGCACGCAGCCCGTAGGAGGCCGCCAGGAGGAGTCTCTCGCCTGTCTCATCCAGCAGGCGGATCGAGGCACGCCCGGTGGAGAGCACGTGTGCGGCACTGCGCGCCAGGTGCTCGAGCACCTGCGGCAGGCTGAGCGTCGATGAGACGGCCTTTGTCGCCTGCAACAAGCCGGCTACCTGTCGTTCGCGTTCGCGCAAGCGGTCCATGATGGAGGCACTCAGCAAGACGGTCGTCGCGGCCGCCAATCCGAAGAACCCGATTTGAGCCAGCATGAAAAGCGGCTGGCGGTAGAGGTCGACGGGCAGGAATGGCAGCGCCGGAAGGTTGGGCAGTAGGCCGGTGGCTTCGGCGAGGGCCAGCATGATGAGCGCTCCCAGACCGATGCTCACGGTGAGCAATGGGTGGGTTCCGGGGAACAGGATGGCGCCGATCAGCATGTGGATGAGGAAGAATGGAATGGCCGGGCTGGTCAGGCCGCCGGTCAGATGCAGGAAGACGGCCATTGCCATCCAGTCGAGCGCTACCTGCAGAAGCACCAGGCGCCGGGTGCGACGTGAATAGACGTCCGGCTCGTGCGAGTACGCCCGCCTAGTGAGCCACACCAGCAACAAGTTGTAGAGAAGAATGGTGAAGCCGAGCGCCACCAGCGGAGATTCGGGGAGCGGCAAACCCAGGGCTCGAACGCAGACCAACGCCCCGAGGAGCACGCCGGTGCCGGCCAACCAGCGGCCTTGAATGAGCCGCGCGCTGGTGCTGGCCACGTCACCCGGCAGCAGCCCATCGTGCCGGCTGGCGGGGATGTTGTTCTCTTGCGGGACCGCCGACAACTCCACCTCAGGTAGTCCGGTCACTGATCGACCTCTCGCGTGCGGCCAGGTGTGCCAGGCCCCCCTCGGGTGCGTCGCCAGCCCGGGCGATTCCGAAGGTGCGGATTATGCTGCCTGCAGATTCTAGCCCAAACGCCTTACCTGCGGAGTGCGTGGCGGCGGAACACCGCGCTGGCCGCGGGCGTCTTAATCGGCAGACCCAGCAACCGGGAGGTGTGCCATGCTGCGCCGACCTGCGTTCTTCGCCCTGCTCGCTGTGCTTTTCATACTCGCCCTGCCATCTGCAGTTCATGCCGATGGCATCATCATCCCCGATCCTCCGCCGCCCGACTGCCTGCTTTTCGTGGGTCCCCCCGAGAGAATGCCCGCCTGGCCGACCCCGATCCCAATAACGATTTGCCCTCCCCGGCCGGAATTGGCCATCGTTTATCACCGGGTAACAGTCACCATCCAGGATCAGGTGGCCGTGACGCGCGTCGACCAAGCTTTTCGCAACGACAGCGGCGCCACTGTGGAGGGAATGTACGTCTTTCCGCTCCCGCCGGAGTCCTCCGTGACCCGCTTTTCGTTGTGGGTCGGCGGCGAGAAGGTGGAGGGCAAGGTTCTGACGGCCGAAGAGGCGCGTGCCATCTATGAAGACATCGTCCGCCGCCAGCGTGACCCTGCGCTGCTCGAGTACATCGACCGCGGCGCGGTGCAGGCGCGCATCTTCCCCATCGCCCCAGGCGAGACGCGCCAGATCCAACTCGAGTACACACAGGCCCTGCCAATGAGCAACGGCCTGGTGCATTACCGCTACCCACTCAACACCGAGAAGTTCTCGTCTCAACCACTGGAGCAGGTGAGCATCACGGTGAACGCGCGCTCGACCCAGGCTCTGCGCGCCATCTACTCCCCGTCGCATCCCATCTCCGTCAGCCGCGACGGCGAACATAACTTCCGCGCCGGGTACGAAGCCTCCGGCGTGCGGCCCGACACCGATTTCGATCTGTATTACTCCACGGCCCAGAACGGCATCGGCCTTAACCTGATGACCTTCCACGACCCGAGCGGCGGCGAGGCAGATGGCTTCTTCCTCCTGCTCGTCTCGCCCGGGTTGGACACCGGTGACTCACAGCTCGCCAAGGATGTTATCTTCGTCCTCGACCGCTCGGGCAGCATGGACGGCGAGAAGTTCGATCAGGCGCAGCAGGCGGCGCAGTACGTGCTCGAGCATCTCAATCCGCAGGATCGTTTCGGGCTGATCGCCTTCAGCACGGGCATGGAACCTTTCGCCAGCGAGATGCTACCTGCCAGCCGGCGCGGCGAGGCCGAGCGTTGGATCTCCACGCTCTCGGCGGAAGGCTCAACCGACATTCACCGTGCCCTGCTCGAGGCGGCGGCCATGGTGCGCACCGGACGGCCAACCTACCTGATCTTCCTTACCGACGGGCTGCCGACCGAGGGGGTCATCGATCGCGAACAGATACTGGAGGCCTTTGCCTCGGCCGCCCCTTCGACAGTGCGCCTGTTTGCCTTCGGCGTAGGGTACGACGTGGACACGGTGCTGCTCGACAGCCTAGCGCAAGCGCACCACGGCGCGACGACCTACGTCGCCCCGGGCGAGAGCCTCGACGAGGCCGTCTCGGCGTTCTACGCGCGTATCACCAGCCCGGTGCTGACCGACCTGCAACTCGATTTCGGGCGCATTACGGCCTACGACTACTATCCGCAGGAGCTGCCCGATCTATTCGGTGGAAGTCAATTGGTGGTGGCCGGGCGCTACCGCGGCAGCGGCAGCAGCACCATCACCCTCACCGGCCGGGTGAACAACGAATCGCGGTCGTTCAGCTACCCGGGGCAGTCCTTCTCCGCGAGCGGCGGCCTGAGCGCGCTCTCGCGCTTGTGGGCCACGCGCAAGATCGGCCATCTACTGAACGAGATCCGGCTGCACGGCGCGGAGCGCGAAATGGTGGATGCAGTGGTGGCATTGAGTGTGCGCTACGGCATCGTCACGCCCTACACCTCCTACTTGGTGACCGAGCCGGAGGCCTTGAGCGCCGACAGCCGGCAGCAAATCACAGATCAGGCGCTGCGCGAGCTTCAGACGACGCCCTCTCAGGTGGCCGGTGCGCCGGCGGTGCAGAAGGCACAGGAACAATCGCAGCTGGCCGGTGCGCAGAGCGTCCCCGCCCCAAGCTTGCCGGAGGCGCAGGACATGGTGCGCAGTGCGGGCTCGCACAGCTTCGTGCTGCGCGCTGACGTGTGGATCGACACGACCTTCGACTCTGGACGCATGCAAGCCACACCCATCGCGTTCGGCTCGGCCGACTACTTCAAGCTGGCCGGGGTCTCGCCCGAGGTGGGCGCGGCGCTCGCCCTCGGCCCGCGCGTGATCGTCGTCTGGCAGGGCGTGGGGTATGAGGTCGTCGCCGAGGGTGAGTTGGTGCCGGCCGTGGACGTGCCGGACCCTATCCAGCCCGCACCGATCGACCCTTCGAACCCGCCGGTCCTGCCCGACCCAGCTCAACCCGTGCCCGCAGTGCCGGTGTCTTTCCCGTGCGCATCGGCGCTGCTCCCGCTGGGAATGGTGGCAGTGCTGGGGGTGAGGCGCATTCGGACGAGGTAGAACATTTCACCGCCGAGAGCGCAAAGAACGCCGAGAAGACCTCCAAACCTCGGCGGCCGATATCAGATATGTAGGGGCACGGCATGCCGTGCCCCTACTCGCAGCAAACGCTCCATGGGGTGTGGAAGTTTGGTGGAGTGGGGAGCAATGCTCCCCACTCCACCAATTCTTATTGCACCCCAAGCGGAAAGGGGGACGGGGGTGGGGCATGAATGGCGGGTGATTGACATGGCTCGCATCGGATTGTAGAGTTGACGCACTGGCCAACCGCCACGAGCGCGCAGCTCATGGCCGGCAAGGAGGCACAATGAGCGCTCCCCGAAAACAACCGGGACCGCTGACCTTTCGCCCGGTTACCCCATCGCGCTGGAAGGATCTGGAAACCTTGTTCGGCAAGCACGGCGCCTGCGCGGGATGCTGGTGCATGTGGTGGCGCCTGCCGCGCGCTGAGTTCAATGCCAAGCGTGGCGCGGGGACTAAACGCAGTCTCAAGCGATTGGTGACGGAGGGCAAGGTGCCGGGCGTTCTGGCCTACGTGGAGGGCATGCCCGCCGCCTGGTGCAGCATTGCTCCGCGCCGCCAGTTCCCCGGGCTCGAGCGATCGCGCGTTCTCGCGCCAGTGGACGACACCCCGGTCTGGTCCGTGGTGTGCTTCTTCGTCGCGCGCCCCTTTCGCCGGCAGGGACTGACCGCCAAAGTGCTTGCAGCCTCCACTGAGTACGCGCACCGACGGGGTGCACGCGTCGTCGAGGGGTACCCCGTGGATATGCGCGGCAAGGTTTCCCCCGACCCGTGGGTCTACACCGGCCTGCTCCCGGCATTCGTCCAGGCGGGGTTCGTGGAGGTGGCACGCCGCTCTCCCACCCGGCCCATCATGCGCCATGTCGCGGCAGGAGATTGAATTCACCGCCGAGATCGCAGAGACCGCCGAGAGTCCGGGGACCAAAGTGGCGATGGTTACCGCGACCTTCGGGGCGCCGTCACGTATGCTCCCATTGGGTTGGATAACCAAGACAAGAAGAACTCCACTATCTCGCGAGCTTTCGGCGTTGGATTGAACGGCTCCGGCGGATTGCGCTCACGCGCCGGGGAATATCGTTGCGCAGATCGGTCGGGCGCATTGCCATTTCGCGCAAGAGGACCGTCGCCGCAGGGCGGCTCGGGCCGCGAAGTAGTCCATTGCGAAAGTGGCCAGCTCCGTGAGCCGGGTGCCTGACGCTCGTCAGAGACCCAGCCTGCATCGCGAAATCATTAACTGGGATCCGAAAACCAGCGCGCCCTGGAATGCCCCCAACGCTCCCAGTCCAAGCAGCCACCCGACATGGGCTCCGTAGGGAGCAACCAGCAGCGCATACAGGCTCCATCCTCCTCCAATGCCTGCTGCAAACCCAAGCGGCAGCAGCGCCAATCCGATTGTTGTGTGAGATATCAGCTCAAATGCCACCACTGTGCCTTGGATGAGCAGAAGGAAGAGAGCGATCGGAACAACCACAAGCAGGGCAACTAGCGGAGCCGGGAAGATCGGGCCGTCGGCGGCAACGTAGTACATGACTGCGATCGGCAATGAGGCGGCGAGATGCCCGGCCACCAGCCCGATCGATGAAGAGACGGCCGCCACGATGGTCTTCGTGAGCATTCGCAGCTACGCCTTCTTCCGCCGATCTGTCTTTTGGGGGGCACCCCAAGCTATGCAGCCGCTGGTATTGCAGGAGGCCTGCGGCGGAGTCAATCAATATACGGCGAGTAGCACTCCCGCTCCTGGCCGTTGACCTCGACGGAATACAGCCCTTTGCGTTCGGACACGCGGTATGCCGTGAGCGCCTGCGCCTCCGATTGCATCAGCCGCTGGCCGCGCCAGGCCGCGACTGTGAAGGATGGCCAGGGCCGCGTGCGCTCGTCGCGGGCATCGAATGCAGCCCGGCAAGCGAGAACTCCGCCGACCTCCGCCTGCACCCAACCTGATAGGCTGCGGTGCAGAGAAACCAGCGCGGGAACAGAGTCCTCGGAGAGGCTGGCCAGATAGCCTGTATCGAGTTTCTGCCCGCCCAGTGCGCGGGCGACGTTTTGGCGAACAATGAACCCATCCACGTTGAGCGTCGCGAGCGAGAGGGCAAATCCCAATGAGGCAACGAAGGTCACCAAGGCGAATAGCCTCAACCGCTGCATGAGGTCGAGCGCCAGCAGGGCGACCAGCCACGCCCCAAGCCAGAAGATGAAGACGTGGGTGTAGGTGCGCAGGCGCGAGAAGCCATAGGCGGTTTCGTAAAGCTGCAGGCGCAAGTACGCTGAGACCAGGATAACGATGACCAGCAGCACCAGCCCGGCGCCGAAGGCCGAGAACACGCGCTGCTCGCGCCGCTCACCGCGCCGCGTGAGGCTGGTCAGGCCGAGAAACAACATTTGGCTGAGCACCGCCACCGCCACGAGCTCGCCAAAGCCGCGCCGGGCATACTCCGAGTACGTGAATCCCTCCACGGTGATGTTGGCCTGGCCGCCGAACAAGTAGCGGAACTGAATCGCCACGAAAGCCGCGAAGAGCAAGTCGACGCTGGCGAGAATAATGGCCGCCTCGGTGAAGCCGAGGAAGCGCGGCAGCCACGGCTTCTCAAGCCCGATCAGTTTGTGCTCGCGGCTCGAGAAGAGCGCGTACGCGAACACACCGACAAGCAAAAAGGTTCCGATCAGGATGTAGGCCAGGCGGAAGATATACTCGGGCAGGTTCTCGATGCGCAGGAACTTGAGCACCTGTTCCAGCCGGTTCGAGAACACCGGGTCCGCCGATGCCAGGAGTGCCGCGAACACGGCCAGGATAGGCAGCGCAAGCAAAACACCCCGTACCACCGCCCAGCCGCGTGGCGCACTGCGGCGAGTTTCGCCCCCGCTCACCGGCGGTGCCGAGCCTGACTGCCAAAAGCGAATTGGCCCGGCCAGCGTATCGAGCGCGAGGCGCACCGCCCCCACCACGTAGTCGCTGAGGCTGAAGCGCCACCAGGTTCCAGCGATGAAAGAGTAGGCCATCACGGCCATCAACCCTACCGAGGTGGCCATGCTCAGGAAGAGAGTCATCGGCTCGGCTCGCAGGAAGGTCAGCGAGGTAAAGACCAGGATCAGCCCGAGCAGCACCACGTTGACCGGCGCCATGCGCACCCTCTCGCGCCACGCCAGGAACAATCCACCCCCCAAACAGAGCAGGACAAAGATGGCGAACGAAACGCCGGGGACCTTCTTCCAGAAGAGCAGGTCGAAAGACCAGGCCACGACCAGCGCGGTGATCCAAAAGCGGTTGGGCGAAGTGCTCATCCGTGCCTCCTCGACATAAGGGTCACCGTGCTCGCAGGCACGGCGGCGGGCACGCCCCTGATCCCGGGCATGCTGGATCATTCTAGGGCAGCGCCAGCGCCAAAGCCAGGCCGCGGCCACCACAGTTGGCGCACCCAAGTGCTTGACGGAGGTCAGGCCCGGGGGCATCGTGTAAAATCCAGGCACCCCGCGACAATCGCTGGCGAATTGCACATCCCCGGCCAGTGTGAGTGCTCCTCGGGCCGGCGGAGGCCGCATGGATAACCTGCTGCTCGTCGAAGACAGCCCCAACCTGCGCTCGGCGCTGCGCGAGGGGTTGGAACAGACCGGCCAAGTGCACGTCATCCACGACGGGCCCAGGGGCGAAGAGGCGCTCGAGTACTGCTTGAGCCACGAGCCGCCCTCGGCCGTGCTCATGGATGTGCAGCTGGCCGGCCCCATGAATGGCATCGAAGCTGCGGTCGCGTTGCGGCGCGAGTTTCCACGCCTGCCGGTTGTCTTCTATTCCATCCAAGACGACGAGACCTACTATCGCGCCTTCCGCACGGCCGGCATCCTTAGCCACTATGCTTATGTGCGCAAATCGAACTACCTCCTGCCAGCGATGATCCTGCCTCTTCTGCGCGATGCGATCGCCGGCCGAAGTTTTATCGACCCGGAGATCGAGAGCCGGGTGGAGGAGGTGCGCCACAAGGATGCCAACTCACCGATGGCGCTGCTCGAACCGACCGAGCAGGTAGTGGCGCGCATGCTGGCCGAAGGATTGAGCAACGAGCAGATTGCGGCGCGGTTGGGCTTCCGCGACAAGCGCACCATCAGCCGCATGAATGGGCAGATCTACGCCGCCTGGGGACTCAGCCAGACGACAGTCGACGAGAAGCTGGCCCGCACGCGCGCCGCGCTCATCGTGCGCGAGGGGCGGCTGCTCACTTGGGATGAGGACGGCACGCCCCGCGCGATGGATGCCCAGGGGCGTTGGGTGGCCCACAGACCTTCATGAGCGGCAACTGGCTCCTCGACGGAGCGATACTCTCCATCTCGCTCTTCAACACCATCGCGCTTCTTTGGCTGGCGCTCACCGTGCTGCTCAACGCACAGCGCCGCACCTGGGGCGTGTGGCTGATCGGCCTGGGTCTGGCAGCCGGCGCGTTCTTCTTCGTGAGCCACGGGGTCATCGCGAGCCGCGGGCTGGAGGGCGATCTGGCCGCGCGCGATACGTGGTGGCATCTGGGCTGGGCGCCGGTTGCCGTCGCCCCCCTCTCGTGGTACATCGCGATGCTGTGGTACTCCGGCTTCTGGGAGAGGCCCGCCGAATCGCAGGTGGCCTGGCGCGGGTTACGCCGCTGGCACAGCCTGGGGTTGGGGCTGGCCGGCGCGGGCTGCGCTCTCGTCCTGCTGCTGCTCGTGCGCTCCAACCCGCTGCCCAACTATGCCGGGCTCAGCCAACTACGTCTCTTGCCTGCGCTCTCGCTGGCCGGCGTGCCGCTCCTGGTGTGGACCTACGCCGCCTACATGGCGGCCTGTATTCTGCTCGCCCTGGATGCACTGCGCCGGCCAGGGCCCACCCGGAGGGTGATGGGCCAGCAGGCACGCCACCGCGCACGACCGTGGCTACTGGCCACCTCGCTCACGCTGCTCTCGGTGAGCCTGCTGGTCACCTGGGCCATGCTCGCCATCGTGCGCCACGTCGAAATGCCCGGCAGCCCGCCCGAGTCGCTGGCCCTGCTCGTCGCTCGCTTCGACCTGGGCATCGCCTTCCTCCTCGGCTATG
>Ga0154809_1120_pt1 | contig 16953 bp, 18 predicted proteins | sample Rifle2008BG16ft_FD_105817 | JGI IMG/M metagenome (GOLD analysis project Ga0154809, IMG submission 105817) | Chloroflexi bacterium RBG_16_64_43 | reverse complement strand
CACGACGTTCGAGAACGGCGCGGGCGTGGTGGCCGACACGGGCATCGTCGAGGCGAAGGGCAAGGTGCTGGTCATCGTTGTCCTGGGGAACCAGACCGGCTCTGCAGATTACGAAGAGTCAATGCTCCTGATCGGGGAGGTGGCCCGCGCCGCATACGAGACGTGGATCGAACCGCCCGAGGTCCAGCCCGGGTGGCTGCATGGGACCCCGCCTTAGCCTTGCCGGGTCCGCATCGAAAACAAACGAGGGCAGCCAAGCTGCCCTCGTTTCGCGTCTGCGGCTTCTCCCGTAACTCAAGCGACTGAAACCTGTCGCCCGTTACTGTTCGACTTCATGCACCAGGTCGTCCAGCGCGCGCCGCGGCGAGGCGGGCGGCGATTCGGCGGCGTAACCGATGGGTAGAATCGCAATCGGAGTCCAGTCCATGGGCGCCCCCACGGCCTGGCGTACTGCGGCTTCGTCGAATGCGCCGACCCACACGCACGCCAGGCCTTCATCCACCGCGGCCAGCATGGCATATGTGCAGGCGATGGTCGCATCCTGAACCGCGTAGAGCGTCGTCCCGCGCTTCCCGTAGCGCGCTGCCGCGCGTCCGGCGTTGGTGCAAAAGACGAGCGCCAGCTGCGCCTCTTCAATGAAGGACTGGCCGCCCGCGGCGCGGGCGAGCGCTGCCCTTGCCGTGGCTGAGCGCGCCAGGCAGACCTGGTAGGCCTGCAAGTTGCCCGCCGAAGGCGCGCTGCTCACTGCGTCCAGAATGCGCTCAACCACGCCTGCCTCGACGGGTTGGGATGTGTATGCCCGCACTGAGCGGCGCGCCGCGATGAGTTGGCTGAACTGCATGGCAATTCCTTCTTGAGCCGGAGGGCTAAATGGCGTCCTGGGCCACCTTCTCGCCGAAAGAGAGCAGCACTTTGATCATGCCCGGCTCGCGTGCCTCGGCATACACGCGCAGCACCGGCTCGGTGCCCGAGGGGCGGATGAGCAGCCACGAGTCATCGGCCAGAATGTACTTGATTCCATCCAGGCTGCGCACCTCTTGCACACGCACGCCGCCCAGATCGCCCGGAGGGTCCTCACACAGCCGGCGGGTGAGCGCCTCCTTGTTGACCGGGTGGGCGATGCGCAAGTCCTTCCGCTCGTAGTGGACCGGGCCGACGGTCTTCAACAAGTCCGCCACCAGTTCCTCCAGCGGCGCACCGTAGGCGGCCACCATCTCAACGAGCAGCAGCCCCATGAGCACGCCGTCGCCTTCGGGGATGTGCCCGGCGAAGCTGATGCCGCCAGACTCCTCGCCGCCGATGAGTACGTCGCCGCCGATCATGTAATCGGCGATGTGATTGAACCCCACCGGAGTCTCGTGCAGCTCGAGCCCGTAGCGGTCGGCCAGGCGGTTGATCATTTGGGTGGTCGAAACGGTCTTGATCACCTTGCCGCGCAGCCCGCGTTTCTCTACCAGGTAGCGCAAGGCGAGGGCCATGATCTTGTGCGGGTCGACGAATTGTCCGCGGCCGTCCATCGCGCCGATGCGGTCGGCGTCGCCGTCGGTGGCCACCCCCAGTTCGCCGTGCCCGGCGGCGATGGCGCCGGCCAGCGGGCCCAAGTAGCGCGCAATCGGTTCGGGGTGCACGCCGCCAAACCCGGGATTCATTTCGCCGCGGATCTCAAAGACCTCGCAGCCGGTGCCTTGCAGGATGCCTTTGATCTGACCGCGGCCGGCGCCGAACATCGAGTCGACCACCACGCGCGGCGCATGGCTGGCGATCAGGTCGAAGTTGATCAGCGTGCGCAGATGATCGAAGTAACCGGTGCTCGGGTTAAAACGGCGGATGAGCCCCTTGGAGGTGGCCTGCTCGAAATCCATCAGGTTCGGCCCGCGCCCGCGCGATTCGTTGTCGCTCAGGTACACCTCCACCCGGCGGCACTGCTCGGGGAGCGCCGAACCGCCGTAGGAGGCCTTGAGCTTCACTCCGTTGTAGCGCGGGGCATTGTGCGAAGCAGTGATCATCACCCCGGCAATCGCCTTGAGGCGGCGCACGGCGAGCGAGATGGCGGGCGTGGGGGCATCGGCATGCGCCAAATGCACGGTGTATCCATTCCCCGCCAGCACGCGCGCCACGTCGGAAGCGTAGCGATCCGACAGGAAGCGCGTGTCGAAACCGACCACCATCGTGTGCGCGTCGACGGAGGGCTGCTGTCGCTGCGGTTCGTCCCAATCTGGCGCCGCAACGGCATCGGCGATGGCCTGCGAAACCAGCCGTAGGTTGCCGAAGGTGAATGTGTCGGATATGACTGCGCGCCAACCATCGGTGCCAAAGTGAATCATGCGTCGGATCCTCGAGGGAATGTGCGCTTCCGCACTGCCGTGGGCTCGAGTAGTGGCATGCGGTGTGCAGCGGGATTATACCCGCGCGTATCTCGCCGGGCGCTAAGGATAGACCAACGCCACCATCAGATCGTTTACGTTCGTCCCGGTGGGGCCGGTGTGCACGCACGCCCCCAGCGCATGCAGCAACCCATGGCTGTCGTTTTCTCGCAAGGTGAGGTCGATGTCGTATCCCAATTCGGCGGCGGTTGCGGCGCTTGTGCCGGTGACGATCGCCCCAGCGGCCGGGCTGTTCCCGTCCACCCCGTCCATGGCCAGCATCATCAAGGCCACACCCTCCGCGCCGGCCATCTTTTGCGCTGCGCCGAGTGCGGCCTCCTGGTTTCGCCCGCCGCTGCCGTGGCCGCGCATGGTCACGGTCGTCTCGCCGGCGAAGATCATAGCTCGCGGCAGCGTCCCCGGCCCGGCCTCGGCGCGCGCGTCCAGAGCAATCCCGGCCAGCTGCCGGCCGACCTGCAGGGCTTCCCCGCTGACCTCCAGCGAGACCACATCCGCATTGAACCCGAGCCAGCGTGCACACTCTTGCGCCGCGCTGGCAGCCGTTGCGCTTGAACCGATGAGCAGGTTGTACGCGGTCGGTCGAATCGGCGCCGGCGCCGGCGGGTTCTCTTCGATCGCGGCGCGCACAGCAGGCGGCAGAGCCTCCCACAACGCCAGGCGCGTCAGGATCGCGCGCGCCTGGGCACCGTCGGCGGGCTCATCGACCGTGGGCCCCGAGGCGATATCGGCCAGCGGATCGCCAATGATGTCGGACAGGATCAGGCCGATGGTCTGCGCCGGTTGAGCCATGCGCGCCAGCCCGCCGCGCTTGATCTGCGAAAGTGACGCCCGCACGAGGTTGAACGCTCGAATGTCCGCGCCCGAACGCAGCATGAGCTCCTGCACCTGGCGCAAGTCGTCAAGGGTGAGCGGCGGACGCAGGTGTTCGACCAGGGCCGAGCCGCCACCGGAAACGAGAGCCAGCAAGGTATCCTTTGGGCCGAGGTCGTGTGCCATTCGCGCGATGCGCCGCCCTGCCTCCAGGCTGCCTTCGTTCGAGAGCGGGTGCCCGCCGAGAACGAAATCGAACCGGGGTGGCAGATGCGGCGGTCGTTGCGCAGAAACAATTAGCCCGCGCGCGTATGCAACTTGCAGTATGTCGGCGGCTGCGGTGGCCATGCCCGCGGCCGCTTTGCCCACCGCAACGATTGTGACTGTTCCCGCGCGGGGGAGAACGACCCGTCGTTCTCCCGCGGTGAGGATTCCATTCTCGAAAGCCAATACTCCGGCCACCAAGCGGTGGGGGTCGACCGCCCTCAGCGCCTCGCCGCGGATCGTCTCCAGCGCGGCCAGGTGATTCGACCAGGATGGAACGCTCATGGATGAATGGCAGCCGCGGCGGCCTGCGCCGCGTCGTGCGGGGACACGCCCTCCAGCAGAACTTGCCGGACGGCGCGGTCTAGAAGCGGGCCGAGTGTCACGAGCACTTCTTCCGAGGGCTGCGCCTCGCCTGCCTCGGCGCACTCCCCGGCCAACGCGGTGAGGAATCCCGCAGGCCATGCCGCCAGCGCTCCCTGGCGAGTGGGCAGCATGCCCTGCGCGCGCGTCCATTCACCCAGGAATTCCGCATCGCTCAACCAGGTCAGCAGCTGTGTGGCCAATTGCGCGCGATTACCGTCGACCGCCGTTATGGCCCACGCCCATCCGGTCACCAGGGTACTCGCCAAGGTGCCGGGCGTAGGCGGCAGACTCCCCGAGAGGCCGGAACGCGAGCGCGTGGCCGTGGCCAATGCGGAGAAGCTCGTCACGGCGCCGCGTCCGCGAGTCTGCAAGGCGAGCAGGGCCTGCTCGGGGGTGGCCAACTGCAAGCTGCCCGGCGAGAGCACGCCGCCCTCCTCCAGTTCGAGCAGCCAGGCCAGGCTGCGCTCCAGCGAGTCCCCATTCAGCGCGAGAGTGCTCGCCGAAGCGGGCAGCTCGCCCCCCTCCATATGATATGCCAGCAACAGCAAGCGCGCGCTCGGATCGGCCAGAGGCAGATGCAGTTGATCATCCCAGGTGGTCAGGCTCTTCCATTGAGGAGGTGCGAGGGGTGCAGGTTCGCGCTGGGCAAGCACCAGACAGTCGGCCACAAACGGAATGCCGTACATCCGCCCATCCACAGTGGCGAGCGGCGCGACGAAGGCGAACCAGCCCGCGCCTTCTTCGGGTTGCACTTCTGCGGGCAGGGGGTGGATCAGACCCTTGAGCGCGGCGGCGTGCAGGCTGGGCTGGTCGAGCGCCACCACATCCGGCAGGGCCTCGGGGGCCGCCCCGGCGGCCAGGCCAAGCATGTCGCGCAGCCCGCCCGGGCCGGATTCCGCGCGCAGCCGCACGTCGATGCGCACGCCCGGGTTGGCGAGCTCAAAGTCGTGCAGTCGATCGCGCAGCACCGCTCCGCCCGGTGATCCCTCATCCGCACGGAAGCTGACCGGCAGCCACAACCGCAGCGTGACCTCCGTGGCGGCAGGCGTGCCCAAGCTGATCAGGGCGGGGGATGTGGTGGGTGTCGCCTCCGCCGTCGGCAGGCCCACCGGCTCAGGGCCGGGGAAGAGACTGCATGCGGAGAGTACAAGTGCCAGCCACAGGGTGAGGCTGGCTCGAAATCGAGTGGCCATATCAATCAAGTATAGCAGTATGCCTGCGCCAGGCTGGCCCTCAGGGCGCACCGAAGGCGCACCTGCGGCCGTGGTAGGATGTGCCCAAGACCTTTGCTGCGGACGCCCCATGGCCGAAAAGATTCTGGTCGTCGAAGACGAAACGATCCTGCGCGAAACGCTGGCCTACAACTTCACCAAAGAAGGGTATTCGGTGGAGCAGGCGGCCGACGGCCCGGCTGCGATCGATGGTCACTCCTTCGGCATCCGTTGCGCAATGTCGAGCGATGAGGAAGATAATGCAGTCCAAGGTGCTGTTCGTCTGCGTTGAGAATTCGTGCCGCAGTCAGATGGCCGAGGGGCTCGCAAAGCTGCATGCCGCAGATGTGCTCGTGCCGACAAGCGCAGGCTCGCGGCCCTCGGGCCGCGTTGACTCTTCCGCGGTGCAGGCGATGCTGGAAGTCGGGTATGACCTCACGCCGCATTACTCCAAGTCCCTGTCCGCGGCTGCCGCCGGCCGATACGGTTATTTGATTACCATGGGCTGCGGCGATACGTGCCCGTCTATTCCAGCTGACCATCACGAAGACTGGGAAATCCCCGATCCCAAAGGCAAATCGATGGATGCATACCGTGCGGTACGGCGCATGATCGAGGGCAGAGTGCAAGACTTAGCGGAACGGGTCCGCGACGGGCAATCCCGATAGTCTGCCCACCGACCGTCCGGCGGAACGAATCTCGCCTTCTTGAGATCGGACGTGTGATGTGGATTGGAGGCGAGGTAGCGGCGCGGGTCGAGCTAGCCAAATCGGCCCGTGACGTAGTCCTCTGTGCGCTGGTCGCTCGGACGGGTGAAGAGATCCTTGCCCACCCCGAACTCGACCAACTCGCCCTGCAGCAAAAAGGCGGCGAAGTCGGCTGTGCGGCCGGCCTGCTGGACCGAGTGCGGGACCAGAACGATGGTGTAGTCCTTCTTCAATTCCTGCAGCGCGGCCTCGACTTTCCCGGTGGAGATCGGGTCGAGGCCCGAAGTCGGCTCGTCCAGCAGAATGACCTCCGGCTGCAAGGCAAGCGAGCGCGCCAGGCACAGACGTTGTTGTTGGCCGCCCGACAGCGCAATGGCTGGATCCTCCAGGCGCTCGTGCACCTCGTCCCACAACGCAGCCAGTCGCAAGCTCTGTTCCACCGCCTCGTCCAAACGCGCTGCCTCGTGGATGCCCATTAACTCCAGGCCGTAGGTGATGTTCCCGCGGATGGTGAATGGCAGCACCACCGGCCGGGCAAATACCATCCCGACCTTGCGCCGCAGCGCGACCACATCGGTTGCCGGATCGAGAATGTTCACGCCGTCGAGCAGCACGCGGCCCGAGACCGTTTTGACATCGGCCAAGTCGTTGAGCCGGTTGATGCAGCGCAGCAGGGAGGATTTGCCGCCGCCGGCGGGCCCGAAGAGGACCGTGATGGCATTGGCAGGAATCGTCATCGACACGCCGCGCAGCGACTCGGTTCCATCAGTGTATTGAAGCGTCAGATTGTCGACGACGATCTTGTCCATGCGGACTACCACTGCCGGCGGGCGCGGGCCCGCGAGCGGATGACGGTCGCCGCCAGATTCATACTCAGCACGAAGACGATCAGCACCAGCGCCGTGCCGTATTGGATTTGTACAGGCATCCCCGGCACTTGCGTCGAAATCACGAACAGGTGATACGGCAAGGCCATCGTCGCATCCAGCGGCGAGTTCGGCAACCGGGGAAGGAAGAATGCCGCGCCGGTGAACAGAATCGGGGCGGTCTCCCCTGCGGCGCGCTCAAGCCCAAGGATGACCCCGGTGAGGATGCCAGGCACTGCCTGGGGCAGGACGATGCGCCAGATCGTCTGCCAGCGCGTGCCCCCCAATGAGACGCTCACCGTGCGAAAGGACTGGGGAACCGCTCGCAGCGCCTCCTCCGCGGCGCTGATGATCACCGGCAGCGTCATGATCGACAGGGTCAGAGATGCCGAAAGGATGCTTGTCCCGAAGCGCAGGAATAAGACGAACAGCCCAAGCCCGAAGAGGCCGTAGACCACGGACGGGATGCCCGCCAGGTTAATGATCGCCACGCGAATCAGTCGCGTCAGCGTGTTCTCCTGCGCGTATTCCGCGAGATACACCGCCGCGGCGACGCCCAGCGGCACGGAGAACACGGCCGTGCCCAGCGTCAGGAGGAAGGTGCCGACAATTGCCGGCAGGATGCCTCCCTGACGCATGCCGTCACGTGGCAGGCCGCTTAGGAATTCCCACGAGACGGCCGACCCCCCTTGTTGGACGATATAGCCCACCACCATCGTGATTGGCACGACGGTCGCCAAGGCTGTCAGCGACAAGACCCCGAAACCGATTCGCTGCACCAGCCGGCGCTGAACCGAACCAGCCCGGAAACTCCGGCCGGCGTTCGACTCGGGTGCCGTCGTGCGGCTCGCCGGCCCGCTCACGACAGGATCCTCTCGGACCGGCTGCGTTGGCGAAAGACGACCGCCGAAGCGATGACATTCACCACCAGAGAGATCACGAACAGCAACATGCCGATGAAGAACAACACGTGATAGTGAGGGCTGCCGCTGGCGACTTCGCCCATCTCGGCCGCGATGGTGGCGGTCATCGTCCTCACCGGCGAGACGATCGATGACAGCCGCACAGCCAATACCGGCGCGTTACCGGTGACCATCATCACCGCCATCGTCTCGCCGACTGCCCGACCCATCCCCAGTAGGACGGCGGTGAGGACGCCCGAGCGGGCCGCCGGAAGAGTCACGCCCCACATCGTCTGCCAGGGCGTCGCCCCTACCGCCAGGGCGGCATCGCGATACGCCCTGGGTACCGCGTCCAGTGCGTCCTCGGCAATCGAGACGATTGTCGGCAGGGCAATGCCGCCCAGAAGGATCGAGCCGGCCAGCGCGGTCAGCCCCGTCGGCAGGTCCAAGAAGAGACGCAGGTAGGGAGAGAGGACGAGGATGCCGAGGAAGCCAAGCACAACCGACGGCAACCCGCCGAGCAGCTCGACCAGTGGTTTGAGAATCTCCCGGACCCAGCGTGGGGCGATTTCGGAAATGAACATCGCCGTCCCAATTCCAAGTGGAACGGCGATCGCCATCGCACCCACGGTGACGATCAAGGAGCCGGTGAGGAGAGGCAATACCCCGAAGTACCCCTCGATTGGATACCAGCGGGTGCCGAACAATTCCGCAAGCGGCGTCTCGAACAGAGCCGGCGCGCCCTGGCGAACGAGGAAAAGGAAGATCAGCCCGACAAAGACGATTGCCGAGTACCCGGACAACTGGATCAACCGGGTGATGATTGCCTCACCCCAATTGAAACGCCGGCCCGCCTCGGGGGCTCGATCCCCGAGGGTGGATTTGCCGTCCGGGTCTTTCAAGGTTGGGCCCCTCTCGCCACGGGCACGAATCCAAGGCGTCCCACAACCAACTGAGCCTCCGGACTCAGGATCCAATCCAGATACGCTTTGATCGCGCCTGTCGGTTGGCCGGCAGTGTACATGTACAGATCACGAGCCACAGGGTAGGTCAGGTCGTTGACCGTCGCCGCGGATGGCAGGACGTATGCCTCGCCTGGACCGTGGGCAACGGCGATCGTCTTCAGGTCCGGCGGCACGTAGCCCAGGCCGTCATAGCCGATGGCGTTGGGATTCTGGCGCACTTCGTTGACGATACCTTCGGAGGATGGCAAGAGCAGCGTGTCGGTTGAGAACAGAGTGTGATTGTCTTTCAGCCCCAAGCGCACGACGGTTTCCAGGAAGTAGACATGCGTCCCCGAATTCGTCTCGCGCGACAGGCGCACGATCGGTCGATCTTCGCCGCCCACCTCGCTCCAGTTGCTGATCTGGCCGCTGTAGATGTCGGACAGCTGCTGCAGAGTCAGCTGGGCGACCGGGTTCTGCGGGTGGACGATGACCGCGATGGCGTCGCGAGCGACGACGAATTCCGTCGGTTGGAGACCCTCCGCCTGTGCCTGCTGCGCCTCTTCGGGCTTGATCTGCCGCGAGGCATTGGCGATGTCGACCGTGCCGTTGATCAACGCCGTGAGGCCGACTCCACTGCCCCCGCCGCTGACTGAGAGGCGCACCTCGGGATGCTCCTGCTGATACTGCTCGGCCCAGGCCAGCGCGAGGTTGACCAGCGTGTCGGAGCCTCGGTTTTCGATGTATTCAGTGGCCCCGACCGGGGTGATCGAGGCAGACCCTGCCCCGCAGCCGGTCAGAACGAGGGAGATCAGAACAAGAGCGCGCACAGTCCGCATCGGGGCGATTATAAGAGGAAAGCCCCCGCGGCGGGACCCCGCTCGCGCCGCAGTTGGGTACAATCCATCCCATGGACGCGGCACCTGCGGCGCTTACGACCCACGACCTCAGCCTCTACTACGGCCGGTTTCGCGCCGTGCGCGATGTCAACCTGGCCGTCCAAAGGCAGCGCATCACCGCCATCATCGGCCCGTCCGGCTGCGGCAAGAGCACCCTGCTGCGCTCCTTCAACCGGATGAACGACGTCATCCCCGGTACGCGGGCCGAAGGGCGGATCATGTTCGCCGGCCAGAACATTCTCGTCCCGGAGGTTGACCCGGTCGTGCTTCGCCGCCGCATTGGCATGGTCTTCCAGAAGCCTAATCCGTTCCCCAAGTCGATCTTCGACAACGTCGCCTGGGGGGCGCGGGTCAACGGTTTCCGCGGCGAACTCGAGAAGCGAGTCGAGACCGCTCTGCGCCAGGCCGCCCTGTGGGAAGAGGTCGAAGACAAGCTCGATCGAGACGCACTGGCCCTCAGCTTGGGCCAGCAGCAACGCCTGTGCATCGCTCGCGCCCTGGCCGTCGAGCCGGAAATCATCCTCATGGACGAGCCATGCTCGGCGCTCGACCCCATCGCGACTCTCAAGATCGAGGACTTGATGCGCTCGCTGGCCCTCACCTATACCATCGTGATCGTGACCCACAACATGCAGCAAGCGGCACGAGTCTCGGATGTGACAGCAATGATGATGCTCGGTGACGACAGCCGGGCAGGTACGATCATCGAGGTGGACGACACCAAGGCTATCTTCACTCGGCCGAGGGACAAGCGCACCGAAGACTACGTGACCGGACGCTTCGGCTAATGATGACCGCGAGAAAGCGCACGGTGGGAGGCGGATCCATGCCAAATGCAATCGGGAGTCCCGAGAAGCGACGGGTGCGGCTCGAGCGTGACATCGCCCGGCTCAACGAAGACCTGCTTGCTCTGGGGAGCATCGTCGAGCAGGCCACTCTGGAAGCTGTGGAATCCCTCAAGCAACGCGATTTCGAGACCTCGCGGCGTATCGTGCGCGACGACCGCGAGATCAACCGCCGCCGGTTCGCCATTGAAGAGGCGGTATTGGCGGTCATCGCCACGCAGCAGCCGGTGGCCCACGATCTGCGCCACCTGACAGCCGTCCTGGACGTCGTGACCGAACTCGAGCGCATGGGGGATTACGCCAAGGGAATCGCCGAGATCAACTTGCGCATCGGCGAAAAGCCGCTCATCAAACCGCTCATCGACGTGCCACGCATGGCCGAGAAGGCCGTGGCTATGCTGCACAGCGCATTGGGCGCGTTTGTCGCCGGAGATGCCGTTCGGGCGCGCGAAGTGCCGAATGCCGACGACGAGGTGGACCAGTTGTACAACCAGGTCTACAACGAGTTGGTGATGTACATGATCTCCGACCCACGCACGATCGACGGTGCCACCTACCTGCTGTGGGTTGCCCACAACCTCGAGCGGCTGGCCGACCGGGTCACCAACATCTGCGAACGGACGATCTTCTTGGTGACCGGCGAGCAGTTGGAAATGGATAGCGAAGGAGACTTCGCCTAACCCGCGCGCGCCTGCCGCAGCCCGCCGCGGTCCCGCCGAGGGCGCCATGGCGTTGTGGGTTTTCTCAATTTCCTTCGCCGGTGGTAGACTAGAAAGCGCGCAGTTGCCGAGATCCCTCTTCCAGCGGTTGGAGGCCGAATGCCTGCCGTCCGGATAGTCTGTATCGAAGACGACCCGCAGATCATCGAGCTGGTGCGGACGATCCTCGGCCGCAAGGGCTATCAAGTCATCGGGGCGGCGGGCGGCCAAGAGGGGTTGACCCTGGTCCAGGCACAGCGACCGGATCTCATCCTGCTCGATTTGATGATGCCGGATCTGGACGGCTGGGAAGTCTACCGGCGGCTAAAAGAAGACCCCTTGCTGGCACCTTTGCCGGTGATCGTGGTGACCGCGCGCGCCCAAGATATCGACCGGGTTCTGGGGTTGCACGTGGCCCACGTCGATGACTATCTCTCCAAGCCTTTTACGCCCAAACAGTTGACCGAAAGCGTCGACCGCGTTCTGGCGCGGCGGCGAGCCACCTCCTCGGGGTGATGGGCTGCCATGCCTGATCTCACGGAACCCATGTTTTCCAGGGGGCGCCAGGGTACGTGCACCGTCGTCAACCGGACGCGCGGTGCGCCCTTGGCCGGGCAAGTCCGCGTCTGTCGCAGCTTCGGCTCGCGGCTGATGGGACTCATGATGCGTCGTCGTCTGGGCAGTGAGCGAGGGGTTCTGCTGGTGATGAGCACGACCTCGCGCATCGATTCGGCTATTCATATGCTGTTCGTCTTCTTCCCCTTGGCCGTCTTCTGGCTCGACGAGGAGGGTTTTGTCGTCTCGCGCTGCTTGGCCAAGCCGTGGCGCCTCTTCTATGCCCCGCAGCGCCCGGCTCGCTACGTGCTCGAAGTGGCTCAGGCTCGGATCGATTCTGCCGCTGTTGGAGACTGCCTTGCGCTGGATGCCGCGGGCGCTGCACGCTAGCGCGCTGCTCACCCTCCTGTTTGCGTTAGCTCGGCCGGCCTCTGCCCAGGTGCAGGGGCCGATTTACATTGTCCAAACGGGCGACAACCTGACTGCCATCGCCGCCCGCTTTGGCACACGCCTCGACGAGTTGATGGCGGCCAACGGGTTCGACCTCGCGCACGTGCTCCAACCCGGCGATCGCATTCTGATCCCGGGCCTGGAGGGAATCCGCGGGGTGCTCACGACGCATACGGTCGAATTCGGGGAGAACCTGACGACGCTCTCTTTGCGCTTTGGGCTCTCGCCGGAAGCTGTTTTGCGCCTCAACCACACCGTAAATCCAGAGCGCCTGTATGCCGGCCAAGAACTAGTCATCACACAACCGGAGCAGGCAACCCCTCCGTCTGTAGTGGGCGACGTGCGCATCGAGCGCGGTCGGCTGGCGCCCCAGGTGAGCGGCGAACCGCTGCTGCTCACCGCTGCGAAGGGCGGGCTCAACCCGTGGGCGGTGGTGCAGGTTAACGGTCTGCTGTCTTTTGCCGACCAGTTCGCGGGCCGCACCCTGTATCTCGCGGAGGGCGATCTTCCGTTGCGCGCATGGCCGGCTCCCATCACCGAGGTTCGCTTCCGGGCTCTGCCGCTCACCCAGGGCCGCACGGCCGAGGCGCACGTGGAGTCGTCGGCTGAGGCACGCGTGCAAGGCGCGCTCGCATCTTACCCGTTGAACTTCGCCAAAAGTGACAACGCTTGGGTGGCGCTGCAAGGATTACCCGCCATGATCGATCCGGGTGTCTATCCCTTCTCAATACGCTTGCAGCTCGAGGATGGGACAACGCGGGAGTTCGGCCAGGACGTGGCCGTCGCCTCCGGTGACTACCCCAACGAAGCGCCCCTGGTGGTGAATCCGGAAACGCTTGACCCGGCCGTCAATCAACGCGAACTGGAATCGATGCGCGCCATGGTGGCCGCCTTCACGCCGGACCGGGCGTGGAGCACTCCCTTCAGCGAGCCGGTGGATACCGGAGTTACCTCATCGTTCGGCCGGCCTCGGCTCTTCAATGGCACGTACGCTACCTACCACGCCGGAATAGACTTCGCCGGACGGGTAGGGCGCGAGATCTTCGCACCTGCCGGCGGGCGTATCGTCTTCACCGGTCTGCAAGATGTGTGCGGGCTGGCCACGGTCATCGATCACGGGTGGGGCATCTACTCGCGGATTTGCCACCAGGAGTCGGTGAGCGTTCAAACGGGGCAGACCATCGCGGAGGGGGAGCAAATCGGAACCGTTGGGCGGAGCGGCCGGGTGACCGGCCCGCACCTGCACTGGGAGGTGTGGGTGGGGGGCGTGCAAGTGGACCCGCAGCAGTGGCTGGACGAGTTGTTCCCTTAGGAGGGATCGGGCATGCTCGAAGGCGGCTCGTGCTCGTCGCCCTTGGCGGCCAAGATTTCGCGTGCCTGCTCAGCCAAGCGGGCGGGGACGAATACTTGCACGCGGCCCAACGCACCCATCGTCACCCTGTAAACGCTGCCGGCGGCCTCCGAACTGAGCATCACCGGAATGCTGTTGGCCTCGAGCTGGGAGCGGCACCACTCGCCCTCAAGAACGCCGTAGACTTCAGCAACGCACACGATGTCCGCGTCCATCATTTACCTTCAGCTCGGCTCATTGCGTTCGCCAGCCTAGTGTAACGCCGGTCTCGCTCCGCGTGCAACCCGGCTTCCGCAAGAAGCTTGGGGGGTGCTAGGGTGTGACGAGGAGAAGCTCATGACACCTATCAATCTCTTCCTCATCGGATTTGGCAGCGTCGGGCGTGCGTTGGCGCGAATGCTCGTGGCCAAACAGGCCGACTTACGCCAGCGGTATGGGCTGGAATTCCGCCTGACCGGTGTCCTCACCCGCGCCCATGGCCTGGCAATTGCCTCGGAGGGATTGCCGACCGAGGATCTCGTGCGAGTTGTGGAGGCCGGAGGGCGCCTCGATGAATTCGGGCGGACTAAGCCGCTCGCGCAATTGGATCAGAACTTGCGCCTGGCTCAGGCACACGTCATGGTCGAGGTTACGCCGCTCAACCCGCGCACCGGAGAACCGGCACTGACGCACGTGCTCACGGCCCTTGAAGCGGGAGTCCACGTTGTCACGGCTAACAAGGGGCCGCTGGTCTACGGATATAAGACGCTGCGCGACCTCGCCGCACAGAACCACCTCCATTTCCTTTTTGAGTCGACCGTCCTCGATGGTGCACCAGTCTTCTCGCTCTTTCGCGAGACGCTTCCGGCGGCGCGCCTGCTCGGCTTTCGCGGCGTGCTCAATTCAACCACCAACTTCATTCTCGGCGAACTCGAGGCGGGTAAGGATTTGGAGGACGCAGTTCGCGCGGCGCAGGCGTTGGGGATTGCCGAAACCGACCCCGCGGCGGATGTGGACGGGTGGGATGCGGCAATCAAGGTGGCGGCGCTGGCGACGATTCTGATGGACTCGCCGATTCTGCCTTCGCAAGTCAAACGTGAAGGCATTCGGGGCATCACCCCGGCCATGGCGCGTGAGGCGCGCGGCGCCGGGCGCCCGATCAAATTGGTGTGTCGAGCCCGGCGCGCCGCCGGGGGCGGCCTGGAGGCGTCCGTGGGCCCGGAGAGCCTTCCGTGGGGCGACCCCTTGGCGACCGTCTCAGGGACCTCGTCGGCGATTCATTTTGAGATCGACATGCTGGAAGGGCTGACCCTGATCGAGCACAACCCGGGACCCCAGACCACAGCTTATGGCCTGTTGGCGGATCTGATCCGTGCCACCCGCAGCTCGGCGGGATAGTTGCGCCCTGCGAGGATGGGCCGTCGGGCCTTTGATATAATCGCCCACCACACATCGTTCAGAGAACACGGCGGACGGCGGGAGACGGTCAGCCTGCGCGGCTATCAGCATCGCTCGCCTTCGCCTTTAATGCGAGTCGCGTGCGCTGCACGGCGCGACTCGGCCAACGCGAGAGCGGTCGGAGAGGACCCGCGCGGGCGGCCCGCTGGCGTGCATCCCTCCGCTAAACCTGGGCGCTGCGGGTCGTAGAGAGGCCGAATGTACAAGACGCATACCTGCGGCGAATTGCGTGCCGCGCATGAAGGAACCGAGGTCTCACTCGCGGGCTGGGTCCATCGCCGGCGGGACCATGGTGGGGTGATCTTCCTCGATCTGCGCGACCGCTGGGGAATAGTCCAAATCACAGCCCATCCAGATGTGGAGCCGGAGGCTCATGCGGCGGCCATTGACGTACGCAACGAGTTTGTCTTACAGGTGCGCGGGGTGGTGCGCCGCCGGCCGGCCGGCATGGAAAACCCCGGGCTGGCCACGGGCGAGATCGAAATCGAAGCGCGCGAGGTGCGCATCCTCAACCCTGCGCGCACTCCGCCCTTTGTGATCAACGAAGATAAACCGGTGGATGAGAGTGTGCGCCTCAAGTATCGCTACCTCGACCTGCGCACCGAGCGTATGGCGCGCAACCTCGTGCTGCGCCACCGCGTCGTCAAGTTCATCCGAGACTACATGGATGCTCACGGGTTCATTGAGGTCGAAACGCCCATCTTGTTCAAGACGACGCCGGAGGGCGCACGCGACTACCTTGTGCCGTCGCGCATCCATCCCGGAAAATTCTATGCGCTGCCGCAGAGCCCGCAGCAACTCAAGCAGTTGCTCATGGTTGCCGGCATCGAACGATACTTCCAGATTGCCCGGTGCTTCCGCGACGAAGACCAACGCGGTGACCGGCAGCCCGAATTCACGCAACTGGATGTGGAGATGTCGTTCGTGGAGCGCGAAGATGTGATGGCCCTGGCGGAAGATCTATTTACCCGTCTGGTGGCAGAGGTTGTGCCGGCGAAGCGGCTGCAGGCCAGCCCCTGGCCGCGCCTCACCTATGCCGAAGCCATGGCGCGCTTCGGCAAGGACAACCCCGACCTGCGCTTCGCAATGGAGCTCAAGGATGTAACCGACCTGGCCCAGGGCAGCGGGTTCAAAGTCTTCGAGGAGGGGGTGGCTCACGGCGGGCACGTGCGCGGGCTGAACGTCAAGGGACAGGCCGAGTGGAGCCGCAAGCAGATCGACGAGTTGCTTGAGTTCATTCGCCCCTACGGCGCCAAAGGCCTGGCCTACCTGGCCCTCACCTCGAGTGGAGAGGTGCGCTCATCCTTCGCAAAGTTCCTCGCCGCGGACCGGCTCCAGGCATTGCAGGCCAGGCTGGAGGCTCAGCCGGGTGACCTGCTGCTCTTCGTCGCCGACAAGCCCTCGGTCGTATTCGAATCCCTGGGTCGGTTGCGTGTGCATTTGGGCGAACGCCTCGGGTTGTGCGACCCCAACCTGCTCGCATTCTGCTGGATAGTCGACTTCCCCTTCGTGGTGTGGAGCGAGGCCGAAAAGCGTTGGGATCCGAGTCACCACCTGTTTACTTCGCCAGCGCTCGAGGATATTCCCTTACTCGACAGCGCGCCCGGGCAGGCGCGCGGGCAGCAGTACGACATGGTGCTCAACAACTACGAGGTCGGCGGCGGATCGATCCGCATCCACGACCGTGCGCTGCAGGAGAAGGTCTTCCAACTGATCGGGCTCGACCCCCGGGTGGCGCGCGAACGGTTCGGGCACATGCTCGAGGCTTTCGAGTACGGCACGCCGCCGCACGGTGGCATCGCACCCGGGATCGACCGCCTATGCATGGTGCTGGCCGGGGAAGAGAACATTCGCGAGGTGATCGCCTTCCCGAAGAATCAACAGGCTGCGGACGTGATGGCGGGCGCCCCTTCCACGGCGGACCCACAGCAGTTGCAGGAACTGAGCATCCGCGTGGTGGCCGCCGAGTAAGTTGCGGGTGGGGCGCTCTTGTGGTATAAGGCGGGTAACCCTGCTGTGTTGGTGATGCAGCATCGCGTTTTGAGCCAACACGGTATGAGAGGGAATCTCGCTTACGCGGGCAAAGCGATAGGCACTCGCCAAGGCTGACCTCGCGGGCAGGTTCCCACCTGCGAAAGCAGGTTCAAAACAAAGCGGCACACGGCACAGCGGGGAGGTCTCATTCGCCACCTGCCATTCCGAAGAGGATCGGCAAGGTGGCTTTTCTTGCCGGGCCCGAGGGCGAGCGGTCATCGATGCAGGCG
>Ga0154809_1063_pt1 | contig 17125 bp, 31 predicted proteins | sample Rifle2008BG16ft_FD_105817 | JGI IMG/M metagenome (GOLD analysis project Ga0154809, IMG submission 105817) | Chloroflexi bacterium RBG_16_64_43 | reverse complement strand
GAACCTGAGCGTGGAGTTGATCGTGCCGGTGGCGCTGGAGAAGGGCTCGAAGTTCGCCATACGTGAAGGCGGGCTGACGGTCGGCGCCGGCGTTATCACGGAAATCCTGGATTAGGCAAGGACTTATGGCGCGCCAGAAGATCCGCATTCGGCTCAAAGCGTACGACCACCGCGTCTTGGACCAATCCGCGCGGCGCATTGTGGAAACCGCCGAGCGCAACGGGGCCAAGGTGGTCGGCCCGGTTCCGCTGCCCACCGAGATCGAGCGCTTCACGGTGCGGCGGGGGGCGTTCATCGACAAGGATTCTCACGAGCACTTCGAGATCCGAACGCACAAACGGCTGATTGAGGTCACCGAACCCGACGCCAAGACGCTGGATGCGCTGATGCGCTTGAACCTGCCAGCCGGCGTCGACGTCGAAATGAAGATCTGAGCGGCGCGTACCCTCCGGCAAGAGCGAACCGGCCGGCTCCGAAAGGGGCCACCGACCGCTGACCGCCGGGCGGGGGGATGATGCGGCCCGTCCCAAGCCGACAGTCCCGCGCGAAGTGTATGGATGAGGAGACAACCGATGAAAGGGTTGATTGGGAAAAAGGTGGGCATGACCCAGATCTTCGACCAGGCCGGGCGCCTTGTTCCGGTCACATTAATCGAAGCTGGGCCATGTTTTGTTGTCCAGGTGCGGACACCCGAGAAAGACGGGTATGCCGCCGTACAGCTCGGCTTCGGCGAAGCCAAGAGTTCGCACCTCACGGGCGGCGAACGCGGCCACCTGCAGAAGGCCACTCCGCAACCGCTGCGCTACTTGCGAGAGTTCGAGCCAGGCCTCGACGAGAGCCTGAAGCCGGGGGATCGCCTGACGGTCGAGGTCTTTGCGGTGGGTGAGCGTGTCGATATTCTCGGCACCTCCAAGGGCAAGGGCTTCCAGGGCGGCGTGAAGCGCCACCACTTTAGCGGCGGGCCGAAAACCCACGGTCAATCGGACCGGCAACGTGCTCCGGGCGCCATCGGCCAGACCACTACGCCCGGGCGGGTCTACCGCGGCAAGCGCATGGCCGGGCATATGGGCTCGGCCCATTCCACCTCGTCGAAGGTGCGCGTGGCGCTGGTGGACGCGCAACGCAACCTGCTCGGAGTCGAGGGCAGCGTGCCGGGGGGCAAAGGCAGCATCGTGCTCGTCCGCGGGGCGCGCAAGCTGTAAGCCGGCAAGCGCGTACACGGCGTTGGGAGCGAAAACCATGGAAGTGGATGTGGTGAACATGAAGGGCAAGAAGGTGAAGCGGGTGACATTGCCCGCGGCCATCTTCGAAGCTCCGGTCCGGCAGGATCTGATGCACCAGGCGCTGGTACGGCAGTTGGCCAACGCGCGCCTGGGCACGGTCAAGACCAAGGGCCGTGGCGAGGTATCCGGGGGCGGCCGAAAACCTTGGCGCCAGAAGGGCACCGGGCGCGCCCGCCAGGGCTCGACCCGCGCGCCACAGTGGCGCGGCGGCGGCAAAGTCCACACACCTGTGCCGCGCGACTATTCGGTCAACATGCCGGTGAAGATGCGTCGTGCCGCACTGCGCTCGGCCCTCTCGGCCAAGGCGGCCGAGGCGATGCTGGTGGTGGTCGACGAGCTGACCCTCGAGACGCCCAGCACCAGCGCCATGGCCGTGGCCCTCAAGGCGATGACCGGCGGCGAGAATGCCTTGGTCCTCTTGCCTCAGGGCGACGAGGTGGTTGAGCGCTCGGTTCGCAACTTGGCCCACGCCAAGACGCTGCGTGCCAACTACCTGAACATTCGCGATCTGTTCGCGTTTCAGAAGGTGGTGGTTCCATTGGCCGCGCTCGATATGATCGGGGCCTGGCTCGATCCGGGGAGGGCCGCATGACGATCTACGAGATCCTCAAGCGCCCGATCATCACCGAGAAGACAACCTTCCTGGCCAGCAAGCGCCATCAGTACGTGTTCGAGGTGGCGCCGAGCGCCACCAAGGCCCAGGTCAAGGAAGCGGTCGAAACCCTGTTCGAGAATGTCGAGGTGGCCCGGGTCAATATGTTGATCGTGCCCATGAAGCGCACCCGCTCGCTGCGCAACCGCCGCCTGCGCGTCCGCCGCTCGGAATTCAAGAAGGCGATCGTCACCCTGTCCAAGGGTGCCATCCCGATCTTCGAAGGGGTGAAGGGATAATCTCATGCCGGTGAAGAAGTTTAAACCCACTTCCCCCGGTCGCCGGGGCATGGCCGGGCCGACCTTCGAAGAGGTCACGCGTGCACGGCCCGAGCGCTCGCTCATCGTGCCGCGCCGCGGGCACGGCGGTCGCGACGTACAGGGCAAGGTTTCCGTCCGGCATCGCGGCGGCGGCGAGCGCCGGCACATTCGTCTCATCGATTTCAAGCGTGACAAGCGCGATATCCCAGCGCGTGTGGCGCACATCGAATACGATCCGAATCGTACGGCGCGCATTGCCCTGCTGGACTACGCCGATGGCGAAAAGCGATACATCCTCGCCCCGCTGGACCTCAAGGTGGGCGACACGGTGATGGCGGGCCCGAAGGCGGAGATCCGCGCGGGCAACGCGCTGCCCATCTCGCAGATACCGGTGGGCACGCTGGTGCACAACGTGGAACTGCAGGACGGGCGCGGCGGGCAGCTGGTGCGCTCGGCCGGTGCCGGCGCGCAGATCCTGGCCAAGGAGAGCGAGTACGCCCAGGTGCGCCTGCCTTCGGGTGAAGTGCGCCTGGTGAAGCAGACCTGCTATGCAACGATCGGCATCGTGGGCAACGTGGAGCGGCGCAACGTGAAGCTGGGCAAGGCCGGGGCCAGCCGCCACCGGGGCGTGCGCCCGACGGTGCGCGGCACGGCCATGTCACCGCGCGATCATCCGCACGGCGGCGGCGAAGGCCGGCAGCCGGCGGGCATGCCCAGCCCGAAGAGCCCGTGGGGCAAGCCCACCCGCGGCAAGCGCACCCGCAATAACAAGCTCACCGATCAGTTCATCGTGCGGCGCCGGGTGCCCAAGCGCAAGAAGGCCTGAGGCGTCGGGTTTAGTGTGGAGGCAAGAACATGTCGCGATCGCTGAAGAAGGGGCCGTTCGTCGAACCGAAGCTGCTCAAGAAGGTCGAAGCCATGAACCAGCGCGGCGAGAAGAAAGTCATTCGCACCTGGAGCCGGGCCAGCACGATCTTCCCGCAGATGGTGGGCCACACCATCGCGGTTCACGACGGCCGGCGACACGTGCCGATCTACGTCACCGAGAATATGGTCGGCCACCGCCTGGGCGAATTCGCCCCGACGCGCACCTTTCGCGGGCATGTGACGCGAGAGGCCGCCACCACAGCGGCCACGCCCGCGGTGCCGGCCCCCGCCGCCAAGGAGGGATAGCCCATGGAAGAAGTCCGGGCAACCCTGCGCTTCGCACCCTCCTCGGCGCAAAAGATGCGGCGCGTCATCAACGTCATTCGCGGGCGCAAGGCGCCGCAGGCATTGGCCCTCCTGCAGAGCATGCCGCAGACCGCCGCGCACGATGTGGCCAAGTTGCTGCGCTCGGCCATGGCCAATGCCGAAGAGAACGCCGGTTGGCGCACGGAGGATCTGGTGGTGAGCGGGATCTTCGCCAATGAAGGACCGACCCGCCGCTGGCGGCGCTTCGGTGCGCGCGGACGGTTCAAGCCGATTCTGCGGCGCACGTCGCACGTCACCATCACCTTGCGCGAAGTGACGGCCGAGTAAGAATTCCAGTGCACGGCGCGCCCTGCGGGGCGGCGGCCGGCACCGGGCCAGGAGATGCTATGGGGCGCAAAGTACATCCGATCGGATTTCGCCTGGGCATCAACAAGAGCTGGGACAGCCGCTGGTTCGCGAGCGGCAAGGAGTACGCCAGCCAGTTGCACCAGGATATCGCCATCCGCCGCCTGATTCTCAAGGACGCGACCAGTGCGGCCATCGCGCGGGTGGAGATCGAGCGCAACCACAACCTGGTGCGCGTGTTCGTGCACACCGCCAAGCCCGGGGTGTTTATCGGGCGCAAAGGGGCCACGGTGAAAGAACTGCGCCAGCACCTGGAGCAGCTCACCGGCTGCAAGGTGGACCTCAAGGTGGTGGAAGTGAATGCGCCCGACCTGGAAGCGCCGTTGGTAGCCGACAATATTGCGCGCCAGCTCGAGCGGCGCATCGGCCACAGCCGGGCGATGAAGCGCGCGGTCAGTTCGGCCATGCGCCAGGGCGCCAAGGGCATCAAGGTCATGTGCGCCGGGCGGCTCTCGGGCAGCGAGATGCGCCGCACCGAATGGGTGCGCGAAGGCCGGGTACCACTGCAATGGCTGCGCGCCGATGTGGATTTTGCGCGGGCCGAGGCCCTGACCACCTTCGGGCGCATCGGGGTCAAGGTGTGGATCTTCCGGGGTGAAGCGCGCCCCGAAACGGACGAGACGAACATGCCGGCGACTGAAGGCGCTTACGTCAGCGAGTAGCCGTGCTCCGCGGGGTGGCCAGCCCATCCGCGCGGCGAAGTGAGGTGAGGCTATGTTATTGCCGAAGCGTGTGAAATGGCGCAAGCAAATGCGCGGCCGCATGAAGGGCCACGAGACCCGTGGCACCGAGTTGGCGTTCGGGGAGTGGGGGCTGCAAGCCTTGGAACCCGGCTGGATGACCCAACGCCAAATCGAAGCGGCGCGCCGTGCCTTGGTCCATTCCATGAAGCGCCGCGGGAAGATCTGGATCCGCATCTTCCCCGACAAGCCGGTGACGCGCAAAGCTGCCGAGACCCGTATGGGCAAGGGCAAGGGCGCGGTAGATCACTGGGTGGCGGTGGTCAAGCCCGGGCGCATCATCTTTGAGGTCGGTGGCCTGCCCGAAGAGGCCGCCCTGGAAGCTTTGGAGCGGGCCGCCTTCAAGCTCGCCTTGCGCACCAAGCGCATCGCGCGCCTGGAGACCGGGCGCATCGAGGAGGCGCCATGAACAGTGAAGAATTGCGCGCCCTCGCGACCGCTGAATTGCGCGCCAAGCTCGATGAAACGCGCGACGAGTATATGAAGCTGCGCTTCCAGTTCACCATGGGCCAGCTCTCGGACTACACCCGGCTCAAGGTCGTGCGCCGCACCATTGCCCGCATCGAAACGCTTCTGCGCGAGCGGGAGCTCACAGCGGAAGGGGAAGGACAGCAAGCATGACCAACGAACGTCGCCGCATGATCGGCACCGTGGTGAGCGCCCGCATGACCAAGAGCGTCGTCGTGCGTGTGGATTACACCGTGCGCCACCCGCTGTACGGCAAAGTGGTGCACCGCTCGTCGAAATTCATGGCCCACGATCCGCTGGGTTGCGGCCTGGGCGATAAAGTGGAACTGGTCGAGAGCCGCCCCCTCTCGCACAGCAAACGCTGGGTGGTGGAAAAGGTCCTTCAGCGCGGGCAGCAGGTGGCGGTGTCGCCTGACGCCGCCAACGCCGGAGGTGCGCCATGATCCAACAAGAGACGCGCCTGACGGTGGCCGATAACACCGGCGCGCGCGAGTTGTTGGTGATCCACATTCAGGGCGGCTCGCGCCGCAAGACGGGCTCCATCGGCGACGTGGTGGTGGCCGCGGTGAAATCCGCCGCGCCTCAGGGGGCGGTGAAGAAGAGCGAAGTGGTCAAGGCCGTGATTGTGCGCACCACCAAAGAGTACCGCCGCGAGGATGGGTCGTACATCCGCTTCGACGATAACGCGGCCGTCATTTTGGATGCCGACGGTGAGAACCCCAGAGGCACCCGCATTTTCGGGCCGGTGGCGCGCGAGTTACGCGAGAAGGGCTTCATGAAGATCGTCTCGCTGGCCCCCGAGGTGCTCTAGGGGGCGTGCCCCCAGAGGATCCGGGGCCGCGAGCGTACGGGTTCGCGCGCAGGATGAGGAGCCGACTGTGAACATCAAGAAGGGCGACACGATCGAAGTGCTGAGCGGGAAGGACCGCGGCAAGCGCGGCCAGGTGCTGCGCGTCATCCCGAGCGCCGAGTTCGTGGTGGTGGAAGGTATCAACCTGCGCAAGAAGCACAAGCGCCAGGTCCAGACCCAAGGCCGGTCGTTGACCCCGGGCATTGTTGAGTTTCCTGGGCCGCTGCATCTTTCGAACGTGATGCTGGTCTGCCCCAAGTGCGGTGAAGCCTCACGGGTGGGCCGGCAGGCACAGGGCGAACGGCGCGTGCGGGTGTGCAAGAATTGCCACGCCGTGATCGACGCCTAGCCGCTGGAGTGAAGAAGAGCCATGGCTCATAACTTGTTGGAACGCTATCGAACGGACATTGTGCCTGCCCTGCGGCGCGATTTCGGCTACACCAATCCAATGCAGGTGCCGCAGGTGCGCAAGATCGTGGTCAATATCGGGTTGGGTGAGGCGCTCGACAACCCCAAAGCGCTCGAGGCGGCGGTGGGCGACCTGACGATCATCGCCGGGCAGAAGCCGGTGGTGACCAAGGCGCGCAAGAGCATCGCCAACTTCAAGTTGCGCGAGGGGCGCGTCATCGGCGCGATGGTTACCCTGCGCGGCGAGCGCATGTGGTCGTTCCTCGACCGGCTGATGAACGTGGCCCTGCCGCGGGTGCGCGATTTCCGCGGCGTGCCCGAGGACAGCTTCGACGGGCGCGGCAACTACACGCTCGGCCTGCGCGAGCAGCTGATCTTCCCGGAAATCCAGTACGACAAGATCGACAAGGCGCGCGGGTTTGAGGTGACGATTGTGACCAGCGCGCGCAACGATGAAGAGGGCCGACGCCTGCTGCAGCTACTCGGTATGCCGTTCCGGAAAGGGGCCTGAGCATGGCCAAGAAATCGATTGTCATTCGTGAGACCCGCCGCAAGTACCCGGTGCAAGTGCGCAACCGCTGCCGCCTGTGCGGCCGCCCGCGCGGCTATATGCGCAAGTTCCAAATGTGCCGGATTTGCTTCCGCGAGCAGGCTTTGGCGGGGAGAATCCCCGGCGTGACGAAGGCCTCGTGGTAGGGGCGGGTGTGCCTTTCTGGATCGGAAGGAGAGTCATCTCATGACCATTATGGATCCTATCGCCGACATGCTAACCCGCATTCGCAACGGGCTGATGGCCGGGCATGCCGTCGTGGCTATGCCTGCCTCGCGCATCAAGGCCTCGCTGGCGCAGATCCTTAAGGACGAAGGTTACATCGACAAGTTCGAGGTGGTCGACGAAGAGGGCAAGTTTTCCGCGTTGCGTGTCCACCTCAAGTACGTCGGCGAGCGCCGTGAGCGGCGCCCGGTGATCGCCGGGCTCGAGCGCGTCAGCCGCCCTGGGCGGCGGGTGTATGCCGGACGCAACGAGATCCCGCGGGTGCTGTCGGGCCTGGGGGTAACGATTCTCTCCACGCCCAAGGGCGTGATGACCGGCGCGCGCGCCCGCAAGCTTGGCGTGGGCGGCGAAGTGATCTGCAAGGTCTGGTAAGCGCGCCTGGCGCAGCACGGCCAGAACGGGCGCAAGGAGGTTGGCGTGTCGCGAATTGGACGAATGCCGGTGAAGATCCCGGCCGGAGTGAAGGTGGAGGTCACCGGCACCCAGGTGCACGTGCGCGGCCCGAAGGGCGAGTTGACTCGCTCCTTCCCGCACGGCCTGACTATCGCCCAGCAGGGCGAAGAGCTGACCGTGCAAAGGGAAAGCGACGAGCGGCGCTGGCGCGCGTTTCACGGAATGACGCGTGCGCTGCTCCAGAACATGGTCACCGGGGTGAGCCAGGGCTACTCCAAGAAGCTGCAAATCGAAGGCGTGGGGTACCGCGCCGAGCTTAAGGAAAAGAACCTGGTCGTGAGCGTGGGCTTCTCGCATCCAGTGGTGGTCAAGCCGCCGGAAGGCATCGGCTTCAGTGTGGAGGAGAAGACGCGCATCATTCAGGTGAGCGGATACGACAAGGAACTCGTCGGCCAGGTGGCCGCCGACCTGCGCAAGATCCGTCCGCCCGAGCCGTACAAGGGCAAGGGTCTGCGCTACGTCGGGGAACGGGTTCGCCACAAGGCGGGCAAGGCCGGCAAGGCTGCCGCCAAGTAACAGGTGAGATGATGGCGCACAAATCTCGGACTCAGGCGCGCAGGCGCCGCCACATGCATATCCGCCGCACCGTCAGCGGCACCACCGCGCGCCCGCGGCTGAGCGTCTTCCGCAGCCTGTCGGAGGTGTACGCCCAGGTGATTGACGACGAGCGCGGGCAGACATTGGCCGCCGCGTCGACCCTCGACCGCGGTCTGGCCTCCAAGCTCAAAGGCCTCAACAAGAGCCAGCAAGCCAAGGAAGTGGGCAAGCTGGTGGCCGAGCGGGCGCGGGCGAAGGGCATTGCCGCCGTCGTCTTTGATCGCGGCGGGTACCGCTATCAGGGTCGCGTGCGCGCGCTGGCGGATGGTGCGCGCGAGGCCGGGCTCGAGTTCTAGCGCGGGAGTGAGACATGCCACGAAATGAGAGAAACGTCCGGGTCGAGGAAAAGCCGGAATTTGACGAGCGCGTGATCGACATCGCCCGGGTAGCCAAAGTGGTCAAGGGCGGCCGCCACTTCTCTTTTCGCACGGTAGTGGTGGTAGGCGACAACCATGGCCGGGTAGGCATCGGCATGGGCAAGAGCCGTACGGTGCCGGACGCGATCCGCAAGGGCACGGAGCGTGCGCGCCACGTGATGCGGCCCATCCCGCTTTCGCGCACGACCATCCCGCACGAAGTGACCGGCCGCTGCGGCGGAGCGGTGGTCTTGCTCAAGCCGGCTTCGCCCGGCACGGGGGTGATCGCAGCCGGCGGCGTGCGTGCCGTGCTCGAGGCAGCCGGCGTGCGCGATATCCTCACCAAGTCGCTTGGCTCGGCGAACACCCTCAACGTGGTGCGAGCCACGGTCGATGCCCTGGAGCGGCTGTACGACCCGGCCAAGCTGGCCGCCATGCGCGGCAAGCCGGCTGAAAGCCTGAAGCCCTTCTGGGAGCGGAGGAAGAGTGACTAGTCCATCCAAACCGCGGGCACGCAAGAGCCAGGCTGCAGGGCGCGTGTGGGTGCGCTTGGTGCGCAGCCCGATCGGCAACACATTCCGCCACAAGGCGACGATTGCGGCGCTGGGCCTGCGGCACATCAATCAGGTCGTCGAGCAGGAAGACACGCCTCAATTGCGCGGCATGCTGGCCAAGGTGGCTCACCTGGTCAGCCTCGAGGCCGCGCCGGCCGGCAAGGAGAAGGCGTAATGAAACTGCATGAGCTGAAGCCCAACCCTGGCGCCACGCATCGCAAGAAGCGAGTCGGCCGCGGCATTGCGGCCGGGCAAGGGAAGACCGCCGGACGCGGCACCAAAGGTCAGGGCGCGCGCCAAGGCGGGGGCCCCGGGCTGTACTTCCAGGGCGGTAACCTGCCGCTCTTCCGCCGTCTGCCGTTCAAGCGCGGATTCGATCCGCTCTATCGAACGGTATACAACGAAATCAATTTGGGGACCCTGGGCGCCCTTCCGGCCGGCACGCGCGTCACGCCCGAGTCGCTGGCGGGGCTGGGGCTCCTCAGCCGCCCTGAACTGCCGGTGGTCATTCTCGGCCGGGGCGAGGTGAAGGTGCCGCTGACCATTCATGTGCAGCGCATCAGCAAGGGAGCCCGCGCCAAGATCGAGGCCGCGGGCGGCACGGTGGAGGAGTTCTCCGCCGCCTAGCGGTGGGGACTAAGGAGCCAGAGCATGCGTCGTTCAGCCTTGCGTCATCTATGGACCGCTACGGACCTGCGCAACCGGCTGCTCATTACGCTGGCCTTGCTCGTGGTCTACCGCCTCGCCTCGCATGTGCCTGTGCCGGGTGTAGACCGCGCCGCGCTGGCGCAGATTTTCGCCCAGGGAGGCGCCGGCAGCACGCTGCTCAACCTGCTCGACTTGCTTTCGGGCGGCACGGTGTCGAACTTCTCGGTTCTGGCCATGGGGGTCTACCCTTACATCACGGCGCAGATCATCCTGCAGCTTCTGGTGCCGATCATCCCCGCCTGGGACCGGCGCATGAAAGAGAACCCGCAGGAAGGCCGGCGCTGGATGGAGCGCTGGACGTACTACTTGGCCGTGCCGATGGCCACGCTCAACGCGATCGGCCAGGTGCGCCTGTTCCAGACTCTGGCGGGCGGGCTGCCGATCATCAAGCACTTCGGCTTCACCGGTGAGAACCTGGTGCCGACGATCACTACCCTGCTCACCATGACCGCCGGGACGATGTTCGGCATCTGGCTGGGTGAGCTGATCTCGGAATACGGCGTTCGCAACCAGGGCCTGTCGCTGATCATTTTTGCGGGCATCGTCTCGCGCATCCCGGCCAACTTCGGCCAGTTGCTGACCGACGAGCAGCGGCGTTGGTTCCTGATCGCGTTCTACCTGGCGCTGATGATCCTGACCGTTTTCGCCATCGTGGTGGTGCAGCAGGGCCGGCGCAACGTACCGGTGATGTACCCCGGCCGGCGCATCGGCCACCGCCAGGCAATGCCGGTCAAGGGCACGCTGCCCCTCTTGGTGAACATGGCGGGCATGATCCCGCTCATCTTCGCCCAGTCGTTCCTGACCTTCCCGGCGATCATCGCCCAGTTCTTCATCGCCTCCAAGACGCTATGGGTGCGCAATTTGGCGGCGAGTGTAGAGTCGATCTTCGGCGGCCAGAGCGGATGGTATGGGCTGATGTATTTCGTGCTGGTGGTGCTCTTCACTTTCTTCTACACGGATGTGCTCTTTGCCCAGCAGAACTACGGCGATAACCTTAAACGCTCAGGCGCGCAGATCCCTGGAGTCACGGCGGGAGCACCAACCCAGCGCTATCTGACGCGCGTCATGCGGCGGATCACGCTCCCTGGAGCACTGTTCCTGGGGGTGGTGGCCACCTTGCCTTACATCGTCAACGTGGTGTTCCCGTTTGCCGGCAGCAGCAGCTTGCTGCTGGTCTCCTCCTCGGGCCTGCTGATCGTGGTGGGCGTGGTGCGCGACCTGTTCTTCAATCTCGAGGCAGAACTCAAGCTGCGGGGTTACGACGAGTCGATGCTCGTTCATTAGCGCCGGGGCTGGACCACGAGGCCCGACATGTCGGTCTACATCGTGATGCTCGGCCCGCCGGGTGCCGGCAAAGGAACCCAGGCGGCGGTGTTGGCAAAGAAGTTGGCGATACCGCACATTTCAACGGGCGACTTGTTTCGCCACCATATGCGTGAGAAGAGCGAGCTGGGGCGTCTGGCCCAGAGCTTCATTGACCGCGGCGATCTGGTGCCGGATGAAGTGACGATCGCCATGGTGCGTGAGCGGCTGGCCCAGCCGGATTGCAGACGAGGCGCCATCCTGGATGGCTTCCCGCGCACGACGGCCCAGGCCGAGGCGATTGAGCACACGCTGCAGGACGTCTGCCGCGGCTGTGTGCGCCTGGTGCCTTTCGTGACGGCCCCGGCGGCTACGCTGGTCGACCGTCTAGCTGGGCGGCTGACGTGCCGCGCCAAGGGCCACGTGTATCACCGCACGCTCAACCCGCCGCGCGTCGCGGGGACGTGCGATGTGGACGGATCGGAACTTTACCAACGCGATGATGACAGCGAGGAAACCGTTCGCCGGCGCATTCAGGTGTATAGCGAACAGACGACGCCGCTGATTGAATACTATCGCGACAAGGGAATGCTGGTGGAGATAGACGGTGACCGGCCGATCGAGGACGTGACGGCGGACCTCATGGCCGCGGTGAAGGCGGACTGAGGATGCCCTGGAAGCGCGGCATCTCGCTCAAGACGCCCGAAGAACTGGCGATCATGCGCGAGGCCGGGCGAATCAATGCCCGCGCGCTGGCGGCGGCGCGCGCAGTCATCCGCCCGGGCGTTACGACCGCGGACATCAACGCCGCTGCGGCGGAGGTCATTCGCAACCACGGGGCGCAGCCGGCGTTTCTCGGATACGGGGAGCCGCCCTTTCCGGCGGTGACCACGGTCAGTGTGAACGACGAGTTGGTGCACGGCATTCCCGGCAAGCGCAAGCTGCGCGAGGGGGATATCGTCAGCGTGGATTGCGGCACGGTGTTTGAAGGATACGTCGGCGACTCGGCATTCAGCGTGGGGGTTGGATCGATTTCGACGCTGGCCGAAAAGCTGCTGCGGGTGACCGAAGCGGCGCTCGAAGCCGGAATCCTGAAGATGGTTGCGGCCAATCGCACCGGCGATGTGTCGGCAGCGATTCAAGAGGTGGTCGAGCGCGCCGGGTTCCAGGTCGTGCGCGACTACACCGGCCACGGGGTCGGGCGGGCGATGCACGAGGACCCGCAAGTGCCCAATTACGGGCAAGCTGGGCGCGGCGTGCCGCTGCGCGAGGGCATGACCATCGCCCTCGAGCCGATGGTGCTGGTGAGCACCAACGAAACGGCGGTGCTCGACAACCACTGGACGGTGGTCTCGGCCGACGGGTCGTTGACCGCGCATTTCGAACATACAGTGGCCGTGACGGCGGACGGCCCGCTGATCCTCACCTTGGAATGAGGCGCGGGCGCAGGTGGACGCAGAAAGGACGTGAGCGGCAATGAAAGTATCATCTTCGGTTCGCAAGCGCTGCCCCAAGTGCAAGATCGTCCGGCGGGCAGGCAAGGTGTATGTGATTTGTGACAATCCGAAGCACAAGCAGCGACAGGGATAAGAGCCATGGCGCGTATTGAAGGCGTTGACTTGCCGCGCGAGAAGCGCATTGAGGTGGGGCTGACCTATATCTTCGGGGTCGGCCAGCCGACGGCACAGCGAATCCTGCAGGCCACCAAGATCAGCCCCGATACCCGGGTGCGCGATCTGACGGAGGCCGAGGTCACGGCGCTGCGCGATTACATCGGCAAAAACTTCACCGTAGAGGGCGATCTGCGCCGCGAGGTGCAGATGAATATTAAGCGCCTGGTGGAGATCGGCTGCTACCGCGGGCTGCGCCACCGGCGCAACCTGCCGGCACGCGGGCAGCGCACGCGCACCAATTCGCGCACGCGCAAGGGCCCCAAGAAGACGGTGGCCGGCCGCGGCCGCCGACGCGGAGCGAAGAAGAAGTAACCGCATCGGTTGGCGGTGGGTCCGCCGCATGCTGGCTGCCGCGCCCCCGGGGCTCCTTCCCCCCAACGGCTGCGGGCCGGCACGGAGCAGGCGGCGTGGAGTTATGGGATTGTTCAGGAAGAAGAGTGAGGACCTATGACACAAGCAGCGAAAAGCGTCGGTCGCGCTTCGAAGAAGGGCAAGCGAACGGTGGCCTCGGGCCAGGCGCACATTCACGCCTCGTTCAACAACACCATCGTCACGCTCACCGACACCCAGGGCAACGCCATCGCCTGGGCCAGCGCCGGCACCTCGGGCTTCAAGGGCTCGCGCAAGAGCACGCCCTTTGCGGCTCGTCTGGCGGCACAGCAGGCGGCCAAAGCGGCGATGGAAATGGGTATGCAGGAAGTCGAGCTGTTCATCAACGGCCCGGGCCCGGGCCGGGAAGCGGCCATCCGTGCCATTCAGGGCATGGGCCTGCGCGTGCGCTCGATCCGCGACGTGACCCCTGTGCCGCACAACGGCTGCCGTCCGCCCAAGAAGCGCCGCGTGTAGGCACGTCAGGCGCAAGGAAGGATAGGATATGTCGAAATACATCGGACCGGTCTGCAAGCTCTGCCGCCGCGAGGGCGAGAAGCTCTTTCTCAAGGGCGCCCGCTGCCTCAGCCCGAAGTGTGCCTTCGAGCGCCGCGGGTTTGCCCCCGGCATGCACGGCAAGGATGCGCAATTCCGCCGCCAACGCGTGTCAGACTATACGCGCCAGCTGCGCGAGAAGCAGAAAGCGCGCCGCGTCTACGGCGTGCTTGAAGCACAGTTTCGGCGCTACTATTCCGAAGCGCTCAAGAAGCGCGGGATGACGGGTCTCAACCTTTTGCAGACGCTCGAATCGCGCCTGGATAATGTCGTCTACCGCCTGGGCTACGCCGAAAGCCGCGGCATGGCGCGCGTACTCGTCACCCACGGTCACTTCAACGTCAATGGCCGCCGGACGGATGTGCCCTCGATGGTGGTGCGCCCGGGCGATGTGGTCGAAGTGCGCGAGGGCTCGCGCCCACGCACCTACTTCACGAGCTTGGCGGAAACCGCCGAAGGGCGCCTGGTACCGTCCTGGCTGGAACGCGACCTGGGTCGCCTCTCGGGCAAAATGGTCAAGCGTCCGGAGCGCCATGAGATGAGCGACATCCGGCTGAATGAGCAATTGATCGTCGAATTCTACTCGCGCTAAACCTCGGCTCGAGGGAGGCCGCCGCGGGCGCCTCCATCTCGCCGATACACCCAGCAGTCTGGCGCGCGGTTCGACAGGGTGCGCCGGAGGAGAGGGTTCACGTGGGCACTACTACGAATATGGTCATGCCGAAGATCGAGCGGGATGCGATGGCCCAGAATTACGGGCGCTTCGTCATCAGCCCGCTGGAAAGCGGCTACGGGATCACCCTGGGCAACGCGCTGCGGCGGGTGCTGCTCTCCTCGCTGGAGAGCGCGGCGGTGGTCTCGCTCCGCATTTCCGACGTCCCGCATGAGTTCTCGAGCATTCCCGGCGTCAAGGAAGATGTGACCCAGTTGCTGCTGCAGGTGAAGCAGCTGCGGCTCAAGCTCCTCGCGGGCGAAACTGCCCGCCTGCGCCTGGAAGTGAGCGGCGAAGGCACCGTCACCGCCGCCGACATCGTCGCCCCGCCGGAGGTCGAGATCGTGAACCCGGATCTCTACTTGCTGACGGTCGATGATCCGAAGACGCAATTGGATATCGAGTTCACCGTGCAGCACGGGCGTGGCTACTCCCCCTCGGAGGAGCGCGGCCGCCTGCCCATCGGCGAGTTGCCGGTCGACGCGATTTACAGCCCGGTGCGCCGGGTGAACTTCGATGTGGAACGGGCGCGGGTCGGGCAAGATACCAACTTCGACCGGCTGGTGCTCGAGATCTGGACCGACGGCACCCTTCGCCCGGAGGAATCGCTCAGCCAGAGCGCGCAGATCCTCATCGCGCATTTGCGTGATCTGGCCGGGGTAAGTGAAGAAACGCTCACGGCCGGGGTCAGCGAAGTGGCCGTGCCCAAGATCTCCTCGGAGATCCTGGAGACGCCCATTGAACAGCTCGACCTGTCGGTGCGCGTGTTCAATTCACTCAAGCGCACGGGCATCACCACGGTAGGGGAAGTGCTCGAGCTGTTGGGCAAGGGGGATGAGGCCGTGCTGTCGATCCGCAATTTCGGCGATAAGAGCCTGGAAGAACTCCGCGAGAAGTTGCAGGAGAAGGGCTTCCTGCGGGGTGTGGAAAGCCCTGCGCCAAGCGCAACGGAGTAGAGCATGCGACACCAAGTAGCCGGGAAGAAACTGGGTCGGTCGAGTGGACAGCGCACGGCGCTGCGCAAGACAATGGTCAACCAGCTTCTCTTGAATGACCGTATTCGCACGACGCGCGCCAAGGCGCAGGCCATCCGCGGCGAGGTGGAACAGCTGGTCACGCGGGCCAAGCACGCCAAGGCCGAGGCCAGCACGATGGTCCATGCGCGGCGCATCGCGGCCTCACGCCTTGGAAATCCCGAGGCGGTCAAGCGCCTATTCGATGAAATCGCGCCGCGCTTCGAAAAACGCAGCGGCGGGTATACGCGCATCCTGCGTCTGGGGCATCGGCTGGGCGATGCTGCAGAGTTGGTGCTGATCGAGTTCGTGGAAGGCTAGCCCGCTCGACCGCGCGGGCTGCGGCTCTCCCCGGTTGGGGTGGGACGTGGATCGTTACAAAGCGATTGTGGCCTACGATGGCACGGATTATGCCGGCTTCCAGATTCAGGCCGGCGTGGGCACCATCCAGGGAGTGCTCGAACAGGCCCTGCGCGGGCTGGGCTGGGAGGGCGCGCATCTCCTGGCCGCGGGGCGCACCGATAGCGGTGTCCATGCGCTGGGGCAAGTGGTGGCATTCGACCTGGATTGGCCACACCTGCCCGAGGCACTGGCCCCGGCACTCAATGCGCGGCTCCCGGGCAACGTGCGCTGCCGCGCGGTGACGCAGGCGGCGAACGAGTTCCACCCGCGTTACAGTGCGCGGCGACGGACCTACCGCTACCGCCTCATTGAAAGCCGGCAGGCGGACCCGCTAGGCGAGCGCTTCGCATGGCGCGTTTGGCCCGCACTCGAGCACGGCCTTCTGGGGCGGGTCAGTGCGGCGATCGTCGGCCGGAAAGATTTCGCGGCATTTGGCACGCCGCCCCACCGCGGCGGAACGACGGTGCGCCACGTGATGCGTGCCGAATGGCGCCCGATCGATGAGGCGCTGGAGTTCACCATCCAGGCGGATGCCTTCCTGTACCGCATGGTGCGCATGCTGGTCGGCAGCTTGGTGCGGGTGGGGCAAGAGCGGGTGTCCGAGGCAGAGTTCCTCGACCTGTTAGGGCGGCCGGGGGCACGGCACGGCGGGCCTGCGGCTCCGGCCAAGGGATTGTGCCTGATGCGCATCGATTACGAGGCGCCGAACGAGTCTGAGGCGGAAGCGCCTCCGTCCGGCGCGCTGGGCGAGACGTTGTAGTTGGAGAGAGCAAAAGTGGAAAAGACTTATTACCCCAAAGAGCGGGAGATCACTCGCGACTGGTTTGTGGTAGACGCCAGTGGGGAGATTCTGGGACGGTTGGCCAGCCGCATCGCGCGGGTCCTGTTGGGCAAGCACAAGCCCACCTTCACCCCGGGGGTCGAGCTGGGCGATTTTGTCGTCGTAGTCAACGCCGGCAAACTGCGCGTCACGGGCAAAAAGCTGACCGAGAAGATGTACTATCACCATTCCGGCTATCCGGGAGGGTTGAAGACCATCTCTCTTCGAGACCAATTGGTCAAGCACCCGGACCGAGTCGTGCGGGCCGCCGTGTGGGGCATGTTGCCTCACAACAAGCGCGGCCGCCAGGTGATCAAGATGCTCAAGATCTACGCCGAGGCCGAGCATCCTCATCAGGCGCAGCAGCCCAAGCCGCTGCCGGCCAAGTAGCCGCGGCAACGAGAGAGGAAAACGAACCGATGGCAGCTCAATACTACGAAGGGGTTGGTCGACGCAAAGAGAGCACGGCGCGCGTGCGAGTGGTCGCCTCGGCTGGCGGGGTCATCGTTAACGGCAAGCCGGCGGAGGAATACTTCACGCGCGACGGCGACCTGCAAAAGAGCCTATCTCCCCTGC